>Ga0209719_1004528_pt1 | contig 11240 bp, 16 predicted proteins | sample AD_JPNAS2_MetaG_FD_184421 | JGI IMG/M metagenome (GOLD analysis project Ga0209719, IMG submission 184421) | Active sludge microbial communities of municipal wastewater-treating anaerobic digesters from Japan - AD_JPNAS2_MetaG (SPAdes) (version 2) | ecosystem: Engineered > Bioreactor > Anaerobic...
TCTTAACTTGTTGACTATTACTTGCTTATGAATATCTATTTAAAGCGTTACTTTAAGTGAGCCTCGTAACTTGCTGATAATCACCTCACACGTATAATTTCAAAAAGTTTAGTATCATCAAAATTATCAAATAAGAATAAAATGAAAAAGATAGAAGTAATCTTGAACAAGAAATTTTCAGTAACCTTATTAAATCCAAGACCTTTAAAGGATTGTCCAAAAAGTTATTATAAATTAGGAGTTTTTGAGCACAATTTAGGAAATTTATATAATCCAAGTTGGTTAGTATTATATACGTATGGAAAAAACATAACTAGTAAAAATCTCAGGTATGAGATATACAGAGATGGTTGTTTTTGGCCATATTATGGAAAACTAATACCAAGTAAAAGTTTTATTGAATATCTACATACAAGATATAATACTACATTTGTAAAAAATGTATTTTTAATAAATTTCCTTGACAAGATAAATCCAGATTACAAGGAATATTTAGCAGAATCTGACTACAGAAGTATCAAATGTTTTAATAATTTATTTGATATTTTAGATGATAGAGGAGCATTTGATCGAGAAATAATTTATTATGAAAATGCAATAAATTATTTAAGAGACAATGATCCATCGTTTGTAGAAAGTCTAAATATAGCCAATGAGTTTGGATATAAATTAACAGATTTAGATTGTGAAAAATTAGCAAGTTTACATGCTTCTAACAAAGCCAGAGAAGATTTTCTTGAGTTAGAAGATGAGATAAATAAACTTTTAAAAAAACGAAAATCTAAATAAAATGAAAACAGAAAGCAAAGAAACACTATTTCTGATTTGTGTATTTTTTACACTAATCGCCTTATTGATCTTAGGCATCAATTTACTAATTTAATGTAAGTAAATTAGGAAGCAAATTCTTGAATCATTCCTACTTCTAGGTGCATATTTGGTAGGTGGTTTATGTGTCCTGTCTTCTTTCGTTTTCAAGATTCAAGAAGAACTCTACTGTACGGGAGTATCGTAGAGGCTTTCTAATTTACATAGAATAAACAAAACAAAAATAAAATCGTACAAACCTTATAATAAACCTTTAAAACAAACAGTTATGGATAAAACCAACAGAATAGACAATGTTCTATATGACTTTGTCTATGATCCAAAAGGATTAGTTAATCCAACGGATCAAACGTTAGAATTTATTGAAAAAATGTGTTCTGGAATATTAGTTCAGAACTCAGGAGATCGTGAATTAGGTATAGAGCCTAATGATTATTTCATTACTGCAGTAAAGATAAACCCAGGATTCGAGATGTGGAAAACGTCAAAAAAATGGGTATTTATCTGGTTAGACAGAGTATCCGAAATATCTTTAAAAGGTAACAATAGAATAAAGTATATGCATAAGTTCTATAGTTACTTTTTAATAGACAAAGATGTCAAAATCGAAGTAGAACCATCGAAGAATAGATTTGATTTTGGCATACACAGAGTACAAAAATCCTTAAATGAGCACAAGGCAGTAAAATATCTTGAAGTACAGATTCAAGATTTTACTGGAGTACAAGATTCTACTGGAGTATTAGAACCAATGGAAACAAATAAAGAAAAGGAGGAATAAATGAATACTTCAGAAAAATCAAATCTATACAGAAATATGCATCGACCTTTAGTTGATGCTTTATTTGAAGAAAAGGAAAAGTTAGAAGAAAGGCTAGATTTAGCCATAAAGGAAAAAGATATAAAACGAGCAAAAGTATTGAAAGAAAAAATTAAAAAAATAGATTCCGAGGCGAGAGAATTATGGAGAAAAATTCAGAAAGAAGCCGAAGAACTTTAATATTAAAAACTCCTAAAATTTCAAAAAAATGGGAAAAATTAGAGTACAACCTGCTATTACAGAAAACAACATTGCAGGTATCATCAATGTAAATCAAAGATTACTTGATGAAGAAAATCAACCAAAGTTTGGATCGATTGGTTTAAGACAAGAAGTTTTGTTATTTAGAGGAAACTTCGTTACTGTTGAAAAAAGAGTAGGATATTTAAATGGTACTCTGAGCGATTTAGAAAGAGTCGTAGATGAGTATAATTTAAGACCCGATGAAGAAGTACCTGATTCATTTAACAAGAAGCTGGTAATTCAAGAATCATTGGAGAAATCTTGGGAGACACAAAATCCTAAAATTAATCCTACCACGGGTGAAGTATTAACTTATATGGGTCATCCGATCTATAGACATTGTTTAGTTGTTGATAAAGACTCTCCAGAAGAAGATGTTTATATAATTGCAGATAATACTGTAGCTGGAAGGTCTTTACATCAGAATGAACTGAGTCAAAATGAGATAGATCAACAGTTTGGGCCAAGAGAAACCAAAACTGTATTAAACAGCTTATAATTTTAAAATAAATTGAGAGGATTAGATAGAAATATCTAGTCTTCTCAATTTTTTGTATCTTTGCAGAAATTATAGAACGATAACTAATATGAAAATACTGTTTGTTATAAATAATGGAGAAAGTGTTATAGCGGAATATATATACACTGGTGTATTGAATGCTATGTCACGTAGAGCTGTTGAGATAGAATTAACACCAGAACAAATTAAAAAACTTGGTATAAGAAAAATAGGAAAAGATTTATTTGAAACTATTGAAAGTATATCTTTATCAAGTGATGAAACTTCAGAAAATTCAAAAATATCATGTCTTTAGGGATGGATAAAAAGATACAATTTTTACTCGAACATTGCTTTAGAAGCAAAATAAGAGAACGCTCTTACTATATTACTGATTTTATAGACAATAGTGGGCGTGAAATAATTTCAACCGCTAAAAGCATTGCAAATTATATTGATGTTAATAGTGTTATTAGCAAAGTAAAGAAGGAATGCTTTGAGAAATATTTTAGGTATGAAAATTACACCGACAAAAGAGTTTTATCATTTTTAATACAACAGTTATCAGATTTTGAAAACTTTGATTATGGATTTACTGAAAACAAACAGAGCTATGATGATATGTATTGTTTAAAGTATAACGGCAAAGATTTAAGGTTGAACAGTTGGAGAGAAATTACTGGTGATGAACATTATAATAATTACGCTTATGTGTATACAGAAAGCGTATTGTATTATTCTGGATATGAAAAAAGTAAAAGAGACTTACGAGATTTAGGAATTAATCCAGTAGGCGGCGGCTCAGTCGCTGACTATATTCGACATGGAATATATGATTTTAAGCCACATATTGCTGAATTAGTTTCTTTTCTTAACAGTTTTGAAAAAACTGAGGAGCGTGGGCAAAAAATTAAATAAATATGAAAAACAGAAATTTAGATCATAAAGATGATTGGGCAACACCACCAGACGTGTATGCCAAATTGAACGAGGAATTTGATTTTACTTTTGACCCTTGCCCGTATCAACACGATATTGAAAAGTGGGACGGGTTGGAAGTAGAATGGGGTGAGCGAAATTTTATCAATCCACCTTATAGCAGAAAACTCAAAGAGGCATTTGTACGTAAGGCAATATCTGAAAGTAAAAAGGGAAAACTATGTGTAATGCTACTACCTGTAAGCACAAGCACAAAGCTATTTCACAAGGATATATTGCCGAACCAAACGGAAATAAGGTTCTTTGAAGGGCGGATAAAATTTTGCGGTGTAAATACATTTGGTGAATTTGTTACGGGCAAGGCTGGAATGCACGACTCTATGTTGGTGGTGTTTGACGGTCGATCTTAAACTTGCACCTAACGTATCAAGTGTATGAGTAGTAGCGGATAGAATAAATAAAACTTTGAATATATGACAAACAATAATAAAGAGCAAAAAGTAACGAATAGCAATAAAACCGCTATTACTTATACACATTGTTATAAGCCGTTATTTGAGCGTGGGGAGTTTTGGAATGAGGACTGTAAAGAAACCATAAACAGACTTGATGATAATAGCGTGGATTTAGTGTTCACTTCGCCACCTTACTACAATGCAAGAGAATATAGCCAATATAGTAGTGTAGCGGATTATATGCACGAAATGGAGCAAGTTTTTTTAGGAATTGAACGAATATTAAAACCAAGCCGAATGTGTGTAATAAATATTAGCCCTGTGTTGGTTGAGCGTGAAAAGCGTAGTGAGCAAAGTTACAGGATACCACTACCATTTTATTTTGTACCGATGATGGAAAAAATTGGCTTTGAGTTTTTGGAAGATATTATTTGGAAAAAACCCGATGGAGCAGCAGCAAACAGAAACGGTGGATTTTATAGACATAGGAAACCTGTTGCATACAAACCAAATATAGTAACTGAATATGTGCTTGTGTTTAAGAAAAAAGCCAATTTTTTAATAGACAAAGTTTTACAAAATAATAGTTTGGTTGGTGATGGTTACGAAAGGACTAATGTTTGGGAAATACAACCTGAAACTAAAAGTTGGCATTCAGCACCATTTCCTAAAAAACTTGCGGAAAATGTAATCAGATACTATTCTTATGAAAACGAAACTGTATTCGATTGTTTTGCTGGAAGTGGAACTACTGGTAAAGTAGCTGAAACACTAAATAGAAAGTGGATAATGAGTGAATTAAACACTAAAATTTTCAACGAAGCTGTGGAGCGTTGGCAAAATGGCTTATAACGTCTTGTAAATACTTAATATATCTTTATAAAAATGATCTTATGATAAATTTGTTATCTAATGAAAAGATAGTTTCTGATAGTATTCAAGTCACAGATGAAGAAAGCATATTAGATTATTTAAAAGACAAAGAAGAGATATGCTTAGATACAGAAACAGAAGGTCTAGTGCCTTTTAATGATAAGCTATTATTATTAACATTAGGAGATAGTGATAATCAATTTGTAATAGATATAGAAACAAAAAAAGAAAACTGTAAATATATATTAAGCAATTTACAAGACAAGTTATTTATAATGCATAATGCAAAATTTGATTATATATTTATAAAATATCACTTAGGCATATCATTAAACAATTTATATTGTACATATATAGCAAGTCAAGTAAATTATAACGGATTTAATATAAAACATAACTTAAAAGATTTATTATTTAGGCATTTCAACATAATTTTGGATAAGACTGAAAGAGAAACATTTGTAAGAAACAATTTATTAAATGAATCTCAAATAATTTATGCAGCTAATGATATAAAATATTTAGAAAAGCTGAAAAATAGACAAGAAGAAATGTCTTTAAAGTTGAATTTAACAGAAACTATAAGATTAGAAATGGAGTTAATACCATACTTAGGAGATATGGAATTAACAGGATTATTAGTAGATAAGGATAAATGGAATAAATATATAGAAATAAATAAAAATAATTTAAAAGAAATAAGCGATAAGATTAAAGATGAATTGTATAAATTACAAAGAAACTTTAAGATTATAGATAAAAATACAATAAATTCGAAGCATGATATAAATCAATTAGAATTATTCTCAGATGAAGATCATGATAGAAATTTAGTGAACAAAGTGTATATATCTTCTTCTAATCAAATGTTAAAAATATTAAACAAGTTAGGAGTTTATATAGAATCCACGAAAAGTGAGTTGTTACAAAAATTTATATTAGATAATCCACAACATAAAACAAAGGATTTGATTGAGTTATTATTAAAATACAGGAAATATAGTAAATTCGTATCTACATATGGTGATTCATTTTTAAATAGTATAAATAAAACAACAAAAAGGTTACACAGCAACATATCGCAATGTAGCACAGATACAGGAAGAATATCTTCAAAAAGTTATAGTAAAAATGAAGGAGTAAATTTACAAAATATACCAGCAGATAATGACTTAAGACATTGTTTTATATCAAGACAAGGTTATAAAATAATAACTATAGATTATTCTCAACAAGAAATAACTTTAGCTGCATCGCAATCACAAGATCCATTATTATTAGCAGCATGTAATAATAATATAGATTTACATACAGAGTTAGCTACAATAAGTTACAGGATAATAACCAAAGATCCAAATTTTGTAATAAATAAAGAAATAAGAACAAAACATAAAAGAGTAGTTTTTGGATTATTTTATGGAGCAGGAGCAAAAAGAATAAGTGAAGTTCTTAATATAGATAATAAAACTGCTTTAGAAGTATATAGTGCTTTAATGGAGAAATTAAGTGAATTTAATAAATATCAAGAAAATATAAAGAAAGCATTAAAAGAAGATTACATAGTAAGAGATCATTCTTATACAAATAGAATGAAATTTTTCCATCAATTACTAAATAAAGAAATGGAATTATATGAAGCTGAGAAACAAGCTTGTAATTTTCCAATTCAATCTTCAGGAGCAAGTATGATAAAGAAAGCTATCATAGAATGCGGAAAATATATAAAAAATAATAACTTAGATTGTCGCATATTATTTACTGTACATGATGAGCTATTATTTGAAAGCAAAGAAGAAATAGCTAATGATGTAGCCAATGATTTAAAAAATATTATGGAAAAAGTTGGATTATTATTTTTAAATAATGTAGCAATAAAAGCAAGTGTTACGATAGATGAATTCTGGACAAAGTAAGAAAAAATAAAATAAATTTAAAATGTGGAATATACAAAATAAGATCATTAAAGCTAAAGAAGTAGCAGATAGATATCCAGACAATTTTTATTGTGTTGATATCACTGATAAAATAAGATTACAAGGATGCTTAGAAAATTTCCCCAAAAGATTCGTAATAGAATTAATTAAAAAAGAAAATTTTCAGCTTGAAATAGATGATAATTATTTTATAGTATTAAAAAAAGTAGAAGATGATATACCTTTAGAAATTGTATTAACTTGAAAAAAAATAAAATCATGAATGAATTATTTGATGAATTAGAAAGAGCTATTGCTATAGATTATATTTAAACTTATATTTAAAAACTTAAAAATAAAAAACCATGAAAACACCAAAAATTAAATTAAAATTTTTAATTGCTTTGTTTTTATTAAACGGAGTAATTAATGAACTAAAAGCTCAAGAAAATTTGAGCTTTACAAAAATTATTCAAGCTGATAGCATGAGCAAAACCGATCTGTTTATTAATATAAATGATTGGTTTGCAAGCGTCTATAACACCTCAAATGATGTTATTCAGATGGCAGATAAGGACGCTGGAATAATTATAGGTAATGGTGTGTTATTCTATAAACCTAAAAGGCTCGACCTTTTGAGCTACGGAGGGCATATAGAATACACTATAAAAGTTTATATCAAAGACAGTAAATTTAAGGTTGAAATGACAAATTTCAGGCACTTCGGGAGCGGTTATTCGTTCGGTCTTATCACTACGGCAGAAGTGCATAAAACAACCGGATTATCAAAGAATGATTACAATCGAGGCTGGAACGATGTAAAAACAAAAATTGAAGCTTATTGCACTGAAATTTTTGTTTCTTTAGAAAACAGTGTTAAAAACACAAATAAAAATGAAAATTGGTAAAATATTAACTTTTAAAAACTAAAAACTATGGAAAACAAAACAAATGAATTCGATGGGAAAGAAATTCTAAAATCAGACGAAGCTGCAAGGCTTTTGGGTATAACGTATCGGGGCTTTGCGTAGTAGGCCTTAGTAAAAACTTAAAATTAATCACGACACTTGATAGGGATATTACGCAAAACCCTTGTTATGTGTCGTTTTTCACAAATCAATAATAAAATGGGAGCATCAAGAGAAACTTGCGATTTATTTTGGATACTGCGATTAGCAAAAAAGTATCCTGACAACAAAAAATATTACTATGACCGTTTTTGGTATGTAATAAAGCACCAACGCAAACTAATGTTTGAAGATACTTTTTTGCCTTTTTGGTGCAAGATTGTTGGTCATAAAAAATACATACCTGACAACGATAATCCAAAAGAAATCGCTTGTAAAAGGTGTCATAGGTGGGTGTCTTAAAATGGCACATAACAAGATGAAGCATATACGCAGTGTGGGATTATGAAAACCTAAATTTTAAATTGAAAATAAATGATGATAGAAAGCACAAACGTTGATTTAGTACAGAAGCCCAGCTTTTGCCAAACACCTGTTACAGGCAGTACGGGTTTGATGGAAAAAACATAAATAGTAAAAGTTTAAAGAAAATTTTAAGCTTGAGATAGATGATAACAATTTTATAGTATTAAAAAAAGTAGAAGATGATATACCTTTAGAAATTGTTTTAACTTAAAAAAATAAAATCATGAAAGAGTTATTTGATGAATTAGAAGAAGCTATTGCTATAGATTATAATAAAGCATTATATAGCTGTGAACAGATAGTAGATTCACTAAGTTTAGAATATACATTAATGAAAATAGAAGAATATGATTTACAAGTAGAAAGATATAAAAATATGATTAGAAATACTTATGGTGTATCCAATTTAAACAACAAATTAAGAGTTAAATTTAATAACATGTTAAATGATTGGTTTAAACTAACTAATAAAGATTTTTTAGAATTTAAAAAATTCTATAAAATATTGCTAACAGACCATGCATGTTATTATTTATCAACAAAAAGTTATGAATTATATGTTGGAAACGATGAAGCAGACTTGTTTATAGAAAAAGTTTCAGCAGATATTATTTCAACTGAAGATAAAATAAATATAATGAGAAATTTTGAAAATGTATTATTGGAATTTAAAAATGATGTAATTATAAAGTACAAGATTAAAATTTAACACAGTAATTTAATTAAAAATTTTATGAATTTATGAAAAATTCGGTATGTTATATATCAAAAATTAGAGAAATAAAATCTATTGAGAATGCAGATAATATAGAATTAGCCTTAGTAGAAGGTTGGCAATGTATAATTAAAAAAGGTGAGTTTAAAAAGAATGATAACGTTATCTTAATAACTGAAGGTGCTATTATACCAGAAGATTTAGCACAATCTTTTGGTATAAAGAAATATTTACATAAAGATAATACTGTGCACGTTATAAAGTTAAAAGGTATATATTCAGAATGTCTAATATTACCTATAGATTTAATTAAAGATAAAATAAAAGATATTGATTACAGGAAAGATTTAAGTGATATTTTGAATATATATAAACCAAAACAAGAAAAAATTATTCCAGACAAAAAGTTTTTAGAAAATAATGAAAATTTTAGAATTTATTACGGCATACCAAATTTTAAAGATGTACCAAATATATTTTATAAAGGAGAATCTTTACAAATAACTAGAAAAATTCATGGAACAAATGCAAGATTTGGTATAGTAAGAAAAAATAAAATAAGTTTAAAAGATTTATTTAGATATTATATTAAAAAAGATAAATGGGCATTTTTTGAGTATATGATAGGATCACATAAAAAGATTTTAGATTTAAAATCAAATTCTAAAAATAATAATGTATATGTAGAAATATCTAAAAGATTGAAAATTGAAAAGAAATTATTTGAATACGTAAAATATAATGAAGATCCAGACAAGCTAGTAAACTTCATTATATACGGTGAGATATACGGAAAAGGCATACAAAACAATTATACGTATTCTTTAAAAACTACAAATTTATTTTGTTTTGATATAATGATAAATGATAGCTATATCAAACCAAATAAAGCAAAAGAAATAGTTAAAAAGCTTAATTTAGAATATATTCCTGTTTTAGAAGATGACCATATATATACAAATATGGATGTTATTTTTGATAAATATATTAAAGATGCTTATTTTAAAAATACAAGAATACCACATGAAGGTGTAGTGATTAAAAGTTTAGATTCCGTATTACCAAAATATGTTAAAATCAAAAATCCAGAATTTTTAATTTACACAAAAAATCACAATGTAAGTGATTATTCTTAAGTTATTATTTACATTAAATAAACTCATAAAATGGATAAAAGAGATATAATAATAAGTGAGGCAGTAGAGTCTCTTATAAAGAATAATGGAGGAACAGTTGTATTATCTACAGGTACAGGTAAAACAAAAATGGTTCTAGATTTCATATTAAGAGATAGTAGAAATACAGAAGGTGAAGTTTATAATGTAGTTCTAGTAGGTTCACGTGTTTTATTAGAAGAAGTATGGAAACAAGAATTAAAGAAGTGGGGATTTAAGAATAAATATGGGTTCATATATGAACATAAAGATACACCAAAACCTATAAAATTTGAATTTAAAACTTCACAATTAATTTATAAATATGAAAATCCATTACCAGAAAAATATAATTTATTAGTTGTAGATGAAATACATAGTGTAGTAACTAAAGAATACTCGAACATATTTAACATAGTAAAATATGACAAAGTAATAGGATTAACTGGTACTCCTTTTGGAAAAGATGAAGAAGAAAAACTAGAATTATATAATAGATATTGTCCAATAATATTTACTTATACAAATAGTTCAAAAGATGGTATAATAAATAAAAGGCAATATTTTATTATAGAGCATGTACTAGATAATGATCATAAATTTTTAGTGCAGTTTAAGACGGGAAAATTTTATAAAGGAGAGCTAGATTTATATACTTATTATGATTCAAAATCTCAAGAATATAAAAAGAAACTAATAGATTTAGTAGAAATAGAAAGAAATACTAATCCATTTTATAAAATATATGATATAAAGAAAGAATTAAAAGAAGATATTTGGGAGATAGCTGTTACATGGGGTTGGAAAAAACAAGGTACTAAAGAACAAAATGCAATAGCTTATAATTATTTAAGAACAGTACAAGCCAGAAAAAATCTATTATTATTATCTAATACAAGAGCTGATGTAGCATTACAAATAAAGAATAAAATCAGAGAGAAAGATCATGAAGCCAGAATAGTTTTATTTTCAGAGCTTAATGATCAGTTGGAAAAGATAACAGATAATAAAATATATAGTAAAAATAATAGAGACACCAACACGTACAATTTAAAAAGATTTAATTCTAATGAAGTTAAAGAAATAGGTGGTTGTAATTCATTAAATACCAGTGTAAATTTAAAAAATACAAAATATGGTATTCTTGAAAGTTATGTTGGATCTACTATAAATACACGTCAGCGTTTTGGAAGATTAGATAGATTATCTCCAGATGATATTGCATATGCATTTATAATTAAGACAAAGAATACACAGATGGAGAAATGGTTTAGAGATGCTATGAAAGATATTGATTTATCTAGAGCAGAAGTAATAAATATAAACGAATTATAAAAATTACAAAAAATGATAATAGAAATAGATATT
>Ga0209719_1004538_pt1 | contig 11221 bp, 15 predicted proteins | sample AD_JPNAS2_MetaG_FD_184421 | JGI IMG/M metagenome (GOLD analysis project Ga0209719, IMG submission 184421) | Active sludge microbial communities of municipal wastewater-treating anaerobic digesters from Japan - AD_JPNAS2_MetaG (SPAdes) (version 2) | ecosystem: Engineered > Bioreactor > Anaerobic...
CAAAGGTTTTCCCTCTGATCCTGTAATCTGCATTTTGTCAGAATATTTTCTTGGAAGCAAATGGGCAGCAAGCCACTTTCTGCTTTCTACTCTAAGCTGTGATCTTTTAATGTGGTCGATGTCAGTTTTTGTTTCTAGTTTTTTTGTTTTTTCATTGTATACTTTGTAGGTGTCGTTCGATCCATCATCAGCAATATCTTTTATTTCATCTGCTAGCACTTCAGCTTGAATTTCTCTTGCCATAACATATGCTTCTAAAAAATCTGGTTCATAGGTTTTTGAATTTTTATTCAGCCAAGCATAAACTGTCGGCATTGTCGGCATCCCTTTATCTTTTAAGATAGAAGTCAGGGATCTGCCCCGCATCAAGTGTTCACAAATATAAATTCCAATTTCTTTTTTGTAGGCCGGACGACGACCTGTTTTAATTTTTTCTTGAGGAATCTCTGTTGTCTTTTTTTTCTTTGACATTTAAACACACCAATGGAGTTAAGACTATTATTCTTTTTTTTGTTATTACTCTTCTTTTCTACTTAGCCCAGTTTCTTCTATAACTCTCAAAAGGGACAACTCGCCTAGCAGCAAAGATTTATATAATAGGGATTTTTAAAGTAGTTTTTTATAAATTTTTGCCTACTTTTTTAAAAAAGCCTAGTGATTTAAATATGTTATGAAGCAAAATTTTCTTTATCTTCCTAAATTTAGTTTAAAAAAACCTTGTTTTTAATCTAACTCATTGAAATCATTAAGCTTTATATCATTAATCTTTGTAACTCATTGAAATCGTTATTAAAAAAAGTAGTGTATTTTTATTTAAATTTATTTACTATTTTATAAAAATATCTTAAATAATAAATGAAATTAAATAGTTCTTTGACAAATTAAAAAATCGAAAGGCAAGGGGAACCATAAGCCCCGAGAGACTAGATCCCAGAGGGAACCTGCTGGCGACAGTTTAAAGGAAAACGGACATGGGGGAGGTCGAAGGGCTTGGCGTCAATTAAAAGCTAGAACCGAACCAGAAAATTTTTTACATACTGAAAAAAATTTTTCCATCTTGAAAAATTTTGAGTAGGATTTTTTTACAACCTTTTTTAATTTGAAAAAAGGTAGCGTGGCTCATGGGCAAGAAAACCTAGCGCCACCCAGAGAAGAGAACCTGAAACGTAGGGCGCTATCAATAATATGAAGCGAGAGCTACGAGACTTCGGTCCAAGAGCCGTGGTGACTGAACACCAAAATCTTTCCAGCCTTAATAGTTGTCAACACTACCATGCGTGAGCATCGTGCAGCATCGTGTTGGGGCGATGGAATCATTACCATGCGTGAGCATCGTAGTCATTTTTACCATTCTGTGAAGATCGTAATCCATAATGACAAATTCCAATAGGCTGTCCGTTAGACGGACAGGGACAACGACCTTGGGGCACTTCTGGGTGCTTTTGGTAAATAGGGAAAATCTACAAGCAATGACCCTGTGATTAAAAGAGCCGATATGCAACATCTTGATTGATGGCTTAATGCATTGAGGCTCTTTTCTTCGGCATCTAAAATAAAAGGGTGGAAGGATGCAGCCTTGAAAAAACATATAACAAAAAAAGGAGGAAACATTATGAACAAGATTGAAAATGGAAGCGGTATTGAATTTACAGCAATGATTAACGGGGACAAGGTAACATATCAACTAACCCTGGCAGAAAGAAAAGGATGGCGGGCTAATAAAAAAGGCGATCTGGTTTACATCTTTGTTTCTACCGACAAAAAATTCTATGCAACTAGCATCTACACAGGAGGTAAAACAGGATTCGGTATTTCCAATTATGACATAAGAAAAATAGACGAAGATTTTTATAAAGAATACGTTCTGCTGACATCTGATTTAAACTTAATCAATCAGCTTGCTGATGCCGAGGAAGAATGGGAAAAGGAAGAAAAAGAAAAGTTCGATCAGAAGCAAAAAGAAAAAGCTGAACGAATCAACAAACTCCCAAAGATCTTTGATTCCATTCTCCCTGAGTTTTACTTTGAAAGATCCGATGCTGACTATCGACCTGCTTATTCAAGGTCGATTCAGGGACCGCATCTTTCCTTGAACAAAAAGAACGACAGAGGGTACTATTGGAGCATAGACGATTTTGTTACGAGAGATGGTAAAAGAAAGATCAAAGACTTCACAAAAACTTATGGGGAATTTCTTAAGAATAAAAATCCGAAAGAAGTTTTAGAAGCCCTGATCATACAACAAGAAGAAATCAAGAACATGATTAAAAATGCCTAGCCGTTACTAACCAATAAAAACAAACTTTAAAAAAGGAGAAGAAACCATGTTGACGAAAGAAGCAAAAAAGGAAATGGCGGAATTGAAGAAGCAGAAAAAAGCAACTACTGATCGACATAAGTTAATAGATCTCGATGCAAAAATTGAGAGCATTGAAAATAACCAGATGTCCACTTCTGAATTAGCCGCTTTGAGGAAGGACATTGAAAAAAGTCATCTTGATGTTGACAAAAAGATAGCAAAAGAAAAATCTGAAAAACTTGGAAAAAGATTGGCGGAAAAAGCATTGCTGGCAGATCTTACCATTTCCAGTTGGAACGGCAGCATCACAGACAAAAAAACAACGAATGAAATTTTAGATAACAAAAGTGCAAACAGAGACAGAGGACGTTTCACAAAGAAGTTGTTCATGGATATAACCCCTCTCAAAACAATCACGAGAAGAATGTATCACGAATACAGATCTAAAACTGCAGCATGGGAAGAAGGACGCAGGCTTCTTCCGGTCGAGTTCTTTGAATACTTAACAAAACTTCATCGGGATTGTTCGGATGAACTCGAAACTGCTCTCGAAGAATTTGGGAAAAATTATGATCAGTATAAGGAGGAAGCTAAGAAATCAATCACTGGACTCGGCGATCTTTATAACGAAGAAGAATTTCCGACCTTTGATGAATTTAAAAGAAAATGGAAGATCAGACTTGACTTCTTCCCTATCCCTGAAAAAAATCATTTCATTCTTAAAGCCGAAAAGAATTTGATCGATGAAATGAAATCTTCTTTTGAACAATCAATGAGTTCTAAAGAAGATGTGGCGGTCCAGGAATTGAAAGATCGAGTATTTGAATCAATCGGAAAAATCGTCGAAAGACTTTCTGACAAGAAAATTCATTTCAGCAAGAAGGGAAAAGAAATAATGAATCCCGTCAGAGAACTGGTTGATGTTCTTCCGACCCTCAATTTATTTGACGACAAAAACATTGCAAAGATGATTGACGATCTCAAAAAGAATCTTTACGAAGTTACAGACGAAGATTTAAAACAAGATAAAAAAAGGAAAGCTATTTTGAAAAATACAAAAGAGCTTCTCGAAAAAATGGCAGACTATGCATAAAACTTGTAAATCAACAATTCATCAACAATAAAAAAAGGAGAATTAAAATGAAAGCATCAGCAATAAAGAAAGCAATCACCACAATGGCAAAGACAGGCAGACCCATTATGATATGGGGTTCATACGGACTTGGTAAATCAACCGTCGCAAGGCAGTGGGTCAAAGAAAATAAAAGGCAGTTGTTTGAAATGACGACAACAGCTCTTGAGCCGATCGACCTTCGAGGCCTCTGCTCGATTAAAAATGGAAAAACGATTTGGAATCCTCCTGCGTTTCTTCCTGACAAACCCGGCTGCGTCCTTTTGATTGAAGACCTGACCAACGGACACCCTCAAGTTCTGACAGCTCTTTATGCTTTGATCCTTGATGGCCGTCTTGGTGATTACATCCTTCCAAAAGATACGATCATCATTGCCAATGGTAACCGGGAAACAGATGCTTCTTATGCGACTAAGATGCCAATGGCATTAGCTACTCGGTTCGTTCATATCAATTTTGAATTTGATTTAAACGACTTTATCAACAATGCCATTGACAATCAGTTCGACATGAGCACGATTTGCTTTGGCAGAGCATTCCCGAAACTCATCAATGTTCCTGATCCTAAAGGCAAAGAAAAAGCACAGCCTGTTCCCAGAACATGGGAATTCGTTTCCGACATTATGAGAACCGAACCTGATCTTGACATTCGGTTTGAACTGATTGCCGGAACAGTTGGTGAAGGAGCAGCAATGGAATTCTGTGCATTTTTAGAAGTTTTTAATGAACTTCCTGACATCACAGCAACGCTGAAAAATCCATCGACTTTAAAAGAGCTCCCGACAAAGCCTTCTGTGATGTATGCTTTCATTGGAGCAATGAGCAGAAGAGTTGATGACAAAACAATGAAAAACTTATTAATAGTTGCTGACCGAATGATCAAAGAAGGCTTTGCAGAGTTTGCCATCACCATGGTCAATGATGCAACCCGATACAATCCCAAACTGAAAGAAACTAAAGATTACATTGCTTGGATTTCTAAGAATCAAGACTTTTACAAATAAAAGTTTTATAGAGCTCGTCATTCAAAGGAGGATATTATGACAGGGCAAGAAAAATTTGAAAAAGCGAAGCAGAGAGTTTTGCTTGAACACAGATTCTTTGCTTCAATGATGATGCGGATGAAGTGGGTGGCCGATGAATCTTGTAACACAGCATGGGTGAACGGAAGAACAGTCGGCTACAATCCAAAATACTTTGAACAAATAACAGTAAGACAGGGCATGGGAGTTGTCGTCCATGAAATCTTTCATCCAATGTTGAAACATCATTTAAGAATTGGAAATAAAGATTTTGAATTATGGAATGAAGCTGGCGACTATGCAATCAACCCTTTGATTATTCGATATGGATTTGAACTTCCTGAAGGAGTTCTGCTTGATTATAGATTCGAGGGGATGTCAGCAGAACAAATTTATTCGATCTTGGTGCAGGAAAGACAAGAGGAAAAGCAAAAGCAAAAAGAAAAAGAAAAGAATCAAGATCAATCCGATAATCAAGACGGGCAGGATGAACAGAGTGGGGGTCAAGATCAACCTGATAATCAAGATCAATCTAGTGATCAAGACGACAATCAAAAAGAATCTGGCAATCAAGACGGGCAGGATGAAGACCAGAAAGAATCTGGTGATCAAGATCAAGACGATCAAGATCAAGACGATCATGATCAATCTGAAAGCGATCAAAGCGGACAAGGAATTCAAAACGAAAAGAAAAGTTTTCGGGATGAGGTTAGACCTGCAGTCGATGAATCTGGTAAGGAAGCTGATGAAGCTGAACGCACAGCACAAGAAATCGAGATTGATATTGCAGTGACGCAAGCTGCCAAATTCGCAGAAAAAGCTGGTCAGGGATTTTCTGGGATGGATCGGTTGGTAAAAGATATTTCGACAACCGAAACTCCTTGGCAACAAATCCTACAAAACTTCCTTTACGAATCTGCAAAAACTGAATACAATTGGTCAAGACCTTCTAGACGACATGAACAATATTTTCCTTCTCTTCAAAATTATGAAGCAGGAAATATCGCAATTGTCATCGACAGTTCTGGCTCAATCAACGACGACGTATTCAACAGATTCATTAATGAAATATCAACTACTCTTGAAAACATATCTTCAGAAGTTTGGGTGATTGTTGCCGATGATCAAATTCAAGAAGCAAAACAAATCAGTGCTGATGATTTGAGAGAACTTAAACCTAAAGGATTTGGCGGAACAGATTTTATACCTGCTTTCAAATGGCTTGAAGAAAACGATGTGCAACCAAAGGCTCTCATTTATCTGACCGATCTTGAATGCAACAGTTTCCCAGAAGAACCAAACTTTCCAGTTCTCTGGGCAGCCTATGGACGATCTGCTCATCATGCAGAACATATGCCCTTCGGCGAAAAAATAATTCTTAGATAAATTAAAGCTGACCTAACGGCTACACGGGGAGATGATGAAAGTTAATCCGCATTTTGATTTTCAAACAATGGATAGAAAGAAAGGAGAAAGAAAATGCCAACAGAACAATTATTGCTGCCGAAAGAAGATCCTAAAGAAGTCTTTTTTTACAAACATGGAGATATTGCTGTTATGAATCCAGCAACTCCGGGAGTTCCGGTTCAGGCTTTCTTCATTACAAGAAATGATCTGAACGGATTATGGGGTATATTCATCGGAGAAACAAGATAGCAGAGGGGGCGGAGCTAACAACTCCGTCTAATGCACAATCACCGTCCCAAGTCGGTGAAGAAAGGAGAAAGAAAGAAATGAACTACCAAGAAGTGAGGGAAAAATCGAAGGAGTTCAAAGAAGTATCCAAAGAATTGGATGATCGTTTAATAAAAATTGCCAATATGACATGGCAAACAATTGCTGGAGATGTTTTTGATTGTATCGGCAAAGATACAATGAAAAGATCCGAAGTGATTGAATGTGTAGGGGATGCGGACTACATGTTCACACATGGAAACGATCCTGAAGCTTATGCTTATTTTCTTTACCTGTTCCATAACAATGAAAAACATCTTCAGAAAGTTATGAAACAGGCTTTTCCGTATGCAAAATATTGTTACTAGCAGAGGGGACGGGGCTTTTGCTCCGTCTAATGCACAGTCACCGTCCCAAGTCGGTGAAATAGAGAGAGAAAGAAAGGAGAATGACTATGGGAAATAAAAATGTGATTGATAGTATGACGAACTTTTTTAAGGACATGGAAAATATTTTTGATCCTGAAAAAAATCAAGAGCCTCTTGCAATGCTGCCCAATGGTTCGGTTGTTATTGACCGCAAAAGAGTTGCTACTGATAAGGAAATTGTTTTGGCCTTTTGGAAAAGGAATGGCAGAACTGAATTTATTACATGGGCTGTTTACAGAGATGATGATAAATCTACCAGCCACGGAAATTATTTTGACAATTTGAAAGATGCATTTGACAACTTCATGGAAAGGAACTAAAAACTTAGGAAGGAAAAAGTTATGGAAAAAATTATTTTTGAAGAGGAGAAACACCAGGTGATTAAAAATATTCTCAAAGGCACCAATATTAAAGTTGTTAGAACCATATCTATTGAAACAACAAATATTGGCCGGAGTATTATTAATTCGGATGAGTTTGCAATTATTAAAGAAGGCAAATTAAAGATGACTCTTGAAAACAAGAAAGCCGTCAAAGAATTAATTGCAATGCTGACCGAAATTTTAAACAAAGAAGAATAAAAAGTAAGGAGGAAAAAGAATGAAAGCAAATAAACAAAGACCTGAAATGAAGCCAGAACACAAAGAAATCAAGTTGCCGAAGAGGGGAGGGGTGAAAATGAACAATAAAGAAAAAGTAGATGAAATTAAACACGATGTAAATGAGCCTAAAAGTAGACTTATAAGAATCTTATCTAAACTTGAGGAAATTAATCCAAAAGAAGCTGAAAAACTATCTAAAATTATTATGAAATTAGAAGCGTGGCAAAACAGTTAACAACACCACTTCACGCCCCTGACATACAGGTCGAGTTGGTAGGAGGGAGAGCTATGTGCAAGTATGTTTATCCGAATTTGCCAAATTTCATTGACCATACGACTGTGGACAATTATCAAAGGAGGAATAAAATAATGGAATTGATGAAAGCAATTTGCTGGTTAGCGGTTGGCATAGCCATCGGGTTGATCCTTGCGGGGATCATTTATCAGACAACAATTTAAAAGAAAGGAGAAATAAAATGGGAAAAAGTATTTTCAATTGCTCTCAATGTTCTAGCGACATCGACCTGTTTAAAATAAAGACCAAGAAGCAAATTGATGATCTACATGAGAAACATCTTTGTCCAAAGTGCTCTGACAAAGAAAAAATAATAGCACAACCTACAATTATAAGGAAAAGAAGAAAAAAAATGATTTACAAAATTTAAAAAAAATTATAAACAAAAAAATAAAATTTACAAAAGGAGAATAAAAAATGAAAAAAGTAAAAGAAAAAGAAATGATCCAACAAGGAACATATATTCCAATTGAAGTTTACAAGTTTTTAAAGAAAAAAGCAGACGAGAAATATCCAAGAATTGCTCCATCAAGATTGGCATCTGAAATTCTTACCGAGTGGTCACTCAACAACGGTTTGAAAATAGAAAAGAAAACAGACAATAAATCGTAACCATAGAAATAATTTTCTGTCAAAAACAAACAGAATTAGGAGAACTTCTATGTCGTTAATTATACGAAAAAGAAAAAAACCAACAGTCCAAAATGAAATATCAAATAAAAATAAACCTCATTGGGATAAGATCAAAGGGGGAGAAAATTTTTGTTATGTATGTGATAAAAAATTTAAACCTAAACATACAAAAATTTACATAGGACAACATAATTTGACTGGAGAAAAACTTTTCCGTCATTCTTATTGTGAGTCTGGAAGTGATAATTGGAATAAAAAATTTGGAGGAAGAATAATCATGAAAGACTCAAAGTCAAAAAAAGAATATAAGAATGAGAAAAAGAAAAAAGAAAAAACAACAACCATAACTATAATAAAAAGGAGGAAAAAATAATGGCAAATTATTATTCTGCATACAATCCAAAAGAATATGAATGGACACAACTCTATTATTTAATGTCTTCTCCTGTGGTGTTGATAGATGACTTTCCAAACGAATCAGAAGAAATAAAAGGATGTATTGTTCTTTCCTCTGAATTCAATCAAGAAAAAAGTTTGATAAGAAAAGACAATTTCTTAAAATTATCTGAAGAAGCCAAAGAAATAATAACGACGATTCTTAATGGACCAGAGGAAGTATTAGAAATAATCACAACTAAAAAAACAGGGAAGTTCTGCAAACGATTTATCAAAAAGTTTTTCAAGAAAACAAAGAAATGGAATGATAAAAAAACAGAACGTGTTTTTTTCGAAATCAGAGAATACGTCAATAGCTTATGAGAGGAAATAATGAAAGACAAAAAAGTCACAATACAAATTTTGGATCCTATACATAGCCAAATAACAGATCCTAATCTTGTAAAAAACTTGTTGTCGTTTGAAAAAGAATTTTGGCTAAAAAATAGATTTGCAAAAAAGAAAAAAAATTACACAAGCTATATGATAGACAAGAAGGGATGTTTCTTTACAGGATTCATTCCAAGAATTTGTAAGTTTCTAGAATCAAACAATGTTGATTATGAAATAGATGATATAGATTGGGGAATAGAAAGTAAACATCCGTTTCTTAAAAATCTTACTTTCCGGGATGACCAAACTAGACAAATTTTTTCTGCTATTGAAAAACAACGTGGAGTAATAATCGCTCCGACAGGAGCAGGAAAGACAGTTCTCATGGCAGGAATTATTTCTGCCTTTGAGAGAAAGAAGATATTGTTTTTATGCCATACCATCGACTTGGTAGATCAGGCTTTAATGGAATTTACTAAATTTGGATTCAATTGTTCAAAGATGGGAGGCGGAATAAAAAACATGAATGGAGATATAGTTGTATCAACAATACAAACATTTCACAAACTTAATTTTACAGAATATCATGATAAGTTTGATGTTGTTCTATGCGACGAATGTCATCACTCAGGAATAATAAATAGCTCTTATTATAAAGTTCTGTCAAACATTCTTGCTCCAATAAGATTTGCATTCACGGCTACACTGCCCACTAAACAAGAAGTCAAACTTTGTCTTGAAGGACTCATTGGTCCTGTTATAGATGAACTGTCATTTAAAGAAGCAACGGATATTGGTATTCTAGCAATTCCTAACGTAAGATTGATTCCTGTTGAACCATTTAGTGACTATGAAGTCAGAACATATGCTGATATTTATGACAAAGCAATTGTAAACAACAAAAGCAGAAACAGATTGATACTAAAAGAAATTAAAAGCCTCAATAGAGAAGGACTATCAACATTAACCTATGTCCAAAAAATAGAACATATAGAAAACTTATTAGAAATTGCAGAAGAAATGAAAGTAAAACTCTTTGATGTCCAAGGTTCAATAAAGGGAGAAGTAAGACTTGATATCAAAAAGAAGCTTGAGAGAAAGGAAATTCAGAATGTTGTCTCGACAGTCGTGTGGCGAGAAGGAATAAATGTTAAGAGTCTAAATTCAATTATCATTGCTGGTGGTGGGAAGAATGAAAAGGATCTTATTCAAGCTTGTGGTCGTGGAGCAAGAAAAGATGAGGGTAAAGATGAATTTGTGATTGTCGATTTTGTTGACCAAGCTCGTTATTTATCTTCTCATTTCTGCGCTAGGCTTAATGTGTATATTCGGAAGGGTTGGCTTTAAAAAATAACTTTACTTTTTTCTAAAAATAATATATAAAAATTATGTTCAAATTAATAGTGCTTATAAATAAAAATAATCCTAAAGTTTTTCATCTCCGTGAGGAATGAAGCGGTTCTATTAATCGTGAACAAAACTTTAGGATTTTATTTTTAGGAAATAAATTATGACATCAATTACAAAGAGGAAGAAAATAAAATATTGTAAATGTGGATGTGGTCAGGCAATAATTATAAAACCTCATCATAAATATTTTGGTATCCCAAATTTTATTCATGGACATAATAATTGTATTAATGGTAAAATGCTTATTTCTGAAGAAACAAGAAGAAAAATTTCTAATACTTTAATTGGTCATAGTATTTCTGAAGAAACAAAAGAAAAAATATCTAATACTTTAACAGGAAAATATCCTAAAGGGAAACATCCTTTATGCAAAAGAATTGTGTCTGAAGAATCTAAAGAAAAAAATAGATTGTGGCATTTAGGAAGAAAACAAACAGAAGAATCAAATGTAAAACGATCTCTCGCTTTAAAAGGCAGAATCTTTTCTAAAGAGCATAATGAAAAAATTTCAAAATCTAGAAAAGGAATGAAATTTACCGAGACCCAAACAAAAAATAAAAGATTTGTGGAAAAATCCTACATATGTAAATAATATGTTAAAAAAATTAGCTATTCGACCTAATAAACCTGAAACTATTATTTTAAATCTTTTAAATGATCTTTATCCAAATGAATGGAAATATACTGGTGATTTTTCATTTATGATTAATGGTAAAAATCCAGATTTTACAAATTGTAATGGAAAAAAGAAACTTATTGAGTTATTTGGTGATTATTGGCATAAAGGAGAAGATCCGCAAGACAGAATAAATATATTTAAAAAATTTGGTTATGATACTCTCGTTATTTGGGAGTCAGAATTGAAAGATATTAATAAGGTTAAAAACAAAATAATAAAATTTAATAAAAGGAGGTAAAATTTTAATTTATGATTGATATAATCTCATTATTTGAAAAT
>Ga0209719_1004545_pt1 | contig 11209 bp, 10 predicted proteins | sample AD_JPNAS2_MetaG_FD_184421 | JGI IMG/M metagenome (GOLD analysis project Ga0209719, IMG submission 184421) | Active sludge microbial communities of municipal wastewater-treating anaerobic digesters from Japan - AD_JPNAS2_MetaG (SPAdes) (version 2) | ecosystem: Engineered > Bioreactor > Anaerobic...
GGTCCACAATGCGCCGGTGAATCCTTTGATGGTCCCCCGCTGCTTCATGAACCAGTTGAACAGGCCGATGCCGTTTTCGTTCAAATCCGGGCCGACGATGGAATTGCGGAAGGTCAGGTTCTTGCGGTCCTCCACCTCGCCCAGGGCCTTGGTGCGGTCGTAAAACGATCGGCCGTCGCGCAGACTCCGTTCATTGTAAGGCCCAGTGTTGCCGGCGAAGACGCAATCCGTGCTCATGTGGATCAATTTGGTCTTAGTGTCCTTCAACGTATCGGCGATCAGATGCGGCAAATAGCTGTTCAGGTACAGGGCGGTGGAGCGGTTCTCGTCCGCCGCCTCGTTCAAGATACCGATACAGTTGATCACCGCATCGTATTCCCCTTGCAGGAGCACACGTTTGAAATGGTCGGTTTCGAAGGCATTGCCGACGATGTTGTCGCAGTGCGGGAAGGGAGTGACCGAGTAGGCCGTCACACGATGGCCCCGCTCCTTGAAATACAGGGCGATGGCGTGGCCAGCCATCCCGACAGCGCCCAATACCAGAATTCGTTTCATTTCATTCATGACGATTCGATCTTTCCTGCAGGGAGGCGTCGCGTCCGCCTTCCGAATTTACAGCACGATTTTCCCTGTATCCAATGCTTCGCGGACGAACTCGAGCTTCATCAGCAGTTCGATCAGGCCGTCTTCGTCCAGGCGGCGGGTGTTGTGGGAGTTGTAATCGTCCTGGCGGGAAATCCGGGTCTCGCCCTCTGTAAAGTAGCATGAGTAGTTCAGATCCCGCACATCCGAGGGGATGCGGTAATAGTCGCCCATGTCTTCGGCGTTCGCCATCTCCTCGCGGGTGAGGAGGGTTTCGTAGAGCTTCTCGCCGTGGCGGGTACCAATGACCCTGATCTCGTTTTTTGCATTGAAAAGCCGCTTCAGGGCGTTGGCCAGGGTCTCGATGGTCGCCGCCGGCGCCTTCTGGACGAAGATATCCCCTGGCTTTCCGTTTTGGAATGCATAGAGGACGAGATCCACCGCGTCGTCGACGGACATCATGAAGCGGGTCATGTCGGGATCCGTCACCGTGATGGGCGCGCCCGTGAGGATCTGGTGGATGAAGAACGGGATGACCGATCCACGGGACCCCATGACGTTGCCGTAACGGGTACCGCAGAAGATCGTGCCGGTCTCGCCGTAGGCGCGCGCCTTGGCCACCATCATCTTTTCCATGAGCGCCTTGGACATCCCCATCGCGTTAATGGGGTAGACCGCCTTGTCCGTGCTCAGGACAATCATGTTCTTCACCCTGCCGGCCAGGGCGGCGTTCATGACGTTCTCCGCACCGAGGCTGTTCGTGCGTACGGCCTCGAGGGGGAAGAACTCGCAAGAAGGAACCTGCTTGAGCGCCGCGGCGTGGAAGACAAGATCGACATTGATCATCGCCGCCAGGATGCTGTCGTAGTCGCGCACATTGCCGAGGTAGAAGGAGACCTTGGGGTTCCTGAGTGCGTTTCGCATTTCGTCCTGTTTCTTTTCGTCGCGGGAGAAGATCCGGATTTCCCGGACATCCGTCTCCAAGAACCTGTGCAGGACCGCATTGCCGAAAGTGCCTGTCCCGCCGGTAATCAGGATGGTCTTGTCAGTGAACATAAGTATTCCTCATTTTGCTGGAATTGATACAGAATTCAATAAACGACAGGGCATCTGAAACAGGCAACGTCTGTTCTGGACGGCCCAGGAAACGCTTGACCGCCCTCGCAATGGATTTCGGTGAGGAAGGCTCAAAGGTTTCCTCGGGATCCAGGATATCCCGGACGTAATCCCGTTCCGATGCGATTATGGCAAGATTCGCGTTTCTAGCTTCGATCAGGGGAAGCCCAAATGCCTCGAAGTTCGAGGGATAGATCAACGCTTTCGCCTGACGATAAAGTTTCGCAAGTTCCGTTTGACTGACCCATCCCGCATTGAAGATCTTCAAGCAATGTTGCTGCACTCTATCATAAATCCATGCAACGAGCTTTCGATCGTTTTTCTCATCCAACGTCAAACAGAGTATCGGATATATTCCCTCTTCGGCAAGCATTATCCAAGCTTTAACCAGTTGAAAATGATTCTTGTGCGGCTCTGCTGATGCGACATACAAAAAATCGTATCGGCTTTCTTGGACGTCTGAATCCGGTTGCATCCGACTATACAGAGTTTCTTTCTCCATAAATGGGAAGACCTGCGCCTTCATTCCCAGGCTTTTACGAACGCAATCTTGCATTGTAGGCGTTTGGACAACGACACAATCCACATTTTTACATAACGCTCTCAGCCAGACCCTTTCAAAAGCAATCCGCATTCGCATCTTCACAGCCAAGGAACGCAGGGGGATCGAATCGATCAAATATCGGTTCTGGATAAAAAGGATCGTTGGGGCTTCCAACCGATATAATGGAGGAAGATTCCCGAAGCACAACACAACGTCATCGCGGGTGACACGGGCCCTCAAGGATCGCTCCGCCCAAAGGCGGCTTACAATGCGCGGCTCGACATTATGCGTGAGGATACCGGCTGCGACGGGTTCCTTGAGCCGGAACCTGCTGTCCAAAAAAGTAGTGCAGGAGATGCCCTTCTGACCGGCTCTGGTCAACACCGCATCAAGCAGGACGGCCCCGCCGCCCTGATGAACATTTACGGCATAAATAAAAAATCTCAAGTCCTTCCCGCTCCGCAACCTTTCAATCCCGACTTTTCGCCAGCAGCAGCAATGTTTCTCCGCCAAACAAGCGTGCGCCCAGATCTCGATCAATCCGATAGGCCAGATAACGAGGTAGCATCGCCAGTCTTGTGCGCCAAGACTTTTGCGGTGTCGAAAACGCGGCTCCCGTATAGCGGGCTTCGATCACCTCGAAACCGCATTCTTCCAAAAGGGAAAGGGCCAATCCTTTCGTAAAATAATGAATGTGTCCGACCTTGTGACGAGAGTAAAGCAATGGCGCCTCTCGCAGCACACTGGATGCGCTCAAATCCAAGGGCAGGTGGATGACATAGTGGCCCGCCCGCCCATGCAGCGCCATGAGAAAACCGAAGGGATCAACAATATGTTCAATCACATCCAGCAGTAACATTACATCAAAACGCTCAGTGTCCACCTTAAGAAAATCACCAACCTTCAGAGTGATGTTCTGTCCCTCGTAGGCACTCCAAAATCTGGCCGCATCTGGAGCAATATCGTATCCGACAAGATCAGTAAGTGGATACTTCCGGCGCAACCCTGCAAGAACCCCCGCCGCACCGCAACCAACCTCAACAATCCCGGATGGATTTAATCCATGCCGTTCCAACATCTTCGAAACGAGTTCAGCCTTCCAAGCGCTATCCTCTTGGTCCCAAGTCGGATTGTCTTGAAAATAGCGGCCCGTGGTGTATTTGTGGGACGGAAAGTTCATAAGCTGTTTAGATCCTATTCTTCCATCGTATCAACCGGTGAAGGGTACGGTTGAAAAGGCTGTTGAACAGAATTCTCAGTGTGCGCAGGTGGAGAAAATTCTGTGGTTGGAGTTCAAAGGCCTGTTGTAAGGCCTGAACTCCCTTGAGAAACCGACCCGAACGAATGTGCAACTGGGCTGTGGTTAGCCAGGCATTGCTCAACGCGGTGGTCGTTAGCGGAAGAAGATCGGCAGGCAGGGTTTGTGTTTCGATGAAGCGAGAAACTATCCTCACGGGCTCCATGGCCCTTTTCTCATCGACAACGGCAAACGTCTGGGACTGTTCATGGATCCGGAAAGAAGCCAGCACTTCCGGAACCCGGATAAATCTTCCCTGTAACCCCAGCCTGAGCCAGAGGTCATAATCGGGCATTTGCCTGTAGACGACGTCCCAGAAACCGGCATCCTCCACCGCCTGGCGTTTCATGAAGACCCCCGGACCCGGATGGCAGATCAGACGGCTGAACATATCCTGGTAATTGAAGTCGGGCGCCTTAACCCTGCGAATGTATTTTGATGATGAATCGATCAGATTAAAATCCCCATAGGCAAGGACGATGCCGTCCGTAAGATACGGGACTGCCTTTCTGACCGCGTCAGGCGCCAGTACGTCGTCCGCGCTCAGGTAAGACCATATCTCGCCTTTGGCCATCCGCCATCCCTTGTTGATGGTGGCCGATTGCCCCATATTCGCGTGAGATTCCCAGGAAAACCGATTCCCGTAGCCACGCAGGATATCGCGCGTGTTATCTTTAGATCCATCATCGAGAACCAGGAGCTCTACATTGGGGTAATCCTGCGATAAAACACTGTCAATTGATTCCCGGAGGTACGGTACAGCATTGTAAGCCGGAATAACGATCGAGACCAACGAATTGGGATTGGAAGCAGACTTATTCTCAATCTCATTCATGTTTCAATTCTTCAGCCAGATGACCATGTTTTATCTGGAGCTTCATTCGCTTAACATTGACAAGCGACATAACATTTCTTCTCAGAGTGATGAATAAAACCGCTGCATGCCAAAACATCTCGAATTTCCGGCCCTGCTTGACAAGCCACGCAAGACTCCAGCCTATTTTCCCCTGATTTAATTCTTCATTCAATATCTTTGATACCTTTATGGCCTGGTCAAAATCGCGTCGTTCAAACGAGCATATTCCTATCCAAAGTAATGTAGCGGTGATTTGTTGTATCAACGCAGTCTTGAACTCATCTTTGATGTCTTGAGGAATTTTCTTGTCGTCGGTTATATTCCTAATCATTTTGAGCCATGATGGCCAATATGCAGATAGTGAAGGATACGCACTCAATGATGTTGAATGATTGACACAAATGGCTACGGGTTCTTTTGAAATGACAAACGGAGCTTTCGCTGATATTCTGTAAACAAAATCAAGATCCGCCGCACCCACCATTTCTTCATCCAAGCCACCAGTGAGTTCTATCACTCCTCTGCGGAAGAGAATGCCGGTCCAAATAGGATACTTTTCTCCCAATGTTTCCAGTAAACCTTCCGGCGGAAGAAAAAGCCCTTCTTTTTCCCACAGCGAGAAAGGCTCATACAGAACTTTCCCCCTGTCCGTCATAGTTACAACCGACCCGGCCGAAAATAAAGCTTCGGGGTTATTTATAAAACCAGCCATGGTTGTCTCGAGGAAATTGGGCAACAGGAAATCGTCATCGGAGAGGAAAGAGAAAAACGGAGTATAGACCCGGATCAAACCATACTGAAAGTTTCTTTCGGCACCGATGTTCTGTTTGTGACAATGATAGTAAACCCTACCATCTTTCCTCATCATTTCTTGGACGATACTCTTTGTTGCATCCGAGGATGCATTGTCGTAAATACAAACCTTAAAATCGGTAAACGTCTGACCCAACACGCTGCCAACCGCCCTTTTGAGAAAATGCGCTCTGTTGCAGGTTGGAATAATGATGGTTATCTTCGGAGTGTTCCTTTTCTCAATCATCTATTCATCTCACACATCCGGCATCTCATGTATGAACTTCTAAATAACGTAATAAACCAATATCAGAAGTAGAAATAAAGCGGCGGGAATCCTGCAAGCTGCATAAAATTTAAAATACAGACTGGGCAATATATTCTTATGTAAATATCGGATTGAAAAAATCAAATACCCTATATTTAAAATTAACCATCCATATGCCGCCCCCGTTGCCCCATATCTCACAGCGCAGTACAGAATAACAGGCAATGCAAAAATAACGGCCACAACACTTATATTCAGGCCATACCGGGTCCAACCGTATGCCAGCGAAAGTGCGTATGGCACATAGGTCAGACTATGCAAAGAATACCCCATCATCAAAATCGACGCCAAAGCCGCTATCTGAGACGCGCTTGGGTTATTATTAAGGTATAGACAAAACAGATGTTCTGAAAAAAGAATTATTATGCCTGCTATTGGCAATACAATCCAGGCACTCAAGCGAATAGCTTTCAAATAGGTTTCCTCTAATTTCGCTGTATCATCGAGCGCAACCAATTGTGTAAATCTGGGCAAGACGGCGCTAAATATCAACGGAGCCGGTTTAGCGATGGCAATGGCAATGCTTGAGGCTATCGAATAAAAACCAAACAGTTCAAGACTTAATATTTTGCTCAGCACGATTTTATCCAATTGAGTGAGCAACATCACCACCGCCATCGTAGCTGTTATGCCTGCCGCATACCGCCAGCACGCCCGAAGGCGCTCAACGTTAAACCGGCGGACAATATGCGTAATAAAACCCGCCCCTGCAACATTTTTTACTTCACGTGTTGGTAAAACATTATACAGTGATGCCGCCACGACAATGAGCATTAGACCACTCATAAATGCATTCAGAAAAAAAAACTGCTCGACCAATCTCATGTTCCACCATTGCGGCGCAGTCATCAACAGCACAATCACGGCAGCGGCGCGAATGGTCTGGAGAGCGGCCTGCAGAATATTGGAGAGGACAATTTTTTGCAATCCCAGCAAGCCGCTGTTGTAAAAACTGGTCATGAACTGAAACGCAACCTGAAGCCCCATCCACGACAGGCAACCGGCAACAACAGGAAGGGGGATCGTCGTCTCTGGAATCCAATGTCGGGCAACTAAATCCGAACCGAAAAAAAGGACGATCCCAATCAACAAAGCGATCGCTCCGCAAATCATTTCAAGAGTAGAAACGGTCTGCCTCATGATTTCTCCGCTATTAGGAATAGCGGACAGGCGCGACAATTCCCTCCCCAATGCCGGTGAAATGCCGAAATCCAGCAAGCTGAAAAGAGAGGACAGGACCGTGAATAAACCGACCAATCCATATGCTTCGGCACCCAAAGCGTTCAAAACAAAGGGAAGCAAGGCAAACTGCAACAGAACCTGATACCCGGCCCCCAAAAAATTGCTGCCAATATTTATTTTGAGCATGGAATAATCGAAGGGAATCCTATACCTTCATCAATAAGCCCTGTCCCGTAGGCAACGCCAATACCGTTAAGCCGCGTTCCTGCGCAAACTGATTGAAGGCAGTTCGCTGATCAATATTGATCTGCCAGCCGTAATCGTCCAGCAGCATAAAGCCGCCCGCGACCAGTCTGGGCCATAAATATTCGGCGGCGGCAATCTCTGACCGCACATTATTCATATCAATATGGACAAAGCAAAATTTATTGGAATTCACCATCCCAAAGGTATTCGGCACAAGGCCCTTCACAATCACCACCTCGGGAAATGGGCTGAAGGTGTTCATAACCTCTCGCAGGCACTCGGTATAAACTTTTTTAAATACAGCCTGATGACGAGACTCTTGTTCCGATAAAATTGATTCCGGGATGCCTTCATAGGTATCCAGCAGATAAAATTGCTTTTCTTTAAGCCGGTCACCAAGATAGGCAACCATGGCTCTCGCTATGCCTCCCCGATTGACGCCGCATTCAATGAGATCGCCTTCCAAATGGCTGGCCCTTTCTGCAAGCCAACAGGCAACATGGACGCGCCAGTGCACTGCGGCGCCGCTCCATGAACCGGTCGCCTCTCCGGCGGCATAGGCCTCTAAAAAATGATCGTCCTTCATGAAGGCGGCGCAATGCTGAGTGAACAGCCCATCCTGGCAATAGGCCGGAATCCGCTCCACGATGGTGCCGCCGGGCGGGTCCTGCTTTACAATTCGGTAGCCGAACCGCTGGAACAATTTTTTTATGTAACGATTAAACAGCGACAATATTTTTCTGAATATCCTCCGTAACATGTCAGTAGTGCCATGAACAAACAACACCAGCATTGAGCGCAACACTTGTCGCGTCTCAATCAGGCATTGAATTGCGCTCATTATAGCGCCTGGCTTATGCATGATGGTCCTATAAAACAGGGGCGGATGAAACAGCGGCAGAATCGCATGATTTCTAAAGCTTCTGAATATTGCGATCTGATGAGATTCGTCCTTTACTTTCATTTCTTTTATGTTTCGTATCAGATTCAACAAACCGGGATGCCAACCTGAAGCATCTTTAAAACTGTTGTCCGAGTGGACCACGTAGCAGGCAACTTCTTCCTCAAAAAATTTAATGGGATATTTCAAGGCAACACGAACCATCATATCGAGGTCGGCTACATATTGGGAACGTTGATCAAACCAACCAACTGACTTTGCGCAATCACGGCGAAACATCGTTGCGGGAGTCGCAGGATTTTGTTCTTTCAGCATCGCGGATGCCCCATGGCCGGCCTCGTAATACCCCGTCGCCATTTTAGTCGGAGCTTCACCAAGACGTCTCCCCTCATTGTCGACAACGGCGGCGCGGCCAAAGCAAAGCCCGATGTCCGGATGACAGTCCATCTCATGCCTTGCGGCCTGAAGGAATCCAGGCAACACATAATCGTCGTCACACAACAGACAAAAGAAACTGCTTTCCACTTTAGACAGGGCAAATTCCCAATTGGGAAGCATGCCAATGTTTTCAGAGTGACGATAGTAACAAATCCTGGCATCGCTGCGCATAGCTTCCTCAACGACGGAAGATGTGTTGTCGGAGGAGGCGTTATCAACCACGACAAGCTTCCAGTTTGCATAGGTCTGCTCTTTTATGCTGCAAATGGCGCGTGACAGCATTTCAGCGCGATTATATGTCGGGATGACAATTGTCACGTCACAAATATCCTGCCGGGAAAGCATTCCACAACTGCACTGGTTATGATCCTGATTGTTCATTTATTTCCTTGGAAATTATTATCGTACAACCTGATTATTGACAGTTGGCGAAAGATCGTTAGGCAATGTCATAGGGATAGGCGCCTTCATGGCCGTGCCATATCGGTTTTATCAACCGTCCACTCCAGGTATGGCCTCAACACACCCGGTATCGGTCCGCCATAGCCGTATCTGAGCGGATTATCAAAGACCGAGTCAATAACGGTAAGCGTCAGAAAATCCGTTGCAAAAAAATGAACTCTCAATGATGTCTTCCTGTATTCAGTCACCGCAAGACCAACCTTATACATTCCTTCATTAAATAAATTACCGGGAACTTTGCATAAGGCCGTATAAATACCAGGCTCCAACGGTTTCATGTCAGGCGCATTAACGATGAAAGCATAAAGACCATCGGCGGTTTTAAAGTGACAATTAGGAACCAGAGTGCCCTGGATATGCTTTGGAACCTGAAATTTCATTTGAATGGAAAACGGATTGTTTATGCCAACGGAAGATACAATCGCGCCGCCTGCATCCATGATACGTGCAGACAGAAACCTTACGGAATCAGAGTCGGCAACGGGTGCTTCCATATCCTGTTTTGGGCTATTGACCACAGCGTCCGTATAATAATGAATCGCCCTCGTGGCTTCACCATCAAAGGCCATGGCGCCTTTTTCAAGCACAATGCCCCGCGTGCAAAGATTAGATATAGCGGCCAGATTGTGGCTCACGAAGAGAACCGTTCGACCCTCTTTCCCAACGGACTCCATCTTACCCAGGCATTTTTTTTGAAACTGAATATCTCCCACGGAAAGCACCTCGTCAACAACCAAAATCTCGGGCTCGAGATGGGCGGCTACGGCAAAGGCCAGACGGACGTACATCCCGCTTGAGTATCGCTTGACCGGTGTGTCGAGGTATTTTTCTGTTTCCGCAAAAGCGACGATCTCGTCAAACTTGCGTTTTATCTCCGCACGAGTCATCCCCAGAATAGTGCCGTTCAGATAAATATTCTCGCGCCCCGTTAATTCCGGATGGAATCCTGTGCCGACTTCCAGCAGATTGGCGACGCGGCCCTTGATGCTCACCCGCCCGGTTGAAGGCTCGGTAATACGGCTCAAAATCTTCAGCAGCGTGCTTTTCCCGGCCCCGTTGCTGCCGATGATGCCCACAAGCTCTCCTCGGTGGATCTCAAAGCACACATCTTTGAGCGCCCAAACTTCCTCCATCGTATCACCCTGTATGATGGGTTTGCCTTTTGCCAGGTCTTTGGTCTTGCTCCAGAAACTTCGCGCGTTCTGCACCAGCACATCGCGCAGCGCCACATAACGTCCGTTTTCACCCTGGTGGCCGATGGTGTACATTTTGCCGAGTGTTTCAGCTTTGATGACAATGTCGTTCATTCAAATAATATCTGCAAAGGTTTTTTCCATCTTACGGAAACGGGATACGCCAAGCCAGAGGAAGAAAGCGATGACCGCAAGGCCAAGCAGAAATCCGGGCCCGTAAATGGGGCTGTCTCCGCCAAGGATGCACCAGCGGAAACCATCGATGACCCCGACCATGGGATTGAGGCTGTAAAGAAGCCGCCATTGTTCCGGAACGACCTTGCTGCTGAAGCCTACCGGCGAAATATAAAGGCCGAACTGCACCACAAACGGGATCACATAACGGAAATCCCTGTATTTCACATTGAGCGCCGTTATCCAGAGACCGGGCCCCAAACTGGCCAGCAAAGCCATGATGATAAAGCACGGCAGCAGCAGCAACTGCCAACCGGGGACAAAATGATAAAAGATCATCATCCCAATCAGGATAACAAAGCTGATAAGGAAATCAACGAAAGCGGTTACAATGGTCGCCACGGGCATGATCATTCTGGGAAAGTAAACTTTGCTGATCAGGTTGGCATTGCTGATCAGGCTGATGGAAGATTCACTCAGCGCGTTTGAAAACAAAGACCAGGGCAACATGGCGGCAAAAACCATCAAGGCATAAGGCGCACTTCCGTCACTTGGAAGTTTGGCAATTCGGCCAAAAATAACCGTAAAGACGACCATCGTCAAAAAGGGCCTGATAATTGCCCAGAGAATCCCTACAATGGTCTGCTTGTAGCGGACGGAAAGATCACGCCAGGCCAGAATAACAAAGAGCTCCCGATAACGCCAGAGATCAGCCCAGTAGTTTTTTTCCGTCCGGCCGGATTCAATAACGAGCAACGATTCTTTTGAACGTGTTGAAAATAAGTTCTTCATTTATTGTCCAGGGATGCTGCACATACTTATACCAATCAATGACCGCAAGCGCCTTTACGCAGTTTTCATGATTTTGAAACGTTTGCAGAATACACATCTGTCATTGCGAGCGTAGCGAAGCAATCTCACAAGATATTGATATTTAAAGAGATCGCCACGTCGCTTACGCTCCTCGCGATGACTAAATAGTGATTATGCAAAGCTCTCGATTTTGTCTGACCAGCGGATTGTTTTGATCTCCGGCCAGGACAGCAACCATAGTGCTTTCAGGGAAACAGCTCCGATGCTTTGCCCATGGCCCATTCG
>Ga0209719_1004572_pt1 | contig 11154 bp, 18 predicted proteins | sample AD_JPNAS2_MetaG_FD_184421 | JGI IMG/M metagenome (GOLD analysis project Ga0209719, IMG submission 184421) | Active sludge microbial communities of municipal wastewater-treating anaerobic digesters from Japan - AD_JPNAS2_MetaG (SPAdes) (version 2) | ecosystem: Engineered > Bioreactor > Anaerobic...
ACCAAGAAAAAGAGACATTTCATTTTCTTTAGGGGTATAGAGTTTTGGTGCTTCTATTATTTTTGCCATATTATAAAGATATTCCGGTATCTGAATTAGACAGACAAATATTTATCCAACGGGGAAATAATAAACCATGGGATAAAAATATTTGTCTAATTGTTATTTTTTCCATCCAAACCCAATATCCATTGAATCTCATTGGATACCATGCAAACGTTGAATGATAGCGATAATCTCCGTCTTTCGGAGTTTCTTTTTTCATAATTTACCAATCTAAGGTTTTCGAATCAATGCAAGCCATTCCAAAATTGCATGCAACTGATATATCTAATAATTCTTGTTTAATTTTTTCTTTATCCCCTTCTTTTATAGCTTCAATAAGTTCCTGATACTCTTCAGCTACTACTCCAAGAATTTCATGAGTTGAAGATAAGGAATGCCATCCCTTTTGATTTAACCTATAAATAATTTTATTATAAGTTTCTTCAGTGCTTTTTTTAATAGCCGGTTCTGTGATATTATTTCTTTTCATTATTTTTCTTTTTTCGAATATTTCTTATCGCCTCCCTTGCCTTAGCAAATTGTTCAGGGGAAATCTTTGGAAAATTTTTACTGCCTTTCATTTTTTATTCCTTATCATTTTATCTTCATAAATAACAGCCCATGCACGATTCTTATAGAATTCAAATGGCTGATCCTCATTTTCGAATCTAGCATCCATTTCATAAAGGATATACAGGGGTTCTTTCAGAGATTTTGCAACATCCATCAAATTAAAAGTATCCAAATCCAGATCCAAATCCCCAAACCACACTTTTCCCCGGGATTCGGTAACTATATTTGCATTGAATATAACAAAATGATCCGGAAATCTGTCTCTATATCCACTTTTAGATCCAGAAATCATCCTCCCCATTACAAATCCATGGGATGCAAATAATTTGTAAATATCCCCATCAGATCTAAATTCCGTAGGAAACTGATAATAAGAATTTTGAACGTCCATTATATTATATCAATTAATTCTTCATCCTTAGACGCCTTGTCATAATACTCTTTATTTAAGAGTTTTAATTTAACTAAGAATTCCATTTGATGACCTAAATCATCGATAGCATTTTCCAGAAGAGATATTATATCTTTTATCTCTTCGCCATCCATTAATTCCCCGAATGTATCTTCGAGTTTCTTCTTTTCGCCAACTGTCTCAACCTTCTTATACGCACAGCCCTCTAAAAGTTCTGTAAAACGCGTTAAATTAAATAAATGAATGTATTTATCGGGAACAATTATATCAGTGTAATTATTTTCAAGTATCTTATGAGCTCTTTCTAAGGTCCATTCCATAAGATCTTCTAACATGATTCTTTGGAATATTGGGGAGAATTTATTTTGGATAAAGTCTATTTTATTCTTTTCTGGAAAGAAAATATAATATCCTTTCTTATTCCCAATGTCACTTCTTTTAGTTGAATATGGGGATCCTAAATAAATAGCATCTTTAAGTTCCTGTCTTTTATGAACGTGCCCGGAAATAACCTTTTTAATTCCTTTTACGCCTCTTAATTTTGCCCCTCTAACAATTTGTCGTCCATTATCATATTTTAATCCCATAATATCGGCATGGGCAAATACATAATCGCATGGATTAGCTTTTGCGTACATTTCTTCTTTTTCAGGGTTTCCAACCCATGGAAGAACAAGGATTTTGCTTTTTCCGTTAGTAATTATTTGAGGGGTTTCATAAATAGTTACATTTGGGATAAAACGAAATGCAGCTAATGAGTTTACGTCAGTATCGTGTTTCTTATAGATGTCGTGATTTCCAGTAAGAAAATAAGTAGGAATAATATCCGCAAGATCAAAAATAAGATCTATGGATTTATTCATAACATTAATATCCAATAATTGCCTATTATCAAACCAATCACCCAGGATGAAAAGAATGTCCCCTTTTTTCTTATTTTCTTTAAGATAAGGAATATAGATCTTATAGAAAAAATCTAATTGATTTTGTAGCCACTCAAGAGAATTCGCCCTAACGCCAAAGTGAAGGTCTGAGATAAGAAAAATATTGTTGTAGTTTATGTGTTCTGTTTGAACTTCGTATTCAAATAATTCAACATCCATAATATCTTCTTAAACATTTTTTTGTAAACATTATAGAATGAAAAAGGCCAAGAGTTTTTCTCGGCCTTATTTTCCTAGAGCAAATTTTTTACGCCATTCAGTATATCTTTTTCGACCTTTTTCATAAAGATCGTAAAGTTCCTGATATGTTACTTCAACAGTTTCGGCATCCTGTAAATTGAGCAAATATTTATTCCCCTGTTTTTCAACGGATTCAATTTCAAAGGAATCCCCCTCATCTTGTAATTTATTGAAATCTATTCCTAGCTTAGAAGAAATTAATTCATCAAGATCACGAGGATCTATTTCTAGTTCTTCTATGGTTTCCCAATCATCCTCGCCCGTCATAATACGGGTAACAAGTTTATACCCTCCTGTTTCTATTTCGAAATTAGTTTCTTCCGGAGCAGACTCTTCATTCCAGGGAGCTCGCGGATCATATTCAGCTCCGGGGGGATAATTTTCAAGGATTTTCTTAGCTCTCATACTTTATTTATTTTAGAAGAGCTTTCTGGTTTTAATCCTGTTTTTAACCTTTCCCTTTTCGGATAATTCTTTAAGAAGACTTTCCTTATCCAATACACCTATCTCTGCATATAATTGATCGTAATTTATTTGAAAGAATTCTGCAAAGCTAACAAATATTTGCATTCCAGAATAACTTTTCTTTTTAGCCAATTCCTCTTTGAAATAATAATACATCTTAGACATATCTCCTTTATCAACTCTTTTCGGGTTCTTATATTTTTGATAGAACGGGGATTTTTGAAAGAGCTCATAAAGATCTTCATCTAAAGCTTTTTCTGTTCTAAAATCAATAATATTATCCGAAAGCTGATCATCATACAAAGAGGCCACTCGATCATCAATTTTCATTGGAGCAGTAAATGCCTCGTAATCAATATCCCCCATATTATAAGAGTTATTGACAATTTTATCTTCTTTCATAGGTGTAAAATCTTCTTCTTCGTGAAACATATTCAAAATTAATAATAAGGGAGAATGGTATTATTTATCACCCAACCCCATCTACTAAATTCAAATTATGCTCTCCGGGCTTTGGGGGTTCAATTACAATACCTTGTTCGTTTGCCTGGCTACTAATTTTAGCATCAATTTGAGATTGCGTAGCTTTATTTCCTCTGTGCTCTGTTTTTCGAGATCCCCTCATTAAAGTATTGAACATGTATTCAAGATCTTCTATTTGTGCTTCCATATCCTCTTCGATACGGGAATATTTACGGTCGAATGTAAATCTCTTTCTTGTATTTTCCATACCAGATACTCGGTCAGCAAGATACTTAATATAGCATTCCCCCTTCGCCTTCATTTCCGGGTTAACTACTATACCAAATAATGCGTCTACTGTATGTAAAAGAGCCCCGGATTCTGAAACATTTGATATAGTAAGATCTGATGTATCCCACCCGGTTCTATTTGTTTGAGTTACAGTAATTATTGCCCATTGTTCTTCCATAGCAATAGCTCTCAAGTCTTCGCTGATTTGTTTGATCTTCATATAAAGATTTTCGGAATTTGGATTCCTCCAATTTTTCATAATATTAAGATAATCAACGAAAACGTTTTCAAACTTATACCCTAAAACCTCCTCCGCTTTTTTGAGATATGTTCTGAGATCGTTTGTGCTAAAGGTCGATGAAGGAAATTCCTGAACATGCAAATTTCCATAAGGCTTAAAGGATGATTCACGAACTTCGGAAAGCCTCTTCTTCATATAATCTTGATCCTTTGCTTTTTCTCTATATTCATCCATGTGAATAGAAAGCATGTTAGACCCGATTCTCATGTTAACGATTTCTCTCTGGAGTTCAAGAGTAATATAAGCTGTGTTATATCCATTCTCAACAGATTTCAAAGCTAAATTACCAAGCCATGTGGATTTACCGGATTTAGGGCCGGCTAATAAACAAATCAGGGATCCCTTCCACCATCCTCCATCAAGGCATTTATCAAAGAATGAATATCCGGTCGAAGTTCGAGCTAAACGGTCCTGGATATGACTTGCGGCATCAAAGAAATCAACACCAAGATTAAATCCAAAATCAATAGCAGTTTCTGTAGAAAGCATGTGACGAACTTTCTCTATAACTTCCGTGGTATTTTCAACGGTAAGAGGAGTCGTCTTCAAATAAGCAACAGATTTTCTCATTACATATTCCAGATTCTTCATTCGAATCCAAGGTCCTACATTTTCCTCGAGCCATTCCGGGGTATAATGAGCTAATTCAGCTTTAGAATTATAAATAGCACCAACAACATCTTCACTTATTCTGTCAGATATTCCTTTAACCCGAACAAGCTCCGATAATTGTTCTTTTGATGGGGCTTCTTTATATTTTATTGCATGATCTTTAGCTAAATCAAATAATTCCCTAACGTTTGGATTTGTAAAGAATTCTGGTTTAGTTGTATTTAGGAAAATTTGATTTCCTAAAATATAATGGAAAAATACGGTTTCTTGATATGCTCCAATCATAAAATTTTAATTTTATTGCCAAGGATGTTTTAAAAGGTGATACTTGGTCCATCCTTTATGTTCTATGTAGCCTAAATCCTGTAGTTTTGAGAGATCATCTTCAAGATTTTCCCCTATTCTACAACGGGTCTTTAGGTTCACTTCATATTTGATAAAATCTTCGTCTAATCGTGATTCTTTTTCTAAGAAGTTAACTATTTCAAAAAGGAGATCTTCATAGGTAGGTTCATCAACAATTCCGAGGAGATTTTTTATCTTAATCTTCTTTTTGTTGATTCCTTTCATTCTTCGTCTTCTTCGTCAATGACCCCGGATAATTCTTCGAGATCTTCAAGTGAATTTATATCAGGTAGCTGGAAGGTAGGTTTTATAACCTTCTCATCAAGTTCCATAAGAACTTCCGGAGTAAATACCTTATCTGTAAAAAGATTGATCAACGGTGTTTCCCCTCCGAGATGCTTGCAAACCAATTTCTTTCCTGATGGCTTTGGATGAGCCCAAACTTGCTTGGTTTCTTTTTTCTCCATTACTCCAAGTTCATTCTGAACCATTTCCCATCCTTGGAAAGGAACACAAATAGCTTTTTCCTTTTCATCAAGTTTATTATATTCTTTTTCGGTAAGCATCTCTCCTCTCATAATTCCGCAAACATCCCAGCTTACAAATGGTTCGAGACCAACATAGGGATTTGGGGATTTATAAAAAGGAATATGGAGTTTTACTTTAATAGGACGAGCAAATCTCTGTTTAACAGGGGTAACATAAATTGTAACACCAACTCGAACTGCATCTACATTTTGTGCTTCTGCTTTCTTTTCACCTTCTGCATCATCAAGTTTTCCTTTTCCAAGTACAAGAATAATTGAAGCGTTGTATTTTACTCCGCCACCTCCAGAAATTTCTTTGGGGGTAAACATACTCATTGCATCATAAACATGGTTATTAATGATGAAAGGAATACCGAGTTTTGCAAATTTAAGACCATTTACGCGGAACATTTTACGAATAGCTTGTTGCTTTGTCATGTCCCTTTTATTATCTCCCTTAACACTGTCTTCGGATTCTTTTTCGGAAGATAGGTTTCCGAGAGAGTCGAGTACAACTATAATCTTAGGAGGCTGTTCGCCTTTTTCAAGCATAGCTTCAAAAGAGGTAGTAATCTGAGCTGCTATGTGGTTAAATTCCTCAATAGTATTAACTGGCTGAAGACGAAGATGAGAAGTATCTACGCCAAGACGGGCAACAAAGTCCCTATCGATGGATCCTTCAGAATCAAAGTAAACAATATCATACCCATTCTCCTTTATACCATGACGACAAATAGATAATGCTATATAAGTTTTACCGGTTCCTTCTTCGCCGGCTAAAACCAGAGATCTCCTATTAGGAAGGCCGCCAAATACTGATCCCGAGAGGCAGGCGTTTAGAATATAAGAGCCTGTGTTTATCCATTCATCAATTTTTGCAATGGGGTTAATATCAATCATTTCCCCATCCGGAGCAATCTTATTCAACATATCATTCAAGACTGAGAATGAAGCTTGCCCAATAATTTTTTTCGCTTTAGCCATAAAATTAATTTATCTTATTTTGTTAATTTTATGGTCTTTTTTATCGAAAGTTTTACATTTATGACAAGAAAAGAGAGAATAAATTAAGAGAGATAAAGAGATGATTGCTGCTATAAGTTTAATAAATCCAATATGTTGAGTTCCAAAGATAAGCTCACCAAAATGGTTAAGCAGTATATAAAATTCAACTACTAAGAAAAAAATAAATGATAAACAAAAAATTTTAATTAATATTTCTTTCATAAAGAAAGAATAATTTTATAACCCGAGTTCTCCGCCTCCTTCCTCGGGCTGTTCTTCGGCTGGCTTCTCTGTCTTTTCCTCTTTTTCTTCCCCTATTTCGTCAAGGATAGGTTTTAGCCTCCAAAATATTCTCTGAGCTGCTTTGTCTTTCAAAATAAAACCAGCCCAGTCGATCTCTTTTTTATCTGGTTCTATTGCATCCTGAGCAATCTCGGTTGAAGGTTTAACGATAAAATAATATACTCGCTTATACACTTTTCCGGATTTATCCTCATAATCAATATAATGAGGCTCTGTATCTTTTATATCTTTAGGATCGATATTTATACCAATTTCTTCGCGGGTTTCTCTTATAGCTGCTTCTAAAAGGTCTTCTCCTTTTTCAACTTGTCCTTTTGGAATACTAAATGTTCCCCACCATTTTTGACCTGTTGGGTGTCCAAGAAGAATACTGCCATTTTGAATAATGGCTAATCCAGCGGATAATTCGATAGGATCATCCAATTCTTGCTCAAACAGTTTTTCTCGAACTAATTTCATCTTTAGCAAATTCTTTTATTCTTTTAATATTTATCAAATTTTCTTCGAGGTTCTTTATCACTCCATCAATATCTTCGTATTCTCCTAATAGAATTTGTTTTATAGAACGTTCTACAGATTTAGTTCTTGGAAAATTCCAATTATCAAATTCCTGCGTTTGCGGATCATAAATTGAATAAACTGTCACATGGTTTGGCGTATTTCTGACATAAAGCTCTATTTCTCCATTACTTGTCTTTTTCCATTCAAGATCTATTCCAAATTCTTTGCATTTCTGACAAACATAATCCATCTTTCTTTCAGTAGTCATACCAATATCCATGGATTTTTTAGGATCCTGACCTCGTTCAAAATTGATATTTTCCCTTACCAAATTCATTTTGATTAAAAATTTTTATCCAATATTTCACTTTTGCCAAAGCATCTTTGCAATTATCAAAGGATATTACATCTATCTCTTCATCTGGGGCATTTGGATTTTGAGGCCCTCTAAATTTTCTTTGTATATGATACCCCGCCGCAAATTTGTCTGAGAATTCCCGAGAATATTCTATATATGTATAATAAAGACTTCCTCTTGGGCCTTCAGGGGTGTATTCTATTCCAATTTTCGTAGAATTTTCATCCCACTCCTCTTTTATGCTAATATAAGGATTATCTTCTAATTCCCAAACTTCTTTGCCCCAATATTCTATGACAATTTTTTTAATACCCTCATAAATTTGTATACGGGCATTTTTTATTTTTCTTTCCTTTACCCGACCAATATCCATTGCATCTTTTGGATCCTGTCCTCTTATGAATTGTGCTCTCATTAATCTATTGCGGATGTAATCCATTTTTTTAATTGCTCAACTGCTAATTCCAGTTTATTATAATTCCTTTCGTCGAAGGAACCCCTATTTTTTTGTGCCCATATTGCTGAGTATAATTCAAATTGTTGCCCGGAAAAATTCCCCCTATAATCTAAGATAAACCAATAATTTTTATATTCGGCTCCTGATTGAACCTGAAAATCATATCCAGTTCCGGGGGTTTCCTGAGCTTGAGTCATTATTTCGGGTTTAAAAAATTGTTTAGAAGAAAAAATGGAAGCTAAAGCACTTGATAATTCTTCCCTCTTTTTATCAATAGCCCTTTCTTTATAATGACCTAATTGCATAGAATCCTTAGGATCCATTCCTCTCTCAAAATGAATATTTTCTAAAACAAGACGAGCTCTCACAACGATTTTTTATTTATTTATTCATAAAAAAAGGAGATATAATCTCCTTATCTAGCTTTTGTGTAATCTATTTCTTCTTCTATGCCTTCCTGGGCTTTCTTACTCATAATCTGAGCAACTTCATAGAGATTTATAGGACGCCAGCCGCCACCAGGAAACTGGTGTATTTCCGAGTTATCGATACCTACATCAAAAGTTAATCCAGGCATTTTAAATCTACCATGAACGTGACCATAAAGGTGCCAAGACCCATGGGGTTTTCTATCCCATGAAGCCATAGGAAAGTGATCTAAAACGATGTGAATATTTAATCCAAATTGAGAAAAAGAGAAATTCTTTCTCTGAGTTATTTGAGAAAATCTTGTAGATTTTTCTATATTTCTGTCGTGATTCCCAAGGATAAGAAATTTATTACCATTTAATCGATCCAAGAATTTATCACAATCGCCGCTTCGGGCAAATGTAACATCCCCAAGAAGATAAACAGTATCTCTTTTTCCTACCCATTTATTAAAAACATCTTTGATAAGCCACTCTGTATGAGCTTTATCAATCATTTCTTTATACCACTTATTATTCATATTCCTTTGATCATCTGGAATTCCTTCAAGATCTTTAGGATCTAAATAAACAGGCCTGTTACAAATATCCACAATTTTTGGATGCGCATGATGTAAATCTGCGGTAAACCAAATATGTTCCATTACGGATTTTGCTTCTGGGGTAATTAAGTTTAGAATTTCTGCTGTTTTATGTTCTGCCATATTTTTATGTTAATCGAGGATAAAATGATTCATTTGCATAATCCTCTTGTGAATAATCTTGTTCTGGTCTATAAGGTATTTTATCTTCTGGTTCTTGTAAAGTTTCGGGTTCTTCCTGTTTAGATGTTAAATCTTTCATCCTTGTAATGATAGTTTGTTTTTCACCCTTAAATTCATTATAATTTTTAATTGTAAATACACAATCATGAAAATTTTCTTTATCGTCTTTAAATGGAGGATAAGGACCCTTTAGCATAAAGGTATTTTCGTCTTCATCGATAAATTTTGTAATCCAGATAGAACCCCATTGAGATTCCCCACCATGAATCGTAAATACCCATTTAAGAGCTCTTCTGATCTTATCTCCTTTATTTCCAACAAAATCACTCTTCTCTGCTGCTTTAGCTCTTTCCTCTTCCCAATGTTCCCTTTTCTTCTTCCACTCATAATCTTTCTTAGTCATGAGCTCGCCCTTATAATCAATAATAAGGCCTTTTTCTAATAGGATTGGCTGTAAATTCTGAAAAAATGCTTCATCTTTTTCTTTTCTTCCGGCTTTATTAGCATTCCAAAACCAAACCGAATAACTTTGAACTCCTTCATTATCCCAATCCATATATCTAATATCCTGTCCTTTATATTGACCAAACTGCCATTTAAAGTTTTTGTCGGGATCTTTTTGTCCTCTTTTAATAGGGTTTAAAGGAGCTTCGTTAACTTCAAAGTTTTTATGTCCAAGAATTTCTTCTGCCTTCTTTTTAGCTTCTTCAAGATCTGTTCCTAAAACTTGAACAAGACGATCAAATGGATAATTTCCGGAATAATATCCCCTAAGCCCGGAATGTCTTAGAACATACATTTTTCCGCCAGTTCCGGGAGCTATATAATATTTTTCTCTGATAATCCTTGACATAAAAATAGATTATTTTATCTATTTATTTCACAAATATACAAATAAAAACCCGAACATAAAAATTATTCGGGTTCTTTTGCTAATGAATCTTGGATTGGAAATCGTTCCAAACCAGATTCCAATCTATCATAATAGATCTGAGGAGCTAATATTTCCTTATATGAAGGGGGTTTGTTTCTTATAATAACTGCCATTCCATATTTAATACCATACTTCTCGATAATAGGTTCTACAAAGGATAAAGCATATTGGTATTTTACTTCATGGGTATTTAACGGATCAATTATTTCTTTAATATTTTTAGGTTTAAATTCTTTTTTGTCTCTAACAGATTCCCCCATTTTAAAAACCATATATTCGCAGAATCCTTCTTCCATAAATTCAGCTCCGAATCCATATTCATGGCTGGGGACATAAACAATATTATTATATTCTGATGATACTATAAAACCCATCATCTTCATTTCTCGAAGTACCTGGTTAAAATAGCAATGATAAATTTCATGAATAAGAACTCCTTTTACAAATTTATCATCGTAAGTTAGGTTTCTCTTCTTGGAATTAGGAGTACTTTTTAATTCATATCCTACATATCTTTCTTCTGTAGTTAAAATAATTTCTCCAGGAATATAAGTTCTTCCTAATTCTAGAGAATCATGTCTGGTGTATTCCCTTAGATCATCGGAATAAATTTCTATCTCATAAATTGGCTCATTAATAAATAACTGAACTTCATTGATGATAGAATATTTCTTTTCCGTAATATAATTTGCAATACCTATACTAGTTGGTTTGCCCTCTTTATTTCTGGGATAATCTTGAGAGCATTGAGTAAAAGAAATAGCAATTAAAAAAATTAAAAGTAGTATTTTTTTCAAAATTACCATGTATCTTTTTGATTCTTCCAATCACTAAATTCTTCTTTTCCCCCTCGTACCGACCAATCAGAATCAATAGTTAATTTGGAGGAAAAGCCCCCTCGGACATTAAATTCCATTGTAATTCTCAATCTTGATGGCTGATAAACTTCCTTCAAATGGGAATAAACAGTGTTAATTAATCTCTCATAAGAAATAATCATATCCCTATATTGATAAAAGTATTTTTTAAGGGATTTTAATTCAATGACTTTTTCTTTGGCATAAAAATCAATATAAACGACACCAAAATCTGGCTGTTCGTCTACTCCAAGAAAAGTTATCTCAGTTCCTTTTATTCTGTTTTCGTAGGCACTCTGGTCCGGATTGGGTAAGCTTTTAAGGATGCTT
>Ga0209719_1004581_pt1 | contig 11137 bp, 9 predicted proteins | sample AD_JPNAS2_MetaG_FD_184421 | JGI IMG/M metagenome (GOLD analysis project Ga0209719, IMG submission 184421) | Active sludge microbial communities of municipal wastewater-treating anaerobic digesters from Japan - AD_JPNAS2_MetaG (SPAdes) (version 2) | ecosystem: Engineered > Bioreactor > Anaerobic >...
CCTACCATTCCCCCGCCCAGGATCTTGCCGTGGCCGTGGGCTTCGGGGGAGTCGTCAAACAGCAGCTTGGTGACGCCCTCGTCCCGGCCGTTGGCAATGGCACGGCCAGAGGCTGTCCATGGGAACAGGCCCTTCTTGACCTTGATGCCTTGGGCCTTGGCCTGGTCTTCGGTCAGGCCCACCCAGGCCACTTCGGGGTCGGTGTAGGCCACGCTGGGGATGACGCGGGCGTTGAAGGCGGCGGACGCCAGTTCCTTGTCGCCCTTGAGTTCCCCGGCAATCACTTCGGCCGCCACGTGCGCCTCGTGCACCGCCTTGTGCGCCAGCATGGGCTGGCCGACGATGTCGCCGATGGCGAAGATGTGGGGCACGTTGGTGCGCATCTGGATGTCGACGTTGATGAAGCCACGGTCCGTGACCGCCACGCCGGCCTTGTCGGCAGCGATCTTCTTGCCGTTGGGCGTGCGGCCCACGGCCTGCAGCACCAGGTCGTAGAGCTGGGGTGCGGGGGCAGTGCCGCCCTCTTCCGCTGGCGCAAAGGTCACTTCGATGCCTTCGGGCAAGGCGCGTGCAGAGACGGTCTTGGTCTTGAGCATGATGTTGTCGAAGCGCTTGGCGTTCATCTTTTGCCAGATCTTGACCAGGTCGCGGTCGGCGCCCTGCATCAGGCCGTCCATCATTTCGACCACGTCCAGGCGGGCGCCCAGCGTGCTGTACACCGTGCCCATTTCCAGGCCGATGATGCCGCCACCCAAAATCAACATGCGCTTGGGCACTTCCTTGAGCGCCAAGGCTCCGGTGGAGTCCACGACGCGCGGGTCGTTGGGCATGAAGGGCAAACGCACAGCTTGCGAGCCGGCCGCAATGATGGCGCGCTTGAATGCGATGACCTTCTTGGTGCCGGTCTTCTCTTGGGCCGTGCCGGAGGTTTCTTCCACTTCGAGGTGGTTGGCACCGACGAAGTTACCGTAGCCGCGGACGGTGGTGACCTTGCGCATCTTGGCCATGGCAGCCAGGCCGCCGGTCAGCTTGCCGATGACCTTTTCTTTGTGGCCGCGCAGCTTGTCGATGTTGACCACGGGCGCACCGAAGTCAACACCCAAGTCGGCCATGTGGCTGACTTCGTCCATGACGGCGGCCACGTGCAGCAAGGCCTTAGAGGGGATGCAACCCACGTTCAGGCACACGCCGCCCAGGGTCGCGTAACGCTCGACCACGATGACTTTGAGGCCCAAGTCTGCTGCGCGGAAGGCCGCGGAGTAGCCGCCGGGGCCACCACCGATGACGACCACGTCGCACTCCAGATCCGCACTTCCGGCGAAGCTACTGGCCGCGGGAGCAGGAGCTGCAGGCGCTATCTTTTCAATAGCTACCGGGGCAATATTTACCTGGGCCACAGGGGTATTTTGCACAGAATTGGCCGCTTCAGCCTCCAAAGTGAGCACCACGCTGCCCATGGCCACTTTGTCGCCCAGCTTCACCTTGAGTTCGCGCACCACACCTGCCTGGCTGCACGGGATTTCCATGGATGCTTTGTCACTCTCCACGGTGATCAGGCTTTGCTCTTCGCGCACGCTATCTCCGGGCTTGACCATCAACTCAATCACAGTCACTTCTGCGAAGTCACCAATGTCCGGAACCTTGATTTCTACGATCGCCATACATACCTCTATTCAGTTGGGGGCCGAGCACCTTTGCTGCGCAAGGTGGTCTGACCCGCAAGGACTATTTCTTCTTTAGTTTCATCGTAAAGACCTCAACCGGTCCGGCCGAGTTCTTGTCAAATTCGCAACCTGCATGTACGCCAGCCAGGGCCACCTCGCGCGCGGTCTCGGCCGTGGGCCAGACCGCATGCATGGCACCCAGCGCAAAGCTGCGGCCGCTACCAATGCCCCAGAATTCCTTGAATTCAAAGACCTCACGGTAGCTGTACAGGCCATAAATGCCCGAGGCGTTGGCCACCACCGCGCTGAACTGGCTGGACTCATACGGGTCGTTGTCTTCTTCTTTGGTCTGCAAAAAGAAGTTCTCTTTGAGCACCGGGTGCAGCTTGCTGAACGTGGCAAACACCTCCTCTTTGCTGCCCAGCTTGAGCTGCGCGCGCGGCAAACTCTCTAGCGCCTGCCGCAACACTGGAAAGTGCGCCACCGAACCCGCCACGCCGATATAGCTCACTCCGCCCACGCCTTCAACGTGCAGCAGCTTGCTATTGGCCTCAAAGCGATGGCCCAGGCGCGTGTCACCAAAGGTGACCAGCGTGTCCGCCGCAATAGCAACCTGCCCGGCTTTCTTCGTGACAACGATAGTTGTCATGTCGGTTTACAACAGCACCCTGCGGAAATCACCCAAGATCTGCGCCAGATACACGTTGAAACGCGCAGCGGCGGCACCATCGATCACACGGTGGTCCCACGTCAATGACAGCGGCAACATCAGGCGCGGCACAAACGCCTTGCCGTCCCACACCGGCTCCATCTGGCTCTTGCAGACGCCCAGAATAGCCACCTCAGGCGCATTGATGATGGGCGTGAAATAGCGACCACCGATGCCACCCAAAGACGAGATCGTGAAGCTGGCACCCGACATTTCTGCCGGGCTCAACTTGCCGTCGCGCGCCTTCTTGGCCAGCTCGGACATTTCGGCAGAAATCTGGAAGATGCCTTTCTTATCCGCATCCTTGATCACCGGCACCATCAAGCCGTTGGGCGTATCCGCCGCAAAACCGATGTGGAAATACTGCTTGTAGATGATCGAATCACCGTCCAGCGAGCTGTTGAACTCGGGGTACTTCTTGAGAGCCGCCACGCAAGCCTTGATCAGGAAAGCCAGCATGGTGACCTTGATACCAGCCTTCTCGTTTTCCTTGTTAGTCAAAACGCGGAAGGCTTCCAGGTCGGTGATGTCGGCATCGTCATGGTTGGTGACCGCCGGAATCATGATCGCGTTGCGCAGCAGGTTGGCACCGCTGATCTTCTTGATGCGCGACATCTTCTGACTTCCCTAGTTTTTTCAATTAGAAACTCACCTGTGAATATTTCATGAACTGACTGACAGTTAGCGAGGATTACCAGCAGTTTCTTCGTTGACGTTGAACTCCCGTTACGAGGTTAACGCGTGAATACGTCATAGCTTTATTGTTCTAGGTTCATGCTTGTCTGTCCATGAACACTATTTTCGACGTTCAGATCAATCATGATTCTGACAGTCTTTCTAGTTTTATCGGGTAGGCTCCTTGTGCATTCCACTGGCATACATAGATATTGCCCGCCGCATCCAGGCATACATCATGACAGTGCTTAAACAAAGAACCATGTTGCCGAATGCTCTTCAATTTTCCGTTCTCATAGAAAGGTTCGCTACCCCCAGGATTCGAAACCACTCGGTCAGACTTATCTAGAATGGTGACAAATCCACTATTTGGCCTAAACAATTTTCCCGACCAACAGACACCTGCGTAAATATTTTCCTCATGGACAACCGGACGGCACACATAGGCACCATGTAGTTCAATACTAGACAAATACTCGCCAGTCAGACTATAACGCTTGAAGCAGGTATTCTCCCGTGAGCTCACCAACACTGTCTCGACACCGGATCGGCCATCAATGGCAATACCGTGGGCCTGATTTATATGTTCCGGTTTCTTTCCTCGCCCACCAAAGTGACGAATGTAGTCACCATGACGATCGAACTGAATCACAAACGACGCTCCATACCCGTCGGCCACATAGATATCCCCATTACTGGCAATGGCAGTACCGGTAGGCAAGTACTTGTACGGCTCCTCGTATATACCCAGCTCACCCGCAGTCGGTAGTCGCATCAATATGTTGCCATTCATATCCGTTTTTACAACGGATTGAGAGCGATAGTCACAGATAAACAGAACATCCCGCCCCTGCTCATGAATCAAGCTCAGGCCATGGGCCGATCTAAATCCCAATGTCCAGCTATCAACGATCTGACCGTCGGCGTTGTAGATCAGAATGTTATTCTTTTGATGGTTAGTCAAAAGTACAATTCTTCCCAAAGAATCTACCACCATTTCATGGCAGTCTTTCACCGGGTAACGCGACGGTTCATCAGGAATACCCCAATCTGAATGTACTCGATAACGAAAACCGTTGTGCCCCACAACCGGGGCAGATTTCAACGTTCTCTTTTTATCACTGCGAAAACGACTTTCAACACGAGAAGACAAAGACGCTAACGATTCCACAGCATCATAGGCTGCCAGAAGCATGGTTCTTTTCACAACATCACCTAAATTACAATCAATTAAAAAACTAAACCCGGCAAGGAGTTATGCCGGGCTTATGAGCAGTTTAAATAGAGACAGCACAAATAGCGGCTGCAGTGAAACCTGTTTGCGGTTATCGGTGACAATGCACCGAGATACCACGAGACTCAAATACTTCCGTACAACGATCCAGTTCCGCATCGCTCATAAACTTGGCGGTTTGCTCACCAATATCGAGACGTTTGGTGCCACCGAAACGAGGTAATTTATCCAACCAAATGGGATTATATGGAAGAATCTGCATTTTTTTGACGCCGTTTTCTTTCATCAGGTCGGCAATGCCGCTGAGATTTTCGTCGGTATCGGTAACTCCAGGAATCAACGGCACTCGAGGCAATACTTCAAGATCAGTGGTCAAGGCCAATGCCTGAACCTTTTTAAAGTTCTCAATGATGGGTTCGTTTTTAACACCGCAATAGGTCAAATGATCATCACTGTTGATGAGCTTGAGATCGAAATAAATGGTATTAGTGTGAGGCAATACCAGACTTTCAAAACGGCTAAAGTTGAACAACCCTGCGGTTTGAATCAGGGTATGAATATCTCTCTTCCTTTTCACCAACTGAAATAATTCGCCGACACTGTCCATTTGCATCAGGGCTTCACCACCGGAAACCGTGAGGCCACCACCGGACATCTCAAAGAAATCAGCATCTTCAAGCACTTCTTCAGCCAGCGCTTCAAGATCATTAGTGGGGCGACCTATCTGCTCCAGCGCACCGGACGGGCACACATCGACACATTTAAAGCATTGGGTGCACTTGTCACGCAAGATATGTCCCGGTACCGTCAGATCAATTGCCTGTTCCGGACAAGCACTCACACAGTCACCGCATTCGATGCACTTTTCAGCATTGAATGACAGCTCGTAACCGGTATTGATACTTTCCGGATTCTGGCACCAGGTACACGACAGTGGGCAGCCTTTAAAAAAGACTACGCTGCGAATACCCGGCCCGTCATCGAGCGTATTGCGCTTAACATCGAAATATAACGAAGCCTTGCGGGGCTCCGTTACATTAATCGAGTTAATGAGGCTCGCATCAGGCCGCATTTGAGCTCCTGGAGATGACTTCATCCTGCATCTTCGGAGACAGGTCATTAAAGTACGCGGAATAACCGGATACGCGGATCAACAAGTTCGGATGCAGCTCAGGGTTATCACGAGCTTCAATCAGAATCTTAGGATCCAGCATATTGGCCTGAACCTGCATACCTTCACGCTTGAAGAACACCTTGTACAAGCTGCCCAAGGCACTCTTGCCGTCATCACACTCATAGCTGGAAGCGTCTAACTTGATATTGAAGTTGATGCCGTTGGCAAAGTTCTTGTAGTTAATCTTGTTCATGGAATTCAATAGTGCGGTGGTACCACGCTTGTCTGCGCCATTTTCAGGAGCAAAGCCAGACGCAAAAGTTTCACCGGCACGACGACCGTTAGGCAGCGCGTTCACAAGACCACCGAAGTGCGTGTGTGACGTATTGGAATAAACACCGGCATTGTGGTTGCCGCCACGGGTATTTTTACCCAGTGCCTTAATGTTATCAGCGTAGTGCTCACCAACCCAGATCATCCACTTATCGGCTTCCGGAATATCGTTACCGAATTTATCAATGGCATTTAGTTTAGTGAACACCTTCTCATCGCTGATATTGTCTTTCAGCTGATCGACCAGCCCTTCCAGGGAAATCCAACCATCTTCAAATACTGCTTTTTCAATGCAGCGCAATGAATCCGCAGTGGCCGCCATACCACAGCCCTGAATACCAGAGAAATTATAGACAGCGCCACCTTTGGTAGAGCAAACACCTGTTTCCACACATCCCTCCAGCAGCGCACTGCTGAGCGGGGTGGGATGATGCTTGGCATGGAATTTTTCTACCGCTTCCAGGTCTCTGCGCAGTTTACCCAGCTGATGCTTCACTTGGGTATCGTAAGCCGCAACCACATCGTCCATGGTTTTCATTTCGGACACTGGAGGGGTTTTAGCACCAATTTGCTTTTTAGAACCAAACTGACGACCTTCATTAAGGAGCAATTCAATCGCCAACGGCATGTTGTACATAGCGGCATCAGTGGAAGCCAGAGTTTTGCCTGGCGCGGTAGGCTCTACACAGCCAATAGCCACGTAGTTGCGTGCGTCTTCCAGAGAATAACCGATATCGGTCATGGACTCGATAATGGTCTCATCGTTGTACATGGCAGGAGCAGAACCAGGGCCGAAGTTAATGCGAATCACCTCGTCGTAGAACGCTTTGGGGGTATTTTTATGAATACGCACATGAAAGTTAGGCTGACGCATACGCAGCTCATCGGCTAATTCCAGCAATACAAAGCTCAGCTCGTTGGTGGCGTCGTTGCCGTCTTTATCCTGACCGCCGATAGTCACAACTTCCCAACTGGTCAAACCGCCCAGAGTGCTGGTACCGACTTCACCGTGCATTGGAATGGTTTCACACAGTTTGACGCAGAACGCGCCGAGGATTTCTTTAGCTCTCTCACGAGAAATATTGCCAGCGGCCACATCTTTCTCATAGAACGGATTTAGGAACTGATCGATACGACCTGGGCATGTAGTTTCACCAAGGGTTTCCATAAAGATACAGATGTGTGCCAGCGTCATGGACTGAACCGCTTCGTAGAAGCTGGTGGCACCAAAGCGAGGTACACGGGCACAAATGGAAGCAATCTCCAACAGCTCTTGCTTTCTTACCGGATCGGTTTCAACAGAGGCCATTTTGCTGGCTTCAGCGGCGTAGCGATCACCGAATTCCGCCATACCCTTCATAGAAATTTTGACGGCCTTGTAGAAATCCAATTTTTCAGAATCATCGGTTTCGCTCTCAAGTGCTTCTACTTCTTCAATAATTCCTTGAGCACCAACGTTGATTATTTTCTCGTAGTTAGGAGCGATATGAGAGATACCACCAGCTTCATAGATTTGGTACTGTAAGGCTTCCGACTGTTCTTTGGCGAAACGCATTCCTTCTTTCATGCCGTCGAACGCCAGAGTCGATGTATTTTTGTTTAGCCAGAAGGGAATCTGTGAAAATAGCTTAAAGCGGTCTTTCAAACTGATTTCGAGGGGATTTACCTTTCGAGAAGGCATATTGAATACTTGGGACATGGGTTCCAAGCCACTCAACTCTGGATAGCAGAAGCCAGCGACGCGTTTGGAGGTGAAGTTGCCAACAATCAACTCATCATCGTAAATACGCACAGTCTTGTTATTGAGCACATAGCGCACAGCTTCGGCTATTTTCACGTTGGTCGTCTTATCGCTGTTGGCCTTGTTACGATGGTATTTGGTCCAAAGCATAGGACGCTCAATGCATGCACCATTGGTTTCGGCTTGCACTGCTTTTTTCAGGCGCTCAACACGGTTCGATACTTCCATAGAAGTCTCGACCGCCATTTCTCTATCAGCTAATTTCACAAGAGCATTCATCTTATTCTCCTAGTATTCACCCCAGTTACAGAACCGACAATCACACCGGATGCGGATAGGAAATTCAACCGCATGAGGCCAAGTATGGCACGAGCGGATAGGAAATTCAACCGCATGAGGCCAAGTATGGCACGAATTTTGTGCCTCGAAACACGTTCGGCCAAGGCAGGTTGAGCGCTCGCTTGCCGCTCCATGGCGAGAGATTGGGCGAGAGATTGGGAGGCAGTATGCATTGGGGCTGGCGCGCGCGAAGCTGCGCCCCGCAGCGATGGATACCGCCGCTTCACTGGGGGTCACCAACTGATGCGCTGGTCCAACTCGAAGTCCGGTGCCGGTTGTGCTGCCGCGTCCCAATCTGGCTCGACTTGGCTGCCCTCACCCGATTGCGCATCGAGTTCATCCCACAGTGGCGGCCCACGTGCTGACGCGATGTGCGGTGGCTCGGAATCTGCCCCGATGTGGTCCAGGATGTGCCGGATTTCGGCGCTGTGCGTGATAAAGGCGATGATGCGCATCTGCCCGCCGCAGATCGGGCACAAGAGCGGAAACACCTCGTAGATGCGCGCAATCAGCACCGCCCAGAGGTAGTGCGCTGGCCGTTTGGGTGGTGGGGGTGGCTCAGGTCTGGGTGTGGTCCTGGATGCAGTTGCACCGGCATGGCCATGCTGCGCGGGGCTTTGTGAGCAGTTGCCCGTGGTGGCTGGATCGGCTGGCACCGCAGCCACCTGCGCCGGGGCTTGCGCCATCGCCGTCACCACATCCCGTAGCGGCGAATTGGGCGCCAGCACCCCGAAGTAGCGGTGCCGGTGGGTACGTGGCGGGGGTACCAGGGCGGCAATGCGGTCGATGAGTTCCAGCGGTGTGAGGTGCAGCTCGTCTGCCTTGGCACCGCGTCTGTCAGCGTAGAAGTCGCTGCGGGGTTCGCTGTGCTGCTTGCCGCAGCGGTAGATCAACTCGCTGCCGGCCTTGCGCAGGCGCTCCATGGCAAAGGGTGGACGGGCGCAATAGCGCAGCAGACGCTCCAGCGCAGCGCGGTCGTGGGCTTCGATGCAGACACCGGCGTCGACCGAGAAGCCGCTGTGTTTGTAGCCCTGCATGTCTTTGGCGTCACTGCTCTCCAGCAGGCCCCGTGCAACGAAGGCGCGCAGGATGCGTTTTTGCAGGGTGGTCTGCACTTGGGCCACGGTCGCCGCATCGATGCCGCTGGCCGGGTGGAATACGACACCTGGCGCAGAGGCTTGCATTGGGGCATCAGCGCTGCCCTCGCCTGCCACTTCCTCAAACACCCCGTCCACCACGCAGACGTGGAAATGGACGTGTTCGTTCAGGCTGGAGCCGAACCTGTGAATGAAGGCCACTGCGCCGATGTGCAGGTTCGCCTTGTCTGCATTGGCCGCGCCAGGGCAATGGGCTTGCAGGCTTTGTGCAATGACACGCAGGAAGATGCGCAGCACCATATTGAGCGTGGCACTGTCGCGCTGCATGTAGTACCGCAGCCGTTTGGGCACGGAGAGCACCCACTGGCGCACCGGCAGGCGGGGGAAGACGTGGTCAGTGAGGTGCGCCGCAGTCTCCACCATGCGCCGTGTGGTGCACGAGGGGCAGACACCACGGCCTTTGCAGGAAAAAGCCACGAAGTAGTTGTGCCCGCAGTCGCCGCAGCGAGCGCGGGCAAAGCCATGGGCAAAGATGCCGCACTCCAGATATTTTGCAAACGCCTTGCACACATAGGGCTTGGGTGTGTGGTGATCGCCCTGGCCGTCGAACTGACCCGCGCTGGCCAACTCTAGCCAGGTCTCGTAGTGCTCGGCTACCGTTTGGTACAGCAGCGTGCGTTCGGGGTGGCGCGGGCTGTAGAGCTTGGGGTTTGCAGTGGTTTGCATGAATACTGTACAAATGCACAGTATTCTGCGGCGATTGCTTGGGCACGCAAAGCACAAGGCCCGAACCGTTGCCGGTTCGGGCCTTGTCTGGGTAGCTTGAAGGCGGGTCTATTTGCGCGCAGGCGGCACATCGGTACAGCTGCCATGCGCCACCTCTGCGGCCATGCCGATGCTCTCACCCAGCGTGGGGTGCGGGTGGATGGTCTTGCCGATGTCCACCGCATCAGCTCCCATCTCGATGGCCAAAGCCACCTCACCAATCATGTCGCCCGCATGCGTGCCGACCATGCCGCCGCCCAGGATCTTGCCGTGGCCGTGAGCCTCGGGTGAGTCATCAAAAAGCAGTTTGGTGACGCCTTCGTCGCGGCCATTGGCAATGGCCCGACCCGACGCATTCCACGGGAACAGGCCCTTCTTGACCTTGATGCCCTGCGCCTTGGCCTGGTCTTCAGTGGCAAGCCAGGGGCCACCAAGGCAAAGGCGGCGGGCAAGAAGACGTAGCGCGCCACCGTTCAGCGGCTAAAAAAAGAAGCCACTCGAACCCCACAGCTTTAGCAGCTGGCAGGGGGTGCGGGTGGCTTTTTTTGTTTAGATTAAGAGAGAAACAGGCCGCTGGCCCTCGTAGGATTTGCGCAGGCAGCTATGAATTTTGCAGCAACTCAGGTTGGGTAATTTTCAATATGGCAATGGACTTGCCAATCGCCCTGCGCTGATTTCTCGAATTCCTTGAACGAGTTTTTGTACTCAATTGAGAACACGTGCCCTCCCACGCACCAAACCCTACCGCGCAGCGTCAGTGCGCCTGCGTTTGCCGTGACATCCACAACAGCGATCTTGAACTCTTCAGAGTTTCCGAAGCGCAACGCCTGGGGGAAGTCGGATTTGCCGCCGCGCATGGCCCAAAGATTGACCTCCTTGCCATCCGGGCTGCGATGTATTTTGTTTATGGCAGCAAGCTGCCCATTCCACAACAGCGCTTCTGCAAATCGTGCTGGGCCTGCTCACGGTCTCGGGCGTGGCACTGCTGGTGTCTGCCGTTCCGCAGTTGTTGCAGGCATGAACGCGATGCTTTGAGCCTCTTCCCCATGCTGCGCTCGTGCAGCAAAGAAATTGCTAAAGGTGCCAATCAGCGGCACAACGCACGTAGCACGTTTGCGAGTTTCTTGACGGCAACATCCAACTCATGCGGGGCGTGGGCGGCGAATCCCATGAGGAAGCCTGCCTTGTGCTTGCTCGACGCATGCAGTGCCGTCAGCCCCAGCAAGTCGATGCCGGCCCGGTGGGCGGATTCCACGGCCTCACGTTCAGGGATGTCGCGGATGAACACGCAGGGCATCTGCATGCCACCGACGGGCACCCTCGGTTCCACGAAGTCGGCCAGATGCTCGCGCACCAGCCGTGCCAGCAGGGGTCTCCTCGTTTTCAGTGCAATAAGTGACGGTACGCAAAGCTAGCACTGGCGCGGGGGTGGTCTGGGTAGACCGTTGATTTCATTGACTTTCCTG
>Ga0209719_1004585_pt1 | contig 11136 bp, 11 predicted proteins | sample AD_JPNAS2_MetaG_FD_184421 | JGI IMG/M metagenome (GOLD analysis project Ga0209719, IMG submission 184421) | Active sludge microbial communities of municipal wastewater-treating anaerobic digesters from Japan - AD_JPNAS2_MetaG (SPAdes) (version 2) | ecosystem: Engineered > Bioreactor > Anaerobic...
GGCGTGAGCTGCTTACGCATGCAGGGACAGTCTCGCACGAGCAAGCGCTCGCCAAGGCGCAGCTTGAGTATGAGAAGCATCGCGCCAGACGCATCAACGAGCGTTCGCCGGTCGAAGACCATTACGAAAGGGCCATCAGACTTCTGCCCAAGCCGGAGTCAGCAGAGAAAGGGAAGCCATAGTCAGGGGTGACACTCCCCTGCCTATCAAACCGGACGAGCGCAGCCATGTATAGACAGCCAATGCCGAATAAACACTTCGGACTCGATAGGGGGCAATGTATGTGCGTCGTACGCTGTACGCTTGCATGGGATAATCTGGCGGCCGAAGCGGCATACGGTGAGGTGAACTGGCTGGTGTATGGGCTATTCTGCTAGTATGCGCCATCTTCAGTCCGCCGAGATGGCTATATGTGTTAGGCGCGCTCCGGCTCAGATGCTCTGTACGTCTATACGTTCCGCTATGCACCACCCACGGTCCGTTTTGTCGACACATCGCCCAAAATGCGTTCATAGAATCGACACCTGGATTCTTCCATATTCCTACTGCCAGACTTCGTTTCGTCTGTGATCGAAACCGAACGTACCCACGGGGATGGGTTCGTTCGAAAACCGCGAACGCATCATCAGCCGCAATTCGTAGACGCATCCCATATTGTGGCGTACCGCGCTGCGCTACCTCTCCCCTGTCAGCGCATTCTCGACAGCCTTAAGATAAGCCTTGGCGGTGATAGTCGCCCCGCTGACGGCGTCCACCTCAAGAGACTGAGTCTCGATGATTGCCTCAAGAGTCCGCCGCGTCACCTCGGGCTGCCGGAAAAGAATGTCTCGCACAACGTCGATTCCCGTCACCCTGCCTGCCTTCACCGTGACTCGGACTTTGTTCGACCAGCGCCCGCCCTTGTACTGCCCCGTGTACTCGCCGTCCGGAAGAGTTGAGAAGTCTACGTTGCCTATTGGGAGGGTCTCGCCGGCCCTCCGCCCGATCAAGCCAAACGCAATCACTCCGCCAACCAGGACAGCCAACCCCACAAGGACCCACACGATGATCTTCAGCATGTCACCGTTGCCTCCGTTCGTGAATTGACGTCCGCGGCCGCGCCTTCGGCGGTCGGGGAAGTTGATGGCTACTATTCGCTACTGGTTGGTTGATACCTTTAGCCGGCTGCCGAATTGCCTTGATACTCTATGCGTCGGCACTGGCCGGCTCGTCTTCGAGCGGCACGAGATGCTGGCCCGATGTGCCGCCCCCGCCAACCTCTGATGCCGAGGCGCCGGCTTTCCCCCGGGCGCTGCCGAGCTTGATCCAGAGCAGCGGCGCAAGCACCAGGCTCGACACTAGCGGTACCATGAAAGGCGTTCTGGGGCCAAGCGTTCTCCACATCAGGCCGCCGATGTAGGGCGCAGGCAGGGAAATCAGCCCCAGGCTGGTCGAGAAGAGCCCGTATGCTGTGCCGCGCATCTTCTCGGGCACCGCCTTGGATATCAGCGAGTTATATGCAGGGCTCAAGAGCGACGCACCAATCCCGTAAAGAACCCATACTACAGTGAACTGCGCATATCTCCTGCTGAGCAGCATCAGCATGTAGCCGGTGGAAAAGAACAGGTGCCCTATAGAGATGCCCGCCCTCTCGCCGGCCTTGTCAGCAAACAACCCTCCCAGGGGCAGCATCACCATCATGGTCACATTCAGAATCGATAGAAGCGAACCGATTTGTAGGTTGCTCATGCCGATTATGTTGCCGTAGTACAGAGGCTCAAGACGCCCTCCCAGGGTGAACGCGATGTCCGATACCCCATCCGCAATGAACAGCCAGGTGATCACGCCGCCGGCCAAAAGAAGCGAGACCATGGCCTTCATGTTCTGGACCAATTTGGCCAGCGTCGGGCGCTCAGGCACCGCCCCGGAGGCCGACCCCGCCCTGCTGGAAGAGCTGCGCCTAGCGTTTGCTGCCATGGCGAACCGGATCACCGCTGCTCCGGCGTAGAGTAGCGCCGACACAGCAAACATCTGGCGGTACCCGAATCTCTGCGATATCAGTCCACCCAGGGTAGGGCCAATCACCCCGACCACAGTGTATATGGAATCCACCGTGGCGAATGTGCGGGCGCGCATCTCCTCAGATGACTGCTCGGCGACATACGCCTGGAAGCTGGGCGACACAAAGCAGCTCGCCACCGATGCGATGCTCTGCGCCGCGATCATGAATTGCCAGCTTGGAGCCCATATATACATAATGTATCCGATGAGGCCGGCTATGGTGCCGATGGATATGGCCTGGAGCCGACCGATGGAGTCTGAGATGAACCCGCCCAGTATCTGAAATGTCAGCGGCATGATGGAGGTGATCGTAAAGAACAGCCCCACTTGCTGCACATTTGCTCCAAGCGACTGAACATAGAGCGGCATCATCTGCTGATTCATCTGGTGCCCGATATTGGCAAGGATCATTGCCCCCAGGAACACCATCAGAGGTCTGGTGATGATCTGGGTTTTCTTCTTCGCCTCCCCGCTGACCAGCGGCGAGCCGTGGCTCTGGGTTGACATTGGAATGCCCTCCGTCCGATCTATGCGTGCGCATGGCAAGTATACTCTAAACGCCCTCGATGCACACAGGCCATGTGGTCAGTTCTGGCCACTGGCTTTCTGGGCAGTATGGGGCGCCGCTAATGCATGCCGGCTGGAGCTGGGGGTACTGAATCAGTGAGCTACACGTCCGGCCAGATCTCGACGCCGTGCTTCATGGCGTCTTGCACCACGCTGCTCGTCTGCTTAAGACGCGCGAACTCCTCTTCAGTATATGGAAGGCCTTCGAGGTAGAGCGGGAGATCCCAGTTCTCATGGAGAAACACCATTCGCCGCGGAAAGCTGACATCAGCGAATCTGTCGCTGATGACGATGAGGTCCACATCGCTTGAGGCAACATAATCGCCCCGTGCACGCGAGCCAAACAGAATGCCTCGGGTTGCGCCTACCCTACGAAGGAATCTCTGAATATCGACTAGCCTAAGCTGGCCTTCGACTGAATCCACTCGAACACCTCCCGCGCCTGGGCTAATGCCTGTTCGGCGAATTGTCGATCGAATATGTCCTTAGGCGCCCCGAGTGCCGCATCGACGTACCGGGTAGTCGTGTAGTGCGGGTTGAGGAAGGTCAGCTGTGAGTTTACCTCGGCCATCGTATCACCAAAGCACGATCTGCCAAGGGTCAGGAGGTTATGATCTCTCGGAACAGGGAACCTAAGTATCACCAGGTAACAGGCCTTCAGTAGTTTCTCTACCGATTGCCTGGAAAGCCATACAGCATAGTTGTACCTCGCCTTATCCAGCATGTCCTGAGCGCATTCCAAGTCCCACTTGGCATCGTCTACCCAGAATTGGGCTTCCTCTCGCACAGCAGTCACCCCCTCGGCGCGAGCAAGGAATGGCAGGTTGATTGTACCATGTGGGTAGGAAACGTTCAACTTGGCCACCGGCGACGGATGCGCGCAGCGGCGGCTTCCGAGCAGGACAGGGCCCTGTCGAACGCCTGGTTGCGCGGCTCCCGGCACGACACGGTATGCAGCGGTAACACTGCGCCAAAAGGGCCCTACACAGCACACGAGCCGCGAAAGCGGGCTGAGCAGGGCCTGCGCCAGCGTATGGAATCCTGTGTGTTCGGAACCGTCCTTGCCAACCGAGCTCTCGTGGGTGCATCAATGCATGAACGGCACGTGAACACCGGTCTGGCTATAGTCCGGAGTGTAGTCGGGGGTCTTGTCGACGGTGACTACCTTCTGCTCTTGGATGGACCTGAGGATATCCCTCACAGTCTTCAGGTCGCCGTATTCCATCTCCGGAGGCACGCTTATGGGTTCCCTGCCGGCCATGGCGTTGGCCAGGTTGAGCAGTTCATTGTAGTAGCCCTTCTGCGGCTCGAAGGGAACGCCCTCGATCCGCCCATCGTTCATGGCGATGTGTATCACTCCTGCATCTCTGCTCTCCAGGTAGATCATCCCCGAACTTCCGAAGATCCTGAAACCGACTGCAGGGCGCTGTGCCTCCTTGCCTGCGCAGAAGAAGCTGAACTGGCCCACGACGCCGCTGCTGAACATCATGTTGACGACAATGGCGCTGTAGGGCGAGAACTCCTCGTCCTGCGGATGGCCGAAGGCCTGCAGCCTGTCGATGGCGCCGAAGATGTGACGGATTGCGGCGAGGTCATGCACTGCGCTGTCGGTGATGGCCCCTCCCGGGTATTCAGGACACTGGCGCCAGTCTCTGGCTGGAAAAGCGTCCTTCCACATTTCTTGGGGGAAGTCCATCACACGATTGTACAAGAAGTACACCACATCGCCCACGCGATTGTCGGCGACGAGTTGCCTGATGATGTTGGTCTCTTCGTTGTAGCGATAGTTCTCGGCTATCAAGATAGGTATCTGGTAGCGCTGTGCCAGCTCGCGCGCTGATAGGGCCTCCTTGAACGACCCAGCCAGCGGTTTTTCGCAGATGATCGCTTTCCTCTTGCCCGACAACCGTTTGGCCACGGCCTCTGTGATCGCGTAGTTCAGCTCTATGGGCACCATTATGTCGTACACGTCCACATCGTCACGGGCGGCAATGGCCTCCCAGTCAGTATGGAGATCCCCGGGCGAGAGGCCGAGGGTGACCTGCCACTTGCTCAGCTTTTCCTGGTCCGGATCACACACGGCCACGATCTCATACGTATCCATGAGTTTCATGTACGCCGGGTAGTGCAAGCGTTCGAAAGCCATGCCCGCCCCGATTACGCCCACCCTCAACTTAGGCACGAAAACCACTCCCTTGCGACGATTGCTGGGCCAGCAGCCCCAGACCGACTGCGCTAGACTAGTTTCCCGCAGTGTGCAAGGGATATTCGGATTTCGTCGGCCCATATGCCACGGAGACGGCCGGACACCGGGTGCACTCAAGACACCGTATACAGGCGTCCGAATCAGGGTCCTCGTAGATCGCTAAGTCTACTGGGCACACGCGCTTGCACGAGTTGCACTTGGTACATGCGGAGTAGTCTACTCGCATGCGCATCAGGCTCACCCTGTTAAACGGGGAGTACACTGCGCCTAGTGGGCAGAGAAAGCGGCAGAACGGCCTCTTCACGAATAGTGCGACGAGAACCAGTGCTGCCAGAAGCCCGATCTTGACCCAGTAAAGCGGGCCGATCATCTGCCGAAGAGACGGCCTCAGTATCACCTGTGGTATCCCAGCGCCCAGCGTGCCCGCAGGGCATAGCTTGCAGAAGATGGGCGACCCCGCGGCGAATGCCCCGATCACCGCCAGCCCGACCAGCACAGCGTAGCGCATCCACGCCCAGCGGTTGCTGGGCGCCAGCTTGCGCCGGGGCCCAAGCCCGGCCAGTAGATCCTGGAACAAGCCGAACGGACACGCCCAGCCGCACACAGCCCGGCCGAACACGGCTCCAGTAGTAACCAAAAGACCCGCGACAGCAAAGGGGAATCTCCGAAGAGACAAGAAGTTCTGAAGCGAACCCATCGGGCATGCAAATGATGCGAGCGGGCATGCATAGCAGTTCAGCCCAGGATACGGGCAGAACTTCAGAGCCGGCAGGCCGGAGTTCACAGCAGCCGCGGCGATGACCTGGATTGCGGTGCGCCTCCTCGATCTCTTGCCACGTATCGTCATTTTTCACACTCGCTATCCCGTACTTGTGCCTCGCGCCTATTGCCCGGCAGTAGTTGCTCAGTGCCGGGCCTGGAGCGCCCGGGGCAGCGGCGTCCGACCGCGATCGACTCTACTGGATGCCTATACATGACAGGCAGATCAGACGAGCATTGGCCAGGATAGCCCCAAAATCGCCGCAGGCGACACCCACCGCCGCTAGCACGATCCCAGCGATTATGAGCACTGCGTATGGTTCTCGGCCTGATCCTAGAGGCGCCTGCGCGTGCCGCGACACGTCTCTCACTTCTCCCCCGCAACCGTCTTCACAATGCTTTCGAGACGGCTCTCCCATCCCGGACCCAACCCCACCATGACGTCTCGCACAACGCCCTTGCGGTCGATCACAACTACAGTGGGCGTGGCGAAGATCCCGTAGGCATTGGCGACGGCTCCTCTGTCAGTCGTCTGGATGTAAGTGTAGCCGTTATTCTCCATGTACTTCTTGATCGCGGCCGAGCTATCTGCGAGGTTAACTCCCACCACGCGCACTCCGTGAAATCCATACTTTTTGTGGATATCCTGCAAGACAGGAGCGACGGAGCGACACGGCGGACAGCTGATCGTCCAGAAGTCGAGCACATACACATAGCGGGGCTGGTCCCGAAGCGCAACCTGCTTGCCGTCGATGGTCTTCAGCTGGAAATCCGGCGCAACCGCCCCAACCATTTCTTCCGCGTTTCTGGCCGCGATAAGGCGGTCGCCGCCGGGCGATAACGCCCATAGGAGCAGCGCAGCCGCGGCCAATCCCACTATCAGAAGTGCGGCCCGCCACGGTGAGCGCGTGCTGCTTGCATCTGTGTTCATGCGGTCCTCCAATCCTTCCATTGCCGCCCGGCCGTCAGGGCGGCTCTGTTGGCTGCATGATGTATTCGTTTCGCGGGCCTCCCTGTCCTTCCTCCAACCCAATAGTGAACAAGAGAACTATCAGCCTGTGTCGCCAATCACCGCGCCGCAAGGAAAATCCAACAACAAGTGCGAATTACCTTATCGGTGTGTTGGTATCGGAAGTCTGGATGGTGATCGCGTTGGACGAGAGGGTGCAGACCCGGGGCATGCCGTCCAGGGTGATGGCGAGTCGGGCAGTGATCGAAGGCCTGCTGGGCAAGACGGGCAGTGCAGGCTCACAGCAGGTTGACCGCGCCGGGCTTCTAGTGGGCAGGCTGACCAGTGATAGTGACGGAATCATCATCACGGTGTCCGACACAGTGGAGTTGCCGGACGTCCCGCTCAGGGCAGAACCGCCGGGGCTTTTGATTGCCCTGGCCGACGACCTGCGCCGGGAGGCCAGGGCCGCGCATGCAGGCAAAGAGATCATAGGATGGTTCCACACACACTCGGGCTCGGGCGTATCGGCATCTGAAGAGGACGCCATGGTGCACAGATCGCTCTCAGCTTTGGGAGCGGCGGTCGCGCTGATCGTGGATACAGTGCTGCAGCAAGCGTCATTTTTCTACATGGACGGAGAAGCGCTGCTGCCATTCCCGGGGTACTACATGTTCGATCCGGTCGGCGAATCCCGAGGGCAGTCGTTATCTGGGTGCGCCGCTCAGTCATTGCACACTCAAACCGCTGACGAGCTGCGCGAGTTTGCCGGGCTTGTGCCTGTGACCTGGCTGCGCAGATTGCGCCGGCTGCTCCGGCGCCCGAGTGACAACACATCGCTGGCCCTGCGTCTCGCCTCCATCGCTATGATCATCGCGGTGATCGCCCTGGCGGCCGAGATCTGGGCGCCGCGCCGCCGGATGGACCAACTCGCCGCAAAGCCACAGCCTGAGCCCCGGGCTGAATCGCAGGCTAGTCTTGAGCAACTTGCTCCGCCGCAGGCTGGGCCTGAACCACAGGCGGAACCGCGTCCCGAGGCTAAGCCCGAGGCTGAGCTGCCGGCTGCGCCCAAGTACAAGCCCCATGCCCAGCAAACCACCGCCCAGGGCAATGTGTCGCGGCCCACTGCCGAGCCTGGCGCGCCCGGCACCGTAACCGTAACAGTGGCGCCGGGCGAGTCGGTAGCGGTGATCGCCAAACGCCTTTACGGCAGGGCTACTGACGAACGAATGCGTGAGATACTCGCCATGAACGGGATAATGGATCCCAGGACAATAGCTCCCGGCACAATTCTGGTATGCCCTGCGCCTCCTGCGCCCCCTGCGCCGCCGGCGTCTCGTCCGGGCTCGCCCGCCCCGACCGCCGAGCGGAATGCCTCTATCGCCGGCGACGGCGCGGATTCCGGAGTCGATTCCGAAAGCCCGCCAGATGGCTAGTCCTGCCCAGACGCCTCTTCTCCAAGCCTGATGCAGACGGTAACCGGGTTGTGATCGCTGTTTTCGAAACCAAGATCATGCCCGTACACACTTACGATCTCCACGCCCGGCGACACGAAGAATCCATCGATGTTGACCTCGACGTTCTCACCGGGAACGTAAGGCTTGTCGAGCGTGCGACATGATGGCGTCGTCTCGTCGACTGCCCATCTGAACCCGTCGATGACGAAATCATCGGGCAAGACTTGCAGCCAGAAGGGCCACGACTCGCCGTATTGGGCCTTTTTGGCCTCAGGATCAGAAGAGAGCAAGTGGTTCCAGTCGCCGCCGATCACAACGTAGTTGCCCGACTCCAGCTCGCGGCAGGCGTACTCCTTCAGAAAAGCCAATTGCTGAGCCCTGATGAACCCTCCCTTGTCGAACGCCGACAGGTGCACGTTGGCGAGCACCAGTTGCTTGCCATCGTTTGTGGGCAGCCTGCTCTCCATCATGCAGCGGTCCAGCTCGAAAAGGCGCACGGGCCAGGCATATTGGCCCGGGAGCGAGTACCTCGCGGCCCCGTCAACGCGGTATCTCGAGAACGTAGCGATGCCTGAGTAGACGTTCCCGTGCGGGTCGGCAAGGGGAACCGGAACCCAGGCTACTTTGTAGTTCGTGGCGAAACTGCTGCTGTAACCGGGCAGATCCTCTGAGAAATGCCGGTACTGATCAGTACCGTAACTCCGGCGTGACTTGCGGTCCACTTCCTGAAGGAGGTAGATGTCGGACTCCTGCCCCTTAAGGAAAGACGAGATCTGATCGATGTTGACATCGGTCTGTTCTCGGCTAATTGCCCGGGACATGGCGCCGCCGTCCATGAAGAAGTCGGCGCGCTTGTCGAGGCCGCAGTACCCGGTGTTGAAGGACGTTATCGTGACTTCCTGCCCGACAGGAATGACGTTCCCCCCGAAGCTATCGATTGCGACCTGGACGACATCTTTGGGACGATAGTCGGTGATCGAGATGAAGCCCAGGAACCCGGCGAATCCCGCAACCAGGGCGATCACTATGGCGCCCACGACGACGATGACTCTACGCATGCGACTCCCCCTCCCTCTACAACTCCTGCCCCGACCCAATCGAATCGGAGTCGGATTCGCCACGAGGCGCGCGGGCTCCTGCAGCACTCAGCCGTGCGCCTTGCTCTGTGACCCGGATTCGGCCGGCTATGGAGGAACAAGCGCCCGGCAAGGAGAAAACTCTCGATAGGAAGCGAATTACGCCGTCGGGAGAGTGCCCGGTTGTTCGGATATGCAAGGCCTCAAAAGCTCGACCTTACACTCAGGCAAGGCCATCACTACACAGCCCACTACTGTGGGCTTTGTTTCGCGCTTGCACAGGAGTACGGCACGCTTTGGCGCGCGCTCACCAATTTCGAGTCTACTCTGCTAGTCCTGCTCATGTCGGCTCAGGCAGACCCCGACCCGTCTTTTCGGAAGACCTTCTGCCCTGTGTCGGCATTCCGCAGGTTCGCCATTGTCGCCGAGCATGAAGGCTTCATGGCGATGGGCGCTGCGTTCACAGTGTGCATGGCCGAGCTGAAGAGCCTGGACTCGGTTCGCGACGGGTCGATTTTAGCCCGCCCGGCCAGAGCCATGGGCAGTCGGCAGTTCACCAAGGCCCGGCATGTTCTTGCCGAACGCTCTTTCGATATCGCCCCGCTGCTGCAGGCAGACGATCGCCTGGCTCAGCTGGAAGCTAAGGCGAGCGCCGCGCCTGGAAGCATCGCGTTCGACGAACTCACTGCGCCCACGGCCGATGGGCTTGCGCATGTGTTCACGTACACGGGCGTCTTGACCGCCCGTGATGACAACTACGCCAGTCTAGCGCGCCTGGGCAGGGCCGTGGGGCGCCTGGTATATCTTGGCGATTGCTTGGAGGACTTAGCGCGTGACGCAAAGCACGGAGCTTTCAACGGCCTGAGCGCCTGCATGATGGCGGATAAGGATTCTGCTGAGCTCTCGCTCGGCACAGCGGATGCCCTGTCATACGTGATCGCCAGATGCAATGTGGAGGCCCGCAATGCCCTGTCCCAGCTGACGCTGCATCGCTATCGCCCCATCATAGAGAACATAATCCTGCTCGGGCTGGACGCCCGGGTAAGGCGCCTGCTGAGCGCAAGAACCCGAAAGGAGTGAGCCGAAAATGCTGATGGAGTCGCTGGTGCTTGCTGTGGACGACCGTGAAGTGAAGCAGGTCGTAGCCAGTGTCGCATCGTCCCCTGAGTTCGTCGTGAGGGGTGTGAGGTTCGAACAAGGGGTGATCGTTGTGGATACTACCGTCCGCGCGCCTGTGCCCATTCATCCGTCTTTCCGAGTAGAAGTGGTCGCCGCGCGCGGAGCCAGCCTCACAGTGCGCGTATCTGGCCCGATGGGGTTGGGAGCAGGCCCTCTGGACGTCCTCATCAATAGAATTGCCTCTCGGTTGCCCCAGGGCGTAAGCTACCTGGGCCGCGGCGTGATAACGATCGATCTGGTTCAGGCAAGTCGCGGGGCGCTGAAGTCGCTGGACATGGCGGGGATAACCGTTCAGCCCGGGCAGGCCGTGGTGCGAGTATCATCTGCCGATGTGGATCTGTCGGCATTTGCACAGGCTGCGAGCGCCGGGAGCGCCAGGGCCGGCGCTACCGGCGACGGCGCGTCCGGTCGAGGGTTCTGAGGCCGATTCTATACGGGACCGCATTGATCAGGTACATCATCACTCCGCAGAAGACGCCCACTCCCGGAACGATGACCCATGCTGATCGCCCGGCGAACGCGGCAAGTTCGCTCCGCTCCACCCTGAGCCGAGCCCATAGGCCGCCCAGAGCAGCGTAGTTGGCTGACGCTGTCGCCGACGCATAGCCGCGAAGCCCTGCGCCATAGAGCGCGGCCAACCCGCAGCCCAGAACTGTGACGGCTACAGCGTAGATGACCGACGTCAGCACCCACCATGGCGCGGGCGCCGCCCGCCGGTTCATGATGGGAAGAAGCACCGCCATGGGAGCGCCCAAAAGAAGGCAAATCAGGAATTGGATCGGCCCGAGTGTGATCGCTACGCCGGCGCTCGCCACTGCGCACGCCGCCAGCGACCATCTCGCTCCGTGGCGCGCGCCTACAATCGCAATCAAGCTGGGCGTCATGTATCTCACATACCCTCCG
>Ga0209719_1004620_pt1 | contig 11044 bp, 18 predicted proteins | sample AD_JPNAS2_MetaG_FD_184421 | JGI IMG/M metagenome (GOLD analysis project Ga0209719, IMG submission 184421) | Active sludge microbial communities of municipal wastewater-treating anaerobic digesters from Japan - AD_JPNAS2_MetaG (SPAdes) (version 2) | ecosystem: Engineered > Bioreactor > Anaerobic...
CGAAACCTCGACCCGGGGAGGGCCTGAGATGGCCCGCAACTACGACCGGGGCTACGCCCCGGAGGCAAAGGCGCGGGACGAGATCCTGCCGGCGCACGGGTTTGTCGCGTGGAAAGCCTATGCGTCCAAAGGCCCGTTCGACGTTTATGCGAGCCGGTCGGACCTGATGCTCCTGATCCAGGTCAAGCGCACCAAGGCCCGGATCGTCTCCCCCGACGCCGTGGCGACCCTCTGCAAGCAGGATATCCACGGCGACGGCAAGAAGAAGATCGGGATGAAGAACATCCCGACCCCGGCAAACTGCCACAAACAGGTCTGGCTGTATTCGGATAAGGTCGTCGGGAAAGACCTAGCGGGGTGGCGGTACTACGCGCTCGAGGGGGACCAGCTCGTCCCGCTCGCCGAACCGGTGCCCGGTTGGGATCAGGAGGCCGCGGACTGCCGGTGGCAGCACCTCGCGGAGAGCCTGACGGGGGGGGTCTGAGATGGCGACCCGAGCGACGGCCTGTATGATCGTAGCCCACGAACCGGTTCTCCGCGAGATCCTGACCACGGTCGGGGAGGCCCCGTTCTTCACGAAGGACCTCCGGGCGCAGGGGATGGCGGTCCCCAACGGTAAGGTCTTCAGCGCCCTCAAAGACGCCAAATGCCTCATCCGGGTTGCCCGGGTCCAGGGGATCAACTGCTGGCAGCTCGACCCGGCCGTGATTGAGTATTTCCAGAGGGAGGCGCGAGCGTGACGAAGGAACTCTGGTTCCTCGGCGGGTTCGCCTTCGGGGTCGTGATCCTGGGGCTCATCATGATCTTCTGGCTCGGCAGCCTGGCCGTTGGGGGCGGGGTATGACCGCCGCGGTGCCGGGATCCCCGGAGTACGTGCCCGCCCGGGTCCGGGCCGGGGGGAAGCCGTCGGTCGAGAACTGCTTCGGGTGCCCGGACGAGATCACCCGGGTGACCCGGCGGGGAACCCGGGTCCGAGCCTGCGCCCGGTCGGGGACGGTGGTGTACAAGACCCCCCGGTGCCCGAAGTGGCCGGGCGGGGGGGGGGCATGACCGCGGCCCGCCCCGGCGAGGAGGTTCCCGCCACCAAACAGTGCCGGGGGTGCGGGGAGACCAAACCCCTCACGGCGTTCCACCGCGACGCCTCCTCCCCGGACGGGCACAAGCGGTGGTGCAAGGCGTGCGCCAACGCGGCATCCCGGGAGTACTACTACCGGGAGACCCCGGCGACCCCGCCCAAATGGGTCGCCCTCCACTGCGAGGTCTGCGGGAAGGAGATGCGGTATCGGCGCTCCGAGATCGAGAGCCGGCAGCGGCGGGGGCGACCCCTGCCCCGGTTCTGCTCGCGGCGCTGTGCAACGCGGGACCTGCACCGGCGGCGCCGTGAGGCCCTCTGATGGCGCTCCTCTTCCGGCGGGACGAGGGACGCTGGTTCCTGCGGTGCTTCCCGACCCACCCGACCGAGGCCGCGGCCCGGGCGGCGGCGAAGGCCCGCTGGCGGGAGGGGGACGCCGTCAGGGTCTGGCCGGGGCGGCGGGGGTGGTCGGTCTGGCGGGGGATCTGACCGGGATCGGGGATCCGGGGGCGAGGGCCCCGGCCTGTAACAATTTGTTACAGGGGGATCGGCGGGGTGTAACAAATTGTAACACCTGCATGTGCAGGTTGTTAGGGGGAGAACGCAGGTATTCTTTATCCCCCTCGCCCTGCCACCCTTTCCGTAGAGCCCTGTAGTGTAGTGGTCAAGCATACCGGGTTTTGAGCCCGTCGACGGCGGTTCGAGTCCGTCCGGGGCTATTCCAAAAGAGGAAGACATCATGAGTATCCAAAGCATCAAACGATCTATGCGGCTCGACTTCGTCGTTGCCGCCGTGCTCGGCGGCCTCTGGGCCCTGGCGTTCGGCATCGGCGGACGGTTCGGGATCGATAAATTGATGGACTTCAGCTTCATCCCGCTGGTCGGGGCGCTGGCGTGCCTCTTCGCCATCCGCGTGCGGTACGACCTCCTCAACCATGTGCGGGAGACCGAGCCCGAGGCCGAGCCCGAGGAGGAACACTGATGGCCCGCACCTTCTGCCAGGACGATGTGGCGTTCAACCGGGGGGCCACCACGGCCCTCATCGGTGCCGGGACGGGGATCGCCGCCTCCGGGGCGCTGGCGGCCGACCCTGTCCTCCTGGGGATCGGGGTCGTCCAGGCCGGCATCGGGCTCGTGATGGCGGCCTACACCGTCCTCGTGGCGAAGATTGTCCGGCGGCGGCAGGCGATCCCGCTGGCACACCGGGAGCCGTGACCGGCCCCCTAAAACCCTAAAATAGAACTCTTTTCGTGCCCCGGCAGGGGTGTGGAGCCCCTTCGGGGTTCAGGACCGGGCCGGCGGGTAGGCGAGGATCCGGTCCAGGTCGGCCCGGACCCCCGCGACCTCCCGCCGGTGCCGGGCCGCGGCGACCGCGGCGGCGTCGGGGACCAGCCCCTCGTTCTGGAGATACAGATACACCGCCTTCCCGGCCTGCTGCACGTACTCGAAGAGCGTAATTGAGGACCCGTCCTCCCGGACGATCCGCACATCCTGGACCGGGGCGAAGAGGTCGAGGAGCGTCGCGTAGGCCATCGCCCGCCGGACGGCGTCTGCCACCGCGTCCCCGGAGGGGGTGTCGGCGTAGTAGCGTTCCAGGACGGCGCAGCCGATCATCTCCCGCAGGGCGTCTGGGGCGATGACGCCTTCCCGGACCCAGAAGACCCGGTCCACTTCGACCATGTTTTCCAGGATCACGGCCCGGGTCAGGGGGGGTTGTACCATTATCTGAGTGTTCTCCGTTATCTCATATCTCTGTTCCGGTTTGCTCCGGCGGCCGGGCCCCGGTTGCCCCCCCATAGGCAACCTTCATCACCTCTCATCTCAACCCTTTCTGCATGGCAGGCACACCCAAGAAGAAGCCCCCGGCGCGGCAGCAGGCCAAGGCCGCTGACCTCCGGAAGGCCGGGCTGCTGGTGATGAAGACCCTCACGGACCAGTTCTCGGTTTACCAGAAGCCCGTGAGCACGAAGCAGACGAAGGACATCCCCAAAGAGGTCCATGCGTTCCTGGACCGGTTCCTCAAGACCAACAACGCCGAGGTCTTCGGATCCCTCGCGATGCAGTCCTACACCCACATCTCCCGGACCCCGGGGGACCTCGATGTCGTCGTCCCGAACCCGCAGTATGTCGCGACCTATATCGCCGACGAGCTCCGCCGGGCCGGTCACCGGACGGCCGTGGTGCAGCATCCATGGTTCGGGAGTTATGCGGTCAAGGTCGTGCGGAAGGACGGAACTTCGGTCGCGGTCGCGGACGTCCACGATATGTCCCGCCACCTGGTCCGGCACGAGGTTTACGGGGAGTCGCGGCTCCCCCTCCGGGCGGGGGGGATGCGGGTCCAGGCTCCCGAGGATCAGCTCCTCCGGAAAGGCAACTCGCTCTTCGGCACGAACTCGAAGGGGGTTGCCGGGCCGGAGGCGCACCGGGCGGAGAAGGACCTGCAGGACTTCTTGGTCATCGCCCGGACCCTGCTCGACTCGAAGAAACTTCAGGGGGAGGCGGATCTCCGGAAGGTGAAGGAGGCCGAGAAGGCGCTCCGGTACCTCGCGGACCATGCGGCAAGCATTCCCGGCGTTAACCAGAAGAAGATCCGGGCCGACCCGATCCCAGCCAAGCACGAGAAGACGTTCATCCGGCACGCGGTCGCGAACCCGGAGATCGATGTCGAGGACCTGGCGTTCACCGGGGAGGGCCGGATCGAGAATGTCCGCCGGGAACCCAAACCCCTCCGGCCGAACCGGGCGCTCAGGACGTTCAAGGAGGAAACTCAGGCCTTTGGAGGGCTGCGGCTCTTCTGACCGTCCCCCCGGAAACATAGGTATGCCTCTTATACTCTCCCGCCCCACCCCTGATCCGAGGGTCTGTCCCTAAAGGGGGGAAGGGCCCCCTCTCTCTTCGCCGCCCGGAATGCCACCCGTTCGGGAAGGCTCGCTCTTTCGATCCCCCCGGTATCCCATCCAGTATCGCCGCTTGACCACGGATCGCTGTCCGTCTGCATACCCTCTTGGATACGGCACATTCCCCGGGGGCGGGGGGGTCCCACCCAGCCCCCCCGGTCCCCGGGTTCCTCTGGCATTCCCCACATCTTCATGACGGATGGGGGCGAATATTCTCCTGATTCCTTCTGCACAGCAGGCGGTTAGTTAAAATGAGCGGTAAAATGTGTTCCGGGGGGTCGGCGTGAGCCAGACTTCCCATACGGTCTATTTTGGCGAGGTGCTCCGGGGGCTTGCGGGGCTCCCGGACCAGAGCGTCCACGCGGTCGTCACCTCGCCGCCCTACTTCGGCCTTCGATCCTACCTGCCCGACGATCACCCTGACAAGAGCCGGGAGATCGGGCTGGAGGAGACCCCCGACGCCTATGTCGCCCGGATGGTCACGGTCTTCCGGGAGGTCCGGCGGGTGCTGCGGGACGATGGGACTCTCTGGCTGAATCTGGGGGATAGTTATACCTCTGGGGGCCGGAGCACTAACGGAACTCGGGAGGGATATAAGCAGCAGACAAACAGGGGATCATCAGGAAAGTGCGATGCCCCCCGGCCACAGATGCCCGAGGGCCTCAAACCCAAAGACCTGATCGGCATCCCCTGGCGCGTGGCCTTCGCCCTACAGGCAGACGGCTGGTACCTCCGGTCGGCCATCCCGTGGGTGAAGTGCCTTTCTGGGGGGGTATCACTGTATGCAAAGACCCAAAACGGGGTCGCCCACACGATGATCAAAGACCTTGCCCGGCTGGACCATTCGACGGTGCAGTTATGGAACGGGGAGAAGTGGACCCAGGTCCTGAGTATCACGGAAAGTGAGCATCCCGGCCCCGGCAACCAGATCCTGTTGGTGCTTCGGAGCGGGGAGCGGATAGCCTGCACCCCAAACCATGTCTGGCCGACTGAGCGAGGCGAGGTTCGGGCAGATGCGCTGGTCAAAGGTGATCGCCTGCTCTCCTGCAGGCTCCCTGAGCCGGAAGAGGTTCTCAGTCCGGAAAATCTTCCCGACGAAGAGGTCGGGTGGTTTATAGGAACTTATCTCGCAGACGGAAGCTTTGATCGGGGGGACTCAACATCTATCCAGATCGCGAGCCACATTGATGCGCTGTTGCCCGGGGGCCGGTTTGACCGGCTACAAAAGATTGCCCGGACCTATGGCGGAACCTGTGCCCACTATCAGACCTCGGACAAGGGGATCACCATCAACCTTCATGGGAAGGTGCTGGTCGCGATTATAGGGACATACCTCGCGGGAGAAACCAGTGCCAAGACCAAGCACCTTAAACCCGTCTGCTGGAGGCGTAGCGATGCCTTTCTCAAAGCCCTCCTCATGGGATACCTGGAAGGGGACGGGCACTATGACGCCCAAAACGATAGGTGGCGGTTAGGATTCACCAGAAATTATTATCTGGAACAGAGCCTCCGAACGCTCTGTGCAAGGATCGGGGCGCGGCTTGTTCTGAACCCCGGCGTGGGGACCTATAACGGGGAGGACTACCCCCTATTCAGGGGGGAGATCCGGTTTACCGTCAGGACCAACGGGAGTACCCGGTACCCCACCGAGATCATGCGGATTGAGCGGGGGCGGGCCCGGCAGTTCTGGGATATCGCCGTCGAGGATGAGCCGCACCATTTCGCGTTGGCGTCCGGGGTCCTCACCCACAACAGTAACACGATGCCCGAGAGCGTCATCGACCGCCCTACGGTCGGCCATGAATACTGGTTCCTGCTTGCGAAGAGCGGGACCCCGGTCTACTGGACGCACCGGGCCGGGGCCGGGCAGCGCACCCCGCCCGCCCCGGACTACCGCTGGACCGACCGGGCCACCGGGGAGGAGACCGCCGCCGAGCCGGAAGGGTGGCGGGACGAGCGGATGCCGGACGGCACGAAGCGGTGGCGGCGGCAGAACCTCTGGCGGGGGGTGGACTATTACTACGACGCGGATGCAGTACGGGGGGAAGCGTCTGAAGCATCTCTGAAGAGGATCTCTCAAAAATCGTTCTGGGAGCAAACTGGGGGGGAGAAGGATTACCGGAATGGAATAAACCAAAACAGGTCTATGCGGAACACCCTCGAAAACTTCGCCAAAAACCCCGGCCGCAACCGCCGCACCTCCGACTGGTGGCACGAATCCGTGGACGCCCTGATCGCGGACCTCGAGGGGTATACCGCCCACCTCAAAGCGGTGCGGGCGAACCTGGGGGCCTGCTTCGGCCCGGCCGGGGAACCAATGAGCCTGAACTTCTCCACGAAACCGTTCAAGGGAGCGCACTTCGCGACCTTCAACGTCAACCTGATCACCCCCCTGATCCGGATCAGCACCTCGGAGAAGGGGTGCTGCCCGGTCTGCGGGGCCCCGTGGCGGCGGGTGACGGAGAGGGCCCGGGAGCACGGGGCGACTCCCGATGCCGGGGGCAAGACGGCTGACCTGGCCGAGACGGATCGCTGGAACCGCCTGGACCGCCGCCGGAAGGCGGCCCGGGCTGCGGGAGAGGACCACAGCAACCCCTTTAGGCACGGCACAACTCTCGGCTGGCAACCGACCTGCACATGCAGTCAGGACAACCCCGTACCCTGCACCGTCCTCGACCCCTTCATGGGGTCGGGCACCGTCGCGGAAGCCTGCAAGGCGCTCGGCCGGAGCAGCATCGGGTGCGACATCGATGCCCGGAACCAGGAGTATATCGAGCGCCGGCTCCAGATCACCCCCTCCACGCTGGAGCAAGTGCTCGGGCTCGCGGAGTACCGGTTCGTCCGGGTCTGACTCCGATCCCTCTTTTCACTTTCACCCCGCGCACGGCGAGGCCTTATCTCCTCTGAAACGAAAGGGATCTCGCCTGCGGGCGCACACCCCGCAGCCGTCTAAAATGCGTCGGAAAAATGCGGGCCGGGGCCCCCGATCCTGTGCCGGGGCCCGGCCGGTTCTTTTTGATCAGAGCGCGTAGACGCCTTCGATGTTCTTCGCCGTCAGGAGGTCGAGCATCAGCGCCTTCGCCCGGTCGTCGAGCGGCATGACCGGGATCCCCAGCCCCCGGAGGTCGGCGGCCGTGAGGGGGCGGCCGTGCTCGACCTCCCCCGACGTCAGGCGCTCGACCGCCCGGGCCCGGACGGCCGGGTCCGGCACCTTCCGGGCGAGGAGATCGTCCACCGTTCGCTCCAGAGTCTGGGTATACTGCCGGCCGAGGAACGCCATCTGGATCGAGAAGTCGTCGGCACGCCGGCCCTTCCGGCGGACGACCTCCTGCCACGCCCGGGCCGAGCCCTGCGAGAAGAGGGAGCCCACCTGGGGATCGACCGGGCCCAGGCAGGCCGTCTCACCGAGGAAGAGGTCGTCGCACGATAGGGCCAGGAAGGTGCCCCCCGACATCGCGTAGATCGGCACCATCGCCCGGGTCCGGCCGGGATAGGCCCGGAGCACCTTCGAGAGGAGCTGCGTCGCGAAGACCTCGCCGCCGGGGGTGTGGAGGATCAGGTCGAACGGCTCGCCGCCGAACTTCTTGAGCGCCTTCTCGACGGCGTAGAGGGTCTTGGTCTCGATCATCGACTGCGAGAAGAGGTCGGTCTGGGTGTGTTTCAGGAGCAGGATGTGCCGGCCGGAGCGGCGGCGGAGTTGCCGGAGCCGGACCAGGCAGGTGATCCCGCCGAGCATCGGCTTGAGAAACTGATAGAGGTAGATGAAGATGAAGACCGAGCCGAGGAGGGTGATGGCGATCGTCGTCCAGAACTGGCCGGCGTTCTGCTCCGCGACCATGCTCACGCTGATCGGGATCCCTCCCGTCTCGTTGAAGGCAGCGAGGACGGCAGCGATCTCCGTGGCGTTCCCGGTCAGCACCGTTCCACCTCCAGCGGGGAGCCGGGGATCGGGCCGGGCACCGTGACCCGGTAGCGGCTCGACGCGCCCCCGGCCGCACCGAGGGTCGTGACCGTCAGGACATGGGTTTCCGCGATGTCGTACTGGTACTGGAGGGCCGGAACCTCCGCGAGGTCCGTGAATGTCACCGGGCCGTAGATCGGGATCGGGGGCTCGTTCGGGTTCGAGTGCCGGGCGACCGCGAGGGTGATCGCGGTCATGGCCGGGTCCGGGAAGACGGCCACGGTCATCCGCTCGAGATCGGGATCGTAGATGAGATGGACCGCGCCTTCCCGGCCGGGGAGGGGGGTCTGGAGGGGCTCGCCCCGGACGGTCTCGTTCCGGGCGAGGTCGGCGTAGAGGCCGGGCAGGACTGCCGCCCCGACCAGGCAGGCGGCGGCGATGAGGCAGAGAGCCACCCCCCACGGGGGGAGGTCGAAGAACGGGTTGCTGGGGGGCACGGTCAGGCACCCCCGGCAGGGAGGAAGGAGAGGGTTCGCATTTTAGGTCACCACATTTTATCGAGCCGCCGTTCCGGGCGGCGCATGTGATGATCTATCGGTTCTCCTGTGTCATGAAGGTGTGGGGCACTTCGCGAGGGAAGGGTTGGCCTTCAAGACCAGGCAGGAGGCCCGGCAGGCGAGCCGGACCCGGTAGTGCCGGCGGAGATCCTCGACCACGGTCCCCTCGAGGGGGGCATTCTTGAGATGGATCTCCTTGCGGATCGGGTCGAACGGGAAAAACTGAACGGTGTCGTGGAGACGGATAACGGACATAGGAAGAACCTCGAAAGAGAGATTGGGGGGGGAGTTAGTCGAACGCGGGCCGGATCCGGTCGCGGATCGCCGGGCTGATCGGGTAGCGACCGGAGCGGACGGTGTTCCCGCCGGCGGCGAGGACGGCGTCGGTCAGGTCCTGCTGCAGGAGGCCGAGATCGTCCAGGGCCCGGGGCGGCACGAAGATCGTCCGGGTATGCACCCCATCTTCGGACGCGACCTCAAAGGCGAGCGAGAGCGTCCGGTCGTAGACATCGATGAACGGAACGGCGGTATTGCCCTCGACGGGCGGCAGGGCGGCATCCCACCGGATCGCGACCGTGGCCCGGGTCAGCCGGACGGTCGTCCGGCACATCGAGCAGGTGCAGAACTCGGTGTAGGTCCCGGTGTAGAGCCAGACATTCCGGCAGGTCTGGCATTTCAGTATTCTCATGGCTTCCTAGAATATAGGGTCTGGTCCGTCATAAAGAATAGCAAAGGGGGGCAGCCCCCAGACCCCTCCTCACTCCTCGGTCTCTTCTTCGGCCCAGCTCTGGAACCCCCGGACCCCGATCAGGCGGCCGTTGACCTTGACGACCCCGCCGGGGGCCGTGTCCGGGGAGACGACATCCGGGCGCTTGAGGTGCTGGGCGATCACGCTCGACACCACGTAGAGGACCCCGGGTTCGGGGTCCGGGACCCCTTCGATCCAGATCATTTCTGGCGGGATCTTGACCAGCGGGATCTTGCCGTTGATCTGGCGGATGACTTCCCGCTCGAAGCGGATGGTCGCGGATTTGCTGCTCCTGGGATACATCGCGACGACCTGCCGGTAGTTCCCGACGATCGTGATATCGTTCCCCGTCAGGTTGACGATTTTTTCCTGTGCCATTTTACCTCCTTTTTTGCGTGGGATAGTATTGGGGGGCGGCTCGCAGGGGTCTCCACTCCCCTGCCCCTCCGGTGAGCCGTGAGTGCCCGGTGAGAAATGGTTGGGTGTTGGATTCGTGCGCCGAAGGGTTCGGCATAGATCTGTGAATTGAGCATTTGTGCGGCACCATTTCAGAGAGCCCTGCCGCGGGAGGAACTCCAGAGCAGGACTTCCTCCCTGTATGCACAGTGCGGATACAAATAGTTTTCGCTGCACCAGCCCTCCGGGGCTCCGGGGAACTGCCGGGAACAGTGCAGGGCCGGGGGGGATTCAGGAGCCGGGCGCGGGTTCAGGATCGGGATCTGTCTGATCTGCATGTGCAGCAGCATTGGATCGGAGGAGATCCTCCAGGTCTCGCGTCAGGGCCGCCAGGGCGACGGCGTGGAGCCGGGCCTGATCCCGGATCTCGGGGTTGGCGGGGAAGAGGGTGGCGGTGTGCCGGAGGTCCGCGAGCCGCTGTTTCTCGTCGTCCATCCGGGCAACCAGGTGCCGCACCGTGCTGCAGGTCTCGCAGACGGTGTAGTGGATCGGGGGGTTCCGGTCGCGGGGGTAGGAGGGGTGCCCGGCGTAGTAGGCCGCGAGGCCGGGTTCGGTCCAGGTGCCCCAGGTCCTCCGGCAGAAGGGGCATTGGTAGATCGGGGGGGCCTCTGAGCGGGGGGCGCCCCGGTGCCGCTCGAAGACGAGGTCCAGGTAGTCCGCGAGGGGCATCACGGGTCGGCCCCCGGGCTGCGGATCAGGGTAGGGATCATAGAGGATCGTGGGCGGTCCTCCGGCATGAAGATGTGGGGGGCCGGATCTCCGATCCGGGGTTCGGGGCCGGGGAAATTATCCATATCTTAATGACGGAGAAGCCCTAACGTTAATATGGTGAGAGAAATGGTTGATTTACCGATTGCACCATTCATCCGCATCGCCAAGAAGAACGGAGCCGACCGCGTCAGCGAGGACGCTGCCCAGCGCCTCGCCGTCCTCGCGGAGGAGCACGCCGGCAAGTTGGTCGTGGAGGCCGTGAAGCTCTGCGCCCATGCCGGCCGGAAGACCATCAAGCCCGAGGATATCGATCTCGCCCTCCAGCAGATCTGAGCCTTATCACGCTTTGCCGTGGTCGTACCAGCATCCTCGTTCGGCATACCTTGCCAGCACCCATCACCGATTTGCCGGGGGTTCTCCACCCCCCGGATCTTTTGTGAGCCCGCAGGTTTCGGGGCTATCTGTTTTGCAGGGTAGTGGTAGTTGCGGTTTTGGAGAGGGATTGATAGGTTGCCCCCCAAATAAAAGATGATAAAGGAAAGGTGGTTTGTCTATCGGTCTTCGGGGGAGGAGTGATAGGTCCGCCCGAAGAGTACTCGGATATCCCCCGTCCTCGCATACTCATCACCCTGCCGACGCAGGCAGATCATACAGACCCCATCGCAACCTAGTTGGAGCGGGCCGCCGCACAGGATACAAGTC
>Ga0209719_1004631_pt1 | contig 11020 bp, 9 predicted proteins | sample AD_JPNAS2_MetaG_FD_184421 | JGI IMG/M metagenome (GOLD analysis project Ga0209719, IMG submission 184421) | Active sludge microbial communities of municipal wastewater-treating anaerobic digesters from Japan - AD_JPNAS2_MetaG (SPAdes) (version 2) | ecosystem: Engineered > Bioreactor > Anaerobic >...
CGTCGTCCAGGGCCGCCTTGCGGTCGAGGATGATCTGGTAGTGCGGCTCGGTGCCCTCGACTTCCATGAGCACGTTCTCTATCTGGGACGGGAACACGTTGACGCCGCGGATGATGAGCATGTCGTCGGACCTGCCGGTCACCTTCTCCATTTTAACGAGGGTGCGGCCGCACTTGCACGGCTCGCGGTACAGCCGGGTGATGTCGCGGGACCGGTACCGGATGCCCGGGAAGGCCTCCTTGGTGATGGTCGTGTACACGATCTCGCCCTTCTCGCCCTCGGGGAGGATGTCGCCGGTCTCCGGATCGATGATCTCGACGTAGAAATGGTCCTCCTGCACGTGGAGGCCCGATTTCTCCTGGCACTCGCAGGAAACGCCGGGGCCGATGACCTCGGAGAGGCCGTAGATGTCGAAGGCCTGGATGCCGAGGCGCGATTCGATCTCCCGACGCATGTTCTCGGACCAGGGCTCGGCTCCGAGGACGCCCATCTTGAGCTTGGTCTTGCGCATGTCGTAATCGGGCCGCTTCTTTTCTATATAGTCCGCTATGTTCAGGAGATACGACGGCGTGCAGGCCAGGACCGTGGTGCCGAAGTCCTTGATAAGCATCAGCTGACGGTCCGTGTTGCCGCCCGATATGGGGACCGTGAGGCAGCCGAGGAGCTCACCGCCGTAGTGGAGGCCGAGGCCGCCGGTGAAGAGGCCGTAGCCGTAGGCGACCTGGAGCACGTCCTTCTCGGTCACCCCGTAGGCGGCCAGGCACCGCGCCACGCACTCGGCGAATATGCCGACGTCCTTCTTGGTATAGCCCACGACCGTCGCGTTCCCGGTGGTACCGGAGGACGAGTGGACCCGCACGACCTTGTCCTGGGGAACGGCGAAGAGCCCGAAGGGATAGTTGTCGCGCATGTCCTGCTTGGTGAGGAAAGGGACGCGCTTCATGTCGTCAAGGCTCTTGAACTGGTCAGGGTGGAACCCGGCGGCGTCATACTTTTTCCGGTAGAAGGCGTTGTTGTTGTAGGCGTGGCTGATGGCCCACTTGAGCCGCTCCAGCTGCAGCTCCCGCATCTTGTTCAACGGCATGGTTTCGATTTCTTTATTGAAGTACATTGCACACCCCTGGAATAATTGATATTATGTCGCAATAGGTCCTGACGGAATCGCGTTCAGGAGGCAACCTCATTTCGACCCGCGAGAATGGATCAAGATTAGAAGGGCACCTGCATTTTTCAAGGAAAAAATAACCGCCCGTTCTGTCCGTGATGAGGGGAAAGGGCAATGGCATCAAGGGAATGCCCTATTATAGTATTGACACAGTCATCCCCGCCCCATATAAAAAGGACGGCCAATTGGCCGCTCTTCATATAAAGGAGACACTCCGATGAAAACGTCCAGAAAAGTCCTGGTTTTTGCGGCGTCGGCATTGCTTATACCCCTGGCGATTGTTATCGCCTCGATCATTATCAGCCCGCCCTGGGCAGGGAACGGACCGGCCGCGGCCCGGGGCCTCAAGCGCCCCCTGGCCGTCGCCCACCGCGGCGCTTCCTATTACGCGCCGGAACTGACCCTCCCCTCCTTCGCCCTGGCGCGGGACATCGGCGCCGACTACATTGAGACCGACGTGCAGAGGACCAGGGACGGCATTCTCTTCAACTTCCACGACGACGACCTCTCCCGCACGACCAATGTCGCCGAAATTTTCCCGGGAAGGGAAAAGGACCCGGTCGGGACCTTCACCTGGGCGGAGCTCCAGCGCCTCGACGCGGGCGCCTGGTTCAACAGGACGCACCCGGACCGCGCGAAAAAGGGCTTTGCCGGACTGAAGATACCGTCATTCAGGCAATACATTGACCTCCTCGCGTCGGGCCGCAACAGGCCGGGCCTTCTTATTGAAGTGAAGAAGCCGGAGGTCTATCCTTCAATAGAAAAACAGATTCTGGCGGAACTGCGCGCCGGGGGCTGGCTTGACGAAAAGAACAGGGTCATCACAGTCCCCGCGCCGGGTGATGCCGGCGGCCGGGTCACCGTCGGCCTCGGCCCGCGCCGCGTGATTCTCCAGAGCTTTGATGAAAGGTCCCTGGCCGTCCTGAAACAGATCGCCCCCACGGTCATGCGCAATTACCTCGTGGACGAAGACGACGAAAAGAAAAAAGGAGGCTTTGCCGCGCTTCTTGAAACGGCCCGGGCCCTTGACGCCGAACTGGGCCCCAGCGGCCACCTCGCCTATCCGTGGAACGTCGGCCCCGCGCACCGCGCGGGCAGGGTCGTCTTTGTCTAAACCATTGATAAAACCTGGCATTTCATGCTGTTCACCCTCTTCGGCATTGACGGGATGATAACCAACCGGTGCGACGCCTACCTTGATTTCATCGGCCGGGGCGTTTCCGAGGAGCCGGCAGGGGTGGAACGCGACATCATGAAAAAAAAAGCCCGGCTGCGGGGAGGGGGACCTCCCGCGGCCGGGCACAAGTTGGGTGCCTTCATATCGGCAATGGTAATGAGATATATGTCAGGCGAAGGGTCCTAGTTGGCCGAAATAACCGTTATTTCAACCCTCCGGTTTTTATCCGCGTTGTTGCCGCTGAGCGGCCTGGAGTATCCGTAACCCCTGACAACGAGCCTGTCCCTGCTGATGCCGTGGCCCACCAGGAAGCCGTATACGGCCTGGGCCCTCTTTTCCGACAGGGTCTTGTTGTACGCTTCGGTGCCGGACGTATCGGTGTGTCCGCCGATCTCGATCTTGATGCGGGGATTTGTCTCCATGAGCGAGACAAGGCGGCCCAGTTCGAACTGCGACTTCTGATAATCGAACACATTGTCGCTGTTGAGCTTGAAATAGAGATTGTTCAGGACCATGGACGATCCCTTCTCTATCGGCGTAAGCTCGATATCGCGGATAATGGCGTCGTACTTGGTGACATCGCCGAGGTCAAAACGCGTTGAATAGAAGAGGTAGCCCTTTTTGCTGACCGAAACATCATACACCTTCTTTTTGTTAAGGACGACGAAATACTTGCCGTCTTCGCTGTTGCTCGCGATGACCCTGGTGGCCCTGGTCTGCACGTCGGTCACGCGGATCTCGGCATTGAGCGTTTTCGAGGAGTCGTTCCTGTCCGTCACGACGCCGGCGACGGTGATGACGGATGATTGTTTCATCACGGCGGGGAGCCTGGCGGTCTTGATGCGGTACACGAGTTTCCCTCCCTTCATCTCCGGGCGGGAAATATAGATGACATCCCCCGATGCCGGCACCGAAACGATCCGGTCGTCATAGGGGGTATTGATCTCGTCGCCGAGGTTGACCGGATCGCTCCAGGATCCGTCGCCCATCATCTCGGTCTTGTACAGGTCGTATCCGCCGCGTCCGCCGGGTCTGTTGGAGGCAAAAATGATCGATGCCCCGTCGGCCATGACGATGGGGGCGAAATCAGAATACTCCGAATTGACCGGCTCGGGCATGCGGACCGGCTCGGTCCATTGGCCGTTGGCCTTCGTTGACCTGAAGAGGCAGAACTTGTCCTTCCCCTTTTTCTCATTGCACTCGCGGGTAAAATAGAGGGTGTTGCCGTCCGGGGATATCGACCCGAATCCCTCATAACCGGCGGTGTTGACGGGGGCCCCCAGGTTAACGGCCTTGCCCCATAACGCTTTTCCTCTTTTAGCTATCCAGAGGTCCACATCGCCCTTTCCCCCCTTCTGGTCGGAGGTTATAAGGAGATAATTCTGGTCATAGGTGATGAACGGACCGGCCGTGTTCATCCTGGTATTGGCGAAGAGAAGGGGTACCGGAGGCGTCCAGCCAAGGCCTGTTTTGAATTTGACCACCAGGTCATACTTACCCGGGCTTTCATGGTCTGATTGGAAAATGAGCATTTTACCGTCCGGGGAGACGGTGGGGCTGTGCTGTGAGCGGGTTAAATAGTTGGATCCGCATGAAGTCACCGCACAAGCCAGAAATAGAATGAACCCGACGAGGAACCCATTGAGAAACTTATTTTTTTGTGTGAACATGGTGAAGCACCTTCCTTTAAGATTTTCGCACCACGAATGTTGCGGTTGCATGGCGAAAACATACACGATTCGGAAGGCCGAATCTTATCAAATCCACACACCAAACGATTTGGTTATTGCCGATTTTTCAATCTGTAGAATTGGTGAGCCCCTGCGGGGGGGCATTACGCCATTTCCCGGTACTCGGTGGGGGTTTTCCCGATGACGCTCTTGAATACCCTGTTAAAGGTGGTGAGGCTCTCGAAGCCGACCGCGAAGGCTATTTCGATGATCTTCTCGTCCTTCTTCGACAGCTTTGCCGCCGCCTCGTCGATGCGGAGCTTGTTGATGTAGTCGTTTATCTTGTAGCCGGTATATTTCTTGAAAAGGGTGCTCATGTAGTTCGGGTTCAGGCCTACCGCGGCGGCAAGTCCTTCCCGCGACAGGTCCGAGGTGTAGTTTTCCTTTATGAACTGAACCACCTTGTCAAGCTTTTCCTGGGTCGTTTCGTTGATGACGGGTTCATCCTCCTTGAGCCGGTCATAGAGATGGTTGATCTCGTCGTTCTTTTTCATCAGGTCCCGGGCGAAAAAGGCGGCGAAAAGAAAAAAGAAAAAGGGAGAGCAGAAGGTCGCCAGGAGAAATGCCAGGCGGCCGCCCTTGATGGAGAGAACCACCTCGAGAAAGACCACCAGGCTGCCGACGACGGTGGTTGCGAGGGACAGGTAATACTTGAACCGGTCGGGCTTCAGGCGGTTGAGCTTTACCACCAGGAGCAGCGCCAGCGGCGTGTTCACGCAGACCGTGAGGATGCTCAGCACGTCCCCGGTATAATGGGTATAGGGGATATCGACCCGGTAGATGAGCAGTAGCGAGAGAAAATTCAGCACCACGACCCCGAGCAACGCCGGCACCAGGATCCTGTTATAATTGGTAAGATAGATGCCGTAGACGGACTGCACGATCAGGATCAGGGCGATTGAAAAGAACTGGACCGTTGCCGCCTGCATGAACTTAATAAAGAGGAAATCAACGTTCTTGAAAGGATAAAAAAGCGACGCCAGGTAGAAAATATAGACTATGATGACGAAGGAGCTGTAGAGGAACTGCTTTTCCGACCTGTTCCAGAGGTAGAAGATGGTCAGGAGAATGAGCATGCAAAAGGCGCCGATGATTATTATCACGGGAAAATATATATAGAGCATGTCCCCCCAGAGCCGCGCCTGTGAAAAGCGCTCCTCTTTCTGTATGACCACCCGGGACAGAATGCCCCCGTATTCGTTGGCGTAGATGCCTATGCGCACGTACACGGTGTTGGGACCGCTCTTGAGGGTTTCCGGCGGTATGACATAGCTGCGGTTTCGGCACATGATGTTGATGTCGTTGGGCGCCTTCTCACCGACCAGCCTGCCGTTTATGTAGACGCTGTCGGTGAAATAAACCCTGCCCAGGGAGATCCCGTGGTAGCCGAAGAGATCCGCCGGCATGTCAAACTCCCCCTTCAGCCAGGCGTACTTAAGCCCCGTGCCGCGGCTGTACGGAAGCTTGAAGGTTGAAGGAATGGCGATGGGCCGCCATTCGCCGGCCGCGGCGATTGTATCCAGCGAGGCCTCGTCATTGTAGAGGATGCTCCACCGCGTAACGGGGACGGAACCCTCGTCACTGGCGCAGGAAAGCGCAAAGCCGGCAGCGCATATCGCCGCGGCGAGGCCGAAGGCCTTAAGGCTTTTTAACAATACCATGGCTATTTCTTCTCAGGGGTAACAGTTATGAAATACGTGCCCGACACCTCATGGAACGAAAGGGTCCCGGCGGGGCCGGCGGTCCCATGATAGAACCGCGAACGCCGGTCCGTTGAATAGGCGAAATTCATAAACAGGAGCGACTCCTCGATGCCGAAAAAACCGGACAGCGACGTGACCGTCACCGGCTTCAGGTCAGGGCCGACGGAGCCGAGGAGAAGCGTATCGGAGCTTCCGGAGAACGGCACGTCCTCGAACTTATCCCCTGACCCGGGGATGCTGAAATGTCCCCGGTGCAGGTTTCCCCAGCTCCAGTCGTTTATGTCGTGGCTCACGTTCCTGTTTAACAGCCGCATCGCACCGAGAAACGAACGGTCGAAGATGGTCTCGCGGTGTTCGACGGCATAGGTCGTGGTGTCGTTAAAGAGAGGGGACCTGTTCTCTTCGGCTATGGCGTGGAACCGGGGTATCAGCAGGTCCCAGTTCTCCATGACATCGTTGATGCCGTCCTTCAGCTCGTCACGGTACGTCTCGTAGATGAATTTCTGAAGCAGCACGTGAAAGATCGTGGGACCGACAAAATCGGTCTTCATGCGGCACTTCCAGTTCTGGAAATAGATCCGCGAGAGGCGCGCCGACGCCATCGGGTTGTCCGCCAGGATGGCCAGGAAAAGCGGCAGGAAGAGCCCGGCATTGATCGAATACTTGTCGGTGAGGGCGCTCCCCACGTCCTGGCCGGTGAAGCGCTTTTTCCGGTTGATTATCCTCTGCAGCCGCTCGTACCGGCCTTCCTCGCGCAGGGAAAAATCCCGCGCCGGGCCAGGCGCGTCCCCAAGAAAAGCGCTCCCCGCCGCCATCTGCTGGTCGAACCTGTCCCGGAACGTCGACAGGTCCGTCATGCCCGTCCAGACCGCGTCCGGGCCGTTCCTGAAGGCATAGTCCGTTCTGGCGCGCGCCGGCACCATGCCGGACCAGGCGCGCACGACGGTGTCGTCGGAAGCAAAGAGATACACCCGCGGAAGGGACATGACGCCCCTGGCGCGCGCTTCCGCCTCAGCAACGCTCTTCGCGAAGGGTATGTCGAAAAGGGACACGATGTAATTCTCACCGAAAAGGAACGACCGCACCGTGACCACCGTTGAACCATAGTGACCGCCGCCGAGCACGTCGTTCAGGACCGGGCCGTTTTCCGTGGCGTTGACCGCGGCGCCCCGGTCCCTGATGACCTTAAAATCGTGCCATCCCGCGGGGCCCAGGTACTGGTATGTTTTGCCGGTCTTTATGATCGTTTCGGCGACAAAGTCCTGCGCGTCAATGGCCGCCGTGAACCCGCAGAAGGAAATATCAAGGTTGTTACCGGCGAACATGAAGGGGAGACCGGCATGGGTCACCGCCTTGATGATCCGGTCCTCCGTGTGGATGTGGACCGGGTACCACCCGGGGTAGAGGGAGAGCTCGTCGTCGAAACTGAAGGCCGTAACCGGGTACTTTTCTTTGGTTTTCTGCGCCGGCAGGTAAAACGAGTAGCCGCGGTCGAAGAAGCCGATATGACGCTTCACGATCTTTTTCAGCTTCCGGACGACATCGGCGCAGTCGGACTCATGTTCCGAGTAATAAAAGACAAGGTCTTCGGGGATTATTTCCCCGAGGTTGACGCTGGTTTCCTCCCTGGAGAAGAGGAACATGTTTTCCTTGTTATTGAGGAAGGCGTTGGCCCATTCGCGGAGCATGAGGATCGCGATGACATCATCCGGTCTCCAGGGGCGCCGCACGATGTCCTTCATTTCGAGACGCCCGCGGGCCTCGTTGACGCCCTTCACGTATTCCCTGAGCCAGCCCGCGTAAGGTTCGGCTATCCGCCCTGCCATGTCCCGGGCCTTCCCGGCGAACTCCATGGACCGCGCCAGGCGGTCTATGACCGCCCCGTCCTTCCCGATGACCCCGGCGGCGCCGCCGGCCGCGACCGCCCGGAAGTATTCCATTACCTGATAGCGGTCCTGGCAGTGGAGATAGCCCAGGCCGAAATAGGCGTCTTCGATCGTCTTTGCCTGGATCAGGGGGACGCCGTTTTCGCCGCGCTCCAGGACGACCCTTGACGAGACCGCCGCCGCGAACGAGCCCGAGTAGGACACCCCCCCGACCCGGCTGAAGATCATCCATCCGGCCATTGTCAGGAGGACGGCAGAGGCAAGGCATATGCAGGCGATGATTATTTTTTTCTTCATCAGCATCCAGCGGGGCGCGCGTCCGGGGGCGGCTCCGGTGCCGGCCCCCCGTTATTACTTGATCGTAATGCTCGAACGGATTATATCCACCCGGGTGTAATAATTGTCCAGGATGGTGAAAAACCTGTCGAAAACGCCGACGGCGTCGATCCTCGACTTCCCCTTGACCAGCCTGGCGACGGTCTTTACGTCCTTGGTGTATATGCAGCATTCCACCGTTCCTTTTTTCGTCTGAACGTCGGCCTTGACGCAGAAATCGTATTCAACGTTGTTCGAATCGGTAATGTCCTTGACGGTCACGTCGAAGAGCCTTACCCTGCGGTTGGCGAGTTCTTTTGTTATCACGTCCTTCTTCGCGGGATTGTCGGTCCCGTCTATCTGTATCTTTTCATTGACGACCTCGTCCATCAGGATCTCCTTTTTAAACAGGTCGCAGGACGAACAGGCCGCGACGGCTATCAGCAGGACCAGTAGTTTTTTCATCGCGAAACTCCTTATGCGGTATACGGTCGCCGCCGCGACGGCTCCGGCACGGCCGACCGATATCATCTCATGCGTATCTATGATTCGATTATTTTAACTTTTTTGTCAAATAAATAATTGCCCTTCACGGATGGTCCGGCAGCCGCGCAGAACGCAACGCGGGCGCTCCGGCCGGATCATCCCTTCCGGTCAAAATACTTTACCAGCAGCAGCTGGTTTCCCTTTTCTAAGGTCGAAATACTTTCCTTCACGGTGGGCCTTCGTTTTCACGTCAAAGGAGAGACGCAGGTTGCCGTGCTCGATGGCATTGATGATCGCCTCCCGGAGGGCTATCCGTATGTCCGACACGGCAAGGGGCTCGATGAACTTTCCGAGGTTCCGCACCAGGCGCTGGCTCATCAGCTCGGCGTTGCCGAGATAATTGTCGAGGCTGTAGGTGTATTCCTCCCTGATTACGGACGGGGGGTTTCAGAAAAATGACACGGTGTACAAAAACATCGTCATAGACCCAAAGGAGCTCAGGGGACACCGGATTGCGTCCGGGACCGCAGCCGGATATTACTCCACCAGCGAACCGAGAGCCTTCAGGTCCATCGTCCTGGCCAGCTCTTCCGCAATGTCACCTTCAATGATGACCTCGATGACCTGCGCCGAAACAGTGGCCGCGGCCTTTGCCGGTTCAGGGTAGACGCCGAACTCGCCTTTCCGGTTCCACTTCCCCAGGTAGAATACGAGCCTCTTCAACTTTTTGTCCTCGATGAGATAGGCGTATTTAGCTCCCGGCAGGGGGAACTCGCTCCCGCCCCTGATGTTCCCGGCAATCGTTTCGTGATTGACCAGAACCAGGACGCGCGCGGTTATCTTCCCGGCCGGCATATCTGCGAGGCCGTCGAACTCCTCCTGCAGCTTCTGCAGCTTTTTGGAATCCCCTTTCTCTGCGGCCTCGCTCATCTCCGCCGCCAGGCCCTCCATCCGCGCCGGGGACCTGCTCCGCTCGAACTTCTGTATGCTTTCCAGGATTCTTTTTTCATTGGTAAAGCTCGCCTGGCAGGATACAGCCAGGGGGAAGCCTGGCGCGTCGCAAACGGCGTCAGGGACACCGGTGCACGAATCCTGCTCGCGTGACGTCCACCCCTCCGGAACCGGCGGCATGGCCTTCTGCACGGCCTGCAGGATGTCCCGGACGGCCCTCTGCTCCGCAGCGCTCAGGTGTCTCCAGCCGGGGCATTTCTGCCCTTTGCCGGCCGCGGATAAAGATACAGGATACAGCGCTGCAAGCAGCAGCGCGGAAACCGTGATGAAATTCAGCATCGTCGCTTTCATGGTCCTCTCCTGGGCCAGATTGATGGTTGATGGTACGTCAGAAGAGTATTTATTTCAATAACAATTAATAGTATTATTTAGGAAACCACGACAAGATCGGTAATGATCCAAGAGACCTTATGGGCCTTATCTGAAATGATTACGGCGCACCGAGAAGGAGATGACCGGCAAAAAGGTATGGACAGGCATATTGCAATTGGGGTGTTTCTGCGGAAGCGTCGGGTACCCGACGCGGGCCCCCTTTCTTACTCAACAACCGTGCAATCGCCCGGTACGATACGATCAGCCGAACGGCGCCCGTTTTTAATTTGACATCGGCCCTGTACCGGATACATTCATGATATGAACATGAAACAAACCGCACTGTCACTAACCCTTATTGCAGCAATGTTCCTTCCCGCGCTGTCGCGGGCGGAGACGACCATAAGCCTCGGCGGCACGGCCTGGTACGTCTGGTGGAAGCCGGCATGGTCCGACAACAGGTGGCAGGGCTACTACCTGTGGAACGATTCGGCGGGCTATTGGAATGAAGACGCGAAGGATTTCGGTCTCTCTTCCAACATCATGGCAGGCCCCATAATCTCCATCGGATTTCTCGACCGGTGGAGCATCTCGTCCGTAGCGGTACTGGGCACCATGAGCCATAAGGCCAGCGGTGTCGGATTCGGCACGGATGTTATCAGCAGGACTGCCGGAGCCACCCACAAGGATTACAGCCGCAGGGTATTGAAATGGGACAGCGACACGACCGTCGGCTGCGCCGTCCACAAGTACGTAAAGCTCTATGCCGGGTTCAAAGCCCAGGGTTACCGGTACCAGGAAACCATCCATTATTATGACTTCACCGCATTCCCGGACATTTCCATTGACCATTCCGAGGGAACGAACAACGTCAACTGCTACGGACCGGGACTGGGGATCAGCGGCAGCATACCCCTTGTTGAAAACCTCTACATGGTCATTGGCCTGTCCGGCGTCGTCCTCTGGTGCACCGAGCGGGGAAACACTGCTTTGAGCCGGACCTACGGGCTCGAGTCGTCAGGATTTGTTTTTACCTGTTTCTATATGCCGCGGGGCAAATTCCTCTCCTATGGAGGCACCGCCGCGCTCTCGCTGGCCTATACGATCGCCAGGATCAACACAACGTTTTCGCTTGGGGGGAGGTACCAGCTCCTGTACAATCGCCAGAAGAGGGGGAACATGGTGCACAGCGACGTGACCATGAACATCATAGACGGCCAGTACGACCACTTTGC
>Ga0209719_1004632_pt1 | contig 11017 bp, 10 predicted proteins | sample AD_JPNAS2_MetaG_FD_184421 | JGI IMG/M metagenome (GOLD analysis project Ga0209719, IMG submission 184421) | Active sludge microbial communities of municipal wastewater-treating anaerobic digesters from Japan - AD_JPNAS2_MetaG (SPAdes) (version 2) | ecosystem: Engineered > Bioreactor > Anaerobic...
GGTCACCACTGCCCCGGGTACGCTGACGCTTACGTTCAGCGTGTATGATGCGTTATCTATGGAGTGGTCCGGAGGTCCGTAGGTGTAGGTCAGGTTGTCGCCGTCGGTCACATTCGTCACCGCAGGCCCGGTCGTCCCCCTCTCATCGTTCACCCAGTAATCCCAGGCATATGGGGTCCCGTTCAAAACCTCATTATCGATACCCATGATCGATACGATGCTGAGGTTCCCTTCTTCCGGAGTCAGGTCCGCAGCGACCTCGTACTCAAAGTCTCCAAGGATCGAGGCTTCGTCAAGCGCTCCGAGCACCGTTGCCTGCGGCACCCTGTAGGATTCAGTGCTGTTCACAGGCGTGATATTCACATACTCATCAGGACTCAGTTCGACAGGCCCTTCTCCAATCGGGATCGCCGCGCTTACGGCAACGATCAGGAGGAAAAGGGCGATGCACAAGCTGAATAGTAAAGATCGTTTCATGCATATCCCCCCCTTGCGGGCAGATGAATAATCACTGTAATATAAAAATATTGTTATATATGGCCCGAGCGTTGCTTCGATCGGATCGCGGCCCATACTCAGGTATTTTTCAGGGTTCGCAGCTGTGAGCCTGCATCCCTCTATCGTGGCAGACAGGTCACGACGATCTGCAGAGCGCACACAAGGGATTCATCCGCGCCCCCATGTCCTGTGCGGTTCCCCCGATTTGCGGGCGAAGAGTGCGCGGGGAGACGGGATACTTCTGCCATCCGATGCACAAAGGGTAACAGGCAGGATGCTGGAGGTTTGAGCTCTCCCTTTCCAGTAAGGGGTCCCGGGCGATTCACCAATACGAGACTTCCCGGAAAAGAGGGTGACATCACAATCGAGAACGGCAGCGGTTGCCTGCCGGGCGATACCGGGGGCCGGAAACGACATATGTCATTTCCGGTCTCCTGCCCGGTCGCTTCATGCAGTCGTCGTATTTCCTGCTGTTCCTGTCGTATTTCCGGTCGTGGCCAGATTCAGGCCGGGAGGTATCAGCACCCGATCGACGATCTGGATCACGCCGTTCGTTGTGTTGATGTCCTTCATCGTGACCGTGGCGTTCTCGACCATGATCACGCCGTTGCTGACGGTGACGTTCAGGCTCTCATCGGAGAGCGTCTGCAGCGTCACCGCAGTCCCGGTTGTGTTCTCGGCCGTGTTTCCGCCGAAGAGTCCGCTGATTATACCGGAGATACCACCGTTCGATGTATTATCAGTCTGGTTTTCAGTCTGGTTTCCGGCCATAGCGGTGAGGTTCGCTGATGTATACTCGCCCTTAACGATCTGATACTGGAGAACTCTGGTCAGGCTTGCGGAATCGTTGAAGAGCTGACTCACCGTATCATTGCCAAGGGCGTTGAATGCATCGTTGCTCGGGGCAAAGACCGTATATGGTCCTCCGGAATTCAGCATACCACTGAACCCTGTTATGTTGAGCGCTTCAGCCAGTTTTGTCAGGTTCTGATCCTGAGCGATATATCCGGCAACGGTCATGTTTCCGGTTGTGTTCCCGGTCACGTTTCCGGGCGTCATGGTTGCATTCCCATCCCCGACCAGCGCCGCCGTCACGGCGAACGGGATGGCCAGAAGGATGAGGATGCACACGCATGGAGCTATCCATCGTTTCATGTCACTTTCCCCCCTTGGGAGCGCTAAGGGCATGCATGTAATTATATATAAATACTGTTATCGTTCCGGCGACACCTCCAATAGCAGAACAACCGCGTAACGAACTCTCTTTTCTCTCGTAGATCCCCGGGGAGAGGGGGCGAATCCCCGGGCTCGCGCACCCCTTCGCGGCCATCACGGCAACGTGCGCATGAGCCGGCAGGGTATGAGCGATGAGTGAACCTCTCGCGCCGGATCATCTCCTACACCCGGGACCCGCGCATGAAGACAGCCCGGTGCAGCAGGGCCCGGATGGATGAGAGGCCGCCCCGGAGGGCCCCGTTCACAACCGTATCATCACCACCTTCTCCTCCGTATACGCTTCAAGCGCCCGGCTGCCGTTCTCCCTCCCGATACCGCTCCCCTTCGTCCCGCCAAACGGCACCTCCGGGGGAATCTTCAGGTGCTGGTTGACCCAGACGATCCCCGCCTCAAGCCCCTCCGTCGCCCGGGCGATCAGATCCGCATTCCGGGTCCAGACCGACGCACCGAGGCCGTAACGGCTGTCGTTTGCCCGTATAAGCGCCTCGTCGAGGTCCGCGACGGTCGCGACCGGGAGCACCGGACCAAAGACCTCCTCGGAGAAGAGCGGGGAGTCGTGCGAAAGGCCGGCAACAAGCGTCGGCAGGAAGAAGAACCCCCGCTCGTACCCCTCTCCGCGGGGAGCCTGCCCGCCCGTGACGATCTCCCCGTCCCGGTGTTCACAAACCGCATCCACCTCGCGCACCACCCGCTCAAGCCCTGCAGGATTGTTCAACGGACCCATATCGACGCCACGGTCCATGCCGTTCCCGACCACGATCGACTCGACCCTTGATCTCAGGCGCCGGATAAACTCGTCCGCAATCGAGTCGAAGACGTAGAGCCGTTTTACCGCCGTGCAGGTCTGCCCGCAGTTGTAGAACCGTCCCCTGACCGCCCCCTCGACCGCCATCGGTATATCGGCATCGTCGCAGACGATCATAGGATCGCTCCCCCCGAGCTCCAGCGTGACCCGTTTCAATGCCGGCGCGGCATCCAGGGCGACCTGCCTCCCGGTCCCGGCCTCGCCGGTGAACGAGACCTTCCGGATCTCCGGATTTCGCGCAATCTCCCGGCCGACCGTCTCCCCCGGACCCGTGACGACGTTCAGGACGCCCGGTGGGAGCCCGGCGCCCTCGAGGATCGACGCAAGCCTTCCGCAGGTCAGCGGGGCCGTCGTCGCGGGTTTCAGGACCATGGTGTTTCCCGTCGTGAGAGCCGGCCCGATCTTCCAGCCCATAATGATCGCCGGCATGTTCCAGGGTATGATCGCACCGCATACGCCAAGAGGGCGCCGGAGAACGATGGTATGCCCGTAGCCCGGGAGGTTTGCGAACTCTCCCCGCTCCCCTGCGGAGAGAGCGTAATAATACTCGAGTATGTTTGCAAACCCGTTGATCTCGTCGACCGCCTCCCGGATGGGTTTCCCCTGCTCGGCCGTCAGGAGAGCCGCAAGGTCGGTGTTCCTGCGGCGCACCTCCTCTGCGGCGAAGAAGAGGATCTTCGCCCGGGCTCTCGGGCTCTTCGCCGACCAGTCTGCAAACGCCTCCCCGGCCGCCTCCGCGGCAGACCGGACATCCTCCTCGCCGCCAAGCGGCGCCTCCTCGAGCATATCCCCCGTCGCAGGGTTACGCACCGCAAACGCCTTCCCGGAGGCCGCATCGCGCCACTCGCCGTTGATCAACAGTTTCATACGATGATCCTATGGATGGGGCCGGTTATATGCGCTCTGTTGGGCGGGACATCTGCCGATCGTGGCCGCCATCGCCGCCGCCAGCCCGGCAGGCAGGAGGAACCCGGCGAGGAACCCGAACTCCCCTGCGATCGCCCCGGCAAGAGCGGGGAGGACCGTAAACCCGGCATAGGTAGCGGTGTTGAAGAGCCCGATCATAACGCCCTGCCGGATCCCGGTCTCTGCAAGGAACGCGAGCACCGCGACGATGATCACCCCGGCAAGAGCCCCGACGACCGGGAGGGCATACGGTGTTGCGTAACTCGCCGCGACCGCCCCGGCCATGAGGAGCGAAGAGGCCCGGATGGCCGGGACGGGACGGAGATCGAGGCGGGGAACGACGAGCACGGCGATGACGGTCGCGATGTTGACCGTCGCGAGCTGGAGGGCAAGAAGCGACGGATCGCCTCCGGTGTACCCGGGGTAGAGCGCCGCCACCATCCCCGTCATCCCTACGAGGACGGCTGCCGTGGTAAAGAGCCAGAAGTAGTTCCGGGCGATGAGCGAGAGATCGGCCTCTACAAACCCGGCGTGGTTGCTCTCCCTGATGGCGGCGCTCATCACGAGCGCAGGGATGGCAAGCGCCGTGAAGAAAGCGATCCCGGCAAGATGGCTGTCGAAGACGGCATCGAGCCACCCCGCGGCGAGAAGTCCCGCGACCAGGCCGAGGTTCTGGGCTGCCATGACGTATCCGCTGACCCGGCCGGCCGACGGGTGCGAGTTTGCCCATGCAAGCGCCGCCGAGAGGAAGAGGCCGGCCCCGATCCCCTCGACCGCCCGGAAGAGGAGGAGCGGGAGGCCTGAAGGGAAGAGCAAAATGAGAGCCCCGCTTGCAACCGTCAGGAAAAGGCCGGCGTGGATGAGCGGCACGCGGCCGAGGTGGTCGCTTGCCATCCCGGCCGGCAGCACCATGATGAACGCGCCCAAAAAATATGCGGCGTAGACCGCGCCCTGCATAGTTGCCCCCTCCGCAAAACCCGGGAGCACCGGAACGACGGCGTTTGAGAGCGCCATCACCACGAATATACCGGAGAGAACGGGCAGGCTCCGCGGCATCCTCAGATCATGCGGTAGGTCTCGAGGTTCAGGGGAGAATGCGTCTCGATACGGTGCCGCTTGTAGATAGAACTCGCAAGATCGATCGTCTTGTTCTCGTCACCGTGGATGGTGAATATCTTCTCCGGGCGGGGCTGGAGATGAGCGACGTAGTTCATCAGCTGCTTTCGGTCCGAGTGACCGGAGAATCCGTCGCTCGTCGCGATCTCGAGGTTGATCACGATCGTCTCGCGCCACCCGAGCGGGATCTCCCGCCACCCTTTCTGGATACGCCGCCCGAGCGTCCCTTCCGCCTGGTACCCGACGAAGATGAGCGAGTTGCGTTCATCGGGGCCGAGGGTCCTGAGGTACTCCATCACCGGCCCGCCGTTCAACATACCGCTCGTCGTGATGATGACGCAGGGGTCGCCCCCGATCACCTTCTCGCGGAGGTCCGGCGAGTCTACCTGGACAAAGGCATCGGCAAGGAAGGGGTTCAACCCCTCGCGGAAGATCTGGTTTCGGAGATCGCTGTTGAGGTACTCCGGGTAGGTCGTGTGGATCGCCGTCGCCTCCTTGATCATGCCGTCGAGATAGATCTTCACCGGCGGTATCTTCTGCTTCCGGATCCCCTCCTCGAGGGCGAGCATGACCTCCTGCGACCGCCCGACGGCGAACGCCGGTATGATCACCTTGCCGCCGCGTTTGATCGTCGTCGAGACCGTCTCGTAGAGTTTCTCTTCTGCGTCCTTTCTCTGCGGCTGGATATCGTTTGCTCCACCGTAGGTGCTCTCCATGAAGAGCGCCTCGAGGCGGGGGAACGACGACACTGCGGGAGAAAAGAGCCTCGTCTTCTGGTAGTTGAAGTCTCCGGTGAATGCGATGTTGTAGAGACCCTCTCCGATATGGAAGTGTGCGATGGCCGATCCGAGGATATGCCCCGCGTTATGGAAGGTGAGCTTGACATCGGGGGCGATGTCGGTCACGTTGCCGTAGTTGAGGGCGATGGAGTGCTTCATGTAGGTCCGGACCTCGTTTGAGGTATAGGGGATCTTGTCCGTCTCCTTCCGGACGACGTCCAGGTAGTCGAGCAGGAGCATCGTCGAGAGGTCCCTCGTCGGCGGGGTCGAGTAGACCGGCCCCTCGTAGCCGTACTTGAAGAGGAGAGGGACGAGAGCACAGTGGTCGAGGTGCGCGTGGGTGAGCACTACCGCGTCGAGCGAGTCAAGCGGATAGATCTCGGGCACGTAAAGATACGGCGCCCCGTTCGTGGCACTGCCGGGCTTCTCGCCGCAATCCACCAGGATCTTGCTCTCCGGCGTCGATATCAGAAACGCGGCCCGGCCGACCTCGCGGCAGCACCCGAGCGTCGTGACCCGCAGCCACTGGTCCTTGCTCGTGACCTCGCGATGGATGCGATGGCCGATCTTGCGCAGGAACGCCTTGCGCTCGTCCTTCACCGACCGGAGGAACGTGCGGATCTGCTTCACCGTCGTGCTCTCGATGGGCGGTGTCCGGACAACCTTCGGTGTCCAGCCGATCTGTTTTGTGATCTCGCGAAGCGTGATGCCGTTCTTGCCGATGACCACGCCGGGCTTCTCTGCCTCGATCAGGACCTCGCCCGTCTCCGGGTCAAAGAAGAGATCGGATATTCCGGCGTTCTCCGGCACAACGGAGCGGATCTCCTGGGCCGCCCGTTCCGGATCTTCGAGGATGTTCGGGCGCACGACGATGCGCTTGCGCAGATCGCGCGCAAGGACCTTGATCAGGTCCGCCTGGTCGGCAAACTGTTTTGGGTCATCAGTGTAGATGACGAGCTCAGGCCCTTCGAACTCGACGTCTGAGATCGTAATCCCGCCGGGAACGATCTTATTGATCTGCTCCTTCAGCTCCCGAAGTTTCTCTTCAATCACCATTCACATCGTCCTAAAAAATATCAGGTTATCGAGCGGGCCACGGATGGTCGCTGCAACCCGCGCTCGATATGTTCTTCGTATTTATCTTTCGTTATCACGACCACCATGATATCCTCACCGGATGCGGAGTCGCGGCGCATCGCCGACTTGACGGCGCGGACGGCGAGGTCCTTCGCCTCGTCTTCCTTCATGTCCGGACGGTACTGGTCCTCGAGCACGCCGTAGGCAAAGGGAGACCCCGACCCCGTGGCGACGATCTCCTCTTCCTTGGTCGCCCCGCCCAGCGCATCGACGGAGTAGACGCTCGGTCCCTCGTCGTCGAACCCGCCCATCAGGAGCTGGACGTAGTAGGGATAATACCGGTTCTGGTTCAAGTAGTTCGAGAGCAGGGTCGATGCCGCGCCGACCGACATGGTCTTGCCGCGGCGCATCTCAAAGAGGTTGCACTCGACCTGGAGGATCCGGACGAGTTGCTGCGCGTCGCCGACGCCGCCAGCGGTGGTCATGCCGATCCGCGGCGTGATCTGGTAGATCTTCTTGGCACGCTTGCTCGCGATCATGTTGCCCATCGTCGCCCGCATCTCGGTGGCAAGAACCACGCCCTCGTTGAAGATCAGTCCCACCGTGGTTGTACCCTTCATAATTTCCTGGGAAGTATCAAGCATTGAAGCACCTCTAAAACCTTTAAAGACGTTTGAATCGCTCAAAAGCGGTCAAACGTATACAGCGATATCATAAAACATAAATTTATCGTCGTACCGGGTTTCAGCACGATACGATAAGCATCACTATGTTATATAATGTTGCCCCTTAATTCTTTCGCAAGCCCGGCTGGTCCGGCAGCAGGGCCTTGATCAGCTCCCGGTCGAAGAGCATGGCGATGAGTCTTTTGTTCCCGTTGACCACCGGGAGCTGGTCGACCCGGGCCCGCCGCATCTTCAGTGCGCATTCGCCGACCTCGGCGTTGATGGGGACGGCAAGGACGTTTCGGACCATAGCGTTCTTGACGGGGATGGGGAGGAGCTGGATCCGCGAGATCCCGTAGCTGATGGTGTGCATATCCCTGATGCTCTCCCAGGTCCACTCGTCGTCGTCCGTGCCGTTCGAGAAGTCGCTGACCTCGACGCCGTCCTCGATGCGGGTGTGCCGGATGAGGTCGCGCTCCGATATGATGCCGGTGAGCGTGCCGTCCTCCATCAGGATAGGGATGGCATCGTAGCCCGATATCTCAAGAACTCGCCCGACGAGCGAGAGGGGCGTCTCCTCCCAGAGTGCGTAGGTCTTGCTGATGTAGTTGTCCCGGATCGGCACCGCCAGGCGCATCTGGGCGATGGCGCCGATGAGGTCGGCGACGCTGATGATACCGACCATGGACCCGTTCTCCACGACCGGGAGCCTCCGGATGTTGTGCCGGACCATCAACTGCGCCGCTTCAGGGAGGGGAGCGTCCGGTCTGATGACGACCGGGTCGGGCGTCATCAGAAGTCCGAGCTGGGTCTCTTCCGCCTTGCGGAGGAGATCTTTCCGGGTGATGATCCCGACGAGCTCGCCGCCCTTTAAGACCGGCACGCCGCTGATGCCCGTGCGTTTCAGTATACGCAGGACATCGTCTCTGTTCCCGGGAATCTCGACGCAGACGACGTCGGTCACCATGAAGTCACGGACAAGCATCTGTCGCGAGGATGTTATGATCTCACCACCAGGGTCGTGACGGGGCTGTTCTGGACGACATAGTCTGTCACGCTCCCGAGGAGAAGGCGATCGACGCCGCTCTTGCCGTAAGATCCGAGGACGATGAGATCGACTCCTAACTCTTCGGCGAGGGAAGCGATCCGCGATCCCGCATGCCCCTGCAGGAGGTGCGTGGTGAGTGGGATATTCTTTGCATCTGCCTTCTTTTTGGCGGATTCGAGGATCTCCTCGCCTTCCTTCTGCAGGACACTGTAGATTATCTCGAGTGTGTTGTCCATGGGAAGGGATGAAAACAGCCCGGATTCGATCACATACACGACATGAACCTCGGCATTCCGGACACGGGCCTCATCGAGGGCCGCATCCAGCGCATGACTGGCCGGTTCGGATCCATCTATAGCAACGAGTATCTTACGGAACATACACACCACGCAGAACAGATACTTCTTATCAGATTTCTACTGCAAGGTTAAAACATTTTGTTCGATGGAGGATGGATCCAGTCGCTTCACAATGGTCGTCCGGATATCTTTACTGAAGGAGAGGTTGCATTTTGCCGGGTTTATGACGAGCATTTTGGTATTCTGCCCGATCTCCAGGTATCCGGTCCTGCCGGCGAGCGTTGCGCCCGCGATCGCGGCATGCAGGATCTCTTTTGGGGGCGCGCGGTAGACGGTTGCGGTAAAAGCCATCTCCCGGAGCATGTCGGGCTGGACGAACATTACGTTATCCGTCCCGAGGAGGAGCCGGCCACCGAGTTCGAGTATGCGCGCTATAGGTGGGCGGGCCGGCGACGCTGCAACCCCGAGGAGCCAGTTCGATCGCGGGCAGACGGCGATCGGGATCCCCATATCGACGATCCGGCGGAGATGCGCATCCGTCGCGTGGGTGCAGTGGACGAGCAGGTCGGGATCGAACGCGAGCGCATCGTCGATGTCGTCCGGGTTCTTCTCCCCGGCATGAAAGGCGACGATCCGGCCGATCTTCCGGGCCTCCCTGACGACTTCTTCGGCGTTCTTCACATCGTGGGCGCTGCTGATGCCCGCCCCGTCGCTCACCCGCTCCCCGCCTTCGCGGCCGAGAATGACCGGGCGGCAGTCGAGCCCGGCCGCAGCCTCGCGGATCGCCGCGACACCGGCGGCCCCCCCTTCCCGGAAGTCGGCAAACCCGGCCGTTCCGGTCGCGATCATCGTCTTGATGCTCGACCGCATCCCCCTGACGAGTTCGGCCCGCGGGGTTGCCGCGAGGATCCGGTGTTTCAGGCCGTCCGGGGGTTTGACGAGTTCGGCAAGGCTGCCCCGGGCGGGGAGATCCATCGCGACGGTGTCGCCGAGGTGGGTGTGGGCGTTGAAGAAGGCGGGCACGATCCACCGTTCCGGCGTTCCCCGGTAAGGTTCTATCGCGGTGACGATACCCCCCGAGACGGTGATGGCGACGTCTTCCTCCTCGAGGTCTTCGCCGAGGAGCGCCCGGCCGGTGATGGTATACGGTGCGACTTGCTGCATCGTTCGACCTTTGTTTTATATATGGCAAAGGAGTATATTTCTGTATGGCGAAAAAATCTGGCGGAAGACTGGTATCCTCTGCCGGCCTGGTCAACTACTACGACAGCGAGGACCACCGGGCCATCCATATCAGCCCGGTGGCCGTGATCATCGTGACCGCGGTGACCGGAGTGGCAGTCTTTATCCTCAATGCCCTCTTCTAATCCTTTTTGTTCTTTGCGAGGGCGGCCCTGATGATGTCTTCTTCGGGCGTGAAGTAGACGGCGTCGTGCCCTTTCCAGGCCTTGCAGTTCCGGAAGACCACGGCGGGGACTCCCTGGTGGCTCTCGCCCATGACAAAGTTCGCGAATGCCGCAATCTCATCGACCACCGCTTCTTCGGTGATCTGGAGGACGTGGCCGAAGAGGTCGGTGTCGCCCCGATAGTCGTTGATCGCCGTCATACCCGCCCACCCGATGGCGATGCCGGTCTGGCCGCGCCGAAACGACCTGCCGCAGGTGTCGGTGATGATCACCCGGACGTCTTTTCCCACGATCCTGCGGATGGCGTCGCGGATCTCGGCGGCGGCCGCCATGGGGTCGGGCGGGAGAACGATGACCCGGCCGTCCTCGATGTTGCTGTGGTCGACGCCTGCCCGGACGCCGATGTGGCCGGACGGCACCTCGGAGAGGATGAACGGGTACTCGAGCAGAATATCGGTGGAAGAGTCCAGCACGGCCTGCACGAATCGGGGGTCTTCCTTTGTCTTCTCCGCGATCCGCACGGCATCCGCGCCGGGAGTGATGGCGGAGAGTTCACGGGTGAACCCCTTTGCCTTTGAGTAGACCGATGAAGCAATTGTAAGGATATCTCCATCTTCAAGCGTGACCCGGCCGCAGATGAGGGCGGGCAGGTCGTCGCCTTTCTGGATCAGGGGGAGGCCTGAAACACCGATTACCTGGATAGCCATGGAACTCACAGATCAGTGATCGCACCCGCTCGCAGAAAAATGCTCGGGTTTACTATGGAAGGATACCGGCGGATTTTGCCGATAGCAGCCCTGACGAGGGCTACGGTGCGCGATCCCGCAGTGCGCGCGATACCATGGGGGTGTTCTCAATCCCTCTTTCCATCTGCCGGTGCACCGTTGATGTACGCGGGATCTCTGCCAAATATCCTTCCTCCCATCAGGGTTCTCACCCTGTTCTGTCCGGGTTTGCAGGTTGCTCGCAGGATGGCTCCTTCATCCCCTTCAGCCGGAACTCCGGTTCAAACGAGCCGATCAGGTCGAGGTACTGCTCGATGGTGCGGGTAAAGAGGAAGTGTTTCCGCACCGTCTCGTGCGCCGCATGCCCGAGCCGGCGCGCCAGGTCGGGATCGCGGAGCAGCTGGACGATCCGCCCGGCCGCTTCATCGACGGAGGAGACCAGAAACCCGTTCTCTCC
>Ga0209719_1004635_pt1 | contig 11010 bp, 20 predicted proteins | sample AD_JPNAS2_MetaG_FD_184421 | JGI IMG/M metagenome (GOLD analysis project Ga0209719, IMG submission 184421) | Active sludge microbial communities of municipal wastewater-treating anaerobic digesters from Japan - AD_JPNAS2_MetaG (SPAdes) (version 2) | ecosystem: Engineered > Bioreactor > Anaerobic...
GCGTTCGAGCGTCACGCAGGTAAAGGACGCCGATGGAAATCAAATTGGTGATGCTGAGTATTCAGGCAACCGAACCACAGCGCAAGCAACCCGCAAAGCTGCAATCGAAGCCAACGGAGGCAAGGCGTGAAATTCAGCAGATGTCTGGCTGAACGCCGCCCGCCAGAACTACGAGCGAGCCTGATATGAACAAAGCCGCACAAAAACTCGGACGCATGGCAAAAGGCGTGCCAAAGAAATTAACGGATGCGGAAATAGACCGCCGCAAACAACGTCTGGCCGATGCTCGCAAGCTGCGATGGGCGAAGCCAGCTAACACCCGAGATGTGCCGACGCCCGTCTCCAACCAAAAACCTCAATGACAACTAAAAACTCAGACACACAAAATAACGTCGCCAAAGCCCCTGACAAGGGCGTTGGCACTGGGGAGCTGGTTAGGGCTGAATGGCCAGACGGCCTAGCAATCACGTTGGGCGGCAAGTGGCAGCATAAAGGCATGGGCGTTGATCTCATTCTTTTCGCCGCCGATTTCGAAGAAGGAACCGTAGAGCTAGACGAAACAATCACCGGGAAAGGCTTCGGCTGGAAAGGAACCGCCAAAGACCTGCTTGAGCAATTCACGCCATACCCTGACGCGATGGAATGGCGTGGCCCTAACACCTTGGTGAGCAACACGGCCCGCCAACCAGACAACTCTCCCAGCCAATAACCCAAACGAATACCACTCGCTAGAGCCTGCCGGACGGCTGGCCGTGTTGGCTCTAGCAAATTGTTAGGCTCCTATTCTTTTCCGAAAATAGTGCTTGCGCTAAACCGAACGCTAGGTTTCTATCTGGTCATGAACTCAACCACCCAATACCGCGTAACCTTCACTTACCTCGATACCGTCAACGGCAATGTCGTTCGCGTGAAAGGCTCGACCCAGTGGTATCCCACTATCGAGCAGGCGAAAAAAAGCCGCTGGATGAGCGAAGATGACGCCAAGATCGAAACCCGCGAATATACCGCATGAAAAAGAACCCAGCAGCCGTGGCGCTCGGCTCAATCAAAAGCGCCAAGAAGGCCAAATCCTCCCGAGAAAATGGGCGTAAAGGGGGACGCAAGGAGTCGAAGGCATTAAGAGAAAGCAGAGAGGAGACTTTTGCCGCGCTCGCTGTAATCTTTGAGATTCGGAAGGCCATAGGCGATCCCGAAGGGAAGCTCATGCTTTCCGAGCTACCAAAGGAAGTAATGCGCCTGAGGGAATCTCTTATCGAAGAGCGCAATAAGGCGCAGGAACTCGATAAAACGCTGATGGAAATAAAGGCAGCGCTAGACGAAATGGGTGCACCTGTTGCGTCCGCTATCGGGTGCCGACTTCTGGTGAGCTCTGAAAGGGTCAAGAAACTGGGGCGTTTCGTTCACCCGCTTTCTCCGTCTGCCTAACACCTGAGATGAGCCACGAGCGTAGCGCGTTGGCTCTACCGTCTGGTTGGGCGTTTCTGACGCAGGATACGCAAGTAAAGCTTCTGAGCCCATGGTCTGGGCTGCCGCTTCCCCTGTTTCCACATGAACGCAATGCGCTCTGGACATCCCAAACGCTCCACGATCTCGGCAACGCTCCAAGGCTCCAAATCTTTCGCGAACTTCATGCCGACGACAGAAAAGAAAACTGAACAAAGTTCAAGAAAAGACTTGCGCGCCACTGAACAATGTGCAGTGTGAAGGCATGAACTCGAACTACTTCACGAAAGCAAAGAAGGCCGCCAAGAAAGCTATCGCCGATGTCAGCGCCGCCCACGCAGCAGCAATTGCGGTGATTCGCGCCGAGGTCCCAGGCAAGTCCGACGGATTCTATGCAGACATGGCATGGCAGGCTGTTCTAGCCGCTCGCTAAAACCAATCGCTTCAAATGAGCCCCGACACGCCAAGAACTAACGCCCAAGTGGCGAAAATGATCCGCGAGAATCAAGCCCCAGGCGGGCTTGAGTTCTTTGCGCGTCAGCTTGAGCGCGAGCTGGCGGAAGAAATCAAATATCGGGAGGTATTGTTCAACAGACTCGTGCGATACGAAGTACCGCCGACCATGCTTGAGGCTGACTGTTGGCCGGATCGCAAGTGCGAGGGTTGCGATAGCATGGCTGTAACGAGCGACCCTGACGGCATCCATCTTTGTGCGGAATGCGCTCGCGCCTGCGACGATGATTCTTCGCCCAACAAAGTAATATAACGACTTGTATCCTATAATAATATCTAATGCAAACCGAACAAATCTACGCCAAAAACCTTAAAAATGGTGATTCCATCCTATCCAGTACGGGAACTAAACTCTCCGTATCAAAAATCGAACAAACCGCCAACCGCGTGGTTATTATTTTTAATGGGGATTTGGAAATTGATTTTAAACCCTATGATAAAGTTCCGGTGATTTGTCGGGAAACCGTGAGGAAGAATTAAAAATGGCCTTATCCAACGATTCTTTTCAGCCTAAGCCCACCGCGCCGCCCATTAAGAAGTCGCGTAAAAAACGTGTGGGTAAAATAATCGAGAAAAAGGTTGACTCGCCACGGAAAATCGTAGATGATAGCGTTGTCCAAAATGGGAATGAAATTAAAATCGAGGGCGACACCTATTACTGGGCGCTATACTGCGGCGACCCCGAGATTATTTTGACAAATTACGGCGGGACTCATTTTTATTTACATGGGGACGAGCATACCCGTAAAATCGATAACACTTTGTTAATTGTCAAAAAACGTATCGGTTCGCGGGCGGAGATGATTGAGAGAATCAAAAAGAAAAATAAGGAGAATTGAAAAACCTACAAATTAAAATGGAGAATTCACAATTAGTTCCTCCGCAGGTTCTAAAAGACGCTGCGGAAATTTTGCAAATAGAATCAAATGAATTGGCACGACATTTAGACGCGGGTGACTTCAAGGGTTTAAACTACCGCGTTGAAATCGCCGTAAGGACTGAAACGCAACGTTTGCGCGGTACCACTTTCAAAAAGTTTTTTCAAAAAACTTATTGACTTCTCCCCTTTCATTCTCCACAGTGTCTTCTATGCAAAACTTCTCCCGCCTAGTTGACATTGCCCGCGCTTTCCGATTGGAAAAGAAGACCGGGCGTAGTTTTCATGTTACTTTCGCTTTGCGACACGGAAAACCCATTTCGATTGGTTTTAACAATTTCAAAAAGAGTAATAAAGTCGCTCAAAGTTATAAGCCGTACAACTCTTGGCACCTTCCAAGTTATCGCGCCTGCGTTCACGCGGAATGTGATTGTATGGCGAAAATTAAGCATTTGGAAATTGCTCGAAGTCGAATTACTATTGTTTCCGTTCGCATTGATAACGATAATAAAGTAACAATGGCAAAACCCTGCCCGAACTGCGCCTATTTACTTGGTAAATCGGGGTATACGCGGGTTTTCTATTCGGATTATTCTGGAGAGTTTGTACGGTTGAAATGAGAGATAACCACAGCCCTTTAGGTCGTGGTAGTTCACAATATTTTTGTAATCTTCATGCTCGTGTAGCTCAACTGGTTAGAGCCGGCTCTTTATAAGGGTCAGGTTGTGGGTTCAAATCCCACCGCGAGTACCAATTTAAAAACCACCGAAATGAAAGTTTTGGTGGTTTTTTTTGTTGACTTACCCACCCATATTCAACACACTTCATTCATCTCGAAACATGAACATCGTAATCCTTTCCCATTTTATCGCCAAAAACGCCCATGCGGGGCAAACCCGCCGCGACGGCACTACCGAGTATTTCACTCATTCGAAACGCGTCGCCGAGGCGCTACGCAAAGCCGGGTATTCAGAAGATTATCGGGCGGTTGCATATCTCCATGATGTGATCGAAGATACTAATGTAACTGCTGAACACCTTGACGAACTAGGCGTTACGCGGATCGTAATTGATTCTGTGCTCGCTATGACTAAGCGCACCGGGGAATCTTATGACGATTATTTGACGCGGGTTGCGCAGGATGAAATGGCACGAATTGTAAAGATTTTTGATATTAAAGATAATCTCAGTGATTTGCCGACGGAAAAGCAGAAAGAAAAATACGTGCGAGCTTTGGAGTTTTTGGAGAAAAACAGTTGACAAAGCCGGCGCGATCCATTTGACTTCTAGTGTTAACAACTGCGGTGATAAAAAGATTTAAATTAAATCATGCAACAATCCCTTCGCCAATACATCTCAGCGGAATCCGCCGAGTTACACCGCATTTTTAATGAAGTTAAATGGTATGTCGGGGAGGAATTGGGGCGAGACCCGCGCAATAGCCCCGAAGACATGATGATTGTCAATGAGAGGTTTGCTGGGGTAATTCTGTCAGGCGCGGGGGCATGGCTGGCGGATAAGTTTGGCGGCGGGAATTAAAAAATTTTATGCTCTGCCACACCCTGACGCGACGGGCGTCTCGGCGATATGTGCGGCAGACCACGACTCAAGCTCTCGAACGAAATCCATGCGCACGATCAAAAAGAAAACTGCACAATGTGCAAGAAAAAGCTTGCGCATGACTGCACAGTGTGCAGTGTAGTGCGTATGGAAACGACGCTCATCAACAAATACGGAATGTCCTTCATCGTCTTCGCTAACCTGTGGGAGCTTGAGCGCGCGATGACCGCCGCCGAACTCGCCGCAGCTCGCGAAATCAGAATGCGGAGCACCGCTGAAATCGGAAAAGCAAAATGAACCTACCGAACCCCTGACACACAAAACCTCTATGACTACCGAAAAAACTGAAACTGTGGCCGTTGGCTCTGACGGCCTGTTAGCCCCTCAGCTTCTTCTCGGCGACTGCCTAGAAAAGATGAAAGAAATCCCTAACGGCTCCGTGGATATGGTGATGTGCGATCTGCCCTATGGCACCACTGCTTGCAAGTGGGATGCCGTGATACCATTCGCGCCGATGTGGGAACAATATCGGCGCGTGTGCAAGCCTAGAGCGGCCATCGTGCTGACGGCGAGCCAACCATTCACGTCGGCGCTCGTGATGAGTAATCCGCGAGGATTCCGGCACGAATGGATATGGCTCAAGAACCGAGCTGCAAACGCGATGACCGCAAAATATGGACCAATGAAGAGGCACGAAAACATACTGGTGTTTGCGTCCGAGGCCCCCGCCTACTATCCGCAACTACGGAAAGGAAAGCCGTATCGCGGATTCAAATCAGCCGAGAGCAAGATCGGCGATCATCTGGGAAACGCTAACTCTGTGCATAAGGATAACCCCGAAGGATTGCTTCAGCCGATAACTACTCTGGAGTTTTCGGGAGAGCGCGGCCAACACCCCACGCAGAAGCCCGTCGCGCTCATGGAATACCTGATTCGCACTTACACGAACGAAGGCCAGACCGTGCTGGATAACACGATGGGCAGCGGAACAACCGGAGTGGCGTGCGCGAGAACCGGACGCCGCTTCATTGGGATAGAGCGCGATGAGGCATACTTCGCGATTGCGAAGAAACGCATCGACGACGCGCTAGCGTCTTCGCCTAACAATGAAGGGCAGCCGCGCCCGTCGAATAGCGGTAATCTCTCGACATGAAAACCAAACTCAATCCATCAAAGAAACGTTCGCAAGCCGCCAGTGCCGCTATTGCCTGATTGTGCCTAACCAGCGGCAATGAGCCGCGCCGGAGCGAAGCGTGGGCGTTGGCTCTGGTGCCATGGTTAGCCTCTTTTTTTATCTATGAACGCACCGAAAAAATACGATGTAATATACGCCGACCGCCTTGGCGCTACGATTTTAGCAAAAGCGACAGCCGCAAGATCGAGAACCAATACCCGACAACTCGCGGGATAACATGATTTAATTTTACGCTCTGGTACTGGCGCGGTTTCCTAAACCGTTTGTGCATAATTGGATAATGCGAGTTCGATCCTCGCCCGGAGCGCCAATTTAAAAATGAAAAAAGAAGAAATATACGATAAAACGAATGAGGAATTGGAAAATTTTCTACTTACAAGCGATGGGATTGGTAGAGAATTGAAAAAACATGTCTTTTATGAGTTAATTTACCGCGCTATTTATAAGAAAAACGGCAAATTTAGCGATGTGAATGGCGTTGTTAAATATACGCCAATTTCTTTACCACGTTGTTTTGGTTTTGGCTTTTCTTTAAAAAGTTTTTTATTCGCTTTCTCTATAAGTGCGTTGATTGGCATAGTAATTTTATCCTTTTGGGAGGGTGTAGTTTGGCTGATTATTAAATTTTGGATTAACTAAGTTTGTCAAATGCAAAAACAAGACTCGCATATCCTATTCATCGGCTCATCTACCGCTAACGATTTCTCTTTGAACCATTTGGTTGCCGAAAACGTAGATGGGAATCAATGCGCAGAGGCTTTGAAATGTTCAAACGGTTCTTCCGGCTCTATCACCGTAACTGGTGTAAGTATAGGTGGTTATGAAGACGTAATCGATGTAAATCGCGGAAATTCCTGCTCTTTTTATCTAAATCGCGCTGAAGCCACTGGCCGTACCATTGCGACGGTAAAAGGCGAATTCAACTCAATTTTTATTTTCATCAATAATCTTGCGAAACATGGTAAAGAAGTTGATTTCGATATTGGAAATCACTCCGATCAATCTCCAAAAGTTTATTCGCAGCGTGGCAAAAATTGTAAAATTTACGTTAATGAGGCGGCGGGCAATTATATCACTGTTAGGGTGTTGAACGCCGATCTACCCGAAATTAAGGTCGGCCCAAATATCAAAATCAAATACCTTTTCCCGTGGCCTTGGTTAGGGCCGTTCCGCTGGGTTTTCGTGGCGGGGTGGGAATGGGTGGTTAGGCCGGTGTACAATTTATTCACCCAAAATAAATAAACGCGAGTTTCCCGTCCGTGAAAATGGGCGGGTTTTTTATTGACACTCATTCAAAAATCCATTTAATCATTCCCATCTTAAAAAAATCATGCGTACTATCCCTCTAAACACCCTAATCTCACAACTTCAAGCCGCGCAGGCTCGCGGCGCATTGTTTACAAACGTGGAAAATGTTGAATGTTGTGGAAATACGGTGAGTTTCGACGCTGAACTAAGTGAATCTGATTCGGCGCGGATTACCGAATTGGAAGAGGAGATTGAAAGGCTAAAAGATGATTTACGTTCTGAGGGGGAAGCGGCGAGCGCGGCGGCTGAGGAAAATCGCTCGTTAGAGGGGCAGGTTATTGAGCTTGAGAAGGAGCTGTCTAGTATTAAAGATGATACGGGAACGTCAATCATGGAATATAAGCGCCGCGCTGAAGGGGCTGAACAAGGAATTGCGCTTGCTAGACAGCAGGTTGCGCAATGGAAAGAGGAGATTGACGTTTTGAGGAAGCGCAAGGGTGTAATTGCAAATTATTTTAAAATTCAGGAAGATGTGATTAAATTCTTAGCTTCAAGTAAGAACGCGGGGAACGAAACGGCGGTGGAAATTCTAAAAAAGTTGCACGAAAACGGTTGACACGCCAGTATAAAATATTTAAGTTTAATCATAACAAAAAAATGAAACTCTCTGAATGCAAAATTGGTGTTGTTGTGACTGGAGCCAGCGTCAACTTGAATTTTATCGGTCACATTGTTGATTTGACATATAATACTCATGGAGAAATTATCCCCGTGGTTCGTTACCCCGTTCGTGAGCCACAAGAATCGTTTACTTACGCCCAACATGGTGTTCATTATAACAATTTGAAGTTGTACGAAGATTAATTTTGTCAAAAATGAATTCTCACAAAATCACAGTTTACACCCGCTCCAAGATTTCTTTTTCAACACCGAAATGGGCGCGAATATCGCGGCTATCGCGGCGGGCGGTCTCGCTTGTTTTTTGATCTCGTTTGTTTTGTATCACTTGTTAATGAATGGGGCGGCAAAGATTATTAATCGTAAGGGGGGCTATTATAAGCGGTTGGAATACAAGCGAGTTATAGAAAAACGTATCTGTATTATTTCGGTATTTTTCTGTATTTTCATTTTTGGACTTTACATTTGGTGGTTTTTCAATTGAATAATATGAACCCGAATAATAGCGAAACTAAATTTTATCAAGTGGATAGCGGGGCTGAAACGTTCTCTATTATCACGGGTTTACCCGATGAAAATTGTCTTCCGCCCGGAACCCTACTTTTCGACAACGAAGAAAAAGCTTGGGAGGTCCTTGAAATAGGCGCGGAAATTGATTGGAAAATTGCCAATCAAAATGCAAATCGTTTGCGCGAAGAATTGCGGTTTGCGACGTGGGCAAATTGGTGTAAACTTTGTTAATTAATAACAAATAAAAAATATGAAAACAATCGGATACTTAATATTTAAGGATTCGAAGATCAAAATAAACAAGACGCAGACAGGCTACGTCACGTCATTGCGGATTGGAATAATATGGCGATAGCATATCCCATTCTTGCTCGCCATGGATATATGGAGCGCACGCCTAATGGATATAAATGCATTTCTCCTGAAATAGTAATTAAAAGATGCCGGGAATTGTTAATAGAATTAGATAATTGATAAGTTTAGTTTTGAATCCCGCCGCCCCATAACTTCCCATCCTCCCCCATTCTACCCCGCTTACCCTGTTTAAGCGGGGTTTTTTGTTCCCCCGTAAGTAGCGTGTAGGGAAAGAGCGGGGAAAGGCGAAAAACCGCTAAGAAATCGAGGCGCGGGGCGGTTTGAATGGCACGCCGAGGTCGCCGGCTGGCGTTACAAAAGCTTTGAGGGATGGTAAAATTCGGCAAATTAATTTCATAAGAAAAGTGCTGGGTGGAAGTGATATTAAAGGGCTGGAGAGGGACAAAAATCAGGTTAGTTTTTAATTATATTTTCGGCGCTGTACGGCGGCGATTTGTAAGCATTTTAAAACTTAATCAAACTTTCGTAAGTAATTGATTTAAAATGATGTAGATACGCTAGTATCTATAACTTTTTGGTTATAATAGGAGGTTATTAATGGAATTATAAATTGAAAAGAAAAGAAGCGGGAGAGCTATAATAAAAAAGTAATATAAGAAAATGGAATTAAAAGGGAACAGAAGAGGTGGTATAAAGAGTAGCGGTAAATATGATAGGAAAGAATGGGAGTGGATGAGAAAGGATAAGGAAGGATTAAGATTTTAATTTGGTGAATTTAATTTTGAATTTAAATTTGTGGGGGTAGCCAGTGAACTTCTCCTCTCATAAAGGTTACTTCTATACTTGTCGAAGTATAAAAATTTTCCACTCTAACAATTTTATCATAACTCATTCCCCCATTAACACTTTACAAAACTTCTCTTCCCTAATTTCCCGCTCCAAACCTCGCGCCACTCCATCATTACTTCAATACTTCGACAAGTATCGAACTATCGAAAAGCCACCAATTGGACCGGCAAAAACATCGGCAAATCCAAAGTGACTTACGTAATTTTTCGTAAAATCACCTTGAAAACAGGGTGTTTTTCATAACTGATTAGCGCCGCAATGCTTTACGAAATTTCAAGGTTGATCTAACCCCGGTGAAAAAGAGACTTTTTGCAGTCCTAAAAATTACGTAAGTCATTGAAAGATTATCGGCAAATCCGCTGGATTTCTGCGAAAATCAAGGAAACTTGTTAAATTTATCGAAATTTTCTGAAAAATTCGCCTTGACTCGCACCGGAATGTGTAGTTTGAATGATTTTTCGCTTGGTTTGACGGCGTTAAATGTCAAGCGTGAAAAGTTGTATTTACCCCGGAGAAAAACAATACCTCACTTTTGTAAAGTGTTGCAAAATGGTAAGTTAGAAAATCACGATTTTTGTCCTAAATTTTGCGTTTTCACGCCATTTTAAGCTTGAAATCGCGTCAAATTCCCATTTTAATCAGCCTTACCATGAAAGAAAACGAAAATAAATTCTATTACGTGATCCGCACGGATGACTTACGTAATTTCAATTCCGCCCAAGCCGCCGCGCGACATGTAATTAATTGAAACCGAGGTAATCCGCCAAGGTGATTTTGCCGCTAATGTATATATAGCGGGGAATGGATTGAAGTGTTTCCAGATGATATTGGTTTGAGTGTGGGAATATATGATTTTGTATGCCGGCCACTGTGTAGTTTGAAATTAAATAAAGAATAAAGCCAAACTACACATGTACAGTTTGACTTGAAAACTGTTTTGAAAATCAAACTACACAGTCAAAAATGTACAGTTTGAAATAAAAATACAGGAAAATTTCAAACTACACATCAAACTACACATTCTTCTTGACTTTTCCCGTTCAAACTACACACTTACCTCTACTTTATGAACAATAAATTTAATTCTAAGGTAGAGGAGTTAATCGCGCAGGGTGTTTCGCCGGCACGTATCATTAAGGAAACTGGATGTTCTCGTAGTGCGGTTTATTACCATAAAAGAAAATTGAAGGGTCAAACTACACACTTTGGGGCGGCCAAAAGTGTACAGTTTGAATTGGAGGAAAACCAAACTACACACCCATCCGTCGAATTAATTCCCGCTATTACTTCCGCCCCTATCAGTCAAACCCTCAACCAATACAGCGGAACACCGATTTTCAGAAAAATCAAAGAATTTAACGAAACCCAGCCGCCGGAGCAGCGGTTTCTTACGAGATTTTGGCGCAAAACGGTTTGCTCAAATGTATTTTGACGGGAAAAACGATGAATCCCCTTGGGAATTCCAATGGGTTCACCCTTATGGAGGAGCGGGGCTTTGTTTTCTTCGTCAAAAATGAATTTGCGGAAATGATTAAGGAAGAAGGATTAGGGGCGGCACAAAAGAAATTTGCCGCGAATTGAAGATTTGACTTGCCTTTATCAAAAAACTCATTTTCATTTCCATTATTCAACCCGCACAAATGAAAAAGAAAACCCTGATTTCACCCCCCACCGCCGAAAACCTCCGCGCAGCAATTCAAGAGTTTTTCTTCGTTAGAAATGATTCTGTCCAACTGGAAGCCGGCGGCAGTGTTACGCGTGTGAACGAAAATACTGGAAACCGAGAGGTTTATCTGGGCAAGAAATGGGAAGAAAAGCGCGG
>Ga0209719_1004650_pt1 | contig 10972 bp, 8 predicted proteins | sample AD_JPNAS2_MetaG_FD_184421 | JGI IMG/M metagenome (GOLD analysis project Ga0209719, IMG submission 184421) | Active sludge microbial communities of municipal wastewater-treating anaerobic digesters from Japan - AD_JPNAS2_MetaG (SPAdes) (version 2) | ecosystem: Engineered > Bioreactor > Anaerobic >...
GGCCGGCCCGGTGGCCACAGCAGGGTGGACACACCCGTTCCCATCTCGAACACGGCAGTTAAGCACCCTCACGCCGATGGTACTGCAACATTGCGGGAGAGTAGGTAGCCGCCGGGCCCTTTCTTTTTCATCCACACGCGCACCTGGTCAGGTGCGCGTTTTTATGCGCAGTGTCGCAAATCCACCCACCTGTACTCTTGTAATCGGCTACGGCCGGGGGTATATTTTTTTGAATATTCTGGAAACTCATGAGGTATTTTCACTCCTCATAGGTTCCAGAACAGGAGGAAGAGTGATGAAAAAGTATCTACGCACGTTGATGGTACTGCTGCTGTTGGTCAGCACGGTCTTCATGGCTGTCGCACAGCCGATTACAGAGCAGAATCCAGAGATTGTCCAATTGGACATCTACTCGACAAACGCCTTGCATGGCAGGGTTGAGGGCGACGATGGTGCAGGCATTGCACTGTTGGGATCCTATATCCAGCACTTTCGCGACCAGAACCCACAGATGATCATGCTCGATGCAGGCAATGCACTCCAGGGAACCGCGGTCTCAACGACCTTCGATGGCAAACCAGTCATCGAGTTCTTCAACATGGCGGGCTACGATGCCTTCAACATGGGAAACCACGAGCTGGATTGGAAGCCCGTCGACCTGGCACGGATCATGAAAGACGCTGCCTTCCCCTTCTTGGGAGCCAACGTCATCACCCGCGATGGCAAACCTGCAGGGTTCACGCAGCCATACACGATCATTGAACGGAGTGGGGTGTCGGTCGGCATCATCGGCCTGATCGATCCATCGCACTACAACAGCATCGCTTCCTCATCGCTGGAAGGCTTGGCGTTCATGGATGCAGCGCTGACCGCCAACCACTACATCGGCGAGCTCAGAGCAGAGGGTGTTGACGTGGTGATACTCCTGGCCATGGTTCCTGGATGGACCAACGCCGATGGAACGGCTTCCGGCAACCTGATCGACCTCGCCTACGCGGTCCCGGGCGCTGATGCGATCGTGGGAAGTCTCCACAATGAGGTAGCCACCGTTGTTGACGGCACCCCCGTGGTCCTCGCATGGCGATATGGCGAGAAGCTTGGGCACATCACCCTCGCGTACGACACGTCCAACCGCCGTGTGGTCTCATCGAGCGTCGAGCTGATCGATGTGATCGGAAACCCATTGAAGCTTGAAGCCGATACCGCCATCGCAACGATGCTCGACGGCTATGTCCAGCTCCTCAAAGAAGCGAATACGAAGGTGATTGGAACGGTGGACAAGGACCTGGCCCGAGGCTCAGGTGAGACGGCGATCGGCAACTGGATTGTCGATGCGATGAATGAGAGCGCTCACAGCCAGATCGCCTTCACCAACCCCGGAGGCATTCGCGCCGATCTCAAGGCTGGACCGATCACCGGCAACGATATCTATGCCGTATGCCCCTTCCCCAACACCATCTGCACGACCACGATGCAGGGAGAGCAACTGCTGCGCTTCCTTGAGCAATGTGCAACCATCGCTCCGATTCCCATCTCCGGCTTGAAGTTTGGCTTTGACAAGAACCGCAGTGAAGGCTCGCGCCTGATCTTTGCCGAACTGATGGATGGCACCCCGATCCAAAAGGATCAGATGTATGCGGTGACCACCAACAGCTTCCTCAAAGATGGAAAGGACGGATACACGGTCCTCGGTGAGAATACCGGGTGGGTCGACACCTCAGTCTTGATGCGCGATGCGATGACGCAGTACGTCCAGAAGTACGGTACCATTCGCACCGTTCTCGATGGAAGGATCGTGAACCTTACCAAGTAAGCGGAACCCTTGATGGTCCAACCGGTGGCACTGAGCGGCCACCGGTTTTTGATGACGTGGAGAGAAGGGCGATGAACCATAGGGCCACATTTGGAGCAGGAAGGACCTATCGCCCGCGCCTTGAAGTTCAACCGCTTCTCCTCTCTTCGATGGACAGGCGCGTGGGGAGAACCCCTTGCCGCAGCGGACAGAGCAGGCTAGAATGATCGTGACCAAGGAGTGGAACAGACCCATGAAGAACTGATGTACAGCCGGAGAACGCAACAACCGTACCGTCGTCGATTGTATTGCGTCACTGCGTGTGCATCGTTGAAAGCGGGTGACGCCTGTAAGGAGGCCCCATGGGTATCCAGACCTTGGAATTCCAACACGTGACATTTCATTATCCCGATCAGAGCATCGATGTCTTCTCAGACCTCGACCTCGTCCTCTCGACCGGCTGGACCGCCGTCATCGGGGCCAACGGTGGGGGCAAGAGCACCCTGCTCATGTTGGCGTCGGGCATCGAGGAGCCGCTTGCGGGCAGGGTGCTGCGTCCCGCATCGGCGGTGTATGTGAGTCAACGCACCGATGATCCGCCGCCCACCTACGATCACTTCGCCTATGCGTGGGATGCGCTTGCCTGCAAGCTGCACGGTCAGCTGGCGATCGGTCGTGATTATCTTGAGCGATGGGAGACCCTCAGCCACGGTGAGCGCAAGCGCGCCCAGATCGGCTGGGCCCTCCATAGCGAGTGTGATCTCTTGTGCATCGATGAACCGACCAACCACCTGGACGGGGAGGCGATGGCGATGGTGGTGGGTGCGTTGGGCCTTTTTCGCGGCATCGGCCTCTTGGTGAGCCACGACCTGGCGACCCTCGACGCACTCTGCACGACCACACTCATCATCTCTTCGCCTCTGGTGCAGAAGATCTCCTGTCCCCCGTCCCAGGCCCTTGAGGAAGTGGCTTCCCGACGCCTTGCCTCCGAGGCCGCATACCGCTCCTTCACCAAGGAGACGCGGCGCATCGAGGGGGAGAAGAGACGACGGGCGTCCATTGCAGGGGAGGTGGATCGTCGCAACACCAAGCGCCACATCGATCGCAAGGACCGGGATGCGAAGGTCCGCGTCGACGCCTACCGCGTCAGCGGGGGCGATAAGCGGGCGGGCACGCTCTCCCGCCAGCTGGATGGGCGCCTGGAGCGCGCCCGCGCCGCCCAGAGCTCCTTGGCCCAAGTGAGGCACACCACCGCGGCGCTTGACGTGACAAAGGAGGGGGGAGGCATCACCATCACCGGAATCTCCCATCCGGCCAAGACCCTCCTGGCCCTCCCGGCGGGGAGCATCGCGGTGGCGCCACTTCGGAGGCTGCACCATCCGCCCTTGGTTCTGGGCAACACCGACCGCGTGGGCATCAGGGGGGCGAACGGCATCGGAAAGAGCACGCTGCTCGCCTCCCTCATCGCTTGCTTGCAGACGACGACGGTACGATTCTGGTATTTGGCACAGGAGTTGGGGGCGGAGGAGAGCAGGGCCGCCTATCAGGAATTCAGTGCACTGGAGGGAGAGAGGAAGGGGCGCATCGTGTCGGCTCTGGTGCGGATGGGCAGCAGCGCCGACCTCTTTCTGTCCTCAGCGCTGCCGAGTCCGGGGGAGATGCGCAAGCTGCTCATCGCCTGGGCGCTGGAGGATGAATATTCGCTCATGATCCTCGATGAGCCGACCAACCACCTGGACCTTCCGTCGCGGCGTGCGCTCGCCGGACAGCTGCAAGGCTTTTCGGGGGCCTTGCTGCTCGTCAGCCACGACCGCTCGTTCCTGGAGGGGATCTGCAGCAGCTGGTGGGACCTCGCCTGGGCAGACGGCCACGGTGATTGCATCCTCACCATCAAATGAGGAGCCGGCATTCTGCATCTAGTGGACATTTTTGGCAAATAGCGGTATTACAGAGAGGTACAGCCAGTACGGATACGGGCTGTATCGCACACCCTTGGAGCACTGAATGAAATCAATGGCATCCCTTCTCAAGGTCAAACGGGATGATGTTTCTCTCATGTACATCATATGCTACGCCTTCTTCGTCAGCGGCCTGATGAACACCCTCGTCGGGACGTTGCTGCCGTTCATGAAGGCGGAGTACGAGATGAGCTATCTGCTCAGCGGCGCAGTAATTTCAGCGCTCCAGATCGGTAACTTCCTCGCCCTCATCATCTCAGGATTCCTGCCGTACCTCATCGGGCGAAAGAAGAGCACCATCACGCTGGCCACCGGCATCGTCATCGGCTTCATCTTGATGACGCTCACCGGCAACCCGGCCCTCCTCCTCATCGCCTTCGCCGCCAGTGGGGTCGGGAGGGGGGTCTACAGCAACATCTCCAACGTGGTGATGAGCGAAATCGCCGAGAACAAGGCAGCGAGTTTGAACCTGCTTCATGCCGTATTCGCCGTAGGAGCGCTTCTCGCCCCGTTCATGGCCATCCTCACCACCGTGGTCCTCAAGATCGACTGGAGAGTCAGTGCATGGGCCCTGGTGGCCTTTGAGCTCATCGCCCTCATCCTCCTAGGCCGTTCTTCGCTCTCCAACACCCCCGGCGAGCGCACCAGAGGGGCCAAGCGGGAGTTTTTGAGAAGCGGGGATTTCTGGCTCAACAGCGTCATTCTCTTCTTCTACCTCTGCGGTGAAGCCGCCATCATGGGGTGGTTGGTCACCTACTTCACCGAACTGGGCCACCTCTCGCCGGCCCTCGCCCAGATGACCAGCAGCGCGCTGTGGGCCTTCATCCTCGCGGGACGGCTGCTCTGCGCCTACCTCTCGACCAAGATGGAGCGCACCATCCTCCTGCTCATCCTCGCCTCCCTGCAGCTCTTCTTCTTCGTCATGATGATCAGCGTCGACTCGATCGCCCTGATCTTCCTCTCGATCTTCGGCCTGGGCCTCTCGATGAGCGGGATCTACCCCACGGTCCTCTCCACCGTCGAGGCCAGCATCACGGAGAGTACGTCCGGCATGGGGGCGATCATCGCGATCGCCACCGTCGGGGCCATCACGATGCCGGCCGTGGTCGGCTCCGTCGCCCAGAAGGGAGGGATGGCCGCCGGCTTGGGGACCATCGCCATCGCCGTCGGCGCCATGTTCATCAGTCTCATCGTCAAATTCATCATCGCCAAAAGGAAACAAAGGACAGTTTCATGATCCAATACAATCAAGGCATTCGAAACATCGCCATCATCGCCCACGTAGACCATGGCAAAACGACGCTCGTCGACGCGATGCTGCGTGAGAGCGGCACGGTCAGCCAAGCTTCCGGCCGCGTCATGGACAGCGGGGCGCAGGAGAAGGAGCGGGGCATCACCATCAACGCGAAGAACTGCGCCATCGCCTACAAGGGGGTGCGGATCAACATCATCGATACCCCCGGCCACAGTGACTTCTCCGGCGAGGTCGAACGGGGCCTCTCCATGGTGGACGGGGTCATCCTCCTCGTCGATGCCGCCGAGGGGCCGTTGCCGCAGACGCGGTTCGTGCTCACCAAGGCCTTCGAGCAGCACCTGCAGCCGATCGTCGTCATCAACAAGGTCGATCGCCAGGACGAGCAGAGCAGCGTCGTGCTGCAGGACGTCTACGATCTCTTGCTCGAGCTCAGCGGGGATGAGCGGATGCTCGAGGTGCCGGTCTTCTATGCCATCGGCAAGGAGGGGCGCTGCGGCCTTGCCCCTGATGACCTGAAGGACAACCTCCGCCTCCTCCTCGACGCCATCATCGAGACGATCCCCGCTCCCCACTACGATGACGCGCTGCCGTTCCAGATGCTGGTCAGCGACCTCTCCTATAGCGAATACCTCGGCCGCCTCGCCGTGGGGCGGGTGGTCAACGGCTCGGCCTCGGTCCACGACAGCCTCATCTGCATCCAGGAGGGCGGGCATGAGGTACCGCTCAGGGTCACCAGGCTGCAGACCTACGACGGGCCGCGCTTCGTCGAGGCCCAGCACGTCCAAAGCGGCGAGATCGTCGTCCTCAGCGGCGTGGAGGAGGTGTCCATCGGCGATACTATCTGCACGGTGGAAAATCCCAAACCGCTGGAGCGCATCAAGATCGAAGAACCGACGGTGGCGATGCAGTTCTCCAAGAACATCAGCCCGCTCGCCGGCAGGGAGGGAACGCAGCTGACCAGCGCCAAGATCGGCCAACGACTTGAACGGGAGGCGCTGCGCAACGTCTCCATCAGGGTGGAGAAGAACAAGGACGACTCGTACACCGTTAAGGGGCGCGGGGAGTTCCAGATGGCCATCATCATCGAGGAGATGCGCCGCGAAGGCTTCGAGCTCTGTGTCGGTCGCCCGCAGATCATCATGGCCCACGACGATGAGGGGAACATGACCGAGCCGATCGAGATCCTCGCGGTCGACGTACCCGAAGAGTACAGCGGCAGTGTGATGGAGCAACTGGCACGCCGGAAGGCGGTGATGCGGGACATCACCTATACCGAGAGCGGACGGATGAAGATGCAGTTCGAGATCCCCTCGCGTGGGCTCATCGGCTATCGTGATGAGTTCCTCACCGAGAGCCGCGGCTTGGGGGTGATGAACAGCTACCTCAAGGGGTATGAGGTGTACCGGGGCGACCTCGAGGGGCGCCAAAGCGGCTCACTCATCAGCGACCGGGGCGGCAACGCGGTCGCCTATGCGCTCTGGCAGCTCGAGGATCGCGGGCGCCTCTTCGTCGTGCCGGGCGATCCGATCTATGAGGGGCAGATCGTCGGCGAGCACAACCGAAGCGAGGACCTCATGCTCAACCCGACGCGGACCAAGAAGTTGACGAACCTGCGGGCCGCGGGCAAGGATGAGGCGGTGAGCCTCACCCCCATCACTCGTCTCGGCCTCGAGCAGGCCATCAGGTTCATCAAGGATGACGAGATGGTCGAGGTGACACCTCACTCCATCCGTCTCTGCAAGCGGATTTTGGATACCGCCCAACGCCACATCTTCGAGAGGCGCGGCGAGATTCCCTCCTACTTGTTCAAGTAGAGGGTCACCGGGGCGTGGTCGCTGCCCATCACATCATCTTCGATGGCGGCGCCGGCGACCCGGCTCTTGAGCGCTTCGCTGACCAACCAGTAGTCGATGCGCCACCCGGTGTTCCGCTCACGGGACTTGAAACGGTACGACCACCACGAATACGCCCCCTCACGCTCTGGATAGAGGAGGCGATAGGTATCGATGAAGCCGGCATCGAGCAAGGCGCTGAACTTGTCGCGCTCCTCGATGGAGTAGCCGGCGTTCCGCTCATTGGTCTTGGGGTTCTTCAGGTCGATGGGTTTGTGAGCGACGTTGAGGTCGCCGCAGATGATGACCGGCTTGGTCTCAGAGAGCGAGGAGACGTAGGAGCGGAACGCATCGTCCCAATCCATCCGCACCGGGAGGCGGGCCAGCTCATCCTGGCTGTTGGGGGTATAGCAGCAGACGACGTAATAGTCGTCGAACTCGGCGCTCACCGTCCGTCCCTCGGTATCGAGTTCGTGTCCGATGCCCTCCTGGACGTCCAGCGGCTCGGCAAGCGAATAGAGGGCCACGCCACTGTACCCCTTGCGCTCGGCGAAGCTGTAGTAGGTGTGGTAGGCTCCGGTATCGAGGTCGACCTGGTCGGCCTGCAACTTGGTCTCCTGCAGGCAGAAGACATCGGCGCCGCTCTGGTGCAGGTACTCCTCGAACCCCTTCTTCAAGATGGCCCTGAGGCCGTTCACATTCCAACTTACCAGCTTCATGGCTCCCCCCTATAACAAGAAAATTCCCAAGCGCTTCGCTTCTTCACGTACGTCGGTGGGCCAGACCGACGCCTGCACCTCCCCGATGTGGGCCTTCTTGAGCAGGTACATGCAGAGCCGGCTCTGCCCGAATCCTCCCCCGATGGAGAGCGGTAGCTCCCCGCCCAGCAGCCGCTGGTGCCAGTAGAGTGAGGCCCGCTCCTCCATGCCCCGGATGGCGAGCTGGCGTATCAGCGTCTCACGGTCGACGCGGATCCCCATCGAGGAGAGCTCCATGGAATCACCACGAACGCCGTCCCAGACGACGATGTCGCCGTTGAGGCCCGTATAGCCGTTGCCACTGGGGGTCGACCAGTCGTCGTAGTCAGGGGCTCTTCCCCCATGACTCTTGCCATCGGCGAGCGGCGAGCCGATGCCGATGAGGAAGATCGCCCCATACCGCTTGGCCAGGACGCGCTCCCGATCTTCGGGGGCAAGCTGGGGATATTCGCGTTGGGCATCCTCGGTGTGGATGAATGTGATCTCCTTGGGGAGGAGCGGGCGGCAGACCGGGAACATCTCACTGACGAGGAACTCGGTGCGGATCATCGCCGAATAGATCTTGCGCACCACCGCCTTGAGGAAGTCGAGGTTGCGCTCCGCCTCGGTGATGGTCAGCTCCCAGTCCCACTGGTCGACGTAGATCGAGTGGATGGCATCGAGCACGTCATCCGGGCGGATGGCGTCCATGTCGGTGTAGATGCCGGTGCCGGGGGCGTAGCCGTGGTCGGCGAGCGCCATGCGCTTCCACTTGGCAAGCGACTGCACCACTTCCATCTCCTGGTTGCCCAAATTCCCCACCTCGAAGCGCACCGGGCGCTCGACGCCGTTGAGGTCGTCATTGATGCCCGCCCCAGCTTTGACGAACCGCGGGCTGGTGACCCGGCTCAGGCGCAATCCACCGCTGAGCTCACGCTCGAAGGTGTCCTTGATGAATTTGATGGCTCGTTCAGTCTGTTTCTGTTCCATCAACGGTGTGTAGGATGGGGGGAAGTACTTGGGCATGGCTGACTCCTTATCCGTCTACGATAGCGTATTTGGAGAAAGAGGAAAAGCACTTTCAACAACCTCCGCTTTCCTCTATCATCACGCTATGGACAGAACGATCAGACTCATCGCAAGCGACATGGGGGGCGTATTGGCCCTGCACACTGACCACGACCTTGAAGGGAGGCTCCTCAAAGATTTTGGAATTGAAGGGTATGGCAGCTTCGCCGAGGTGGACCCAGAGCTCACCCAGCTTCTGGTGCGACACAGTAAGAACGAAATCGATGAAGCGGAGCTCTGGAAACGCTTCACCGCCATCACGGGGGTGGCGGTACCGCACAGCGGCCAATCGCTCTGGGGCAAGTACTTCTCCCCCGAGCTCGATGAGGCGGTGCTCAGCCTGTATAGAGAGCTCAAGGGAAAAGGCAACCGGATCGTGTGCGCCACCAACGTCGAACCGGCCCACTATGCCCACCATCAAAGAGAAGGGCACTACGACCTCTTCGATGGAGTCTACGCCTCCTGCGTCATGGGGTGGGCGAAGCCAGAGGCGGAGTTCTACACCCACATCATCAAAAAAGAGGGGATCGACTCCTCCCAGATCCTCTTCATCGACGATCTTGAGGAGAACTGCGAGGCGGCCCAGAATCTGGGGATGAGAGCATTCCTCTTCAAGGATGTCGTGGAACTGCGATGGGCCTTGGTTGATATGGAACTAATATAAATAATATAAGAAACAATATAAAAGATAATCTAAATACTATCATAATTATATCGATAAGTTTGTACAATGCTACAACTTTGTTCTGGGAATTACAGAAGCTTGTGTACCCAGAGCCTGCATGGTAGCATCATCATTGAGAGGGCAACATATGAACAAACTACACTTCGACAGTGATTTTCTCTGGGGCTGCGCCACCGCGAGCTACCAGGTAGAGGGCGCCATCACCGAAGATGGACGAGTCCCGTCCATCTGGGATACCTTCACCAACAAGCTTGGGACCATCATGGGGGGTGATGACGGGCGATTCGCAGCCGACCAGTATCACCGATACAAGGAGGACGTTGCCCTCATGGCCGAGCTCGGCTTCGAGGCGTACCGATTCTCCATCGCCTGGCCAAGGATCATCATAGACGCTGATGGAACGGTCAACGAGAAGGGGTTTGAGTACTACATCAACCTCTGCAAGGAGCTCCATGCACACGGCATCCGGAGCGTGGCGACGCTCTACCACTGGGATCTTCCCCAGTACCTCGAAGACCGAGGAGGATGGGACAACCGGGCGACCGCATATGCGTTTGCCCACTACGCCAAGACGGTCTTCGAGCACTTGGGAAGCCATGTGGATATGTGGATAACGCTCAATGAACCGTTCTGTACGTCCTACCTCGGCTACCTGCAGGGAATCCATGCCCCGGGCATCAAGGATCCAAAGAAAGCATTCAATGCGGTGCATCACCTCAACCTCGCCCACGGCCTCGCCGTCCAGGAGTATCGAAAGACACAGTTGACAGCCCCGATCGGAACGGTGCTCAACCCGAGCTTGCCACGACCGGCTACCAAGCGTAAGGAAGACCAGGACGCCGCCGCGATCGCCCGGGCACTCGATACTGATGTCTTCCTCAAGCCGCTCTTCGGCCAAGGCTATCCTGATGATGTGCTCACCCGCCTTGGCATCGCTCTCCCGATCAAGGACGGCGATCTCAAGATCATCAAAGAGCAGATAGATTTCATCGGTATCAACTATTATGCCGAATACGTGGTAAAGGGTGATGAGACAAAGCCATTCCTCTATGAGAATGTACCGTTCTGGCAGCGGACAACCAATCAAGGGTGGCCGCTGGTCCCGTATGGACTCAATCGCATCTTGACCTATTTCAAGGAAGTGACAGGTAATATCGATCTCTACATAACCGAAAACGGTTGCGCATCGGATGATGAGTTGGTAGATGGGCGAGTGTACGATCAGTTCCGCTGTGATTACATCAACGAGCACCTTGCAGCCTGTGCCCGTGCCATCGATGAAGGGGTCAACCTGAAAGGATACTTCGCATGGTCGCTTCTCGATAACTTTGAATGGGCGTGGGGGTATTCAAGACGCTTTGGCATCGTCTATGTGGACTATGACACACAGAAGCGTTATCCAAAGAACAGTGCCTATATGCTCCGAGATGTGATAGCAGGATACTGCGAGTTTTAAATAAAAACACAAAGATATTATTAAAGAACGCAGCTACTATACAATAAATACTATAAATAGTAGCTGCATATTTATATCTAAATAATATCATTGTTAGGGTCAGTTAAACTGTTGTCACCGTTGGTCGGGAGATTTGTTTCCACTTAAGTCGACCAAACCGTTTCCACTCCGAAAAAGAGATTGTCACTT
>Ga0209719_1004673_pt1 | contig 10929 bp, 10 predicted proteins | sample AD_JPNAS2_MetaG_FD_184421 | JGI IMG/M metagenome (GOLD analysis project Ga0209719, IMG submission 184421) | Active sludge microbial communities of municipal wastewater-treating anaerobic digesters from Japan - AD_JPNAS2_MetaG (SPAdes) (version 2) | ecosystem: Engineered > Bioreactor > Anaerobic...
GTATAGGAGTTGATTATACACGGCATTTTCCAACAATTTACCCGAGTTAGGCGAAAAGCTGAGTCCCACGGCGTGAATCAGCCCGTTATCGGCACAATACACTTTCCGTTCGGGACGGGTACCCTCTTTCACCGAAAAAGAGAAGTTGCTCACATCGCTTAAAATATAGGCCTGCACGGCATACCGGATGTACCTTTTTACCGTATTCTCACTGTTCCCGAGTGCCTTTCCTAAATTGTTGTATCGAAAAGGGGTTGCTGTATTGGTAAGCAGGTAGTACATAGCGCGGTAAAAAGCGTGCGTATCACGCACGCCGTTATAAGCGATGCAATCTTTCAGCACGATAGAATCATAATAGCTGTGCAACAGCTCGGTTTTTAAATCGTCGGGAAGTCCGCCGATGACTATTTCGGGAAATCCACCAAAGACAAGGTAGTTGTTCAACAGGCTTAATGCTTCGGTTTTTCGCGCGTTTATCGCGAGCAAATCTGTCATCTCGTTTATTGAAAACACTTCTTTCAATGAAAGCGGGCGCACCACATTGGCAACGTACCGCCCCGACAATAACGTGGCAAACTGTCGTTGCAACAGATCTGATGTTGAACCGGTAACGTATATTTTCTTGAATCGGCGGGTGTCGTAAGCACCTTTTACAAACAACTCCCAATTGGTTACTTGTTGTACTTCATCCAGAAAGAGGTAGCCTACTTTCGTCCCGGTGAGCACTTCGGCTTGTTCAATTACACGGTATATCTCTGCCGGAGTACTCCAAACAGGGGTAAACAGTGGCTCGTCCATATTGAGCAGAAGTATCTCACGCGGGTTAACCCCGCTGTCCATCAGGTGGTTCACGATTAGTCGAAACAGTGATGATTTCCCGCTACGACGTATACCCGTGAGTACATGAACATGCGGAAGAACTAGCTTTTTCAATAGTTCGGGCAATAATTCACGGAAGTGTAAATCGGTGTATTTGCCAACACTCCAGTGCGGATTTAAACGGATAAGCGTGTCGTTCATATTTCATTTTTATAGTTATGAACAACAAAGATACAAACATACTTTGAATTATTCTCACTATACTGCGGATAAATATGAGATTATTCGCAGCATAGTGAAAGATTGGGGCGAAATGAGCAACACAGAAGGAGATATAGAGAAATACGGCACAGATTTTCACCTCAACTCAACAACCACTTCAATGCCGGCATCTTAACAATTCCATCAAAATTTTGTTCGGGCAATATTTCATCCATGGTCAGTAATAACTTGGAATAATGATCTTTGATGGCTTGTAAGGGTTTGAGTTCACGCGTTAAGGTGGTTTCATTTTCTGTGTTGTGTGCCACTTGGATATACAATCTATCTCCCTTTGGATCAATCGCTAAAAAATCAACTTCCAGATTATCTACCATACCCACATATACTTGATACCCACGTCGAAGCAATTCAAGATAAACGATATTTTCCAATATATGACCAAAATCTTCTACCCTGTCGCCTGCAATAAATTGACGCAATCCGTTATCTACGGCATAATATTTAGCCGTGCCGGCAAAAACTTTTCTTCCCTTCACATTATACCTTTCGGCTTTGTAGATAAGCAGGCTATCTTCAATACCTTCCATATACCGGGCAACGGTTTTATGGGTGATTTTATTTCCAAAACTATTCATAGTATTGGTTATCTTGTTGATATTCTGTAAACTACCTATTTCTGCATACAAATAGCGTATGATATTTTCAAGCGTAGCGACATCCGTTACCGTTAAGCGTCGGACAATGTCTTTTAAAACTACCGTAGAATAAAGACCTTCCAAATATTGTTGCTTCTTGGTTGCATCCAATGAAATGGCATAGGGGAAACCGGTTTGCAGGTATTCATTGTAGTATTGTTTCAAATTAGATCGGTTTCCGTCTTTTGTTGATACAAATTCCTGAAAAGATAACGGAAGCATTTTCAATTCCACATATCTGCCCGAAAGAAATGTAGCCAGTTCACCACTCATAAAATAAGCATTGGAGCCAGTGATATAAATATCTAAGTTTTTATCGAGGTGCAAACTGTTGACAACCCTTTCAAAGTCCCGAACATTCTGTATTTCATCTAAAAATATGTAATACTGTTGCCCGGGCTGTATCTTTTCTTTGATATAACTATACAGTACGGTTGGGTCACACAAATACAGATAATCAAATTCTTCAAAATTGATATTGATAATTTGTTCTGCTTGTACACCTTCAGTTGTCAACTGATTCCTGAACATTTCAAAAAGTGTTGATTTTCCGCATCTGCGTACACCGGATACAACTTTAATGACATCTTCATTTTTCCAGGCAGTAAGAAACTCCATGTATAACGGACGTTGAATAAGTGGTGTTTTCATATCTGAAATATATTAAATCACTTTGATTTTTTGGAATTGACTACAAAAAATAGCACATTATTTTGATGTAGTTGGAATTGACTACAAAAATAGCACATTATTTTGATGTAGTTGGAATTGAGGAGAAAATTTTTATGGTTACGGGATGCGGGGTGCGTGTTCCGTGTTCTGAGTTCCGAGTTCAGAGTTTTGAGTTTTGAGTTTTGAGTTCCGGGGGCAGGCTGCGTGGTCCGAGATAACGAGTTCCGGGGTCAGGCTGCGTGGTCCGAGGTAACGAGTTTCAGGGTCACGGAGCTGAGGAGTTGCAGGACGCGATCGACCTTGCCCGGTGAGCCGAAAACTTAAATAACACAAGCCCAATCAACACATAATATTTGCTATTTTTGCATCTGATTCGTGCCTATTTTCAATGAGTAATAAATTTTTATCAGGAAATATTATGAAAATACAACCAACGTCAAAGTATCTCGAATTGCTTAAACAGTACAAAGAGAAGAATGGACACAAGTATGGTATTGTCAGGATAGGAATATTTGGTTCTGTAGCCCGTGGAATACAAACCGAGGACAGTGACATAGACATTTATATTGAAGGGGAACCACAAAGCCTGTTTACTATGTCGCATATAAAAATGGAGGTCATTGAGTGCTACAATGAGCGAAGCGAAATGCAGCGTATCGAAATGACCGTAAATTAAAATATTATTTCGAATATTTTGTTTGTTTCGATTGTTTCGTTTATTTTTGTTGCGCAACCAATTTATAGCAAAAATGAAAACAACAGTAATACAACGACCAACCAAGCAAGACAGTAAATTGGCTCGTCAATCTTATGATGCCTTGAAAGTGGCAATTAGCCGCATAAAAGCCGATAAAACGGAAATAGAAATTGAAGAAACCGGAGAGAAAATAGTTTTACCTATCAATGCCTTGAAACTTCTGTCGGATGTATTGAAAGCGATGAGTCATGGTAAGCCTTTTTCATTAGTACCTGTTGCCACGGAGGTAACAACACAGCGTGCTGCTGAAATAATAGGTTGCTCCCGCCCTTTTTTGGTAAAATTATTAAAAGAGGATAAAATTGCATATACAAAAGTGGGGAGACATCGGCGAATAAAATTTGAAGATGTAATGTCATATAAGCAAAAAATGAAAGATGAACAAAAACGACATCTTATAGATATGATGAATGATGATGAAGAATTAGGTTTGTATGATACCTAGTGTTCAGTTTATAGCGGTATCGGATATCAACGTTATTTATCCCGTTATTATACGAGATGTGCTTTTATGGTTTGCTCATTACGATCTATATACACCCAAATGGAGTAAACATATATTTGATGAGTGGTTTGAAGTGATGTTGCGTAAAGGAGTTTCTGAAGACGAAGCAAAGAAACGAATTGGCAGGATGGACTTAGCTTTTCCGGATGCTTTGGTTCAAAATTATGAAAATTTGATAGAGTACCTAAATCTACCTGACGCTAAAGATTGTCATGTGTTGGCAGCTGCTATCAAAACCAATGCTCATATTATTGTAACTAATAACATAAAAGATTTTCCGGCGGAAATTTTAGCCACGCATGGGTTGAAAACAAAAACCGCAGATGATTTTCTCACAGATATTATTGATTTGAACCAAGATGTAGCAGTTGAGGCTTTTAGAGAGATGGTACTTTATAAGAAAAAGCCGCCGTTAGATGAATACGAAGTTTTAGACAGGTTGAGAAGGAATAGTTTAAAACAAACAGCAGATTATTTACACTCGCTGATATAGCGGTGGTGGTTATATTCTTGTTGGCATTGACGAGGAAAATGGTAAGCCTATATTGCCTCCATCAGGATTAAGAGAGAATAGTTTGGATAGCTTACAAAAGAAAATCACCGCACCGATACTGTCCAAAGAAGTATGTAAAGTGCATTTTTTCGGTTAATATCGGGCGAAAATATAATAAAGCAAGGAAAACAGACAAACTATCGATTTTTGTGTATATTTGCATTCAGATTGCACAAATGTACACAAAATGATTGAAAGACAACTTGTAGATATTCTTAAAAATCGCTTAGAAAAGTTTCCTATTCTCACGCTTATCGGACCTCGCCAGTCGGGGAAAAGCACTTTGCTTAGAAACTATTTTCCTGATTATGAATATATTAATCTGGAAAGGCCGGATTATCGTCATTTAATAATGGATGACCCGATTGGTTTCTTAGGCAGCCGGAAAAAGGGTGTTATCTTTGATGAAGCACAGCAAGTGCCGGAGTTGTTTAGTTACTTACAGGTGGTGTCTGACGAAAAAAACCGAGCCGGGCAATATATTCTCTCCGGTTCGCAAAGTTTTTTGATGAATGAACGCATTTCTCAATCGCTGGCAGGGCGAACAAGTATAAACCGACTTTTCCCGTTTGATATATCGGAGATTGGATTGCGAGAAACGGTTTTCGACACCATTTACACCGGTTTCTATCCAAGGATCTATGATTTTAGTATCGAACCGAATGAGTTTTATCCCCCTTATATTCAGACTTATATAGAGAGAGACGTAAGAGCATTGAGGTCCATCGAAAATTTAACCACATTTACCCGATTTCTTGCTCTATGCGCAGGCCGGATAGGTCAAACGCTAAATCTTACTTCGTTGGCAAATGATGCAGGCGTGTCGGTAAACACGGCAAAATCATGGCTGTCGCTCCTGGAAGCGAGCTTCATTCTATTTCAACTACAGCCCTACTATAAAAACTTCAATAAACGGCTGATAAAATCACCGAAGATTTATTTTTATGATACCGGTGTAGTTTGTTCTTTACTCAATATTCGGTCGGCGGAAATGATCCAATCACACTATTTATACGGTGCTTTATTTGAGAATTTTGTTATCGCTGAAATTATTAAGCTTCAATCGCATAAAGGATATAATAAAAGGAACGTCTATTATTGGCGAGACAATCACGGAGTTGAAGTAGATTGTATATTGGAAGGCGCAGATGAAAAGTTGCACCTGATTGAAATTAAAGGTGGTGCAACCATGAACACAGACTACATGAAAAATTTAAAATCTTTTCCCGTTAAAGGAACGGAAGTTGAAAGACACATCATATACACCGGAGAAAATTCTTTAACAACGGGAGATGTAGAGATAACGGCTTGGAATAACCTGAGCAAGGTGCTTGGGGAATTAGCCGAAAAATAAGTGAAACTTATTTCCTGACCGTATTCCGGCTCACGCTTTGGCAGATAAGAGTTTTGTTACAAAGATAAAAGCCGTCTCTGCCAAATCACGGCACAGACCGCTAGAAAAGTGCGGAAGACAGGACTACTGTGTGCAAAACAAAGTCGATCAATTAGTTTGTTGTTAATAATGTTTGTGTTTTTTTTGACGATGTGATTGGTGCATATTCCAATCCTTCCAAAACAAGTTCGGGAGTTGAGAGATCCACTAATGCATCATCGGATATAAAACATATGTTTTCAGAAGGAAATTGGGTAACAAAACTGTTGTAGAAATCATCTTCCCATTGGATATAATCAGAGTCTAGATGATATATTTCATTAGGTAGCACTTCAACGATATGCACCAATGCGTTTGTGTCGTATTCATAACGAATACGTGTTTTTGAGAAATGTTTGATAAATGCATTTAAAGCATCATGTATGTAAGTCTTTGCTTCCATAATCAGTATTTTTTCAAAATGGAGAATAATTCCAGTTTCCTATAGGAAGTCAATGTCTATACCGTCATATTTTTCTATTAATTCGGGTAAGGTCATTGTAGCAATTTCTAATTCTATACAGATTGCAGGTATTTTTTTGAAAAGTTTGTTGTCATTACTACTTTCAGTCTCTTCTGTTACTATGAAAATATGCTCACCTTTTTTCTTTAGATTTAAAGCCAAAATCACTTGTTTCATATCTGCACTTTCAATGAACAAGTGCTTTTGAACTTCAAATTCTTCTTTTGTCAGTTTTTTCTTAATGGGTGAGTTAACAAATACATTATCCAAAAGATGAAAGAATTGTTTGGTGTTTGGAACGAATAAGCTGTCCGTTTTATAAGGGACTTTTGCTGCTTTCAAAAATGATTTGTCGGTTAAGTAAGGTAATTTCTTAAGAATAAGTCCTTTTGAAAAATATGTGCATTCTTCAAGAACCTTATCAATTATTATGATGTCACCGTTGTCAATTTTTGATTTAATAAATTGAAATAAAACTCCTTTTTTGTCAAATGGTAAGTAGTATCGAACCAACGACAAGAGCGAATTAGTGTCGATTACTACTCTCATTGCAAATAGATTTCTAGTTTATCAGGTGAAATATTCAGAGTTTTACAAACATCGTATTCGTTTATTACTCCTTCATAGAAAGCTGTCTGTATGGTTGATATGAGAAGTGGCGAGTTAATGGGTTTTGGTGTTGATCCACCTTTTTGAATACCCAGCATTTTGTCAAGTTCTTTTTGTTTCTCTTTCTCTTCTTGGCGCTGTCTGTATTCTTCGTCAAATTCAGCTCTAATTTTGTTATAGTTGTTTTGAGAGATTTTTTTCTGATATAGCAGGTTTGTATATAATGCAATTTGGCTTAAATGTGTGTGCTTTGAAATGTTTTCAATCAATTCAAAGTGATAATCATTTGTTCCGTCAGCTTCGTCTATTTGTTCAAATGCCTTATTGTATTCTCCTGCTAAGAAATAGTATGCAAAGTCATAACACCATCTCTCAATGGCTGAAAGTTTGTTGTTTGCAAAATTTGAGATCTCGAGTTGTTCAATTTCTTCTTCGTTAAGCAGATAGTGTCCTAATTCATGAATCAGAGTGAAAATTTCTCTCCTGAAAGCAGATTGCTGTCTTTTTAGAACAATTACATTTGGTGCCAGAAAAAAGCCGTCAATATTTGCTTTCTCTTTTTTATTCCAGGTCTCCACAAACTCAAAAATTAAAATATTCTTTTCGGCAAATTTTGAAATTAATGCTCGTAAAAACTCTTTTTGAACCGAGTTAAAATCAGGGTATAGTTCTTTTCTGATTTTCATTGCAACAGCTTTGGGGTTGTCTTGCACAGAAAAGACGGGTAAAGATCTGTCTGTATTTATCTCAGCTAATTTTGAAATAGCTGAAAGTGATATTTTAAATTCTTCAAATTGGGTTACAATTTTCTTTGCTCCCATATTAAGTTCTGTACCAAACTTATTTTTTCTGAAGAAGATACTGGCATCTTTCGAAACTTCCGGTTCGCTGGGGTCTAAATAGTAGTGAAGTCCTTTGTTAAAGACCTTGTCTATTCGTTTTAAGTGGCTGATTTTTATTTCATCAGATAAAATGTCGTCTTTAGTTAATGGCTGTTTAAGTCCCTTGCTAACAACCAATAACAAATCCTCTGCTGTCATTTTGTATAGTGTCAGCAGATATTCAAGTCTTGATATGTTTTGTTCAATTTTCAAAAAGTCTTTATTTGTTGGTTCGGCAAATTTACAATTTTAAACGGTTCTTTTATCGGTTAAGGCATCTTTCTAAACTTACGCCCAACGGTGCGGGCAACGAACAATTTACGCAACAAATATATAACATTTGCAATTATAAGATGTGGAGGTATTTCCAAAAAGTGTGCAATTTCTATCTTATTTGATGCAAATGTGTTTACGGTTATCGATATTACAGTAATGGCTACATTTAACTGCGATTCGTAGTGACCCCGTTGGATCTCAACCACAAGGTCTGACTCACTTTCAATTATCCGGCTCAATCCCTTGACCTGCAGAACCGGAATCTAAATAACTATCCAATCTTTTCACAAGTTAGTCTTCCCATCCTGACAAGACCTGCTTTTAGAAGATCAATACTATACTTGCTCATGAACAACCGACCAATCGGCTCCCTGTGTTGTGACAAAACTTGAAGAGGAGGTGTACTTGTCTTAGTTGCATACTCCACAAACATTCCTTTCTCGAGGCGAACACCCCTGAAGGTGCCGCTGTCCTTAACTGATATTCTCCAAAGTGGCATACTGATTAATTTTAAACGTTAAACTTTTTATTTATTTTTTCTTTGATGCACCCTTTGGTACACTTTTGACGCATCTTTGTTACAAAGATAAAAGCCGTCTCTGCCAAATCACGGCACAGACCGCTAGAAAAGTGCGGAAGACAGGACTAATGTTTACAAACTCTTTCGTGCGATAGAAGTTATTCCATACATTATGCATATAGCTTAAATAGTTAATAAGCGCTAAAATCTAATTATTTCAATATTATAATCGAATATATCAATTTGCTATTATTATATTTGTGCAGTTTTATACAAATAACCAAATAAGACATTGCTATGATTGAGGAATTCAGTTTTGAGAATTACAAATCGTTTAAAGAGATGAATACGTTGAATATGACAGCTGCAAAGCTGAAGTCAAAGTATTCCAAGGTGGATGTTGATCCAACTATTCAGCTGGATGATGATGTTACACTATTGAAGTCGAAAGCCATTTACGGAGCGAACGCATCGGGAAAGAGTAATATTGTGAAAGCATTCGGTAGTTTTATTCGGATTGTACAACATTCAGTGAAGGATGAGCAAATTCTGGAGAAGCACATGGCACCTTTTTTTCTTTCAACTGAAACTTTCGACAAACCTGTGTTCATGCAACTCGTTTTTCGGTGCGAAGGAGTTCGTTACCGCTATGGTTTTCAAGCTGACAGAGAGAGAATTCATAGTGAGTGGCTCTATGCAACACCCGGTAAAAGAGAACAGCCCTATTTTATCAGAGATAATGATACCTTAATCAAAATCAATAAAAAGAACTTTTCGGAAGCTGATGTGGTAATGAAGTTGATTGACAATGAAAAAGGTAACCCTATTTTTAGAAAGAACTCGTTGTTTTTGACTTCATTGGCTGCATTCGGTGTAGGTAAGATATCCAAAATGTTGCTAAATGAGATTGCTAGATTTATGGTTGTTGATGGGTTGAAACACCCGGGTGCATTCGATCAGACTACTGCGTCATTAGAAATGCCGGGTATGAAGAAACTTGTACAAACGTTTCTTGCTATGGCCGATGCAGGTATAAATGAATTGAAAACCATTGAAGTACCTGATGAAAATGTTGGGGAGAGTGGCAATTTGGCAAAAAAAAGGAAGATTGTCGTTGCTGTGAAAGATGTGTATGACGCTAATCATAAATTATTTTCAACGATGCCATTTCCTTTTAGCTTGTTCGAATCGGAGGGAACAAATAAGATGTATGAGATCAGTACGTTCATTATCAATGCACTCAGAGAAGGAAGAGTTTTGGTGATTGATGAGTTTGATGCCCGATTTCATCCATTGATTACCCAAAAGATTGTTGAGTTGTTTAATTCTCAGGGCAATAAGAATGGTCAATTGATTTTTGTGACGCATGATACTAATTTGTTGTCGGCCGACTTGCTTCGCAGAGATCAGATTGACTTTGTTGAGAAAGATACTTACGGCTCCAGCCACCTATACACCTTAGTGCAATTCAAGGGTGTCAGAGATAATGATCCCTTTGAAAAAAACTACATAAAGGGTAAATATGGTGCCATCCCTTTTGTCGGTGATTTTAACAATCTTTTTGCCCATTTTGAAGATGCCGAAGCGTAAAACATATACAAAGAAAACGGATATTGTGAAGGCTTGGAATAAAAAGAAAAATCCTTCTCAATACGCTGTTGACACACTTGAAATGAGAAAAACCTTTCTCATCGTTTGTGAGGGACAAACCGTTCCATGAACAAAACCCCGTTACAGCAGTTTACCAGCTTGTAAGAACGTTAAATCAGCATATTCTTGGGGAAAGAGTCCTTTAACTTTTTTACTACATTTGTCCTGGCATAATTAATCAATCAATGATTCCCTATCCTTACTCCAAAATCTCCTTGCGCAAGTGCTGCGCTTTGTTTTTGTCGGCTTGCCTGGGGGCGGCCTGTTTTGCTCAAACCACTTACGATACTATTCGAAGTTGGAATCTGGCTGTATATAGTGCGCAGACTCTGGCCGATCTGGCGGCCGATACGGAGCGCTGGAATCCGATGTATAAAGACGGGGTGCTGCAGCGCTATTCCAATAAGTTGCCTACGGACGGCTTGCCGCTGCAGGCCAATGGGCAGGTGATTGCCGAAGTCGAGGGCCTGCTGGTGGGCAGAGGCATCGAGGCGGGCAGTTTGTTGTTGAGGCATAATATGGGAAGCAGCCACAACGGGATGCAGATGCAACGGATAGCTCCGGTGAGTATTTCGGGGCTGCGGGCCGGCCAGCGGGTGACGGTGACCATACGTTCTTCGTCGAGTGCGCCTCAGGGCATAGCTGAGGTGAGCAACCTCAGCGGTAGTTGCGGGCCGGGCACCTATCCCACCACCTATTTCAAAACCTACGCCTTCGATGTGGTGGCCGACGGAGAGGCGAGCTGGACCAACAGCGGGGGCGTGGTGGTGCAGAGCGTGGCGGTGATGGAGGTGAGCGAAGATATACGCGAACAGGTGGCTACCCCCCTGATCGAAGTGGATGGAAAGCAGGTCAGCCTGAGCTGTGAAACGCCG
>Ga0209719_1004678_pt1 | contig 10922 bp, 3 predicted proteins | sample AD_JPNAS2_MetaG_FD_184421 | JGI IMG/M metagenome (GOLD analysis project Ga0209719, IMG submission 184421) | Active sludge microbial communities of municipal wastewater-treating anaerobic digesters from Japan - AD_JPNAS2_MetaG (SPAdes) (version 2) | ecosystem: Engineered > Bioreactor > Anaerobic >...
TTTCAGGAATTTCCGTAGTCGCAAATTCATTTAGAAATTGTAGATATTCGCATTTATCGGCAACTAATGGTAACGATACCGAAGTGGTATCCAAGTCGTCCATACAGTAAGAAATGGTTCGCAGAGAACGTTCCAATTTGCCGAAATAATCGTGCTGGTTAATTTCCTGAATAGAAGTAGAATACTCATCTGTCTCAATGGATTCCGTGTCTTGCGAAGTTTCCACAATCGGAGCTTCCGACGACAAATTTTCAAGATCAGCGATTGTTTCAATGAGCAAATCGTTTTGCCGCGAAAGTTGCAATGTAATTTCCGACTCATCAACCTTGCCTGTGTAATCGACAATGAAACTTTTGTCTTCGTACTTGATTTGATCGGCAATGGGAACATAAGCCACGCCCAACTTGCTCACTTTGTAGTCACGGAAAATCTCGCTATGCTGTTTTTTAAATTCGGCAATGCGCATGTCTTTGTCCGCAATCTGTTTTCCCAACCCGCTTTTTTTTATGAAATACACAAAGAACAGAATGATTGTGAGAAACCAAACCCACAACTTGGAAATTTCTGCCTGCAACGCCGTTTTTTCTTCTTCGAGAACGGCAATTTGCTTTTCAATTCGTTCCTCTTCGGCAACGATTTTTTCAGCCGCCTGGCTGTAATAGTTGAACAATATCTTCGCCTGGTCTTGATAGACATTGTTCGATTCTGGAAAAATTTTACCTGTCATGATTTTTATGATTTTAGATTTAGTTTGAATAAATACTCTTTCTGCTTTGATAAATTCTTTCTGCTTTTTTAAGATTGCTACCGATTGCCTCCTCGTTCATCGAATAATTGGAAATTGCAAACGCAATATCGTTGATAACACGAATAAATTGCTGTTCCAAGCCATGTGCCTCTGCATTTTCGGTTGGTGAAATAAACCGCAAGCTGTCTTCAAGCGTATTTATTTTACGAATAAAATATTCGGGCAAGTTCGGCAAACCGTTCATTTTGTCTTTCAAATCGCGTATTGCCGTTTTCATTTCATTAATACCGTTACGGTTAAATGTTTCCTGCTGATACACTTCCTGAACTTTGTCGCCCGAATGAAGTGAAGCAACAAGCCCCAAAATCAAGAAGAAAAGCAAAACGCAATGAATAATTATTTGCAGGGCAAACGACCATTCACAAGCAAGATTTCCAACAAGCATTACGGCAATAGCCGCAATAGCGTAAAGCCATGTAAAAAGCCAACGCACGCCAAGCGAGCCAACTTTTTTACCCTGTTTGTCGTTCAAATTAATCCACGGAACAAGAATGTCGAGAAAAAGCAGTCCGTAAATGACAGACGAAACCACGATATTTAGCACGAGAATATCGGTTGCCAAACTGCCGCGAAACAGTAGAAACGCAGCAATAATAATTGCCTCTCCGCCAAGCAGCGCAATAAATGATAATATTTTCTTTGTATCCATAATTCGTAATTTTTAATTCGTAATTATCTCTTATTTCCACATTTTGGGCAAAATTTCACACTCGGAGGTAATGTTGTTCCGCAACGGCTACAACTGTCGCCGGAAGAAACCTGTTTTCCGCAGTTTCCGCAGAAAGTTGCCCCAGCCACCATTGGAGCGTTGCAATGCGGACAGTTTCCGCCACCCGATTGTAACGGTGTTCCGCAACTTACGCAACGTTTGGCGTTTTTATCATTGTCCGTTCCGCATTTGGGGCAAGGGTTGTATTCATCGCCACAATGAGGACAAAAACGGGTTGTACTGGGGAACTTTTTGGCGCAGTTGGAACAATACACCATTTTAACCTGTTGTTGCGGCTCTTGATTAAAATTGCCGCCTTGCTGATTATTCCCGCCAAAATTAGGCTGATTGAATTGCGGGTTCATCATTCCACTACCAACAGCGCCGCCGCCCATTCCTCCCATCATATTCATTGCCATCAAGCCGCCTATCAGTCCGCCGTTGCCGTTGCCGAAACCATCTACGGCATTGTTGGCGGTATTGAACATCTGTTCCTGCTGCCAAGTGTGCCCTGTAATTGACATCGACGCTTGCGTTGCAATGGCTTCCGCTACCTTTCTGCCTTCTTCTGTGGATTTATCAATATCAATCGTTGTAATATTAAATTGCAACAATTCCAAACCCAAGTTGTCCCAAAATGGATTTAGAACACCTTTTAAATATTCAGATAATTCGTCTAAATAAGCAGATAAATACTTAAAACCGACATGGTGTTTAATCACATATTGCGCAATTTGCGACTTGGTTTTTGTTGAAAATTCACCGAAAAACTGATTTGTCAAATCGTCCTGCGTAAATTCTGTTTTTGTTCCGACAGATTTTATCAGGAATTTTTCCGCATCATTCACTTTCAACCCGTAGCGACCGCCTGCGACAAGCGGCAGTTGCGTGTTGTAATCCGGGTCGTGAATCGGCATTTTGCTTACCGCCCAATCAATGCTGAACGTTTGAATTTTGTTTACAAACCACACCTCCGCCGTAAACGGATTTTTCCCACCGAAAGGGATTCCGAACAGCGATCGCAAAATCGGCAAGTTTTCGGTGTTTAAGGTGTGTTTCCCCGGACCGAATTTACCTACAACCTGCCCTTTTGAGAACAATACCGCTTCTTGTGATTCCTGCACAACGAGTTGCGTGTAGGTACTCAAATTAGTTTCGGGGAAACGCCAAGCGTAAATGGTTTTAGTCCCCTGCGGCGACCATCTGACTAAATCAATTATTGCCATAACTTTCTGATTTTAAAGTTTTTATTTGTAAATTTATTCTTTTCGTGCAAAGGGAAAAATGGCTCTTTGACTTTTGCGAAACGTTGACTTGTGTGTTGGGCAAAAGGTAATGTGCCATTTTTGTGGTGGATTCTAAAAACAAAAAATGCAGGTCGGCAAAAAATAAAACTTTATCGGGTCGGCTGGTGTGGTCGGCAGTCATTCCGATTGGTCTTTCTTTTCTGTATTCGTATGTCGTCTTGTCAATTTTCATGTCGCTGTCTTTTTTCCTTAGGCTTGTTGGTAACGGTTGGGGGTGTGGCCAGTGTGGGAGCGCGGGCTACGTTTTCGTCCCCCGATGAAAACGCCCGAGCGGGCGAAACCGCTCCGAAGTTCCAACGTCAACCCACATTGGCTGCACCCCTTGTTGTGCACAGTACTTTCAAATCAAATTATCAGTTAAATCATCAATTATTTTTAGTTTTTTATAAAAAGAAAAGTACTACCGTACTTGAATCTATTTAATGATCATTACTCTTCCTTTTCCAATTGATTTATTGTTAACCTGAACATCAATTAAATAAAGACCTGTGGGAATATCGGAAACAGATATTTCAACAATTCCTTCTGATGAAAAATAATAATTATCCTTAACGCACTTCCCAACTGAATTAAACATATAGATTTTTATAGGCGCATTATTAATAATTTCGTTTTCTAAAAAGGAAATACTTAAAACATCTCTTGCAGGGTTTGGAAATAAATTTAATTGATAATTTTCATTATTAACAATAATGATAGAATTAATTAATAAGAAATTGGCAACTAGGTTCCTATCAGCTGTAGCTGAAAAGTTAAAGGCCGCTTCAGTCGACACCACGGCACCGTCTTCAGTCCAGTCCACAAAATCGTACCCTGCATTGGGAGTGGCAACCAGGTTAACTGTTGAGCTATAGCTGTAGCTGCCTGTACCTGTAATGGTACCTCCGTTGGAAGGGTTTGCGGTAGCTGAAATAGTGTAGGTTAGCATCTCAAAGTTTGCGACCAAGTAACGATCAGCCGTTGCAGTAAAACTGTATGCAGGACTAGTTGATACCTCCGTTCCGTCTTCGGTCCAGTTAACAAACTCGTACCCTGCATTGGGAGTGGCAACCAGGTTAACGGTTGAGTTCTGGGTGTAGTTGCCTGCACCAGTGATGATTCCACCTTCCGCTGGATTAGAAGTTGCTGTAATTGTAAATGATTGAACTTCGAAGTTTGCAACAAGATTCCTGTCAGCCGTTGCAGTAAAAACATAAGCCGTTTCGGTCGACATCACGGCACCGTCTTCAGTCCAGTTTACAAAGTCGTACCCTGCATTGGGAGTGGCAACCAGGTTAACGGTTGAGTTGTGGCTGTAGCTACCTGTACCTATTATGGTACCTCCGTCGGAAGGGTTTGCGGTTGCAGAAATAGTGTAGGTTTGCATCTCAAAGTTAGCGATCAAATAACGATCAGCCGTTGCTGTAAAGTTGTATGCAGGATTAGTTGATACCTCTGTTCCGTCTTCGGTCCAGTTTACAAAGTCGTACCCTGCATTGGGAGTGGCAATCAGGTTAACTGTAGAGCTATGGCTGTAGCTACCTGTACCTATGATGGTACCTCCATCGGAAGGGTTTGCGGTTGCAGAAATAGTGTAGGTCTGCATCTCAAAGTTAGCGACTAAGTAGCGATCAGCAGTTGCAGTAAAACTAAAGGTCACTTCGGTCGACACCACGACTCCGTCTTCAGTCCAGTCTAAGAAATCGTACCCTGCATTTGGAGTGGCAACTAGGTTAACAGTTGAACTATGGGTGTAGCTGCCTGCGCCAGTGATAATTCCACCTTCCGCCGGATTAGAAGTTGCTGTAATTGTAAATGATTGAACTTCGAAGTTTGCAACAAGATTCCTGTCAGCCGTTGCAGTAAAGCTGTATGCAGGATTAGTTGACACCCCTATTCCGTCTTCGGTCCAGTTTACAAACTCGTAACCTGCATTTGGAGTAGCAACTAGGTTAACGGTTGAGCTATGGGTGTAGCTGCCTGCGCCAGTTATGATTCCACCATCCAGTGGATTAGAAGTTGCTGTAATTGAATATGATTGAACTTCGAAGTTTGCAATAAGATTCCTGTCAGCCGTTGCAGTAAAGCTGTATGCAGGACTAGTTGATACCTCTGTTCCGTCTTCGGTCCAGTTAACAAACTCGTACCCTGCATTGGGAGTGGCAGCCAGGTTAACGGTTGAGCTATGGGCGTAGTTGCCTGCGCCAGTGATGATTCCTCCTTCCGCTGGATTAGAAGTTGCTGTAATTAGAATAGATTTAACTTCAAAAATTGCATTTAAATAGATTGAATTTTCAAGCGTAAAAGTTACAGTTGCATTAGTTGACACAATATCTCCATCCCATTGCTTGAATTGCCATCCATCTAACGGAATCGCTTCAATTGTTACTTCTGACAATGCCTCTAAATACAATTCGTCTGTATAAGGTGTTCCATTAACAAGGATATTGCCCTGTTCCTCATTTAAGGTTATAATGATAAAATATTCTATTTTAATGAATTCAACATGAATTGTATGGTCAGTAGTAATGTTTTCAAAAGTATATTCATAAACAGGACCTAAACTTTCTCCATCTACTATTACATCTCCAATTACATAATGATCGTTCGGATAGAAATAAAATGTTAAAGAGGAGTTGTAATTACATTGAACTTGACCACTTGGTGAGATATTACCATTATCACCAGAAGTTGCAGTAATGGTATGCGTAATTATCCTAAAAATTGGATATACCGAAATATTGCTTGTCACATTAATATCATTTCTAGGATTATCTGTAACGCCATCACTCCAACCATCAAAGTAGAAGCCCTCATTGGGAACGGCAGTAACCGAGGTAGCACTTCCTCCCGATAGAACATATTGATTCATATCTCCTTCAATCGTTCCTGATGCAGACGAGTGATTAAAAAGGTAGTATATAATAGAATAAAATTTTAGGCTTAGAAGATTTCCATAAGAAGTGCCAATGGCATTAGTAGAATATGCTCTTGCAATATAGTCCCATCCAGCAGTGAGGCCAGTCATTTCGCTGGTGAATTCGTCATTTCCAGCACCATCATTTGTTTTTCCGTGATTGGATTCAATAGTAGGTAAATAACTTGGGTCATTGCTTTGATACCATACTACACCTTTTTCAATTACTTCTGTTCCACCGTCATAACTAATTATGCCACCAGTTTTTACTGAGTTTTGTGTAATATCAGTAAATGGTTTAGTAGATAATACAGGAGTTTTATACATCCTTAAGTATGGGTATCCATTATTAACAGAATGGTCAGTGTCCTGAGTCCAGAATATGTCAAAATCCCAATCTTCATAAGTATTAACTGCATATGGATGGGTCATTTCGTTGGTACTTCTTCCAAGCCCTGCAGGCGAAGATGTTTGTGTACTTGTTTGATTATCCCAGTAGGAATTTAAGACTGTAGCATCTGTATTTAATCCTATAAAACCTCCTGTACTATTGGTTCCTGTAACGATTCCAGCAGAAAAGCAGTTTACTACCTCCGTATCTGAACTAGAATTATTTCCGATAAAGCCACCCACTCTTTCATAACCCGATACATTGCTTAAGGAAAAACTATTCGTAACTTTTGAATAGTTGTTGTCACCAATTAAACCTCCAGCCAAATATGAACCGCTTACAATGCCTTTGCTATAGCTGCTATTAATGATTGATGCATAAGTTCTTCCAACAAGACCACCCGTTGAATGATTACCACATATCAAACCATTAACATAACAATTCGTGATTTGAGTGGCAGATGTAATGCCGGCCAACGCTCCAACAATATTAGAGCCTGTTATATTTGCATTTATTAAACTTATATTTTCAAGTTTTGCTTTAAAAAATCCGCCATCTACATAGCCAAACAATCCCTGATAATTTTCGCTTCTATTAATATATAACCCATTAATTGTGAAGTTGCCACCATTATAACTACCACTAAATCTATTGTCGCCATTTCCAATAGGTAAAAAACCCTCTCCACCATTTATTCCCGATGTTTCTGAGGCATCTATGTTTGCAATTTGTAAATAATGCTTATCCCATTCAGAATCATTGTATGCTAACCAGAGAAGGTTGTTTAAAGATGAAATTAGGTATGGGTTATCCTCTGTTCCCAACCCATCGGGTGCAATTGGCACAATTGAACTTAATGTTGTAAATGTTTTTTGATTTCCATATGCTGTACCTATTCCATTTGTTGCGTATGCACGAATATAGTACATTGTGTTTGGCTGTAAACCACTTATATAACTTGTAAACTCACTCATACCACTACCGTCTATTGTCAATCCTTCATAATCTGCTAATGTTGGGTTTTCTAGAGTGCTCCAAACAACTCCCCTTGCAGTTATGGGCTTTCCTCCGTCTTCTATCACATCACCACCTGATTGTGCAGTTCCCTGTGTAATGTTAATAATATCAAGGGTTTGTACAGTTGGGATAGTATATACTATTGGGGTAAATTCGAATTGGTCAAGCCATGCTGCATCTAAACCACTACCATTTGACTGGTCTTTTGAGTATATCCATTTTGCATAAACTTCAGACTCTTCCTCAATTGTGAACTCTACTTGTTGCCAATCTGAATTTCCAGAGATTGACAATTTTTCAACATCATTAATTAAGAATGTTAGCTTGTCAAAGTTTTCTTCAGTAGAAACTTTCCAATAAAACTTAATAATTCCGGGTCCTTGAATTGTTGTTTGCACCCATGTTTGTTGATTGTGTCTAATAGGACCACTTTGTGCAGCGTCTACACCATCGTTTGAAATTGTGGTTTGGCCAAACCACTCTGCACTTCCTCCTGAAGTAAATGCAAAATCACAATTATCCAATGCTTCGCATAAAGGCAATGGAGATGTGGGAAGGGTTCTGAATGAAAAGGTTTCTCCATAACTAGTTCCTTGAAGGTTTGAAGCAAATGCTCTGGCATAATACAAAGTTCCTTGATCAAGACCTGTTATATTTGAGTTGAAGGAGCCAGTTGCGCTAACAGCGCCATTTTCAATCTTATTGTCAGCTATAGTAGGCTCTCCTGTTGTATTCCAACAGAATCCGTGCTGTGTAGGATTTGGGCTTCCTAATTCAGTGATATTTCCCGCACCAAGTGCGCTATTATTTGTAATTGTTGAAATTGAAGTTGTTGATACAACTGCAGGAAAATCAGGTAAATCGTCGGGATGCTGCCAGTTTAAATATGGATACCCGTTATTTCGTGAGTTTCCAATATTCCAGATGTCATTACTGCCTGCCCCTTTGAAATCCCAAGTTGCATTGGTGTAAGTCAATTTCCTCTGCATTTGCGATGTAGTAAGCCCTGTGCCACCTGCCGATGTTGTTTGTTTGGAAGTTTCAGTATCCCAGAACGAGTTTGTAACTGTCGCTGAAATATTCTGTCCAACTAATCCTCCAAGATTGGAGGTTCCACCAGAAACTGCTCCATTACTGTAGCAACTTTTAATTACTGTTGACGTTACTGCATAACCAACTATACCACCAATTCTGTTGTTTCCAGCAACTGTGCTCAAATTATAACAATTCTCAATTGTTGTAAACATTGAAAAGCCAATTATTCCACCTGCATACCTGTTTATTGTGGTTACTTTGCCATTGCTGAAACTTTCAGTTACCTTTGAATTCTGGGAAGAGTAACCTACTAAACCGCCAACACTTTCATTACTGGCATTAACAGTAGCTAAGTTAAAACTTTTACTAAGCGTACCTCCATTTAGGTATCCAACTAATCCGCCAACTTGTTTTGAACCATTAATATTGCCAGACGCGTAACAAGCATCTATGATAGAGGCAGATTCTTTAAAACCAATCAATCCTCCAACCTTTTCGTTACCTGATATATTGCCGGTGCTATAACTATTTTGCATTAAACCTGATAGATGATGACCAGCTAGGCCGCCTACTCGATTGTTTCCAGCCACTTCTCCAGAAACATTACAATTGATAATTATTGCCTCATTATAACCAGCAAGGCCACCAATAGTATCTTTACCCACAACATAAACATTGGCTAGTGTTAAATCTTTTATTTCGTTAATACTACTTCCTTTGTAACCGAACAATCCAATATAGTTGCTTTCGGGGCGGTTTATATAAAGACCATTTATAACATGGTTGTTCCCATCATATGTTGCAAAGCAAGGTTTATCTTTGGCGCCTATTGGGAGCCAACCCTCGCCTTGGTTCCAGGGAGATGTTCCTAAATCAATATCTGCAATTTGCTTAAAATATGTGTCGTAGTTGCAATGCCTTACCATATCAAGCTGTTCGGCAGTTGCAATTAGATATGGAAATTCTTCTGTTCCATCTCCTCCCTCAAAAATCTGTTCAGTAGTAAATGATCTTAACTCACCATACCTTGTACCCTGGCTATTTGTTGCATATGCTCTGACATAGTATGTGGTGTTTGGGTGTAAGTCCGTAATGTTGCTGACAAAACTTCCTGTTCCAGCACCCTCATTAGTCATTCCCTGATTTAAACCTACAGTTAACCAATTGTAGTTTCTATATCTACTCCATACAAGTCCTTTGGCAATAACCGGAGAATCTCCTTCACTGGTTACGTTACCCCCTGAAATGGCCGATAAACCAGTAATTGCACCAACAGAAGAGGTAGATACTGTAGGGTAACCAACAACGGATTCGGTATAGTCAGCAATTACATGCTTAACCTCTCTTATGGTACGGGCGTTATCTCCATCAGCAGCATGGCCTGTAGCCACTCCCTGATAGGATATATTAGGGTTCGAGAAATAAGGAACCCTAACGTGACCTAATCCATCATCAAAATATTCTCCCCCTTCATATGTCATTACAGAGCAGTATCTGTTTTCGTCAGTCCCAGTCCACCGCCAACCTGCCGACCACGTATTTTCAGGCCAATCGTACCATTCGGTTGGACCAGGTTGAAAATTTTGCAATTTATGATGAGATGCTCCCATATTATGCCCTAGTTCGTGAATCATGGTGTACGTGTTGCTAGCTTGATGTATTCGAGTTACTGAAAAGCCACTTTCTCGACCTCCTGTTTTAAACTGCAACAGCCATGCATTACCTCCAGCATCAGAAAAACTCGAAAACAATGCGACCAAATCGGCGCCATAAATCTCCCTCCAATCATGTACTTCATCCATATATCCATCATTCCAGTTACTTAATCGAAATAAGTCTGTAGATGATTCTCCTGAATCTGTATAGTCAACCAATGCAGAATGCACCAAGGTTAGTGTTAAGTATGTGTTGCTATTGTCAAGAGTGAGCTGCGCCTTAGCCATTGCCTGAGCAATGGTATTGTTAATGGACCCTTCATAAGTATTTGCCCAAGCTGATGCAAAAGGGGTGTAAACTATCATAATGTCAATATTGGCCGGATCATTAGGATTTTTTGACTTTGCTTTTGGTGATGCTTTAATGCTTTCAATATCAATATCAGGGATTAGGGAGGGGCCTCCTTCCAAAACATCCATTTTTTCAACATCAACAAGTTTTAGAATGGTTGTTTCTGTTTTTGCAAAAGATTTTATGCTGTACTGTTCGTTTTTCTCAGGTATACTTATTGTTCCTAAAACATTCTTGTCAGTATAAGATATAAGCATATATCCCATGGGATAATCATCAAACCTAGTTCGGATTGTAAAAGAGCCATTAATGTTGATATCAACCCTATCAATAGTTGTTGAATATGATTGATTGTCAAAAAGATCAATAATAATTTTATCACCAACTTCTTGATTCTTTTTACTAAAAAGATCAAAATTTAAACTAACAGAGCTAATCTTCTTGTACGGTAAGAAGAGTTGTTCTTTGTCAAGGACTACGTTTTTTTCAGTTCCAATGATAAGTTTAGAGATGCTTTGAGGGAAAGCATAAGTGGCAGAAAAGAAAAGGATTAATGCCACTAAAACAGTTCTTGTTAAATAATTATTCATAGCTTCATTTTTTTATTGGGTATGTGAAAAATTCAAAATACTAAATGACTGAGTATTGTGCACAACGTTTTGCGGGTTGGTAGCGTTTTATGTTACCTTCACAAAGCAAAGATAGGTAATAATTGTTAAAAAGTCAAATAAAAAATATAGAAATTTTAAAAA
>Ga0209719_1004685_pt1 | contig 10898 bp, 10 predicted proteins | sample AD_JPNAS2_MetaG_FD_184421 | JGI IMG/M metagenome (GOLD analysis project Ga0209719, IMG submission 184421) | Active sludge microbial communities of municipal wastewater-treating anaerobic digesters from Japan - AD_JPNAS2_MetaG (SPAdes) (version 2) | ecosystem: Engineered > Bioreactor > Anaerobic...
GCCGTAAGGAGGGGCAGTCTCCCGATGTTGTCCAGTCCCGGCGCCCCATAACAGAAGACCCGGTCCGGCGCCTCGCCCATCTGGATTATCCGCCGCCGGTACCGGGGCGTCGCGGCAAAGTGGAGAAAACTCAGTTTCGTGATGGCATGGCGGAAATACTCATCGATGGCCCCTTCCGTCGCCTCCCCGCCGTGGATATGCGCCACCGGAATCGCCAGGGGCAGGGCGGCCGCCGCCGCGGCAAAGATCTCGAAGCGGTCGCCGAGGAGGACGATCAGCTCCGGCTGGAGCCTTTGGTATGCCTTGGCCAAGCCGATCAGGCCCAAACCCATGGAAATGGCCACGGCCGCGTCGGAATCGGCGGACAGCAGCATCTCCACTCTTTCGGCGATGGGAAAGCCATCCCTTTCGATCACCTTTACGGTCATCCCGAATTCCGGCGCCAGATGCATCCCGGTGACGATCAATTGCAGCTCCAGGTCGACATCTTCCTGGATCTCCTTCATGAGCCAGTACAACAGGCCGTATTCCGCCCGTGATCCGGTCACGACCGCTATTCTACGCATTTTTCAGATCCTCCCAGGACAGGTGCGCATCCTTCTGCAGATCCCGGACGGCCCGCATGCCGAGGACAATCGCACGGAATTCACCGGCAATGCCCTTTCCAGGCCGCTTGAGGGACAGATCCGGAAGGGCGATCTTTTCGCCCGCCCGGATATCCCTGGTCAACACCAGGCTCCTCCGGACGATGTCCCGGTAGGGGAGTTCCGACGGCGCCGGTTTTTTGATCCCGTCCCCCAGCCCCGCCTCGACGTTTCTGACCGCCCGGACCAGGGCGGCGAACTCGGCGGGCTCCAGGGAGGCCCGGTGATCCGGACCCGCCATCTCCCGGCTCAAGGTGAGGTGCTTCTCGATAACCACGGCGCCCAAGGCGACGGCCGCCACGGCCATCTCCATCCCCGGCGTGTGGTCGGAGTAGCCGACCGGCAGGTGGAAGGCCTCCTTCATGGTCTGCATGGCGCGGAGGTTGACCGCCGCTGGCGCGGCGGGATAGTTGGTCACGCAGTGCAGCAGGACCAGGGGATAGGGGAACGTCCGGCGGGACGGACCGGGGGGGTCCTTTGCCGCCGCCCGTGCCTCTTCCAGCCACTGGACGGCCCGGGCGACCTCATAGAGATAAGACATCCCCGTGGAGACAACCATCGGCCTCCCCTTCCGGGCGATATGCTCGAGGAGGGGCCGGTTGGTCAGTTCCCCGGATCCGATCTTGAATATCTCCATCCCCAGCTCCGCGAGCAGGTCGGCGCTTTCCTCGTCAAAGGGGGTGGACATGAAGATGATATCTTTTTCTTGGGCATACCTCCAGAGGGCCCGATGATCATCCCGGGACAACTCCAGCTTCCTCAACATCTCGAATTGCGATTCATCGCCGCCGGTATTCTCGAGCTGGTACGCCGCCTTCGCCGCGGCGGCGGTCACGAGCTTTTCCGCCTGGAAAGTCTGAAACTTCACGGCGTCCGCCCCCGCAGCCACCGCCGCATCGATGATTTCCCGGGCCGTAGCGAGGACGCCGTTGTGGTTGACGCCCGCTTCGGCGATAATGAAGGTACGGTTCATCGTTTTTCCGGATAGATGCCGCCGGCCTTGATGAAACTTCCGGGCGGTATGGTCGTGTATTCTTTCGATACGGCACAACTTCCGTAAAATGTGCCGCTGCCCATCGTTACGCCCCCGTTGACCACCGCCCCGGTGGCGATATGGCAATGATCGTCGATAACCGCGTCATGTTCGATCAGGGCCCGGGTGTTGACGATGCAATTTTTTCCCACCCGCGCCCCGGCATTGACCAGGGCGTGATGCATGACGATCGTCCCCGCCCCCACCCGGGCATGGGGAGAGACATAGGCCAGGGGGGACCGGATGACCGGGAAATCCGCCCCCATGTCCTCCAGCTCCCCAAACAGTTCCATTCTCCGCCGCGGAGAACGGATATGACCCAGCGTAATCAGCACCTGGGGATACAGTTTGATCAATGCGGGCAGATCCCCATCGGAACCGATCACCGGGTAACCGAGAACGGTTTGATTCCTTTTTTCCAATACATCCACAATCCCGGCCACGACAAAGCGGTCTTCCCGTTCGATCACATCGATGCAGGACCGGCAGTGGCCGCCGCCGCCGATGAGGAGGATTTGTTTCTTCATATCCGCACGCTGCTGGGGATGTTTGCCAGCCGCCCTTCCAGACGGCGGGCGGTTTCCAGGCCATCGCGGCGGCAATGGCGATACATGGGCAGATCGGAGACCAGCGACCAGACAGGCCGGGTCTGGATACCCTTTCCCCGGGAAAAGGCGAGAAAGGCATCCCGCTCCTCCCGGTCCTTCAGGACCAAGGCATTGAGCCAGTAATTGGATTGGGCGTGGGCGGGTTCCACAACGAATTCCATGCCGGACGCCGCGAAAAACCGCCGGTACAACTCCGCGGTGACGCGCTTGTTCTCCCGGACGCCGGCAAAGCGTTCCATCTGGGCGCAGCCCACGGCGGCGTTGATGTTCGGCAGACGATAGTTGTAACCCACCTCATCGTGGAAGAATTCCCAGGTATGCTGCCGCTTCGCCGTGGTGGTGAGGTGTTTCGCCCTGGCCGCCAGGGTGTCGCTGCCGGTGATGATCATGCCGCCGCCGCCGGTCGTCACGGGCTTGTTGCCGTTGAAGCTCAGGATGCCCACCTCCCCGAACGTTCCGGCATGACGCCCCCGGTAAAAACTGCCCAAGGCCTCGGCGGCGTCCTCGACGACGGGAAGCCCATAGTGTCCGCAGATCTCCAGGATGCGGTCGATCCGCGCCGGATGCCCGAAGGTATGCACGGGGACGCAGGCGGCTATCCTCCCCCCCGTCGTCCGGTCGCGGCAGCCGCCGTGGGGATCCGGGCGGGCGTGGGCAGCCAGGAAATCCGCCAATTTGTCGGGATCGAGACCCAGCGTCGTCTGCTCCACATCGACGAACACCGGCCGGGCGCCGCAGTAGGCAATGGCATTGGCGGTGGCCACAAAGGTCAGCGGCTGGGTTATCACCTCGTCGCCGGGGGAAACGCCGGCCAGCATCAGGGCGGTGTGGAGGGCGGCCGTGCCGCTGGAAACGGCGACGGCATGCGCCGCCCCGGTATATTCCCGGATCTTGGCTTCAAAACGACCCACATATTCCCCGACATAGGAGACATAAGTCGTATCTATGCAATCCAATAGATACTTCTTTTCATTGCCCCCAAAACGGGGGGCGTGGAGAGGCACGGGAACCTCGCCCGGATAAAGGGACTTTATGAACGCCACCGTTTTCTCAAACATTATAGATATCCCATTTATAGCGGCGCAGGTTTCCCCCGTCCTGGAACCAGGCGATCGTTTCCCGGAGTCCCTCTTTCAGGTCATATGCGGGCTCCCAGCCCGTCAGGCTCCGAATCTTTTCATTACTGCCCAGTAATCTTTCCACCTCGCTCTTTTCCGGTCTAATCCGCATGTCTTCGCATTCAATGACCGCGGCAGGATCGATTTGGTCTATTATCTCCCGTGCTATCCGCCCGATGGAGATCTCCTGCTGCGAGGCGATGTTTATCTCTTCCCCGATGGCGGCCGGAGTCTCCGCTACGGCAATGAAACCCCGCACGGTATCCAGCACATAATTGAAATCCCGGGTGGGGGACAAATTCCCGAGCTTGATCTTCCTCACCCCCCCCAGCAACTGAGAAATGATGGTGGGAATGACCGCCCGGGCCGATTGCCGCGGCCCGTAGGTATTGAACGGCCGGACGATCGTCACCGGGGTGTCGAAACTGCGATAAAAGCTCTCCGCCATGCGGTCGGCGCCGATCTTCGTCGCGGCATAGGGCGACTGTCCCTGGCAGGGATGCCGTTCGTCGATGGGTACATATTGGGCCGTTCCATAGACCTCCGACGTGGAGGTGATCAAAACCCGGTCACAACCGGACTCCCGGGCCGCCTGGAGGACATTCAACGTCCCCTTGATGTTCGTATCCACATAACTGTCCGGAGAATGATAGCTGAAGGGAATGCCGATCAGGGCGGCGAGATGGAAGACCACGTCGATACCCGCCATGGCCTTGGCCACCCCGTGGGGATCACGAATATCGCCGGCAAAGACATCCAGGCCGTCCCGAAGCTCCTTGGGCAGGGCCTCCAACCAGCCCCAACTGTTGAAGGAATTGTAGAACACAAAGGCACGGACCCGGCAGCCTCGGGACAACAGCGCCTCCACCAGGTGGCTGCCGATGAACCCGTCGGCTCCGGTTACCAAGATGCTGAGTTTTGTCAGGTCCATAGGTAACGTATAAATCTTAATTCATTACGAGGCGTTAAGTTCAATCACGAAACGGCGAAAAACATTTGATTTGCCGCTTGCGAACCATCTTTCCGCAGCTACACAAAGCTCACGGCATCGTAAAAAGTCCGGATGCTTCGTTGCGCTTCATCCCTCGTCACGGCGACGTACGTCCCAGTACGCCTCATTCCTCAGGATTCGCGCGCCTCGCCTGCGGATCTTTTTACGATGCCGTCCCAAATGGAACATTTTTTGCGCTTTTTACGATGTCATCAAAGCTCACCGGGCACATTTACGGGGATGACGAAATTTCGTCACTATATAACTTACTGATATTATTGAATAATTAAATATTAATCAAAAAATTTGCCCAGTCACTAACTGACCATCGGTCAGGATAGTTCCCGGATGGGTCCCGCTGCGCCGGGGTCCTCGGAAGGGTTTTCAAAGGCATCCAGGGCCTCCCGGAGGCCGGCGACGGCATCGTTGAGCGCCGCCAGATCCGCGTCGGACCAGTCGGCGATCTCCGCCTTGTCCAGCCGCTCCCTCGTTTTCTCCAGGAGGGCGCAGAGAACGCCCGCCGGCGTCTTCACTTCCCGGGGTCTTTTCCCCTCCCGTTCCTTCTGGAGGCGCTCCTTGAGTTTTTCAAAGGCCGACCGCATGCCCCGCTCCTGCTTCTTCCGGGATATCTCCACGAGGTCCGATTTCGGGATGTCGGTGTTGCCCCGGCATTCGTCGCGGATCTCCGGGGGCAGGCGATTGATGAGGAGCATCTCGTTGATCGTCGTCCGGGGCTTGCCGATGACCCCGGCCAGTTGCTCCTGGGTGTAGTTTTGTTCATCCATGAGGCGTTTCAAGGCCTCCGCCTCCTCCACGGCGGTGAGGTCCTGGCGGAGGAGGTTCTCCACCAGGGCGATCTCGGCGTGGTTCCCCTCCACGCAGATCCCGGGGATGACGTGGAGGCCGGCCATCTTCGCCGCTGCCAGGCGCCTCTCCCCCGCCACGATGATGACCCAGCCCTGATCTCCCGATCGGAAGAGGACCGGCTCCAGGATGCCGTGGGTCCGGATGGAGGCGGCCAGTTCCTCCAGGCCCTGGGGATCCATGTATTTGCGGGGCTGATTCGGATCGTTCTTGAAATCGATAACCGGAACCTCATAAAGCTTACCGCGTTCATATGTCATGGCGCTTATCCCTCCTTTCGCTTGTCGTTGCCGGTCCCGGTCCGCGCCCCGTCACGTCGCCCTCCCCGGCGGCGGCATCAGCGGTCGCCGGGGAGGGCACCCGCTTTCACTTCGACCGGCAAACAGGTCCTGGATAACGTCGGCATCGTCGCCACGGCGGGGGCCGGGGCGATGGCCCCGCCGGTGCCGATAACCGCTATATATTTCCGTTGCCCCCTAAGTCAATCCTTTCCATAGGCATGTCTCCTCAGGCAACCGCCGCCCGCCGCAGGATCGCCGCCGCCCGCTCCTGGGCGGGATCGAGGTTGTAGATTTCCGGCTCGATATCCACAAGCAGAGAGTTTTGCATAACTGCGGAAAAATGGTTCGCAAGCGGCGAAACAAATGTTTTTCGCCATTTCGTGATTGAACTTAACGCCTGGTTATGAATAAGATTCATACGTTACCCATTCAGAAGCGAAAAAGATTTCTGAGCCGTGGCGAAGCCATTTTTCAAAGGTCTCAAGCACCGGCGTCGCCCCCAGCAGGCTGATGACTTCCGCCGTGGCCACGAAGGTGAACGGGGTGGTGAAGACGGCGTTGCCGGGACCGATGCCGTAAGCCATCGGGGCCATGAGCAGGGCATCCGTGCCGGAGGCGCAACTCACGGCGTGCCGGACGCCGGCATAAGCCGTCAGTCCGTCGAGGAAGGTTCATCCTGCAGGGAAGTCATCTGGATGGCTTTGGTCATGGGTTACCTTTATAAAAACGGACGCACTCTTCATCCATTCATGACGACATCGTAATAAGTCAAAAAATGTCCCATTTGGGACGGCATCGTAAAAAGATCCGCAGGCGAGGCGCGCGAATCCTGAGGAATGAGGCGTACTTGGACGTACGTCACAGTGACGAGGGATGAAGCGCTTTCGAAGCATCCGGACTTTTTACGATGCCGTCATTCATGGAAGGGTGCCGTTTTCTTCGATCAACTCTTCTAATGTACGGAAGAACCGGTCACAATATGCTGCCCGCCTCCGCACCCTATCGGCATCGAGCATCGCCAGAATCTTGGGCCCATGGCGAATCTTGTGATATTCACCTTTTTGTGTGTTTAGCGTCGCGTCGCTCAGCGCCTGATACACATCCCTTTTATCGACCTCTTCCATGTTTGACCGGCGCGGCAAGGCATTCCTGTTAAATCCTGCACCATAAAACCGCGTCAAGGCGCCCCGGTCTGAAAGGAGCCAGGTTTCCATCACCTGTACCATCAGATGCACAAGCTTTGGGGACATGCCTTCCACATCGAAGCCCCCATTCCTCTTTAAGTAGTCCAAAGGCGGCAACAACAACGGCCCGTCGGAATCGACCAAGAGGATATTAGCGGCGTCACGATGCCTTTCGAGAGCGTTCTGGTAGTCTTCCACGGCATTTCGGGTAGAGCCACAGGCGATAATATTCCAGCGCACACGCTGCGTCCTGGCCTTCTCTCGCACACTGGACAAAAACTTGCTGAAACCCTCTCGGAGAGCGGCCTTGCCGCTACGCTGATCCCCGCCACCCTCTACGTAAATCCTGATCTCGCCTACCATATCTCACTCACCAACGTTTTCCCCCGATCTCCCCCATGCGCCAAATCTCTCCCAAGGCGTACTTCTTGAGCCAGTTCCCAAGGTCCTTGCGATCTAAGCGCTTCACGGTGGTGCCACCATCCTCCTTGTCGCAAACCAGAACCGCTTCAGGCGTATCCGTCAGACTGTCCACAAGGATGTCGGACTGGGTCGTAACGATCAGTTGCATGCGCTGGGATGCTTCGATCATCAGTGCCGCAAGGGACGGGAGAATGTCCGGATGTAATCCCAATTCCGGGTCCTCGATGCAAACCAGCGGCGGGGGCTCCGGATGGCACAATATGGCTAGTAAAGACAGGTACCGAAGCGTGCCGTCCGACAGACGGGTGGCCGGCACCGGCGTGATCAATCCTCTTTCATGAAGGAAAACCTGCACGGTCCCCGCATGAATCTTAACGGAAACATCCTCGAACGGCTCGTGAAATTCCTTCATCTTATCCAGGAAAAGCTTTCTCAGGCCAGATCGATGCTCCAGATGGTTGATGACCAGCCCAAGATTGGCGGAATTTTCCAAAAGGATATCCTCAGGCAGCTTCGTTTCTTGAGGCATGCGGGCCGAGGTAAAGCGTCCGATGGTCCAGTCTCGATAGATCATGATTCTAGCGTATTGGGTGGCCAGATAGGTAATCTCGGGATACATATCCGGTTCCTTGCGCTGAGACAAAATGGATTGGTCCAGGGCGATATCTTCCCGGCGAAGTTTTCGCTGGGTGCGGTTTTCAGATCCGTTTTCCGATTCCGAAGACTCGGGGTAGGCGCTGATCACGGGATGCCCCTTCTGATACCTGTAATAAAAACGCACATCCGACTTATCGGCAACATCGGGCCGCTCGTTCTCCACGGCTTCGTCAGCCAGTTCGAAACGCTGCCCCGTCATTGTGAAGGAAATTCTGTGCCGCAATGGCATAATCCCGTTGGGATAAAATACGGTCGCTTCAACCTCCGCCACGGGTGTTTTCGCCGCGCCTTTCCAAAGCCACTCCTCGACGCCGCCCCCCTGACGAATCGGACCCGAGAAATCTTTACAGGAGCTCCGCAAAAAGTCCACCGCGTCAATCAAATTGGATTTCCCCGCGGCGTTCGGCCCGATCAAAACATTCAAGGATTCCAGGTTTATCTCCTCAGAATCAGGGCCAAAGGAAAGAAAATTCCGCAACCGAAGAGAACGAATCAGTTTTTTACTTCCCGACATGATCTATTCACCTCGCTTTGCCGCGCCGTTGTTTGCGCGTCTTTGCCTGCCGTATTTGGCAAACTATAATTCCGACTCCAGGTTCTCATTGCGCGTATTAGCAGTAGCGTTCGGGTGCCACAGCAGGTGCAGGATGCCGCAGGCTCCGAAAAAACGCAAGCTATTTCCCGCATGTCGCTTTCTTGTTGGGCGATGCGAGTCTAGTAGGAGTCAGGCTCATCTAACTCCCCCCTTATGCATGTTATGTTCTCTGCAAAGGGGATAGATATCCCCCTTCTGATCAGTGCTTCCGCCACCGTTAAACCGAGATCCTGCATTCATCTTGTTGTACCCATTTTCTTACTCGATAGTATTTTTGCCTAAACCATTCTTGATGACATCGTAAAAAGCGCAAAAAATGTCCCATTTGGGACGGCATCGTAAAAAGATCCGCAGGCGAGGCGCGCGAATCCTGAGGAATGAGGCGTACTGGGACGTACGTCGCAGTGACGAGGGATGAAGCGCTTTCGAAGCATCCGGACTTCTAAGTAAGTCGCACGTAACTAATTGGATTCTTTAGATACGTGTTTGACGGTTTTGGGCCGGTTTCATGGCACAGACTCGACTTACTTCTTTTATACAGGCCCGGCAGTCGGCGGGCTAGGGCGCTTTTTACGATGCCGTCATTTCTGCCAATGTATTCGGTTGTACATACAGCTCCGCCCTCTGGATTCCCGGCGGGCGGATATCCCCTGGCGGCGGCCCGGGATCCGGGCCAGGTCGAGGCCTTGAAAAGGCTAAGGTCTTAACTCCGTGTCCGACCGGCCCTGGACATGGGTCTCCACGCCGGACAACTCATTGCGCAGTTCGACTATCTCTCTTTCCAGACGCTCGTACTCCGCCAGCTTGCGCTTCAGGAAGTAAAAGGTCGTGCGGGCCTTTTCCTCGATCCCGCTGGGCGTCAGTTTGTAGAGATAGGAAATCTTGTTGCTGGAGCTCTTGAAGTTGTCTACCTTGACCAGGCCGCGCCGGATCAGGGACTTGATCAGATAGTTGACCTTGCCGAGACTTATGCCCAGGCGCGAGGACAGCTCCCGCTGGGTCAGGGCCGGTTCTTCCTTGATCGCCTTGAGTATCTTCAGGACGTCTTCATTGTTCAACGGCGGCATTTCCGGTTTCGACAAGCGGATTCTCCTTGCGTTCAATGCATGAACATGCGCCGTTCCTAAACCAGCGCGGATAGAAAGTCAAGGGAAATTTATTGAAAGCTACGCTTTGCCGTCGTCCCGAAGGCCCGCATGCCAAAGGATGAGACTTGAATAGACATGCAGTTTGCTGCGGATGCGCCGGGAAAGCCCGAGGGTGAAAATAACCGCCAGGGAGGTAAAAAACCAGTTGACCAGCAGGCGGAGGAAGATGGTGATCCGGATCAGCGCATAGTAGGGAAGGCCGTGCCATTTGCGGAAAAACTGATAGCGGGACCGATAGAATTCGATCCGGGACCGGACGCCGGGGCCGATGCTCTGACCCTGAAGATGATAGATCCGGGCGGACGGCACATGATAGATTTTCCAGCCTTGCCGGCGCATCCGGTAAGCCCAGTCCGTCTCTTCCATGAAGAAGAAATACCGCTCGTCGAACCAGCCCACCTCATCCATGGCCTGTCTTCTCACCAGCAGGCAGGCGCCTACCCCGGAATCGACCGCGAGGGGCCGATCGTAATCGTAACGCTTGCCGGGGTAGCGGCGGGGGAAAAGATATTCCAGAACCGGCATGTTGAACAGCAGGGTAAACAGCGTCGGAAAAGCGGCGATGGAATTCTGCTTCGTCCCGTCCCGGTTGAGAAGCTGACCGCAGGCCATGGCGGCGTCCGGGCGGGATTCCATAAAGGAAAACAGCTCCCGGACGGCGTCTTCCGTCACCACCGCGTCGGTGTTGAGGAGCAGGGCATAGCGCCCCCGCATCACGGCAAAGGCCTGATTGTTCGCCGCGCCGAACCCGCGGTTCTCTTCATTGACGATCACCCGCGCCGCGGGGAAACACTCCCGCAGCATGGCGACACTGCCGTCGGTGGAGGCGTTGTCCACCACAATGATCTCACAGGTTGGGCCGCCGCGGGTCCCCCGGAGCGACGCCAGGCAGTTTTTCAGCAGTTCCCCGGTGTTCCAGTTGACGACGATCACCGAGACATCCGGCGTTTTCCCCCCCGCCGGCATGCTCATGGCTCCCCCGCCGGCCGTCCCCGGCGCCGGGTCATCTCCGCCAGCTTGGCGTATTTGCAGAACTTATTTATCCCATCGGTGGCGGCCAGCGTGAGGCCCTGCGGGCCGTCGAGCATCCCCAGCCGGAATACGTAATCCTGGAGAAAGGTCAATGCCGCCCGGACCAGGGCGCCGCCCACCGTGGCCCGCCGGCCGGCGGCATAGGCCTCCCGGGCGCCCAGAGTCGAATAGTGGTCGATCTTCCGGAGAATCAGGCTCAGATCGCTCTCCGTGCAATGGACAATGGGGACGTCGAGGGCCGCCACGGGGCCCTCGACCTCCAGGCCTTCGTGAACAGCGGCGACGGACATCCGGCCCTGCCCCCGGCGGAAAAGGCGGGT
>Ga0209719_1004688_pt1 | contig 10890 bp, 7 predicted proteins | sample AD_JPNAS2_MetaG_FD_184421 | JGI IMG/M metagenome (GOLD analysis project Ga0209719, IMG submission 184421) | Active sludge microbial communities of municipal wastewater-treating anaerobic digesters from Japan - AD_JPNAS2_MetaG (SPAdes) (version 2) | ecosystem: Engineered > Bioreactor > Anaerobic >...
CGTCGGCACGCTCCCGTTCGCTGAGCAGCCGGTCGAAGAGCAGCACCTCGCCGATCTGGCCGCGGAACGTGGTGCGGTGAGTGTGAGGCCGGTAGCCGAGGCAGATCGGCGTGTCGACCGTAACCCAGTCGCCGCCCAGCACTTTGCTGACCTTGGAGGGAACGCCTCCCGAGCGCCAGCCGGTGATGATGTCGGCCGCCGTGGCTTCCATCATGTAGACGTTGGCGGCGGCCGCAGGGAGCACCGGGAAGATGGAAAGATCGTCGTCGTTGTTGCCGTAGCAATTCCCGAACGCCCGGTCGGTCAGCTCGTACATCGTGCGTGTCGCGTTCTGGTTGCCGAAGGCGACGACCGCCTGCTGGTCGTCTGCCCCGGGGTCGCGCGAGAGCACGGCGACCAAGGTGCGCGGCACGCTGCCGCTGATGCCGGTGTTGGCGGCGGAGCGAAGGCCGGTGGTGTTGCTGTCGATCTTCAGCATCGGCCGGCCAGCCGCTGAGTAGGAGTCGGCGTCGGTCACCAGCAGTGGACCTTGGTAGTTGGGCTGGATACCGGCGTCCATGGATGTGCCGCGCGTGCCCTTGTTGACGAGGGCTGTGACGCGGCCGGCGGTGTCGGTGGTGACGGTGGCGGGATCGGAGGGGTCATACCAGACGGCCGGCGCGAGCGCCGCGATCGCCTCTGCGCCGGGCGCAAGCCGCAGCGTGCCCTCAGCGACCGTGACGGGCACGGCGGCGTCTTCCGGCGCGGCCAAGCCTTCGGCGGTTGTCCATTTCTGCCGGAGCATCTCCATGAGCTGTTCGCGCTCGACAGTGGAGAGGAGGCGGTCGAAGATGAGGATTTCGCCGATCTCGCCGCGCGCGCTGCTCTTGGAGGCATCGATGCGGTTGCCGATGACGAAGCGCGAGTCGGCGGTGTTGAAATTCCCTGAGACGGTCAGGGAATTGTAATTCTGGCCGTTACCGGTGCGCCAGGCCTCCGAGGTCTTGGCGCTCGTGAGCTGGGAATAGACGACGTGGGCGACCTTGGCGTCGGGGCGGGGCGACATACTCAGGTCGTAGCCGGAGTAACCGCCGATGACGACGGAAGAGTTGTCGGCGCGGTCGCCGACTTCCCACATCTGGCCGGCGGAGGTGGCGCCGAAGCAGGTATAGGCGGCGGTGGTGTCGGACTCGCGGGTAAGGACGGCGACAACCGTACGGGGGACGGCGCCGGTGATGCCGAGGGCTTCTGTCGAGACGAGCCCGGTGTTGTTGGCGTCGATCTTGAGCATGGGCAGGCCGGAGACGGCGTAGGAGAGCGTGCCGGTTGCGAGGAGAGGCGGGTTGGAGAGGTTGGGCGAGGCCGTGGGGGCGACGTCGAGGGCGGCGCCGCGCGTGCCCTTGTTGGCGAGCGCAACGACGCGCCCTGCCCCGTTGAGGGTGACGGCGGACGAGTCCGAGGGGTCGTACCAGCCCACGGGAGCGAGGGAGCGTACGAAACTTTCGAAAAGGGCCACGGCCGACGGGACCACCGGCGCGGCCGTGAGGGTTGCCGTGCCTGGGCCGGTCTTGGTGAAGGACTGGGCCGAGAGGCTGCCGTTGACGAGGCGTCCGCTCTCGATGGCCACAGGCTGGAAGTTGGTGACCGTGGCTCCGCCTAGATCGAGCGTGCCGCCGGCGAGGGTGAGCGCGCTGGCCGGCGAGAGGGTTTGGTTGCCGGCCGCGAGGCGCAGGGTGCCGTTGGAGACGACGGTGGGGCCGGTGTAGGTATTGGCGGCGGCCAGGTTGAGCAGGCCGGAACCGAGCTTGGTGAGGCCGCCGCTGGCGGACGTGGCGATGGCTGCGGCGGCCGCCGCAGCGGTGCCGCCGCCGCCGCGGTGCCGCCGCCGCCGCGCAGGGTCACGGACGGCGCAGCCGTGTATCCCGTGCCGGGCGAGGTCACGCGGATGGCGGTCAGCGTACCGGTCGCGGTGTCGATCTCTGCGATGGCCGTGGCGCCGGAGCCGTTGCCGCCCGAGAAGAGCACGGCCGGTGGCGCGATGTAGCCGCTACCAGGCGCGGTGACGGTGACGGATGCGACGCCGAGGCCGGACGGCGCTTGCAGCGGTTGGTCGAGCGTGGTGCCGCCGCCGGTGCCGGGCGTTTCGATCACGGCACCGCCCGCATAGACGTTGAGCAGGGGCGGCGTATTGTTGGCGCCGGTGCGCACGAGTGCAGAAACCGCATTACTCGGGTCGGCCGTTCGTAATACACCGCCGTTGAAGGCGATCGCGGCGGATGCCGCGTTGCCGGCGGCGTTGTTGCCGCCCTTTTGGAAGTAGCGGGCGGTCAGCGCGCCGCCGTTGAGGTTGACGTACGCTTCCGGCGCCCCGTTGCGATTGGCGAGGCGGATCTCACTGTTGACGACGGCTTGGGCGTCGTTTTCGAGCGTGAGCACGGCGAATCCGTTGGAGTAGTTGTTCTCGCCTGTCCATTCGCCGAGCTGGAGGGAGTGGCCGCCCGTGTCGAGCACGCCGCCCGCCAGATGGAAGATGCCCACGCCGGCCCGGCAGGAGAAGGTGCCGTTGTAGTAGTCGCCGATGACGCCGCTGGCGGGGGCGACACCGGTGTTGATACGCAGCGTGCCGCCACGCTGTTCGATGATACCCGTGGCCCCGCTGTTGCGGCCGAGCTGGACATAGCCCTTGTTGGCCAGTTCTCCGCCGTCGAGGCGGTAGTATCCGGAGCCGTTCTCACCGATGCGGCTCTCGTTGGCGGTTCCGCCCGTGTTGGTCACGACCCCTGCGGTCTGATAGACGGCGCCGGCGGAACCGGTGCCGTTGCCGACGAGCAGCCGTCCGTTGGCGACGGCGCCCTCGCCGACATGAAGGATGGCGCGGGAGTCGGATGCCGCGCCGACAGACAATGCGGGCCCGGCCCGATTGTAGCCGGGATCGTCCGTGTTGAGCGCGGTGCCGGCCAGTCGCAGGACGGCGCGTGCGGAGGCGTCGGGTGCTGCGCCGACGGAGACCGAATAGGTGTGCAGCGCGTGGTTGCCGGTGGCGGTCAGGTCGAGTTCCCCGTTGTACACATCGACCGGACCCAGATCGGGAGCGCTGCCCGTGAGGCTGAGCGTGTGCGTCCCGAGTTTTTTCAGTCCGATGAACGGGAAGTCGCTCGTGAAGGCGAAATCCTCGTAACAGGTGTCGAAGCCGAGGGCGGTGGAGGCGGGTGCCGTGGAGAACGTTGTATCGGCCAGGGCCGTGAGCTGCGCGTGGCTGAAGCCGTCGGCGGAGGTGCCGGAGGCGACACGGGCGATGAAGGCGCCGGTGTCGGAAACGGTGAGGCCCGCGACGGCCTGCGCACCCAGTGTACCGGGCGCGACGGCGTAGAGGTTGCCCTGTGTCACGGTGGTGGCGCCGGCGTACGTGTTGGCCGGATTGAAGAGCCAGAACCAGCCGGCGCCCTCTTTGAGCAGGCCGCCGTCTCCGCCGATGGCGCCGGTGATGGCGGCGGTGCCGCCGGGAAGGGCATTGAGGCGCGACGTGCCGGCGGCGAGCGACACCGGTCCGGCCCAGACGTTCAGGTTTGTGTCCATGTTGCCGTTGTTGACGCGGAAATAGGCGTTGTCCGCGAGGTGCAGCGACCACAGGAGAGGGGCAGTCATCTGATACAGACAGACGCCCGCGCCGGCGGCGGCGTCGGCGACCGTGGCCGCCGAGCCTTGGAAGTCGCTCTCCTCAAAGCGGAACATGCCGCCCGCGACCTGCACGGCCGTGCCGGCGGTCACGTTGGACACCGCCGCCCGCACGACGGAGAATTCGCCGCCGCCGTTGACGGTCAACGCGTGGCCGCCGAAATCGAAGCTGCCGTTGCGCACGTCGAAGCGCGAGGCCGAATAGACGGATGCGTCGCCGGCGAGCGCCACGCTCCTGAAGGCGTTCTGCTGGCTGACGCCGCCGCTGTGGCGCAGGGCGCCCAGGCCGTCCGGGCCGGCGCCTTCCACCGTGATCGGATTGGCGATGGACGCGGTGCCCGTGACGGGGTTGGCGGTGGCCGGCGCGATGGCGATGTCCAGCGCGCCGCCGTTCGCGATGGAGACGGGGCCGATGCCGAGCGATCCGTTCTGCCCGGAGTAGAGGGTGCCGCCCTGGATGAGGGTGCCGCCCGAGTAGGGGCTGGGACGGGCCAGGGTCAAGTCACCGGCTCCGGTCTTGCGCAGCGTGCCGGGGCCGCTGACGGTCGCGCTCATGACGGCGGCGTGGCCGGCGGGCATGTCAAACGTGAGAAGGCCTTCCTGGATCAAGAGCGGGCCGGTGAAGCCGAGCGGGCCGCCGAGCGTCACGTTGCCGGGGCCGGACTTCGCGAGCCCGAGGTGTGTGCCGTAGGCATCGGCCACGCCGGCCGCGACGGTCAGTTCTGCGGCCGGATTGTCGTTGCGCAACGCCAGCAGCGCCTCGTCGCGCTGGGCGGCGATCTGCCACTTCTGCATGAGGTAGGCCTCGACCGCCGCGCGGTCGGTGTCCGACAGCGTGTAATCGAAAACAAGGACTTCGGCCACGTCGCCGGGGCCGGAGAAGTTGGCCGCTGTGTTCGGGCGGTGCAGCAGGTGGATGGGGGCGTCGACCGTCGCGAAGGCGAAGGTCTTGGTGCCGAGCAGTTCGCCGTTGCGGTATCCCGCGCCGGCGTCGGGTATGCCGTCAATGCCCGAGATAAAGGTCAGCACATTGTGTCCGACAGGCGAGGGGACGTTGATATCGAGATCGTTGGCCTTGGTGGAAAACGACGTGGCGATCAAGCGCTCGCAGGTGGTGAAGTCTTGGTTGTTGCCGGCATCGGAACCAAGATAGAGGGCGTAGAAGTTGTTTCGCGAGGTGGGATGGCGCGCTGCGACCAAAAAGGTGGTGCGCGGGGCCTTACCGGAGATGCCGGGGGTGCCAAGCGAGGCGAGCCCCTGCGGCGGCTCGATGCCGTCGGCTCGCGCGACTCCGAGTCCGTTGACTGCTCCCGGGACATAACGCGGTCCGATACGGTCGCCGGGCACGGCGGCGTCCAACTCGCTACCGCGCGAGCCTTTGTTGGCCACCCGTGTGATACGACCGTCGGCATCGGTGGTGACGGTCGCGGCGTCGGCGAGGTCGTACCAGGCCAGCGGGGCGGCCGGAAGCGTGGGCAGCACGGCGGCGCCGCTGGGCGGGGTCTGGGCGGAGGGCGTGGTCAGCGTACCGTTGGCGAGTGTCAGGTTGTTGCCGTTCGCGTCGATGGCAACAAGTGAAGCGGCGAGGGTCTGCCCGCCGAGATCAACGGTCGCAGGATTGTCCGCATGTTGTTGCGTGAGCGAGAAGAGGTGCGTGGGATCAGCGGCAAGCGTGGATGCCGCCCGCTGTGCCGGCGGCGTCGATGACGGCGGCGGCGGTCGCGTCGTCCGGGATCACCGAAGGGCCGAGCGCTGTCAGGGAAACGGTCGGGCCGGTGGCGCTCGCGGCCAACACGCCCAGCGCGGCATCATAAACGGCGGGCTGGCCGTTGACGGTGAACCAGGCGGGCAGCGGGCCGGGGGTCAGGTTCTGGATCACGAGTCGGTTGGAAGGGGTGCCCAGCGCCGGAGCCACGACGTCCAGAGTGGCACCTGTGACACGTTCGAGCGTCGGTACGGCGACGGTCGAAGCAGAGGGGGCGTTCGGGATCAACCAGCGGACACCGGCACCGTTGAGCGCGTTGGTCAGCGGCAGGGTGACGGCAAAATTGTCTGCCGCCGCCGGGTTGAACGCTAGGGTACTGCCTGCCTGACAAGTGAGCAAGGTGGTGTTGAAGGTCGCGCCGGGACCGACTGCCAGCGTGCCGCCTTCGTTGACGGTAAAGGCGTTGTCAGTGGCCGTACCGGAGAAAACGAGCGTGCCGCCGCCTGCTACGACGACATTCAGGGCACCGGTGCCGTTGGAGAGCGTGCCGCTGAGGATGTTGGTCTGCGTACCGCTGAAGGTCAGCGTTTTGGTTCCGGACGAAATGGGGGCGATGGCACCGCTGAAGGTCAAGGGACCGCCGCCTGCGTTTTCGAACGATGTGCTGCCGGCGCTGAGTTGGACGGGGAGTGTTAGCGTGGCTTGCGAGGTGCCGGTGTAGACGAATTTGGACGGGCTGCCGTCGGAGCGCACGGCCGTCACGCCCAGTGCGGCGGGATCGGTGAACACGACGGTGCCGTTGCCCGTCGAGATGCGGGTTGTCCCTGTGAAGGAGTTGCCGGGATTCGTCAACAGCAGGGTGCCCGCCGCGTTCAACTCGACGCCCGAGCCCTCCACGCCGGTGATGCGGGCGGCGATTGTGAGGGTGGTGCCTGCCGCTGGCTTGATATTCGCAAAATCGGTGGTGGATGTGCCGGTACGCGAGATCGTGACCTCGCCATCGCCGTCGAGTGTGAAGTCCGCACTGGCGACCAGAATATCGCCGCCGCCGTTCGAGAGGGCGAGCGTTGCACCCGCCGCGACCGTGACGGTGGCCGGGGCATTGGCGAAGATCGTTTTCAGCGTGATGCTTGCCGGGATCGTGACAACCGCCGGGGTGTTGAAGGTTGCCGTGTCGGACGCGGCTTGCGGCACGCCGTCCGACCAGTTGGCGGCGTCTGTCCACGAGCCTGTGGCACCTCCAATCCAAACAGAATCCACTGCCGAGACAGCGCTCACGGCTACCAAGGTCACAAACGCGGCCAAACATGAACTACGGACATAATGACGGATCATGTCGATCTCCTTTCGTCGTGCGAATCGTTCTTCACCTAAAGATACAGGGGATAGATCGCCCGTAGCTTAACGCCTATACGCTTTCACGGTCAAGCGAAATCGGGTCAAAGTAGCAAAATCCTAGCATTCTACGCGAAAATCATGTTGTCTACGGAGGCGGGACGGGACTATACTATGGCGCATGAAAACAACTTATCTCGTGAGTGTGTCGGCTCTCTTAAGTATGTTGGCGGTCTGCGGGTGCGGTCGGCAAGACGGCGCTGCGGCGGGTGCCGCGAAACCGGTGACGTTGACCTATAGCGTCTTTTTCCCGCCGACCCATGTGCAGGCCAAACTGGCCGGCGAGTGGGCCAAGGCAGTCGAAGTGCGCTCCGAAGGTAAGGTGAAGATCACGGTGTTTGCGGGCGGGGTGCTGACCAAGGCAGATCAATGCTATCAGGGTGTGGTGGACGGCGTGTCGGATCTGGGCATGAGCGCCTTCGCCTACACGCGCGGGCGTTTTCCGCTGCTGGAGGGCTTGGATCTGCCGGTGGGATACCCGGATGGAATCAGTGCCACGCGGATCGTGAACGCGCTTACCGCTCAGTTTAATCCGGCTGAGGTGCAGGACACCAAGTTGCTCTATGTCCATGCGCACGGTCCCGGCATACTGGCCTCCAAAAAACCGGTGGCCGGGCTGGCCGATCTCAAGGGCATGAAGGTCCGCGCCACTGGCTTCTGTTCTAAAATCGTGGAGAGCCTCGGCGGGTCGCCGATCAGCATGCCGCAGGGCGAGACCTACGAAGCGCTGCAGAAAGGGGTGGTCGAGGCGACTTTCTGTCCGGTGGAGACACTCAAGGGCTGGAAGCAGGGTGAGGTGATCCAAAGCCTGACGGATTCGCGTTGTGTCGGATACACGACCTCCTTTTTTGTGGTGATGAACAAGGAGAAGTGGGCCACATTGCCGCCCGAGGCGCAGCGCGCCATCGAGGAAGTGTCGGCTGAATGGGTCGTGAAGCACGGCCAGGCTTGGAACGAGGCGGACGCTGAAGGACTCGCGTTCGTCAAAGATCTGAAACGCTCGACTGTTGAGTTGAGTGCCGAGGAGCAGGCCGCGTGGACGGCACGTGTAGCACCGCTGCTCGCCGGTTATGCTGCTGGCGCGGACGCGAAGGGGCTGCCCGGTGCGGCTTTTCTGGAGGCTCTCAAGAAACAGGTGGCAGAGGCACGCGCGGTGAGTGGGAAGTAAATCATGCGAAGACCGGTAAGAGTGCCGCTAGGGCCTTTCTGGCGGGCGGTGGTGTGGGTTGGACGTGTCATGACGGCAGTTTCGGTGGTCGGGTTGCTGGTGATGATGACTGTGACGTGTCTGGACGTGGTGTTGCGTGTGTGCGGAATGCCGGTCAAAGGCGCGTATGACGTGGTGCGTGTCGCCGGTGCGATCACCATCGCGTGTGCGTTGCCGGTGACAACCGCTATGAAGGGGCACGTCGCGATTGAATACTTCTTTCAGCGCCTGAATCGGCGCTGGCGTCTAGCGGTGGACTCCCTGATGCGGTTACTGATGATCGGCGGCTTTCTCTTGGCGGCGTACGAAAGTGTCGGCTACGGTCTGCGCTTTCTGAGGAGCGGCCAAGTGACCGATACGATTGAACTGCCGATCTGCTGGGTGCCGTGGCTGATGGCGATTTCGTTTGCGGTCGCGGCATTGGTGGTCGTTTTTCATTTGGTCTATCCGGGCCGGGAGTTGGTGCGCTCATGACCCCGACAGCAATCGGTGTTTTTGGGATTATCGCGTTGGTGGTGTTGCTGGTATGCAGCCTGCCGGTGGCGATCGCGATGGCGGTGGTGGGCGTGACGGGTTACGCGCTGGTCATTTCCGGCAAAGCAGCGCTAGCGATGCTGTCTGCTGACCTGTACGATGTCTTCGCAAACTATAACCTGACGGTCATCCCGCTGTTTGTTTTTATGGGGCAGGTCGCGTTTCACAGCGGGATCAGCCGACGTCTGTTCGCGGCGGCGAACAGTTGGCTTTCCGGCTTGCGCGGCGGCTTGGCGATGGCGACCGTCGGTGCGTGTGCGGCGTTCGGAGCGATCTGCGGTTCGGGGCCGGCCACGGCGGCGACCATGGCGGCGGTGGCGTTGCCGGAGATGCGGCGCTACAAGTACGACGATGCGCTGGCCAGCGGCACGGTCGCGGCTGGTGGTGGTTTGGGAATGCTGATTCCGCCCAGTGTGGTCTTCATTGTGTACGGCATTTTGACCGAGCAGTCGATCGGCAAGCTCTTTATGTCCGGCGTGATCCCCGGTATTATGGTTTCCGTGCTCTTTTGCGGGGTCATCAGCCTGCAGTGCTGGCTGAATCCCCGGTTGGCGCCGCCGACTTCGCGCGTGTCGTGGCGCGAACGTTTCCGCAAGCTGGGCGGTGTGATTGAGACGCTGATTCTCTTTGTCTTCGTGATGGGCGGAATGTTTGCCGGTTGGTTCACGGCAACCGAAGCGGCGGCCATGGGTGCGGCCGGTAGCGTGGTGATTGCCGTTGCCGGTCGCAACGTGTCCGTCGCCAAGCTTTGGCAGGCTGCGCAGGAAACCGTCAGGACCTCGTGCATGGTGATGGTGATCGTGGCCGGGGCGACCGTGTTCGGCCACTTTTTGGCGGTGACCGGGATGCCCATGCAGTTTGCCGGCTGGTTGACCCATCTGCCGGTGCCTTCGACTGTCATCATCATTTTGATCATTCTCTTCTATCTGGTTGCGGGTTGTTTTATCGACTCGCTGGCGCTGGTTCTGCTTACGGTTCCGATCTTCTATCCGGTGGTGATCGGGTTGGGATATGATCCGATCTGGTTTGGCGTCATCATCGTGCTGGTGACGCAAATGGGCGTCATCACGCCGCCGGTCGGGGTCAATGTGTATGTCGTAAGCGGCATTGAGCGCAGTCTGCCGCTGCAGACGGTGTTCCGCGGTGCCATGCCCTTCCTTCTGGCACTGGCGGTCGCCTGTGTGCTGCTGATGATCTTTCCGCAGCTTGCAACGTGGTTGCCGTCGGCACTGGATTGATGCTTTGGGTCTTTTCAAAGTTCAGAGTTCAGCGTTCGACGTTCAGCGTTCAGCGTTAAAAACGTTCAATGCTCAACGCTCAACTTTCAACTTTGAAGTTATGGTCAGGAAAAGGAGGACGTCATGAATGAATCAGGCTTGCATGTCGATCGTTACCGGAGAATCCTCTTCTGCACGGACTTCTCCGATAATGCGAGGTTCGCCTTTGGCTTTGCGATTAACGCCGCGGTCCGCAACGCCGGTTGCACGCTGACGCTGCTGCATGTGATTCCCGAACCGGACGCGCAGTTCTGGAAGGGGTACATCTATGAAGTGGGCGACATGGACGCGAAAGCGCGCGAGGATATCGATCGGACGATCGATGCCGATTACCGTCCATACGTGCCGGAGGGCGTGACGTTTGAGGTGGAGATGCGCATCGGCGACGCGGCGCGGGTGATTCTCGACTTCGCCGCCCTAGACAATTCGGATCTGATTGTGATCGGACGTCAAGGGCGCGGCGCGATCACGCAATGGTTGCTCGGAAACGTGACCGGCAAGGTGGTGCGCAGGGCGGGCTGTCCTGTGCTGGTCGTGCCGTATGCGTTCAAGGAGAGACAGCCATCCCGAACGGCGGATTAACCCGGCCACAAGTGGCATTGCACTTTTTGCGCACACAAAGGCACAAAGGGCACGAAGGTTGGGAATGGCCGTGCCCCTGTTCTCTGGGTGCGTCACCCTTACGCCTTTCGTCCTCTCGCGTCCATGAGCATGCGCATCCCCTTCTGGTAGTCGCAACCGATCGCCTGGCATAGGGCAAGGTATTCGCAGACATCCAGCCGCCGCTCGCCGGTCTCGATCTTGCACACCCACGAGTGGGGGACATCCAGCTTCGCCGCCACAGCGCGCATGGTCAGCCCGTGGGACTGGCGCTGTTCGCGCAGCCAGCCCAGCAGAGCCCGGTACTCGGCGGAGTGGATGGTTTTCATACCCGTCAAGTATAGAGTCGCAAGCGCGGTGTTCCCAAAAACGGAACACGCTTTGCATTGCTCACTGGTAAAAATCAAAAAATGCAAAATCGGCTTGTTCCTGTTTTGGGAACATAGTAAGGTGTTCGCAACTGGAGAAAGGACTCTGTCATATTGTCAGTGATAGCAATGCGTGAAATGTCAAGAAGA
>Ga0209719_1004692_pt1 | contig 10884 bp, 9 predicted proteins | sample AD_JPNAS2_MetaG_FD_184421 | JGI IMG/M metagenome (GOLD analysis project Ga0209719, IMG submission 184421) | Active sludge microbial communities of municipal wastewater-treating anaerobic digesters from Japan - AD_JPNAS2_MetaG (SPAdes) (version 2) | ecosystem: Engineered > Bioreactor > Anaerobic >...
TCCGTCTTCTCGACGAAGACCAGGGGGCCTGCAATCTGTGCAACCGTTCTATACTCCTTCATGATCACGCCGCCCTTACTGCATCGAATTCAGCTTCCATATCCTTCCGGATCTGTGCAAGCACCGGTTCGTAGTCCTTGATGAACTTGATCTGAACAAGCTCGTTCTTGCTCTTCACGCCGATGACCTGCTGCGGGGTCGCTCCGCCTGCCTGGGCGGTGCGCGCGAGATCAGCGTAGAACTTGATCGCCTTCATCATGTCGTACTGCTTGGACATCGGGCAGAACGTATCCACCGCATCGTAGGCGTTCTGCTGCAGGAAGATCTCGCGGATCATTCGCGCCACCTCGATGGTGACCTGCTCCTCATCGGGCAGGGCATCCGAACCGACCAGCTGGACGATCTCCTGGAGTTCGGCCTCTTTCTGGAGGACGCCCATCGCCCACGCCCGGAGCGGGTTCCACTCGGGCGAGACCTCGCGGTCGTACCATCCGGTGAGCGAGTCAAGGTAGAGCGAGTAGGAGTTCAGCCAGTTGATGGCCGGGAAGTGCCGGCGCTGGGAGAGCTTCGCATCGAGCGCCCAGAAGACCTTGACGATACGGAGAGTGTTCTGGGTGACCGGCTCGGAGAAGTCGCCGCCGGGCGGGGAGACCGCGCCGATGACCGAGACCGAGCCGCCCGCACCGTTTAAGTTGATGGCGCGGCCGGCCCGCTCGTAGAACTCCGAGAGGCGCGCCGCAAGGTATGCGGGGTACCCCTCTTCACCGGGCATCTCCTCAAGACGGCTCGAGATCTCGCGCATGGCTTCAGCCCACCGCGACGTGGAGTCGGCCATAAGGGAGACGTCGTAGCCCATGTCCCGGAAGTACTCGGCGATCGTGATCCCCGTGTAGACGGATGCTTCACGGGCCGCGACCGGCATGTTGGATGTGTTTGCGATCAGGACCGTCCGCTCCATCAGCGGTTTGCCGGTCTTTGGGTCCTCCAGTTCCGGGAACTCGGTCAGAACCTCGGTCATCTCGTTGCCGCGCTCCCCGCAGCCGATGTAGACGACGATCTCGGCGTCAGACCACTTTGCAAGCTGCTGCTGGGTGACCGTCTTGCCGCTCCCGAACGGTCCGGGGATGGCCGCCGTCCCGCCCTTTGCAATGGGAAAGAGACCGTCCAGGATCCGCTGACCGGTGATCAGCGGGATGTCCGGGTTCAGCTTCTGCTTCACGGGCCGGGGCACCCGGACCGGCCAGCGCTGAAGCATCGTGATAGCGGTGCCGTCTTCGAGGGTGCAGACCGTCTCGTCCACCGTGAAACTGCCGGCCGCGATCTTCTTGATCTTGCCGCCCTTTGCGTTCGGCGGGACCATGACCTTGTGGACGATGTTTGTCTCCTGGACCGTACCGAGTATATCGCCGGCCTTGACGACATCACCCGCCTTCACCGTGGGCACAAACTCCCACTTCTTCTCGTGCGAGAGGCCGGGAGCCGAGACGCCGCGCTCGATGAAGTTGCCCATCTTGTCCACGAGCACCTCGAGCGGCCGCTGGATTCCGTCGTAGATACTGGTCAGCAGGCCGGGCCCGAGCTCCACGGCGAGCGAGAGGCCGGTGTTCGTCACCGGTTCGCCGGGCCTGATGCCGGCGGTGTCCTCGTAGACCTGGATGATGACGTTCTCACCCTGGATCTTGATGACCTCCCCCATCAGTTCCTCGTTGCCGACCTTCACCACGTCGTACATGTGTGCGTCGATACCAACGGCAGTGACGACCGGCCCTGAGATTCGTTTCAGGGCTCCCTGAGCCCCGTTCTCCTTGCTTTTCTTCATTACTTCCACAGATCAACACCCACCGATCTCTTGATTCTCTCTCTCATCGACAGGCCGCCCTCCTCTCCGCCGATGGCGATCACCGTCGGCTTAACGGAGTTCTCGAGGACGGTGCGGAGCCGCAGGGGGACCCGCTCCATGTCACTGCCTTTCAGCACAAGGATGCCGACGTCTTTATCCTCCAGTACCCGGTTGATATGCTCGACCAGCCGCTCGTCGGTCTCGGCCGCGTAGGTCCTCCTGACGCCCGCGAGCCGAAAACCGAGTATGAATTCACCGCTCCCGACAACTGCGATCTCCATGCTTACATCACCAGGTAGCCCTGTAATCGCTCGCCGGGGAGGCCGGCCTCCTTGCCCCGGGCGAGGGCGCGAAGGTTCGCGACCTCATACTTCTTCTCCTCCAGGTAGACGATGACGGGCAGGACCGAGAACGGATACCGCTTCGATATCCGCACCATCTGATCGAGCTGGACCCGGGTCAGCGCAACCTCGATCGCATGCAGGGCGGTCTTGCCCCGGATGGCCTCGAGCGTGTTCAGGAGCGGGACCGATCTCACCTGCTTTTTTAAAGCGTCGATGAACTCGTCTTTATCCTCAAGCCCCGAGAGCCGCTGCAGTTCTTCCACCGAGAACGAGCCGCCGGGAATCATCAGTTCCCGCACGTCCTCATGGACGTTCCCGGCCCGGAGGCGGAAGAGGTTCTGGATGTTCCGGGTATCGATCTCAAGCTCGATGTACTTCAGGAATACGCCCCCGCCCTTGACGCCCGCTTTCGCATCGGCGATGAGCCGCGCGTAGTAGCCCTTGTAGAGCTCGTTCTCCAGGTGGGCAAACGACCCGGTCTCGATCGCGCGGGGGAGTTCCCGTTCGAGGACCGGGTAGAACTGCTCGCCCCTGAGGGCCTCGACGACCCGTTCCAGTGACTCTTCGGCGATCAGGCGGTCGAGAGCGACCCGGTCAAGCCTGCCGGCCGGGACCAGGACCTCCTTGATCCTGCCCGGCGACATCTCCTGCATCTTGCCGCGCAGGACGGTGACGACGTTCTGGATATCCCAGCGGCGCAGGTAACTCGCGGTGAAGTACTTCAGTTCCCCGGGTACAAGCTCCAGGATCTTCTGGTACTCCTTTGCGAGGTTCCAGCCCAATGCCACCTCGACGAGGTTGATACCGGAGAAGGAGGTGCCGTGTTCATCGATCTCGGACCCGTAACCGCCCTCGGCGCCGATGAACCGGGTGATCTCAGGCAGGCTCATATTCAGCATCCGGATATAATCTTCGCGCGGTATCAGCCGTGACCTCCTTACGCGCATGCGGGTGCAGGCGTAGATGTAGTTGGTTGCAAATCCGCTGCTACTACTTATCCCTGCCATGTATGAACCCCCTCATGTGAACAGGATATCCGACGCATCTTTCAGGGCGGATTCCCAGATCTCATCCAGGAACATGCGGTAGCTGTAGTCGATCTGCAGGTCGCCGTCGGTGCTCTCGACGATGATGCCGCCGGAGATCTCTACGGGCGCGCCCACCGTGTAGCCCGAGAGAGACTTTGTCGCGCCGAAGATCTTCTTGACGACCGGGGTATCCCGCTGGTTTGCATGCACGGTGCCCTTCTCAATCTCCTTTGCCGCTCTCTTCAACAGGTCTGTGAGCGCCTTCTCGTGGAACTCAGCAGGCAGATCACCGACAGCAGCGAGCGAGGCCGAATAGACCTGATCGAGGAGCGTCTTCTGGGCGTTCAAGATCTGCCGCTTGACGACGAGGTTTGCTGCCGAGGTCTCCTGGTTGGTGATGTGGGCGGCGGCCCGGTTCGCCTCCTCTTCGGCCGAAACCTTGATTGCGGCAGCCCGGGCCTGTGCGTCCTTCAGGATCTCCTCGACGTCGGCCCGGGTCTCTGCCCGGACCGCCTCGACCTCTCTTCGCCCTTTCTCCCGGATCTCGTTGACGACTGCTTCGAGTCCCATGGTCCACTCCATCAGAACAGAAGCAGCAGTGCAACCACAAGACCGAAGATGACGATAGTTTCGGGAATAACAGTAAGCAGCAGTACCAGACCGAATACGTCGCGGTTCTCCGCCGTCGCCCCGACCGCAGCGGAACCGATCGTCATCTCTGCAACGCCCGATGCAATGCCGGTAAGGCCGACAGCAAGAGCCGCACCGAGTGCCTTCATTCCCATCTGCGATGCCTGTACCATTTCAAGAGTCATTACAACATCTGCCATTTCTTTATTCCTCCGTAAACTTTGATTTCATGCCAAACGGGTTGTACTTCTTGCCTCCACCTTTGTAGAACTTGGTGAAGAACTCAACATAGTGAAGACGAAGTGAGTGCAGACCGCCTCCAAGGAGGCCGAGTGCCGTGTTCAGCGCGTGCCCCATAAAGAGGACGAGGACGCCGAATATGATGAGGATCACGCCGAGCGGTGTGATCGCTTCAAGCTGGGGTTGTATCATCATGCCGATCGCAATGTAGTTGACCACCATCGCGATAGCGACCGAGGATAAGCCCACCGCCACGAGACGGGCGTACGACAATACATGACTGATGATCGTCGGGATTTCGACCAGTTCGAGCGCATTCTCCTGAAAGATCCCGAGGATGCCTGCCACCAGAAGGGCGGCTCCCGCCACGGCGGCAACATTGAGCCCCATGGCGACAACGGGAAGACCCGTCAGATCGGGCATCAACGGGATGGCGTAGAACGCCCAGATCATGAGGAGGATTCCCCACATCGTTCCGATCCACCCGGCATTGGCGATTGCCGCTTTTGCCGCGTGTCTCCCGTGGTGGAACTTCCGGGCGTTGACCATACCGAGGATGCGTCCGAGCGTGATGTGCAGGATGCCGATCCAGATCGCAAGGATCATGAGTTCGGTGATCTGAGGGGGGTGACCGCCTACGGTCCCTATGTTGAGGTGCCGATTGAAGATCAGCGCCGGCCACGGGAGTGCAGCCCCAAAGAACTCGCTGTAGAGAATCCCGAATATGATGCTCGATACGCTCGCATACATGAGCACCGAAAGAAGCATCCTTCCTTCGTCACCCTTCAGGAACTTCCGGAGCCCGAGGCTCAAGGCAAGCAGGATCGCGCCGTACCCCACGTCGCCGAGGATCAGCCCGAAGAAGATGGGGAACACGATGGCTACCATCAGTGTCGGGTCGAGCTCGGAGTACCGGGGTCGCGCGTAGATATCCATGAGCACCTGGGTCGGTGAGGCAAACGACGGGTTTTCGTACTCCACCGGGACTTTTGCGTCGTCATCGATCGCCAGTTCCCCGATGTAGATCCGACCGTTGGTGGCCTTCTCCAGTGCCGCCCGGATCCCGTCCGCCCGATCCTCAGGCACCCAGCCTTCGGTGATGAAGGTCTCCTCCGTGGTAGCAAACCGCAACGGGGCTTCCGCCCGCTCTACGTCGGCCGTGAGTAGTTCATCGCATGCTACCAGGAGATCAGCGTGCCTGTCCCGGATCTCTGCAAGCCTCTGGTTGACCCCGGCGATCCCGGTAGTGGCCTCCCGGGCCTCGTCGATATGGTTCTTCAGACGATCAGCCGGAGCTCCCGCCTCTTCAGGGACGGGAATCGCCTGGAACCCGGAATCAAGAAGAGTCCGCTCGACCTCTTCGCGGTGCTCGTTTGGCACCACGACGGCGATTATGTTGCCGTCCACCCTGTCGGAAAAATATTTCTCGTGGGGGACGTCGATGGCTACATCGTGCCTGATATGCCCGGTAAAGACAGTAAACCGGATATATCCCCGATAAAGTTCCAGGTCAAGAGGGAGCGCGGCAAACGGTTCGAGTTCTTTTGCGCGCTGCTCGTGCTCTTTCTTCTGCGCCTCAAGCTTCGAGCGTGTTGCGACGAGGCCTTCCACCTCCTTCTGGATGGCGGGAAGGTCCGTCCTTATCCGCTCCCTGACCTTCGATGCGGGAATCTTCTCTTTGATCTCAACGCTATCGGGATCTATCCCGCACGCATTCTCGATGGCTCTGACCTTGATGAGCGCCGAGGCCGCATCGCTTGCTCCCGGGAGCGGGTGACCGATCGATAACTCATCGGGAGACTCGCTCTCCGGCACAAAATCTTCGATGTGGTAGATGTTGTGCCGGTAGAGTTCCCTGATAACGGTATCGATCTCACCCTTCGGGACTGCGATGAGCAGTCGGCGCATCCCTTCAGGCCTTAACATGCAGGTGCTCCTTGAACCGCGAGACGACAAAGTCTACAGCTCGTGTGAGGTTTTTGCCTCCCTGCGCTTTGAGCGTCTCTGCGCGCGCTTCACCCTCCCTGACTATCTCTGCGTACCTGTTCTGCGCCTGGGCCCGTGCCTCTGCAAGACGCCGATTCCTGTAGTCCCCGGCATCGCTCTGTGCCTTCTGGACCAGGTTATCGGCCTCCAACTCGGCATCCGAGAGGCTCTTTTTCCTCCCGGCCTGCGCATCACGGATCATTGCCTGATACTCTTCTTCAGTTTCCCTGATGCTTTTCAGGACATCGGTCTTCATCAAACCCTCCTTCTCACGGCTTATAAGTATTTGATGAAAATGAGCATATATTTATTGTTGTTTGTCCGTAGAGGATTTCTCCGGATTCAGACGTTCTACTGTCGCCCCGGGGGGGAGTTGTTTCAGTGTAATACCCCCGGGAACCCCGGCAAGCGAGAGCCCGGAGAGTTCTGCCGACGAGCAGAGGAGGTGCTGCTCGGGGTGGGTTCCTCGCCGGACGTCGCAGGCAAGCAGGATCTCCGGAGCGACCGAGACGACCATCGAAAGCCGTTTTGACCCCGGATGATCTTTTGGAAGAACGACGAGCGGGATATGGTACTGCCGGACCAGCTCGAGCATCATGCGTGCCTGCTCGATAGGCCCGCCCTCCGGCATCGAGACGACGACGAGATCGTCGGGGTCGACCGCAAGGCAGTACTCGTCGTCAGGGGTCTCGATACAGAGGGTAAACCGGGAACCGGCCTTCCCCACGAGCAGAAAAGAGCCACCTCTCCTGACGATCAGGATCTCTCCTGCGAGGGGGACGGCAGCCTCGCCCGGCGCGGTGGGAGGACTCCCGGATGTGCCGCCTTCAGGCCTCTTCGACATCTTCCGACTGGCAGCTCGGGCACATGGGCCGCTTTCCGATGCCCTTAAACCGCTCGCCGCACTCCTTGCAGCGATAATTCCTGCCTTTCACCCGTTCGTTGAACTCGATATCGACAGGTCCGCCTACAGTACACATCTTGTTATCACCAGGAGAGTGATCTCTAGCGGAGAATATAAAATTCTATCGCGAAACCCACGGCACGGTGAGGCGGAAGGCTGATGCCCGATAGAGAGGAGTTCCCGCACGGGCCGGCCGGAGGTGGAGATCGGGGACTATTATAGGGCAATAGTAAACATGACGAACGCGATGAACACCATCACGGCAGCGTGTTTGACCCCCGCCCGGAGCGATCCCTCCCCCATCTCCCCGGCGATCAGGCCCGAGAAGAGCGCCTGGATGAGACACGCATGGAAGAGGAGGCGCTCGAACGTGATGACGGGGGTCTTTCCGAACGATATCCCACCGGATACGCCGCCAGGGGAGAGGATCTCGGTCTCTGCGAGCGCGGAGAGGAACTGAGTATCGATGACGATCACGACGAAGAGAAAGACGACGAAGACCAGGTAGACGATGGCGACGTAGATGAACATCTCCCCCCGCCTCTCGCGCTTGAGAGTCTCCGACATCGCGGCGTCGCGGGCGGCGATGTTCAGCACCTCCCCGATGTCGCCGGTCATCCGGCTTGCCGTCGTGATCAGGGTGACCGCCCGGGCGATGGCGGGAGTGCGTATCCGCTCCTCGAACCGGACAAGCGCATCCTGGATGCTCGCACCCCAGTCGATATCGCGCTTGATCTTCTTGATCTCGTAGGTCAGCACCCCGAGATCCGCCTTCACCACGATCGTGATGGCCTGTACAAGGGTCAGGCCCACCTGGTTTATGCCCGAGAGGCGGTTGAGGAACTCGGGGATGGCTGCCTCAAGCCCCATCACCGTCTTCTGCCAGAACCAGTGGAAGGCGCCGAACGGGACAAGGATGATGAGCAGTGCAATGATTATGTGGTCATCGAGGACGTCGATCAGCACCTCGACGTCGGTGTAGGCCGGGGTCATGAAGAAGGCAAGGAGAACGTAGACGAGCGCGACCGGCACCGTCACGTAGAACGTCCGGTTCGGATCGACGAGGAATACCTTGAGCGGATGGCGCAGGAAGGCGCGGATGTTCCTGATGCGGTCGTAGCGCTGCAGTTGCCGAACCTGTACTTCGTCGCCGGTCCGCTCCTCGACCCGGACGTCGTCGAACTCGTCGAGCCAGCGCGCCTCGGTGTACCGCTCGATGCCCTCGGTCTTGATCGATATCACGTCAAGAAAGAGGATGAAGAGGAGCGACCCGACCGGGACCAGGACATAGATGATAACTGAGAGCTGCAGGATGGGCGTGCTGCCCATAAACCCCATGACCACCATGACGATGATGATAAAGAGCGGACCGGCGACGAAGAGCGTCACGTATGCCTCGGCTACGAGCTGGAGCGTGGAGAGGAAGGTCTTCTGCTCGAACCGGGCCTCTTCCTGGTAGATGCGGACCCGGGCATCGAGGAAGGCGAGCATATCCCCCCCGCTCTCGACCACGGAGACGAGATCCTGGACGAACTCGGCGAGTTTCTCCGACGGGGTCGTCTCCTGCAGGTGTCGGAGAGCCGCGATCTGGTCGTAGCCGAAGTAATCGGTATCCCGGATAACACGCTGGAATTCGTGGGCCGCTTCGCCGTAGACTGCAGAGTTCCCGCCGATCGCCCGGAAGACCCCCATCATCTCCGCCCCGCCCTGGCGCATGGCATACATGTAGGCGACGGCGTGGTGGAGCAGCAGGTTGATCCGGGTTGCCCGGTTCGCCTTTACGAGGGTTGGATACTGCAGGAAGACGAGAGAGGCCGCATAGGCGGTGATGAGGAAGACAACCAGGCTCGCGACGACCTGGAGAATGCTGATCATGGGATCCACCAGCATGACCTCCGGGAGGTGGATGGCAAAGACGTTGTAGATCCCGATGCTCATCCGCGGGAGAACTGCAAATCGTAGCACGAGGAAGACCAGGATAGCCCAGAAGGCGCCGAAGAGCCCGGAGGCGAGGAACGTCAGGAGGAGGTACCGGTCGAGGGTGACACCAAGGTTCGCCGCAACAAGGTCTTCGCGGAGGCTCCGGTAGCGTATGGGGTCGCGCTCCACCAACCGGCGGATAAGACGGCGGATCCGTATGCAGGGGGGCAGGATCACCGGATCAACCTGCCGAGGTCGTCAAGAGAAGCGAGCACCCGGTCAGGCTCGATCGTAAAGGCCTGGATGATCCGGGCGACCGACCTGTAGTCTTTGATGCCCTGATTCTGCATCGCAAGAAGGACGGAACGCCGGATCTGCATCTCCTCGTCGAGACGGGTCCGGCTCCAGCCGCGGTACTCCATGATCTCGCCGAGGATCCGTGATCGCCCCGAGTAGGAGAAGGTATCGGGCACGGGGTTGTACTCGTAGACCGTGTTCACCTGGAGGCTGCCGGTGATGGGATCGATCCCGGCGATCTCGACGATCTCCCGGCACCTCCGCGCGCGGTCGTATCCCCGGTGGGTGAGCGCCTGGACGGATATGATGTCGAGCGCCTGGAGCATGTTCCGTGGGACGTTGAGCGGTGCGTTCTCCAGGCGGTGGATCGCCGCGTCGACGCCCCCGGCATGCATGGTGGAGAACGTCGTATGCCCGGTGTTCATTGCCTGAAAGAGAGTCTGGGCCTCGTTACCCCTGACCTCGCCGACCAGTATGTACTCGGGGCGCTGCCGCATAGCGGCCTTGAGGAGGTCAAACATCCCGATGGTGGCGCCGAGCCCTTCCGATATCCTCTCGCGCGTGACGGTCGCAACCCAGTTCTCGTGGTAGAGCGTGATCTCGCGGGTATCCTCGATGGAGACGATCTTTGCAAGCGGCGGTATGAAGAGGGCGACCGCGTTGAGCGATGTGGTCTTTCCCGACGCGGTGCCGCCGACGAAGAGCAGACTTTTGTTGTTCTCGATCGCCATCCAGAAGTAGACGAGCTGGTCGACGTCGAAGGTCTTTGTCTCCATCAGTTCGACGGGCGTGAAGGGCGTCTCGCGGAACTTCCGGATCGTGAACGATGTGCCCCGGGTGGTGACCTCGCTGCCGAAGGTGAGCTGCAACCGCGAACCGTCGGGGAGGGTTGCATCCACAAGCGGGCTCCCTATCGAGACGTGCTTGCCTGAACGTTGCGCAAGGGTGATCGCGAGCGAGTTTAATGCCGGTTCGTCAAAGAAGATGTTCGTCTTGATGTTCTGGTGCCGGCGATGGTAGAGGAAGAGCGGTATTCGGATGCCGTCACAGGATATATCCTCGATACGAGGGTCTTTCATCAGCGCATCGATGCGCGACCAGCCGAGGAAGTTGCGCTCAAGGTAGTAGCGGATCTTGAAGGCCGAGGTGTCGTCGAGCGTGAGGCCGTACTCCGCGAACAGGTCCTGCGCCTTCCGGGAGAGGACCACCCGGCGATCGGCAATGAGGTCGTGATCGTCAAGGATCAGGACGTCGCGGAGGTCGTCAAAGAGCCGTTCGAGGAGTTCATACTCGAACTCCGAGAGCACCGGCTCGAAGAGGAGGTATTCGGCCTGGTTCGTCCGGGTGTTTTTAGCGATCACGGCAAGGGAGAGGCCTGCGGCGATCCAGTAGCGGTCGAGCTCTTCGTAACCGGAAGGGGGTTCTGCCTCCACAAGGGGGCCGTGCTCCGCGAAGTCGTACCTGCCTGCGGCCGGACCGACCTTCCGGAAGAAGCAGGAATGGTCCAGGAGGCGAGAGAGGGTGCCCCTCTCGCGGGAGGGAGGCTCTTTTGCCGCCGGATGGGGGATGCCCTGCGTCATCGCGGCATCCGCGCCAACGGCGCACCCGTACGTGTCTTCGTCAGAAGATATCCTGCTGTCTGTTGCATAATCTCCTTGATCCGCATCGTTGTAGGTCCAGGTCCCCGGGGGATAG
>Ga0209719_1004702_pt1 | contig 10863 bp, 9 predicted proteins | sample AD_JPNAS2_MetaG_FD_184421 | JGI IMG/M metagenome (GOLD analysis project Ga0209719, IMG submission 184421) | Active sludge microbial communities of municipal wastewater-treating anaerobic digesters from Japan - AD_JPNAS2_MetaG (SPAdes) (version 2) | ecosystem: Engineered > Bioreactor > Anaerobic >...
CCCCTCGCCAATCAAATCGGCAATTTCCTGCTCTTTGCTCTCAATCCCCTCCCTCCCATCTTGTGGCTCATTTATGTCATCTATCAGGTGGCGGGCGATACTAAGTTACTAAAAAGACTATCCTTGCCTTTCGCGACTTATTTTGCCGCCAATCTCGTCTTGGTCATCGTCAACTTGTTCTTTGGTTACTACTATACGATTGATAACAGTAATGTCTATGCTCGCGGACCGGTTTATCCCTTGGCGGTCGTTTGGGCGTTTTTGCCCCTTTTGGTTTCTTTTGTCATCACTTTGATAAAACGCCGCCGCATCGATTCGCGAAAATATAGCGCCTTCTTATTTTTCCCGATCGCCCCGATTATCGGCACCATCTTGTCATTTTTTACTTATGGCTATTCAATCGTGCTGCCATCGATGGCCGTCGGCTATCTGCTCCTTTTCATCAGCATTCAATCCGACACGATGCGCGTTGATTATCTGACCGGCGTATTCAACCGCCGCCACCTCGAAGATTGCCTCCGCAGAAAGATGAGCGAAAACAATCCGTCCTTCGCCGCCATCATGCTCGATATTGATTGCTACAAAAAAATGAACGATACATATGGTCACTTAGTCGGTGACCGGGCTCTCGTCGACTTCGCCAGAGTGCTTCGCAAAGCGGTCGGCATCAACGATATCGTCGCCCGTTATGGCGGTGATGAGTTCATGATTATCGTCGCGGTTAACAATATCAATCAGCTCAATAAGTTAGTCGACGAAATCAGAGAGCACCTCGAAAGATTCAATGCCAAAAAAGTGTATCCGTTTAAACTGACGGCGAGTTTTGGGCAAGCGATGTACATCCCGAGCGAAAAGAAAACGATGGAGCAATTCATCAACCATGTCGATGATTTGATGTATAAAAATAAAAAGACGAATTGTTTGTTAGACACGACTTCAACTGACTAATTATTGCCTTCCGATTAAAAGCGAACAAATGAGCCGGGTTATTGTTTAGTAACTTTTTCTATTTACATTGGAGGAAGATTGTTCGTCAGGCGTTCAATGATAATTTTAAGGCGCCGCTCTCTGCTTTCGGGTCGCTTCAAAGCAAAGTAACTCAAAGCGTAAGTCTTTTGAACCGAAGGAGACATTTTAAGAAAATTGCGCAAGGCCTTTTCGTCGTGACAAAGCAGGTTTTGGAGGCCATCAATTGAAAAGTCTGAAGGAATTTGATCGGCGCGTTCCCAGCGCCCGTCTTTCTTGGCGCTCTCCACCGCCAGAAGGCCGGACGGCATCATCTTTCCTTCCTTTATCAAACGTTCGGCAGAGGCTTTGTTTTTCGTCGACCAGATGCTTTGGGGCGTCCTTTTGGCAAAGTACTTTACATAGTATTGAGAATCAAGTCGTTTCAGCTGTCCATCAATCCAGCCAAAGCAGAGAGCCTCATCTAATGCTTGCTCGGGGCCGATTGACGCATCGCTGTTCAATTTATCAAAACGGATCCAGATGCCGGCATGATCACGATGATTAAGAACCAGCCAGTTATGGAAGTCCTCGACTTTTGAAAATGTTAGTGCGCTCATGTTTTTACCTCAGTTACTGATTGGTTGGCTTATGCCAGAACAGAAGTCCTCCTGCTTGGAGAACCGAATAATGGCGGTTGATTTTTTGTCTATATCTTAATATATCGAGCATTCGCGGTAGAACCCATTTCCGAAATTCTTCCATCTTTTAACATTTCAAATGGTGTTTTTCCAATCGTGGTAAGCGCGACCTGCGGCGGCGAGGTTCTTTGGAAGTTTAAGAAACGTTTCCTAATTATTCGCCGTTTTCAACCCGCTTTGTGCGATTTTATGATCGTTTTTAATTTTGCGTTCAGAAGGTTGTAATCCACTTTTTCTAAATCTGTGACATCAACATCAATAACCGGACCGTTCGAGGCAAAAGTGCTGAATCCTCTCTCTTTAATATCTTTAAGATATTGTTCATAAGTCTTTCTTGTCGGATTAGCTTTCTTGCTGCCCGGTTTTTCTGGATAGCGGTCATTAACTACATGTCCGCGATGTCTATTTGTATTCAAATCTCGGTAAGAAAATCTTTCATAGATAACTTTAGGATCGCCTGTCAGTCTCACGGTGATCGCTGTGTAACGATATTTATCTAATAAGATATCCAGGCGTTCAGTTAACGTATTTTCAAAATTATTATCCAAGATAAACATCTTATTGTGTTTCATTAATTCTTCTGCCGCCGAATACATCAATTCCGTCGCGGCAATTCCCAATTTGACCTTCTCTTCTCTGCTATTAAATCCAAGCGTATCGAAAAGAACCTCTTTGAATCCATCCTTAGAATAGACCGGAATATCAAATTTGTGAGATATCTCATTCGCGAATGTGGATTTGCCGCTTCCCGGCATGCCGGTTATTAATATACAAAACATAATAATTATCTTATTTATTATAAAGCGGAATCTTGCCTTGTTGAAATGAGTTCGTCATATTTTAAAAACCTCGGCATTCTTACGTAATTTATCAAAAAAAGAATTTATCAATAAAGCGGGTTCGCGGCATCACTTCAATAACGCGGTGTAAATAGCGTGCATTGACCACCTGAGTTATTGCGTTTATTAGCAAAGATAAAAAAGACAATTTTAATTGCTTGTAGTAATAACTTTTTTTATTTTATTTATGATTTGTTTTGCTAAATCTAGTTTTATCTTATTTTTAGCCGCCACATCTAACAAATCGTTAGTGGAAATATCTTTGCCTTTTCCATTAACTGATGTAGTGTGTTCTCCAAAATAAGTTTTTCCGGGTGTTATATCGTAAGCGGGAGAAAGACGATAAATTTTATTCAAATCATCATAGATGAAAGCAAAGTTTTTGGCGTGATCATCTTGATTACTAATCAAGACATTAAATACCATTCTAGTAAACATTTCTATTACGTCTTCATCTTTATTGGTTAAAACTCTAGTGAGTTTAATCAAATCATTATAGTCGAGCGAGGGCGCCTTAAAATCGCACTCTAAAAGTGCCGCTACACTTATCATATGGACTTTTTTATTATTAATACGATCAAATCTTTTTATTAGATAATATTTATTTCCGCTATTAGTTTCTATTAGGTCGATGTCGGGTATATTGATTCCCGCTTCTTTTGCTAATGACATGTATTTATATTCTATTTCTGTAATATTTTTAGGATCAAATTTTGAGGAGAATTTCACAATCCAGTCTTCTCCTTTGTATTTGATTAATGATTTAGGTCTAGCTCCACCGCTAGAGCCGCCTAATCTATAAAGAGAAACAATATCATTTACTTCTTTTGAATCTAACAAGGCATTACATTCTTTTTGCAAAAAATCAAAATCAATTTCCGATAATTTTTCTTCTTCACTTAAATCTGGAGCATATTCTAATATTCCCATACCTGACTTTCCAATATAAGAGAGTCTATCCAACGCATTTAATTCGTTTAGGTCGATGCCTTTTCTTCGTAAATATCTATCTAATAATAGTTCGCCATAACTATCAGGAAGAGAATCAGAAAAAACACCAAACAATCCTTTAAAGTAAGGGGAGCTAGCAATATAAACTTTCTTTGTAAGAGGTAGCTTAAATGGGTTAATTGAAAAACCATTATTTATCCATTCATCAGCATATTGAAAAGCGACTTTATTGTCTTTTGTCAAAGCCAGTGTTCCTACTTTAGTGTTGTTTGCAAATACATCAACCTTTTCTATCATTAATTACATCCTCTATAGAAGCATATTCATGTTTGTGATTAAATAAATTATCTAAATCGTCATAAAGATGTAACGCTAAAGAAATTTTTACTAAAGACGCTAAAGAAATGTCGCCTGTTTTTTCAAATCTTCTAATAGAAGCATAAGCTACTCCTGAAATTCCAGATAACCTTTGTTGGGATATTTTATTTTTCTTTCGAATAGAAATAAAACGCTTTGCTATTTCTAGTTGCTTTTCATAATAAGTTACGAATTGGATTGGTAATTCTTTCATACGCTAGTATATTATCACTTTTTATATGTATTTTCAATATTATTGCTAATATATTAGCTATATGTAAGTGATAATTCCATCGCAACAGCAAGGTAAAAAATCACTAGAGTATAATTAACTTATCTTCTTTGTCTAGGAAAGGAGGCTCGTTAATGGCAAAGAAAACAGTCTACAAAAGACTGACGATTGATAACCGCATGGATATTCAGGCCGCGATTCATGACGGCAAGACGATCTCGGAAATCTCTCGTATGTTAGGTGTGAGTAAATCGACCATCTCAAGGGAGCTCAACCGCAAGATGATAAAGGGGATGTTCTGTCTGACGATCAAGAGTCTCGCTACATGTAATGTCTGCTCTAAGAAGTCTTAAAGGGCTGACAAAAAGGTGGGGGAGAAAGCTAAAGACATCTTTGAGGCGAATCTTTGTAATAACGGTACGGAGTTCGCCCAGTTCTATGAGATCGACCGCTATGCCGGAAGGAGTTTTTATGCGACGCCGTATCGAAGTAACGACAAACCGCACTGCGAACGAGCTCACGAGTTTATCCGTTATGTGTTTCCCAAAGGCAAATCACTTAACAAGGTCAGCCAAGAGATGCTCGATGAGGTGTTTAGTAACATCAACTCCTATGTCCGCAAGTCCAAAGGCGACAAAACGCCCTATAACTTAGCAAGAGCCAAATTCGGTAAAGCTTTCTTGAATGCAATCAACATTCGAAGAATCGATAATAAAAAGGTCAAACTAACCCAACTAATTTGACCTTTACGCCGTAGACAAAGAAGACGCCGAATCTTTAACAAAATGATGTTGCAATAAGATTGACCAATTGATGTGCAGCATCTCTTTGTTACGCCTTCATTTATATACGAAGTAAGGGAAAAACGCAAATGTGGTCAACTTCAACGCAACAAAAAATGAAAAATTTCCGAATTAATCGAAATAAAGGCATTATGTTGCATTGAGATTGTCATCTAACGAAACAAAAAATCCCCATCAAAATAATGGGGACTAGATTTATTGATTAATATCTAAGAATTCTTGATACGTCAGGGTTTGACCAGCATATGGATACTTTAATCCACTCGTCATTTCCTTTTTGTTTTCTTCATCAAATACAATCAGGAAATCAGAGCCATCAATCCTATCATAGGCAACATAACCCTTTTCTTTAATAATTTGGATTAACTGTTTTAGTTCGGCATGGTGCTCTTTCATTTCACCACTAACAGTGATGAACTTACCTATCGAATTAGGGTCTTCAAGCAATGGTTCATGTTCGCGATATAATTCGCCCCACATTACTTGGCCTTCCTTTCTTTTGGCAGCATTGCCCTGCCTACGGTGCTTTTCTTTCTTTCTAATCTTGGCCTGTTCCCAATATTCAAGAGTATTGAATACTGACTTTGGGCAAGATTCGATTAAATCTTTTGGTGTGAATTCTAGGTCTACTACCATAGCTTTGAATACCAGCATGGTCTTCATTGCATCATCACATGCTCTATGATCTTTCAGTTCGCTTCTTATTTCGGCAGGAACTAAATCAACAAACGCTGTTTCCAAAGAGGTGTATCGCTTGTTTTGCTTATTGAACACTGGAAGCATTTTTTGAATATCATAGGCTGTGTAATCAAATAGTGGTAGTTTATAACGATTGCAATCCTTGAAGAGGAAACCAATATCGTTATTTACAGCGTGGCCAAATATCAACAAGTCCTTTTGAGTCATAAGATTCCTAATAGTTTCATATGAATCATCAAACGGATAATACTTGTAATATTCACTATATGGATAAGTGAGAACCAAATCAGCTTGTCCATCTCTTCCGGTTAGATTAAATGGGCATTCCGGGTCCATGAGGATATTTCTTTTTCTAATGACGTTGAATTTTTCATCGGTGAGAACATATCCATATTCGCAAATGGCTCTATTGCCATCTGCACATTCAATATCAAAGAACAAATATCTCATCAACTATTTGTCCTCCAGTTTATCACAACGTTCTTTCACTTTTGCGTAGTTACCGTTATACATAGCCTTGATAGTCTCATATTCTTTTTTGATTTCTTCTAATGACATATTTTCAAGTTCACCTTCATTATGACCTTGATATTCATTCAAGAATTTCTTTACGGAATTAACGACACTATCCTTTTGAAGACTCTTAAGCTTTTGTCTCACACCAGAAGTTGTCATATCACCAATCATGAGTTTAATTTCTTTAATAAGATTATCTCTTTCGGCAACATATGCGCGTTTACGCATTTTATCTGCTTCAACTAAGTCTGCGTCATCAATATCAAGCAAGTCGGTGACTTCAAAGTTAAGATCACTATTAATCTTGTAAAGATATTTGTACTCACGTTGAGGAATAGAATTCTTAATAGATAATAGCACTTCTTTTTCCCAGCCTTTTTCAAGACCGCCCTTAATGAGCATCAAACCAAATTCAGCAATTTCCTTAGAATTCTTTCTAGTGAGAATGTATTGAACGATCTGTTGGGCATAGATATCTGGAATAACAGATAGTAAGACAATTAGACTTCTTGTCTTATATTCGTTAATCATCTTTGAGTCTTTTAAGAATCTAACAGCCTCTAAGCATTTCTTTTGATTTTGATCCGAGAAATTATACCTGGTTTCTTTGTAAAAGAGCAGATCATAAGCTGTGATAACTTCTGTTTCCTTAATGCAGTCATTTAAAAGGACCGCAAGGTTGTCTTCTTCAGTCTTATAGGTGAGTCTGTCTTTACCCCAAGTATCCGCGACGCCTTTGGTTAAAACGTTCCAGTTACCTGCAGTGATTTCATAGCCGACTTTAGGCATCCATTCACTTGTGACTTCGCCTTCGTTATCAAATACCAACAAGAAGTTTTCTTTAGAAATTGGATAATATTGTCCGTCGTCTAGGTCAACTTTAATTTCTTTTTCAGAGAAGATAGCGTTGTAGTTATCCTTTTTAACTGTTCCGTCTTCAGTCTCAAATTCGAGGCTTAAGAACTTAGTTTCTCTGTCTTTTGGCATAAGCATATTCGCTAGATTTGGATTATTTTCCAAGTTTCCAGGGAATACTTTGTTATCCATCCTGGTGGCATCAAACATTTCGTAATATTTGAAATGATGAGATTTATCCACCACTGTAATAGGATATAAGGAATTTTTGAGAATACCTTCAACTTGCTCTTTAGTCATTTTGGAAATTTCTTCATAGAGTTTCTTAAAATGAGGATTCAAAGATCCGTTTCCAGTTATCTCATCAATATACTCAATCGCATCCTTTTCGTTTTTGGCGTTTGCCACAATAGAAGCGACCAAGTATGAGTCGTATGTTGCTTTCTCAAATGTGTCGTATTTGAGAACTACTTTATAAAATTTATTAGGCAAGCTTAATGCTACTTTTGCTCTTATTTCCATGTTCAACTTTACCTCCATTATATTTAATGAATTGGCCTTTGGCGGTTATGAAGTCGATGATCTCACCAAAGTAGTTTCTTTCTTGTCCACCAGCGATCTTCATCTTGATTCTTCTGAGGACTCTATGGTTTCCAAAGACAATCAATTTATCTCTGGCTCTACTCATAGAAACATTGATTCTTCTAAAGTCATTTAAGAAGTTTCCTTGAGTTGAATCCGTGACTACTGTATTAACTAATACAATGTCAGTTTCTTTCCCCTGGAAAGCATCAACAGTATCAATTTCAAATGATTTAAAGAGTCTCTTAGCTTCATTGATGAACTTTAGATTGTTCTTTTGGAACTTGTTGATTTGAGCGGCATAAGGGAAGATTGCGCTCACTGAAACATTCTCAGGGTTCTTAACTGTTTTCAATAAGTCTCTAAGAATATATTCGGTAGCGGCAATTTCTTCCAAATTGAATCTAGAAGTACCTTCTCTTGCTTCTTGACCATTCTCAACTTCCACGAAGAAGACATCACTACCATCGTAGTCAATATCATTTTCACGTACATTGAAACGAACCTTATCTGGTCTAATTTCTTCTCTTCTACCAATAAGTTGTCCATCATAGAAAACGTTATAAGCAGATAAGACATCTTTAACTGAACGATAGTTCTCGTTTAATAAGACCAATCTATGAGCGGCCGCAGCTTTATCCATTGTTTTGGCAAAGACTGATTGCTCGTAGATACTTTGAAGTTTTAAGAACATATCTTCATCATACGATGGGAGTTCTCTAACATCGTCTTTTGAGAATTCAAGTAAAGGTGCTAATTGGAAGTCATCACCAACCATGATGATTCTGCTGACATATGGTAAGTATCTAAGAACTTCGGTAATTGGACATTTACTGACTTCATCGATAATGAGCCAGTCATATCCTTTTAATACTTCTAAGCCTTTCTTACCAGCGATTGCACTTGTGGTTGTTGTAGCACCAATAACTGAGAAGTCTTCACTTGAGGACATTTCAGCATATTTGAATCGTTGCTCACCGCCAAAGTGAGACATTGCTTCTTCCATAGCTGCAGCGAGTTTCTTGTTGGTAGCTCTCTTATTATGTTCAGAGAACTTTCTGCCCCATGTTCTATACAAAGTATAGTCAATCTCGTTTCCGCTATATTTGTTACGTCTATTGGTAATTCTATTTGGAATAACGATGTCGTAGTTCTCGACAAGCTTATCTAAAACATTATCGATAGCAATATGGGTTTGTGAAGAAATGATTACCTTCTCACCCAATTCTTTAGTGATATATTGAACAATCGCATTAATAACGTGGGTTTTGCCTGTTCCTGGTGGGCCTTTAATCAAGCTGACCGGGGATCCATCAATAGCCATTAAGAAGGCTTTCTTTTGTGAATCATTTAAGCCATACGTGTATTTATCTTTATCAAGAAGCATGTTTGTTAACTTGGCTTCCAAAGTACCATTATTTGGCATCTTCTTATCACCAATTAAGTACTCTAACAATTCAGCAGCTGCACCAGTGGCACCTTGATTGATTAGTCTTAAAGAGTTGTCGATGGATTCAACTTTGATTTTTTGACCCATATCATAGAGGTTCAAACAGCTGTATTCATCTTCATAATCAACTTCGTTCTTCAATTCACCAGAGAGAACCACTTCATCCTTTTGAATGGTGATGTTCGCTACTACGAATTGTTTGAGGTTTTTAACATCCTTTTCAGAAACATTGAATGTGTTAGATAAATAGATGTTATCTTCTCCCACTCTTCTGATTCTGCTAAGCTGCTCCATACCACCTTTAATATGAATGTCGATTAATTCTCTTACATGCTCTTTGATTTCGTTTTTAAGATAGACGAATGTAGTAGCATCAAATCTGTAACCTTTGAGCACACCATTTTGGTCTTTTACTTCGACCTTAAATTCGGAATCGAAGTCTTTAACATCAAACGGGATGAAATAATATGGTTTGGATTGAGACTCAACTTCGTATGAGATGTTGTTGTTTAATTCATCAGAGAGTTTCTTATAGAATTCAAAGATCTCCATGAATTCATCGAATTGACCGATGTTGAATTGGAAGTCTTTATCTTTGATAAGTTCTTGCATGAATGGTTCAAGTTCACGATTGTCAGTGATTGGTTCATCCATAGTTGCGAATCTAACTCTAGTAGAAACGCCTCTAACGGAAGCATATTCAGTGACTTCGTTCACCACTCTTGTGATATAGAACGCTCCACCATATGGAGGTCTGTGGTCACATTGAAGATTGCCTAGAAGAATTAAGATGCCTTCGTCTTGTTTCTTCAAAACGATTTTGATGTTTTTGAGGCTATCAATAAGCCTTTGGTCTCTTCTATCAGGAACGATTTGAACCTTTGTTGTTGATAATTTAGCGTAATGATATTTGCTGTCTCTCAAGGCAGATAATACTGAGCTATCTACTTTATCAGAGCAACTGATTTTTAATGATAATTCCATGTGCCTTTCCTCCTATCTAGTAAGCCATCGAGGCTTCATAATTGCGCATTGTGTATAACGCTTCATTGTGTATTAGTTTATTTTTCTTCATCTTATATTTAACTTTGTTAACTCTTTCCAATTTGTTAACTTTGGAAGGGAGTTCATAACTGATGATTTGATCTGCGATCTCTTCGCATAATGCTTCTTGTTCTTGTTTACTATGAACTGAGAAGTATGGATCATTGGCATTGATTTCTTTTTGCTCTAAGTATTCTTCTAGAGTGCATTTTCTAACTTCAATGATGGCATCCTTACGGTTATGTTTAACTCTGCCCATCCATCTAACTTTGTAAGCAGCTTCCTTTCCATCTTCTGCATAGACTGGAATGGTCTTAATAATGTAATTGTTTCTTCCAACGTGTCCAAACTGGGCTTTTACTAAATAATGTTCCATGTACGTAAATCTCCTTTAAGTGAAACTTTTTGGAGCGTACCGTTAATGCTTAAAGTAATCCTAGCTAGTTAATTAATTACTCAGTCAGAAATAGTACGTCCGACGTACTATAGGCATACTTTTAATTCCTACTCAGATCTTTCGACCTTTTTGGGTGGAACCAATACGTGGTTTCCTTCGTTGTGCACCTTAATTAAATCAAGAAAAAAAGTAACTGTCAATACGCTTTTATGAACGCATTCTCGTTACTAGTTAATAGTAATAATTTTGGAGGGTGTATGCCTATAGTTTTGCACAACGAAGGAGATACACCCAAAGGTATTTACGTTGTGCATTTATTATTATAGCAAAAGACTTTATTCACGTTAAATATGAAAAGAAACACAGATTACGTTTCATAAAGGTAGGTAACCGAATTAAAAGGGAGTTCGCTATAATTGTTTTGCCGACAAAATACGGAGAACTCCCATGGATATTATACCTTCCTCAACCACTTCCTTTGAACAATTTGTT
>Ga0209719_1004705_pt1 | contig 10861 bp, 7 predicted proteins | sample AD_JPNAS2_MetaG_FD_184421 | JGI IMG/M metagenome (GOLD analysis project Ga0209719, IMG submission 184421) | Active sludge microbial communities of municipal wastewater-treating anaerobic digesters from Japan - AD_JPNAS2_MetaG (SPAdes) (version 2) | ecosystem: Engineered > Bioreactor > Anaerobic >...
TTTCTTTCTCATATTCAGAAATTTTAGTGATGAATAATCTCCGAGTATAGAAAGAATCGCGTAATTTTAAACAGCTATCCGCGAAGGCGGATTTAGTTCAACAAGCGGTATAAAACATTGGGGTTTAAGTGGTTATACGAGCGTTCTGCCCCGCATCAAGTTCGGTGTAACTGGACAGGATAGTAGCCCGCAATCCCCAACGATTTCATACCGCCAACCGTTGCCAGTAATGTTAAAAGACCGCTACAAACACATAGATAGATGCTAAAATTTTTAAGAAAAAAGAAAATAGAAGTACCTGATAACTATAAAAATCTGATTAGTCAGTCGGATTATGAAACATTTGTTAATCAATGCTTAAATGTATTAAAGGACTTAGGTGTCGATGTGATTAGTTACGAAAATGGCGATATTACATGCAAAGGAAAAAATGAGGAATCACATTATTTTTTGTATAATTTGGTTCGTAAATATGTGCAAGCTGATAAAGAGAATCAACTAACAGAAATAATAGACCATTTTAAAAAATTACAAGAGACACCATTCGCTTACGATTATTTGTTCAAAGACTTTGATTACGCAAAACAATTCCTTAAAGTATTAATAAAACCGACTGATATTAATCCAAAAATTGATGATTTTGTAACTCGAATAGACTATCCTGACTTACTAACAGTTCTTGTGTTAGATTTCGAAGATAGGTTTCATTACATTAGAAAAGATGAAGCCAATCTTTGGGAGGTTGATTATGAAATTTTATTCAAGATTGCTTTGGAAAACATTAGTCAAGAGAATGTTGAAATTCGAAAACATCTTTTTGATGATAAGTTTGAGGTTTATGTTTTATTGAGTGGTGATTTCTCAGCATCTTTTAGCTTGCTGATTGACACTCACCTAGATTTTGCGATTGGAGAATATGGAAGTTTAATTGGAATTCCAACGAAAGGGACAGTTTTTATCCATCCGATAACAAGCAATGATTTTATGGATATAACTTCGACTTTTTATCAAGAAATTGAGAAATTTTACAACGAAGACCCGAGTAATATTTCGACGGATTTTTACTGGTTTGATAAAAGAAGTTTGAAGTTGTTTAATAAGACCAGAAATGATAATGGCACGATAACAATTTCAATGCCTGATGAATTAAAAGATTTAGTTAATGAATAAAACACTACTGGCAACACGCGGTCATAAAACATTGGGGGTTAAGTGGTTATTCGAGCCTCAGTTCTCGCATCAAAGTTTGCTGTACCTTGATAGTGTAGTAGCTCCGAAATCCCCAACGTTTCATACCGCCAACCGTTATGCAACACTATGAGAAGAAAAGACAATCAACATAAATATTATAAAAATGGAAACTTGGCACATTTTAATAGCAATCGGAATAATCGCGTTTATTGCTGAAATTTTCACTGCTGGATTCATTTCTGGTGCAGTTGGTATCGGATTTATATTTGCTGCAATCGGTAATTACTTTGGTTTGGAAGTAAAATGGCAAATATTATTATTTGCATTTGGAGTTGCTCTTACTTATTTTCTGATAAGACCAATTATTACAAAATATGGCTATAGAAAAGACAAAGTCAAAACCAACCAAGATGCTTTAATCAATAAAAATGGAACAGTAACAGAGGAAATACATCCTATAAAAAATACAGGTAGGATTAAAATAGATGGTGATGATTGGAAAGCAAAATCATTAAATAATGAAATAATTCAAATTGGGACTATTGTCACAGTTGTTGAAATAGAAAGTATTGTTTTAATTGTTAAACCTTTAAATTAATTAGTTATGGGACTTATTATCATTGCAGGAGCTATTGCTCTTTTCGTTTTAATCTTCGCAGTTGCAGGATTTAAAATTGTGCAACAAGCTGAAGTTATAGTAATCGAACGACTTGGAAAGTATAGTCGGACATTACACTCTGGAATAAACATAATCTGGCCTATCATTGATAAGCCAAGAGAAATTACCTGGAGATATGTTGTTGAAGGTACAGATGACAAAAAACACATTAGATTTAGTACTAAATCCAGAATTGATATTCGTGAAACTGTTTATGACTTTCCAAAACAAAATGTAATTACAAAGGACAATGTAAACGTTCAAATAAACGCATTACTCTATTTCCAAATTATGGATCCTGTCAAAGCAATTTATGAAATTGAAAATTTACCGGATGCAATTGAAAAATTAACTCAAACAACACTAAGAAATGTGATTGGTGAGTTAGAACTAGATGAATCCTTAAGTTCACGTGATACCATTAATTCAAAGCTTCGGACAATCCTTGATGATGCAACAAATAAATGGGGTGTAAAGGTTAATCGTGTAGAATTGCAGGACATTAATCCGCCAGAAGATATTAAGCAAGCAATGGAAAAGCAAATGCGTGCTGAGAGAGATCGAAGAGCAGCTGTATTAGATGCAGAAGGAAAGAAGACAGCAAAAGTTTTAGAAGCAGAAGGATTTAGAGAAAGTGAAATTAAAAAAGCTGAGGGAGAAAAACAATCTGAGATTCTTAGAGCAGAAGGGTTAGCTCAAGCCAGAATAAAAACAGCAGAAGCAGAAGCAGAAGCAATTAAACTTGTTACGAATGCGATTAGTTCAAAAAATGGTGACCCGATTAACTATCTAATTGCTACCAAATATATTGATACATTGCAAGAAATGGTATCTGGAAAAGATAACAAAACGATTTACATACCATTTGAAGCAACAGGAATCTTAAGCTCAATTGGTGGAATAAAAGAAATGCTGAATAATCAAAAATAGCGTTGCATAACAGCACCTATGCCCAATAGCCTATTAAAGAGCGATTTGAAACAGTGTACACCGCAGAAACATTGTACCGACTGACAGAGATGAAGCCCGCAAAACGGCTACTGGGCATAGCTGCAGCACGTTAGGGGGCAGCTTAAAAAAAGACAGAGACACAGCAAAATATATTGATTATGGCAGAAAAATACAACGCTTCCAATATCGCAATTGAACAAATTTTGAATTTTATTAAATCTGGAGAAATTGCTATACCCGAAATTCAAAGACCATTTGTTTGGAAACCGAAACAAGTTCGAGACTTGATAGATTCACTTTATACAGGTTATCCAACTGGGTATTTGATTATTTCCCAAAGTCCGAATATGAAGTTAAAAGATGGGACTTTATCAGAAGGGAAAAAGATAATGATTGATGGTCAACAGCGTGTTACAGCACTTATGACTGCGATAATGGGATTGGAAGTGATTAACTCAGACTTTGAAAAGAAAAGAATTAAAATCTCATTCAATCCATTAGCAATAGACGAAGACGAAGTTTTTAAAGTTCAAGATAATGCCATTTTAAAAGACAAAAAATGGATTACCGACATAGCCGAAGTTTTTAAAACGGATTTTAAACGTGGCAGTTTTGTTTCTCAATACTGTGAGTCAAATCCTGAAATGGATTCAGATAGATTACATGACATTTTAGATAATCTAATTGGCATTAAAAATCGGCAAATTGGTGTAATCACATTAGACAAAGAACTAACAATTGATGAAGTAACTGAGATTTTTATCAGAATCAACAGTCAAGGAGCAAAACTAAATCAATCGGACTTTGCAATGTCAAAGATTGCTGCAAATGTAAAATATGGTGGTAACGCACTTCGTAAAGCAATTGATTATTTTTCACACTTAGCTGTGCAGCCAGACTGGTATCATGAAATGACAAAAGACAAGGATTTCATGGAATCAAAATTTGCATCAAAAATCAAATGGCTTAAAGATGATAGAGAAGAGATTTTTGACCCAGGATATGGAGACATTTTGCGTGTTGCATTTATGTACAAATTCGGTCGTGGTAAAATGAAAGATTTAGTAAGTTTACTTGGCGGTCGTGATTTTGAAACGCGCGACTACAAAGAAGAAATCGCTGAAGCATCTTTTGGAAAATTGACTGATGGAGTAATGGATTTTATGAATGAATTTTCATTTACAAACTTTATACTTTCGATAAAATCAGCTGGTTTCATCTCAAATAGATTGATTAACTCGCAAATGACTTTAGATTTTGCCTACACTCTTTATTTAATTTTAAATAATAACAGTCAAATTGACAAAACACAGATTAAGCATTTTGTTTCTAAATGGTATGTGTTTTCAACATTGACAAGTAGATATATAACTTCGCCTGAATCAGTTATGGATTTGGATATTCGCAGAATTGCGGAAAAAGGATTTTTGGAATACTTTAATGAAATGGAAGATGCGAATTTATCTGATACCTTTTGGGAAATTGGCTTAGTTCAAGATTTAGAAACTTCTGCTATAAATAGCCCATTTTTTAATGTTTTTTTAGCCGCACAAGTTCATGGTAGCGATAATTCACTATTAATGTATGGAACAAAAGTTAGGGATTTAATAACAACAATGGGAGATATTCACCATATTTTCCCGAAAGGGTATTTACAGAAAAACGGAATAACCGATAAATCAAAATATAATCAGATTGCAAATTACACTTATCTTGATACCCAAACAAATATTTCAATTGGAGAGAAAGCCCCAAATGAATATTTTAGAACTGTGTTTGAACAATGTGTTTCCAAAGAAATGAAGTTTGGTAATATTTCCGACACCGCATTATTAAAGGAAAATTTAAGTGTTAATAGCATACCTCAGAATATAGTTTCAATGGATGCTACACATTATGAGGATTTTCTTTTAGAGCGGAGAAAGCTAATGGCTAAAAAAATTAAAGACTATTACTATTCATTATGACAAAAAAGCCGACCCCCTAACAAGCGGTATAGTTAATTGCCGGTTCAGTGCGTGTTCGAGCGGCACAGCTCGTATCAAAAGTAGTTGTAACTTGAAAGGAAAGTGCTTCGAAATCGGCAACTAACCATACCGCCGACCGTTACCTGCAAGGCTAAAAAAAACGACAGCGACCGTGATAAAATGTTTGCCAATAGAAAAATGAAATACTTACAACCCCACCCACATTGCACACATTGCCAAAGCCCCACGAGCAGACGCTCAAACCAAAGCTTTGCCAAAGAGTGCAATTTTGCCACCGCACACGGAGACAACACCAAGATTTATTGTTACTTTTAGATTTTTAAAATTGATTTTATAGGATTACATAATGGCTAAGAAAGATACCAAAATACAAATTGAGCAATACGAGCATTCCGACAAAGAAAGGGCAAATAACCCACACGTTGGATTAGTAACTCCGGCGAGTGACCCCGATACAGGCGAGAAAAAAACATACCAGTACGACCCACATCTCGACCCACAACTCCAGTGGGCTGGTAAAGCAGAACACACCAGTTTTGAAGTGCCAACTGTAAGTTTGCACGTTCACGAACGTATTGACCCAAACTCGATAATTGAAACCGTAAAAAAAGAACACGAAGGGCCAAAACAAATGTCGTTGTTTGAGACCAACGAAAAGCCATTACGTGAAGCCATTGACTTTTATAAACACAAGGAAAATTGGAGCAACCGACTTATTGCGGGCGACAGTCTTTTGGTAATGAACTCACTACTCGAAAAAGAAGGCATGGCGGGCAAAGTGCAAATGGTGTATTTCGACCCACCTTACGGAATTAAATACGGTAGCAATTTTCAACCTTTTGTTAATCAAACAGCATTAAAATCAACAGACAAGGATGATGATTTAACAGCTGAACCTGAGATGATTAAGGCATTTCGAGACACTTGGGAATTAGGTATTCATAGCTATCTTACATATATTAGAGACAGGGTAAAAACGGTATTTGACTTATTAGATAATTCAGGAAGTATTTTCGTTCAAATTGGTGAAGAAAACCTGCATCATGTTAGGGAAGTTTTAGAAGAAATATTTGGTCCAACAAATTATGTTTCTACAATTACCGTGAAAAAAGCATCGCTAATGTTTTCTAAAAAATTATTAAATAGTGCTTGTTTTTACATTATTTGGTTTGCAAAAGATATTACACAAATAAAGTATAGGGATTTATATACAGACAAAGACCCTGAATGGTTTGCAAATAATGCAGGGTCACATTTATGGCTTGAAAATTCTAAAACAAAAGAAACAAGAAAAGCAACACCTACGGAAAGAAAGGAAATTTCAAAATTCTTAAAGGAAAATAAGGACTGGAAAATGTTTGGTACTTGGAGCTTGAATGCACAGGGTACAGATAAGCAAGAAGGATTTGAATATGAAGGGGAAATTTATTTTCCACCAAAGGGGACACAATGGAAAACTTCTTATCCTGATGGATTAAAAAAGTTAGGGGAAGAAAATAGATTACAAGTTGAAGGGAATAATTTAAGAGTAAAATTGTATTTAGAAGACCATCCTGTTATGTCTTTAAATAATTTGTGGGATGGGATTGGTGCTGCTTCTGATAAAATTTATGTCGTACAAACTTCAGAAGAACTACCAAAAAGAGCGATGTTGATGACATCTGACCCTGGAGATTTAGTACTGGATATTACGTGTGGAAGTGGCACAACTGCTTATGTTGCTGAGGAATGGGGGCGTAGATGGATGACTTGTGATACTTCAAGAGTGTCCATTACCCTTGCAAAACAAAGATTAATGACAGGTCAATTTGATTATTTTGAATTATCCCATGAAAAAGAAGGAATAAGCAGTGGCTTCAAGTATAAACAAGTTCCTCATATTACTATTGGAAGTATTGCAAATAATGAACCTGCTCAAGTAAATACCTTGTTTGACCAACCGATTATTAATACTAAAAAGACAAGGATTACAGGTCCATTCACGGTTGAAGCGGTACCAGCACCTTATGCCAAAAGCTTTGACGATTTGAATAATGACAACAACGGTTCAGATACTTCTATTGCCCGAACAGGCGAAACCCTTCGCCAAAGCGAGTGGCGTGACGAATTATTAAAATCGGGTGTTCGTGCCAAAGGTGGTAACATTATTCAGTTTACACGAGTTGAGCCGTTGGCTGGTACAAAATATATACAAGCAGAAGCAGAAACCAAAGAAGATACACCCAAAAAAGTATTGGTGGTATTTGGCCCCGAACACGCACCGCTTGAGCAACGCATGGTTGAGAATGCTTGGCAAGAAGCAAGGACTTTGAAACCCGATATGTTGTTGTTTTGTGCTTTCCAATTCGATGAAGAAGCAGCCAAAGACATTGACGAGCTTACGCCCGCCATTGCTGGCATGCAATTGCTCAAAGCACAAATGAATGCCGATATGCTAACCGACGATTTACGCAAGAACCGTAGCAGCAACGAAAGTTTTTGGTTGGTTGGTCAGCCCGATGTAAAAGTGCATAAGCTCGATAAAGGCAAAGTACAAGTTGAAGTGATGGGCTTCGATTATTACAACCCAAAAACTGGAAATGTAGAGAGCGGAGGCAAAAAAAATATTGCCATGTGGATGCTCGATACCGATTACGATAACCGTTCGTTATTTCCTTCACAAGTATTTTTTCCAATGGCAGGTACTGGCGATGGTTGGGACAAGTTAGCTAAAAACCTGAAAGCAGAAATTGACGAAGAAAAAATTGAATCGTTCAAAGGCACGCTATCGTTAGAGTTTGAGCCGGGCAATTGCATTGCTGTAAAAATTATTGACGACCGTGGTATTGAAAGTTTACGAGTAATAAACATGTAGGGCATTATGGCAGCAAGTATAGAAAAACTTATCATAAACAGCCCTCATGCAGAACCAACTCAATATTGGTTTTACGATAGGGAAAACCGTGATTTTTACATCAAAGACGGTCGCCGTCCGGCGGGCTATGTAATGGCTACGCCCAATTCAAAAGCGTTTGACGACCCGGGTATTTTTGTAGAAATCGACACCGTTAACCAAATTCGCCCACGAGTAAAAGCATGGCGTGAAGCTGGTTATCCCGGAGTTACTGGAATAACCAAACGACTTTTAGACCATTGGCAAGACCCCGAAGAACGCAAAGACCGCCGTTTTTTCTTTTGCCAATTAGAAGCAATTGAAACCTTAATTTGGCTTACCGAAGCACCAGCAGCCGAAAAAGTGGGCATTGATATAAAGGGCGATGGTGGCGAAATAGAACGTTGGTGTAGCAAAATGGCAACAGGTTCGGGCAAAACCATTATCATGTCAATGATTATTGCTTGGAACTTTTTGAATAAAGTTACCAATCCAACCGATGCACGTTATAGTAAATATGCTTTGATTGTTGCGCCGGGCTTAACTGTAAAAAGCCGTTTACAAGTATTATTGCCAACCAACGAAGAAAACTATTACGAAGAATTTAATATTGTGCCAGCTTCATTGATGGATAAACTTCGTCAAGGCAAAATCATAATACACAACTGGCATTCGTTGGCATGGGACACACAAGAAAAGATTGATTCAAAAATTGAAAAAGGGCAGCTTCGCTCGGTTGATAAACGCCAACGAATTGAAATTAGTGGTGAGGCTTATGTAAAACAAGTGCTGGGCGAAATGTCGAATGCACGAAACATAATCGTAATTAATGACGAGGCTCATCATGCTTGGCGTGTAAACCCCGAAGCAGAAGGAAAATATCAACGCATTGGTTCAGATAAAGACAGCGCAGAAGAAGCGACTATTTGGATTGGTGGTTTGGATAGGATTCACAAGCAAAGAGGAATTTTAAAATGTTACGATTTATCGGCAACACCTTTTTCCCCTTCGGGCAAAAAGGCAGCCGAAGAATCGTTGTATTCTTGGATTGTTTCCGACTTTGGTTTGAACGATGCCATTGAATCGGGTTTGGTTAAAACCCCTCGTGTGGTTGTTCGTGATGATAGCGAACGCACCAAAGAATTAAAGTCAAGGCTTTATCATATTTACATGGACGATGAAGTTAAAGACGACATCAACCGCAAAGCCGAAGAAACAGAACCTTTACCAGATTTAGTTATTAATGCTTACTATTTGCTTGGTAAAGATTGGTTAGAAGCCAAAAAAGATTGGGAAAAATCTGGTCATAAAGTGCCGCCAGTAATGATTACCGTTGCAAATCGCACCGAAACATCATCACGCATAAAATATGCTTTCGACCACAATCAAATATTAATTCCTGAATTGTGTGTACCTGAAAAAACTTTGCAAATTGACAGTAATGTTTTAAATATAGCAGAAGCGGAAACCGAAGCGGTTCAAGTTGTAGTTGAAACAACAGACGAAGAAAGCGAAGAAGTAACACCAAAACTAACAAAGAAACAACAAGCCGAGCTACTTCGCCAAACGGTTGATTCAGTTGGTAAGATTGGAGCACCCGGCGAGCAGGTTCAAAATGTGATTTCAGTAGGCATGTTGTCCGAGGGTTGGGATGCTAAAACAGTTACCCACATAATGGGTTTGCGTGCATTTTCGAGCCAGTTACTTTGCGAACAGGTTATTGGTCGTGGTTTGCGTCGTGTTTCTTACGATGTTGGCAATGATGGATTATTTGAGGCAGAATATGTAAATATTTTTGGCGTTCCGTTTACATTCCTTCCACACGAAGGAGGCGATGGACCACCGCCACCCCCACCACCACCCAAAACCAAAATTGAACCAGTTCAAGATAAAATAGAACACGAAATTTCGTGGCCTAATATTTTACGAATCGACCATGTTTACCGTCCAGTTTTGCAATTGGATTGGAGCAAAGTACGCACTTTAGAGATTGACCCTTACGAATCAATCACCGAAGCTGAATTGGCTGCCATAATTTCGGGCAAAGCAAATGACAAGATAAAATCGCTTATTGGATTAGAGCAAATAGCCGAAGATACAAGGGTTCAAACTATTGTTTTTAGGATTGCTTCAACCATCTACAATTCCGAAAAACGACCCGATTGGAAAGGCAGTAAAGAGGTTTTTTTAGCACAAGTTGTTCGTTTGGTTGAGCAGTTTATCGAATCGGATAAAATCACGGTTAAACACGATTTATTTCATCAAGACAATTCCAAACGGAAGATTCTTATCATTTTGAACATGAATAAGATTATTCAACACATTTGGACACAAATTCGAGCAGAAAATACTGAAAAATTATCCGCTGTTTTCGACAAAGAACGACCAATTCGTTCAACAGGCGATATGCGGACTTGGTTCACAAGCAAACCTTGTGAGTGGCTTGATAAATCGCATATTAGCCATTGTGTTTATGATAGTGGTTGGGAAGCAAGCGAAGCCTACTTTTTAGAGAAATCGGACTTGGTAAAATCATTCGTTAAAAACGACCATTTAGGATTTTTCATTCTGTACAATTTCAACGGAGTGATTAGAAAATATTACCCTGACTTTATGATTCGTTTGATAAATGGAGAATACTTGATACTTGAAACCAAAGGCGTTGACAGTCAACAAAACCAGACAAAGCGAGAGTTTTTAAATGAATGGGTAAAAGCAGTAAATACGCACGGTGGATTTGGTAAATGGAATTGGGATGTTTCATTCCACCCGGCAGATATAGAAGAAAAATTAAAAAAATGCCTTGAACCGCAGTTAGCCTGACCCAATTGCAGGCACATTTGCAATTCGCACGAGCCAACGCTTGACCAAAAATTGCAAAAGAGCCTGCAAGCCCACGTTGACAGAGAGATTGGCAAACATTGAAAGATGAAAAAAAATAAAGCCCAGCAGGTAACAAGCGGTCATAAAACATTGGGGGTTAAGTGGTTAATCGAGAGTTCTACCTCGCATCAAAGTTCGGTGTCGGGGGATACATTCGCAGCTCCGAAATCCCCAACGTTTCATACCGCCGACCGTTATGAGTAATTAATAAATAATATGACTGAAAGTGATTTGATTACGCTAGTTGAGATTGAAGATAAATTCATCGCAGAAGATATACAGCAGCTTTTGGAGGATTATCAGATCTATTCAGTACTG
>Ga0209719_1004715_pt1 | contig 10852 bp, 11 predicted proteins | sample AD_JPNAS2_MetaG_FD_184421 | JGI IMG/M metagenome (GOLD analysis project Ga0209719, IMG submission 184421) | Active sludge microbial communities of municipal wastewater-treating anaerobic digesters from Japan - AD_JPNAS2_MetaG (SPAdes) (version 2) | ecosystem: Engineered > Bioreactor > Anaerobic...
ACAACAAAGGCAATCGGGAAGAAGAGCGTGCTGATCATGAAGAATCTGCGCATGGGGATCGAGTACATCGATAAGACGAACCACGTGACACACACCGGAAGCATGTATAACGCGGTCATGGCCAAGACAACGAGCAGCAATTGATTGTGGATGAACAGCTGGGTGGACATGCTTCCACAACACACCCAAATCCCGACACAAAGCTCGATCGAGCTCAGTGCAAGGGTTCCTCGATAGATTTTACCGTTTCTCAGTGAACGCGAGGCGATGACGGCTGTTGCCAGGGAGTTGATAATCAAGAAGACTCCCACGACGAGAGAAAAACCGTCGTAGTTGAACAGACGACGAATCTGGGCGGTCCGGGTGCCGAAATACACCTCATGGAACTGCCCGCTTGATTTCGGCATGTTGCTGATCATTTCAATATTCAGCGTTTTCCCCTGATCCCCTTCTTCAAGACGGACAAAATGGTTGATCAGGCCGATGAGTTTGATTCGGCGATTGTCGATGTTTGCGTCGTAGGAATAGGTGAGTCGATCATCGACATACACCTTCACCCGCTTTTGGGAGGTTCGAAAGAGAAGCGATCGTATTGCCGTGTACGAGGAGGGAATGGTCCGGGAAAGCGTAACTCGCTTGTCGCTTAAATCCGGATCCTTAACGATTCGAGGAAGGGTGAAATCATCATCCAGAACCACCCCGTCAGCGCTCAGCGTCCACCCTTCCCGCAGATTCATCGCTTCACCGTCCCAAATGGATTCCAGTTCGATGTTGGACACGTCCATCCATGTAGGCACCAAAACACCTATGATCAGAACAGCTAGCACCAGTACCATGCCTGTATGGATTTTGCTCATACCATAGTTTGCCCCCTCAAATCCATTCTGTAAATCATTTTCAAGTAAAACCGTCATGGATTGCGAATATGGGATATGAAGTACCTTGTTCTTTTGTGTATCGGCGTCGTCTGCGTAGGACTCGTGATCGGCTGTACTGAACACCCCCCTTCCCTGCTCAACATTTTTGCTCAGCGGGACAGCTCTCCTCCGGTGCTGCTCGATATGGAGATGACCGCTCCCGCTGAAGCATGCTTGAGGTTTAATGAACGCATTATGATCAAAAAGGATGCGTTCACGATCGAAGACAATGAGATCATCGATGTGAGCGTATGGGATGAGCAGCTCACCATAGCCTTCAAAAAACCCCTGATCTTGGGTGTGTTCAGCACCCTCGAGGGCAGGGTTCAGGATCTTGCGGGTAATTCGATGCGCTTCTCCATCCGGCTGTGGGCAAAAAACACCAGGATCCCTTCATTGTTGATCAACGAGTTCACCACCAAGGGCAGTGAAAACCATCCCGACCGAGTTGAACTTGCCGTTCTCAAGGGCGGAAATCTTGCCGGAGTGACGATCAAGACCGTCAATGACTCCCATACCTTCGGCGATCATCAGGTCGCCTCCGGCGACTACGTGGTCGTAGCCTTCAGTAAAGGCGCGGTAGAGGCCGGATCCTTTCTTTCAAAGGAGCAGAACGGACTCTCATCAAACAACGGATACATCTGTGTCCATGCGACTCCGGAGTGGAACGCCGAAGTGCTGGACTGTGTTCTGTATTCGACGAAAGAGGCGACGACCCACAATGGGTTCGGTTCCAAAGAGGTTGCACAAATGGCGGAAGAGCTTACTCAAGGACTGCACTGGAACGGGTCAATGGCAAAGGATGCGATCGATATCAGCAAGGCTACGGCGACCCGATCAGCTAACCGTAACGGCTTCATCGATACAAACAGCGCGAATGATTGGTATGTCTGTGCGACAGGCAATGCGAGTTTCGGTGTAAAAAACTCCACGAACCGCCACCATTAAAGATACTGGACGACAAATCCTTCGATTACCGAGAGGCTTGCGGCCCCCAAGCGCTGACCTACCACTTCGCCGTCTTTGAAGACCATCAAGGTTGGAATGGAATTGATGTTGTAATCGTTGGCGATCGACCCGGCGTCATCGACGTTGACCTTCACCACCTTCAGTCGGCCTTGGTAGGTTTGGGCGATCTGCGCTACCGCCGGAGCGATGATTTTGCAGGGACCGCACCACGGCGCCCAGAAGTCGACTAAAACCGGCACATCAGCTTCCAAAACCTCCTGCTTGAAATTCAGCTCCGTCACGATCATTTCACTCACTGTCATCTCTCCTTGCGGCTCAATAGTACATACAAACCGTTGAAAAAGAAAGGGCGCCGGGGTGTCCCTCCGTGCATTTTATTGGATAATCAATCCTGCCAAAATATCCTTGTTTTATAGGATTCACCAGCTGTAACCGCATTGGATATGCTCTCAGCTTTCCGCTTCCGGCAGCCATTCCCGATTTCTTCTGTTTGAGGCACTCCATCCCCATCGATTGCATTCGCTTATGCTCCATGATACAGTCGACACTATGCATCCGGTGTTTCTCTTTGCAGGATTTTTCTTTTTTGCGGTCTCATACAATCTTCTCGGTCCGCTGGCCACGAACATCATGCAGACCACCGGTCTCTCCCTTTCCGGATCCGGTACGCTGGTGAGCTTTCAGCAGATCGGGTCGCTCATATCGATGGCCGTCTCGCTGCTTGTCATGAAACGTCTGAAACAAGGGTCGGTCATGAAGATCGGCTACCTGTTTCTGATCGTCGCTCTTGTATCAATTGCGCTCTCTTCGACAACTACCGCCCTGTTCATCTTCTACCTGATACTGGGTTTGGGATCATTTCTCGTCGACAGCGCCTCGAATGCAACGCTGGCAAGCGAATACTACGAAAAGCGATCGCTCTACATTCCTCTTCTCCACTTCTGCTACAGCATCGGCGCCATTGCAACCGGCTATCTCATTCTGCCGTTCAAAGGCGTTTCATGGCGATGGGCATACGGATTGGTCGGAGTGGCCATGGCGCTCATTCTCATAACGGGATCCGTTCATCGGCAAGCCACTCAAAAGCAAAGCAAGAAAAAGCGGGATGCGGAACCGACGAAGGATGTGGTCGGCCCCATTACCCTTCTTTTGAAAGACAGAGCCTTCATCCTCTATACTCTGGTCATCATGTTCTACATGGGAAGCCAGGTGATCTGCGCAACGTGGATTCCTGTCTATATTGAGACGGAGCTGGGACAGTCCGCAAGCATCACGGGAACATCGCTCACCGTGTTCTGGATCGGGACGGCCCTCTCCCGGCTGATCGTCGGCCCCATCATGAACCGGGGAGCAAACCCCTTCACACTCTCCATTTGGGGCATGTTTCTTGCAGGAATCTCCCTTGTCGGAGCGACCCTGTCCGCCTCCATCCCCATCGTGTTGATTCTGGTTCTTCTCTGTGGATTTTTTGCCGGAGCCACCATTCCCATGTATGTTGTAATCGCCTCGACATGGTATCCACGAAATACGGCATTCATCTCGCTCTCCTACATCGTCAGCGGAACCGTAGGGAGAATGATATTCCCGTATCTGGTTGCAAAGGTCGCCTCTTTCAGCTCGCTGGGATTCGCCTTGATGCTCAGCAGTCTCATGCTCATCATATCGGCCTTCATGATTCTGGGAGTGCGGTCCGCGACAAGAAATCGATCGGAATCAATCCACACTCCCTGAGCGTTTTTTAAAACGTAACTTCTTGATCGAAGGGAACCTCTTCGTCCAGAGTGACGGGATCCTCTTTCTTCCGTTCACCCCGGAACTCCACATGATCGGCAACCACCACGAACCGGTCGCGATTGTTCCCTTCCTTGTCGGTCCAGCGTTCCTGACGAAGCCGTCCCACGACTCGTACTTCCCGCCCCTTGCTCAGATAATTGGAACAGTTCTCGGCAAGCCTGCCCCATACATTCACCGGCATGAAGAGCACTTCTTCGACGCTCTCCCCTTTCTGGTTCCGGTAGTACCGATTGGACGCGATGGAGAACTTCGTGAGCACCGAATCGTTTCCTTCGAACCGGACCAGCTCCGGATCACGAACGAGATTGCCTTCCAACAACACCGAATTGAGATTATTCATCCTTTCCTCCCGTCTCCCCTGCCGCAATGCACAGGCATCGCTTCCCGGCTTTCATCGGGGAACATACCTCTTAAGGGATGGGTGTTGCCGGTTTGCTTTAAAACGGGTTCACTCAGGTTGTCTTTCATTCCAAATCAATGCACGGATCATCTGTGGGTTGGGTATATCGTAGAAGATATTCCTTTCCCTCGGTTACATGAAGCATGAATGCAAAGCGGTTCCACAAGGTTGCATATTTCCACGCCTGCTTTTATTCTATTTTCAAGCAGCTTTGGAGGTCATACATGATTGTCAGGAAACAGAGTCCGTTCGATTGGGGCTATACTGCCATCACCGAACTGGATGGCAGGCATAAAGAAATGTTGCTCGATTTCGGAATTCTCAAAATCAAAGCCGGGGAAGAATATCATTGTTCCCTTCCTTTGGAACGGGCTTGGATGCTTTTAAAGGGAAAGATCACCTTTATCTGGCCTGAAGGAAGAGCAAGCAGCGAGCGTCGGAGCTGCATTGACGAGGCGCCGGTGGTATTGCATGCACCCAGCGGTGTCCCTGTAACGATAAAAGCCGAAAGTAACTGCGAGCTTGTAGTGGAGCGGTGCAGGAATGACCGGGGTTTTGATATCAGGTTCTATGACAAGAATGATGTGAAGACCGAGGTCTTCGGTGCCGGAGTGCTGCAGGAGACCAGCAACCGTACGGTACGAACCGTATTCGACGGTGAAAGCGCCCCCTATTCGAACATGGTGATGGGAGAGGTCATCAACCACCCCGGCAGGTGGTCGAGCTATCCTCCGCATGACCATCCCCATCCGGAGATCTACCACTACCGGTTTTTCCCCAAGCAGGGGTTCGGGATATCACTCCTGGATGAAGATCCCTTCATCGTCCATGATGGGGACACGTCCCTGATCGGGCCCAATAAAACCCACAGCCAAGGGGCAGCCCCGGGCTATGCGATGTACTATGTCTGGATGATCCCCCACCTTCCCGGAGACAAGTGGCTGCCGACAACCCGCTACTACCGCAAGGAGCATACGTGGCTTCTGGAAAAAGAGGTGAAGGTCTGGCCGGATATTCCCGCTATCATGGAGTAGGATCGTAAAAGAACAGAATCTTCAGGGCAGGCAAGCTCTGCAGATTCTGTTTTTTCATTGACGAAGGCGTCAGAATACTTCTTGTTAGTGGGGATGCTCTTGATTGTTCCCGGTTTCTCTTATCCTTCAACCGCCATGACTGTCTTGAGGTCGGCCATCCATGGGAACAGCATGCCTTGGATATCCGAAAATGGCAGAATATCGTCACTGAGCTCAAGTCCGAGAACATCCGTCATCACTTCTCTTCGTCTTTCGATTCTTTTCCATGCCTCCGGGTACTTGTTCTTGAAAGCATCCCTCAGCTTTGCATCGGCAAGAGCCAATCCATCTTCGACGTGCACTCCGGGCAACCCTTCCGGATTGGCGATGATATCGCATTGGATCGCCATGCCGCTTCTCAAATGAATGTCTTCATCGTGTACAAAGAGGCTATCGGTCCATTCATCATTATGAATGAGATGTCCCGGATTCAGGCCGATGCCCAGCCGGTCGAACTCGGGAACTTCCTTCCTGATTTTTTCCACGATGTGTCTGCCGGACACCCCGATGGCTACTGACCCATACCAAAGAGCAAGAATCTTGAAATAGGGAACATATACTTTGTCCCACACATCATGGAACTCTTTTTTCTTGATATCCTCGACCCGGGAGGTGTAAAGTCCGGTTCTCGCAACCATCGAACTGCGATACCCGAACCCCACGTTGCAGACCGAACCGTATTCCAATGTATGCGTTCCCGGGCTTGCCAGTCCCTGAAGGATGCCCTCGGTCGTAAAGTTCACGTTGGGATGCGCCACCAAGGGATTGCCGTCGATCTTCAGATACGTTGAAGCTTCGATCTCACTGATGCCCGGCCGCAAATGCATCAGCATGTTCAACACGCTTCGAGACGTCTTGGTTCCCGCCAGCTCAAGTACCGCCAACTCGTCCACATCGAGATTCGTGCGCATTCCACCCTCGGCACCGATGAGCAGTTTCGCTGCATTCTCAAGGTTATGTGCTCCGGTTTCGGCCTTCAGGGATTCAACGATGAAATGGGGAACATCGAACATGTATTTCGGATCGACGGCTTCCGTATCGGTAAAATATTTCCATCCGATCACACCGACTTTGCTGGCTTTGCAAAGACCCACCCGTTCATATGCATCCTTCAACACGTTTGAAGTATCCTTGGACCGTGGTTGTCCGACCAGGCTGAAGCTCTGGAAAAGCATGACATCCAATTCAAAGGGAATGATTTTTGAATACCACAGGCCTTCATTACCCACCAGGAGAAGAGGTTTTTTACCTTCGGACAGAATGAGAAGGGCTTCTTCAAACCGCGGATCGAAACCCGTGAAATAATGGATATTCGCAAAATGCTCGCGATCGCCATAGATCACGAGATGAGAATATCCTTCTTGCTTTCCTTTGGCGATGGCTCGGGAAATTCTCGATTCGTAGGTTTTGCCGGGAAAGACGGTCGTTATCGGATCATTCAGCTGCTGAAACTCCATCGTGTCAATTGTTCTCGTCGTGATCTTCATGCAATTAACCCTCTTGTTATTTGTTGGTGCGATAATAAACAGGCATGAAAGCGCCATTATGTGCAAAGGAGAATTCGCCGTCTCTTGTAAAAGCGATCAAGCCGCAGATGCAATCGATTTCCGAAGCTCTTTTCACATTTTTTCTTAGTGAATCGGTCAACTTTCCCGTATTGAGATAATCCCGGGCGGATTGATAGGTAAGACACATTCGCAGGATTTTCTCTCCCTCGCCGGTCGCCGAGAGGCCGATCTCCCTTGTACAGTATGTCCCCGCTCCCGGAATGGCGGAATCTCCTACCCTTCCCGGCATTTTCATCCGGATCCCTCCTGTGGACGTTCCCGCGACAAGTCTACCTGCCTGGTCAAGCGCGACGACTCCCACCGTGGAAAAGATATGATCTTCCTTCCGGATCTCTTCGACATAGTATTGAATATCTCTTAACGATCGTTCACGTCCCTTGATCTCTTCAGATGGATTTTTCACGTCACTGAGAGCCGGTTCATACTCTTCAAAGCCGTGAAGCCTTGCAAACTGGACTGCACCGCTTCCCGTGAGAATGGAATGGGGGGTCTTCTCCATCACCATTCTGGCGACTTGAATGGGATTCCTGACTTTCTGGATGCAATGCACGGCTCCGCAGTTTTCCTCGCTGTTCATGACCATCGCATCCATTTCCACAACACCGTTCAGATTGCGAAAGGAGCCGGTGCCCGCATCGAAGATGGGATCGTCCTCCATCATCGTAATGACTTTTTCAACGACGTCGATGGCGGCGCATCCTTCGGAGAGCATCTTATATCCTATTTCGCCATATGTTTTTACACCATTATTTGCAGAAACTTTATCAAGTTCGGTAGGTTCCAAATCATGACATCCTCCATGCACAATCAACCCAAACATTTCATCTCTCCCGTCAATCAAAAGATCAGTGGTGAATATTTTGTATAAATCGAGCTATCCGCTCATTGTTGTTTTTTACGGTAGTGAAAAATTCTTCATTGGAGGTGTCCGATACGACCGATCCGTATTCAAGGAACAGCACTCTGTTTGCGATGCGGCGGGCAAAAGGAATTTCATGGGTGACAATCAGCATGACTACGCCGTCTTTTGCAAGTTTTTCGATGATCTTCAAGACCTCGGTACTCATCTCGGGATCCAAGGCTGAAGTAATTTCATCAAGCAACAGAGCCTTTGGATTCATCATCATCGCTCTTGCGATGGCGATTCGTTGCTGTTCTCCTCCGGACAGCTCATTATGCTTGGAATGCAATTTGTCCATCAATCCGACTTTATTCAGCAATTCCTTCGCCTGCTCGATCGCCTCATTCCGCGGTCGCCCAAGAATCTTAATCGGACTGATGACTAAATTCTCCAATACATCAAGATGAGGGAACAGAATCGTCTGTTGAAAAACCATTCCACATTTGATCCGAATGTCCTTTAAATTCTTTTTTTCCCGAACCGACAACCCATCTACAAGAATGTCGCCGCTGTCGATGGTTTCCAAACCGTTGATACACCTCAAAAGCGTGCTCTTTCCGGTTCCGCTCGGCCCAAGGATGACCGTAACTCCGCTTTGATCGAAATCGACGCTGAAATTCTTGAGAACGACTAATTCTCCGAATGCTTTCGTTATATTTTTTACTTCGATCATCGCCATCGTCATGTACCTCACATATAAAAGCTAAAAATTGAATGCCACTTTTTTCTCAAGCCGCTGGGCAAGTTTCGACAGCGGATAGGATATTGCAAAATATAATACGAAGACTATTCCGTAGATCAAGAAAGGTCGCATCGTTCTCAATGTCAGAATATGGCCAGCTTTTGTAAGATCGATCAAACTGATCAAAGAAACAAACGAAGATACCTGCAGCTGGTTTATGTACAGCGTGATCGCCGAAGGAATCAACAGCCTGAGGACCTGCGGCGCGATGATGTTTTTAAAATTCGAGTACCTGTTGTGGCCCAAGGCGAATCCGGCTTCCCACTGCAGTCTGGGAATCGCCTTGACGGCGCTGTGAACAAGCACGGAGAAGAACGCTCCCGTATTCAATGACAAGGTGATGATCGCAGCCGCCTGTGCATCGAGAACAATGTTCGCAACCACCGGCAATCCGTAATACGTAAGGAAAAGCTGCGTGACGAGCGGAGAGTTCCGCAGTGGTTCAATATAGATCAGAGGAATGGCTGAAACGATTTTATTCTTTGAACAACGGATCAACCCCATCACGATTCCGATCAGGGTGCCGATGGTTATCGAGACCAACGTGATCCAGAGCGTCATGCCGATCGCTTTCAAGAAAAAATAGATATCATAATGTGTCAAGCTCAGGTACTGTTCAAACACAATAGCTTCCTTATATCACCTTAGAGCGTGATGGAAATCCTTCTATCGATCGCCTTGGCCACGAACGAAATGACGAACGTGAAAACACAATACGCCAACATGATGAAGATGAATACTTCAAAAGGTCTGGCGGTCCTTGCCGCCACGGTCTTCGAACTTCCCATCAAATCGTTGACGGTTATGGAAAACACGACGGATGAGGTAAGCACGAGGTTTATGAAATTGCTTGTCAACGGCTTGAATGCCAGACGCAAGGATACCGGCAGTACTATGTATCTGAAGGTCTGAAACGAGTTGTACCCCAATGCGTAGCTGCATTCATAATAGCCTTTCTTCACCGCCAGCAATCCTGATCGGATGACTTCACAGTTCGGAGCGCTTGAGTTGATTCCCAATGCCAGTATTGAAGTGACGATCGGATCGGTATGTATTCCCAACTCGGGAAGTCCGAAATACAAAAAGAACAATTGGACGAGAAACGGCGTATTTCTCAGAAATTCCACCCAAGCCGACCCGATGAATCGGAGCACTTTGCTTTTGGATTGCCGCATCAATGCAACGATGATTCCCAGTATGAATCCAAGGACCAATGCTCCTGCGGAGATGATCAACGTTAAACGAGCCCCCTGCAGCAGCATCGGATAGAACGTTTTTAGAAAACTGAAATTCAAATACATGAGTACACCCTTCCGACAGCCGCAGAAGCAGCCCTTGTGAGAAGCGGCGTTCCCACAAGAGCTACAAAATCAAACTTCATTATTTACCAGATGGCGAGATACTCCGTCGGTTCGGTGCCCCACCATTTCATGTACGTCTCCCTCTGGAAACCGGAACTGATCATCCAGGAGACGAACATGTCGACATAGCGGACAAACTCCATGTCCCCCTTGGGAAGTCCGATGCAGATCGGATCCGAGGTATAGAGTTTAGGAAGGGCGACCAACTCCCTTTGCTCTGACCTGCGGTGAAGTCGATCAGCGTGCTGTCTTCAAACGTCGCATCCGCTTTCCCCTGCTTCATCAACAATGTCTGGTCGGTAAAGTTCGTCACATATACCAGCTCGGCTTGAGGAGCATACTTGAGAGCCAGATCTTCACCCGTCGTTCCTCTTGCGACGGCAATTTTGATTCCGGGCTTGTTCAGATCCTCGACCGTCTGGTATGGACTGCCTTGCCTGACCATCATCTTGATTCCGCAGCGCAGATAAGGCATCGAGAAGTTGATTGACTTGGCCCGTTCAAGATTGCCTGTCATGTTTGCAAAGACGATATCAACTCGGCCGCTCGTCAAAGCCGGGATTCTCGTTTCTCCATCGACATCGGTAATCTCAAGCTTCACCCCGAGTGTATCTGCGAATTTCTGGGCAAAATCGACATCATACCCATAAGGCTGTCCCTTATCGTCCCGCCCGCCGATGGGAGGACCATTAAGAGCTATACCGGCACGCAAGACACCTCTGTCCATGATTGTTTGCAACATGCTGACACTTTTTGCAGGTGAGCTGTCTTGAGGCTGGCTCGGAGCTTTTCCACCGGAACATGACAGCAGAACTAACAGAAAGGCCACCAATAACCCAACGAATAATTTCCGTTTCATAAAAACCTCCTCTTGGTTTCGCACACTCACTGTATGCGCTTACATTCTAAGGAGTGATTCCAAGGGTTGTCAATGATAATAATGCTGTTTTTTCTTTGCACAATAATAAGTTTATGATAGTCTTTACTATGATTAAGCGTATGCAATCACGCTTGATTTGAAGGAGTTCATGGTTGGCTGATAGAATCACACAACGCAATGTGGCTGATCTGGCGAACGTTTCCACGGGTACGGTTTCCCGGGTGATCAATGGACACCCGCTGGTCAG
>Ga0209719_1004720_pt1 | contig 10845 bp, 9 predicted proteins | sample AD_JPNAS2_MetaG_FD_184421 | JGI IMG/M metagenome (GOLD analysis project Ga0209719, IMG submission 184421) | Active sludge microbial communities of municipal wastewater-treating anaerobic digesters from Japan - AD_JPNAS2_MetaG (SPAdes) (version 2) | ecosystem: Engineered > Bioreactor > Anaerobic >...
GATCGCGCACTATGCCCTGCGCATCGATGACGAATGTGGTTGGAACTGCAGTGATGTCATATAGACGCGCAAGCTCGCCCCGCGGATCGGCGATCACCGGCAGGTCAAGCTTGCGCGCTTCCATATGCGAAAGCACCGCCTCCGGCGCCTGACACACAGCAACCGTCAAGATCCTCGCACTCTCGAACCCTTCGGCGTACATCTCCGCCAGAACCGATATGTGGGCAAGGCTGGCGCCTGACGCGGCGCTGAAGAAAACCAGCAGCGTTACACCGCCCGCGCAATCCCCGCAATCCCCAGAACCCCCGCAACCCCCGAGGCGCACGCGCTCCCCGCCGGCCGTCTTGCAGTCAATCCCAGGGGCAGGATATCCAGGCGACGGTCGCTCCGGCAATGCCCCGGGCTTGGCAGGGGACCCCCCTGGCGACTCGCCCGGCGATTCCGCGGGCGGCTCTCCAGGCGGCCGCGCGGGCCCGGGAATCGCCCCGCCTGCCCAGGCCGCGATGAGAGCTCCGATGAGGAGTCCCGCCAAGACTATGGCAATCGCGATCCCAAGCGCCCTCCGAAATTCGGTCGGCGGCCAGACTACTGCGCGCATCACACTCGCGCTGCGCATGCCACGTGCAGCGCGGACACGTGTGGCACCCGTCCGATCAGCCGAAGGACACATCCAGCCCAGAGTCCGCACTCTCGCCTTGTGTTTCGCCGCGCTTGGAACCATGAAAACCCCCCTCTGTTCGTATTTCTACGACGGAGGGGGGGCCACTATTCGCATGTTCGCCTCGCATGTTCGCCGGCGCTACAATACTTTGCTCAAAAACGCCTGTGTTCTGGGGTTTTGAGGCTTGCTCAGCACCTGCTCGGGCGTGCCCTCCTCAACAATCACGCCCTCATCCATGAACAGGACCCTGTCGCCCACCTCGCGCGCGAAACCCATCTCATGGGTGACCACTACCATGGTCATGCCCTCCTCGGCGAGTTTGCGGATGACGTCCAGCACCTCGCCGATCATCTCCGGGTCCAGCGCAGATGTGGCCTCATCGAACAGCATCGCCATGGGCTTCATCGCAAGTGCCCTCGCAATGGCCACACGCTGTTGCTGCCCACCCGATAGCTCCGACGGGTAGCCATTCTCTTTTTCGGCGATTCCTACTTTCTTCAGCAAATCCCTGGCAGTCTGTTTCGCCTCTTCCAGCGACACGCCGCGCACCTTCATCGGCCCGAGTGTGATATTGTCAATCACGCTCATGTGAGGGAACAGGTTGAACCTCTGGAACACCATGCCCATCTCACGCCGCACTTCGTTCACGTTGACGTGCGGATCAGTGATGCAGTGCCCACGGAAGAACACCTGGCCGGCGGTGGGTTTCTCCAGCAGGTTGAGGCATCGCAGGAATGTGCTCTTGCCGGAGCCGGAAGGCCCGATGACCACTACTACTTCGTGCGGCTTGATGGCCACATCGATCCCGCGCAGCACGTGGTTGCTGCCGAAAGACTTCTGGAGCCCGACAGTCCTAATCAACGACCCTCAACCTCCTCTCAGACCAACTCACCAGCCTGGATATTGCCAGAGTCATCGCCAGGTAAATGAGCGCCACAACCATGTACACCTCAAAAGGCCTGAACGTGCGGGTAATCACCACTTGCCCTTTGCGGAGCAGCTCTTCCAGGGCTATGACCGACACTAAGGACGAGTCCTTCAGCATGGCGATGAACTCGTTCCCCAGAGGGGGTATTATCCGCCTCAGGGCCTGTGGGAAGATGATGTACCTCATGGACTGGGAATAGGTCAGCCCCAGCGACCGCGCCGCCTCCATCTGCCCACGGTCCACCGACTGTATGCCGGCTCGGACGATCTCTGCGATGTATGCCCCGCTGTTCACGCCCATGGCGGTGATTGCGGCAACGAAAGGAGGCACAGGGCGGCCGATCAGCGTAGGTAGGCCGAAATACACAAGGAACAGCTGCACCAGGAGCGGAGTGCCTCTGATGAAATCAACGTAAACGCCGGTGACGATTCGCGCCGCGCGACCGCCGCCCACCCGGGCGATTCCGGCGAACGATCCGATTACAAGGCCGATCGCCACCGCGATGACTGCGAGTTCAATGGTCAAGCGCGTGCCCAGAAGCAGCGCGGGTATGATGCCCGGGATTATCGAAAAGTCCAGCGCCACATCGATTCCTCCATCGTGTCGCATCTCATGAAGACTGGCCACCGGCGGTTCCTACGCCGCCGTGGCCAGCCCATGGTGAATCAACTTCGATACCTCAATGGCCCGCGTCAGTTCTGCCCGAACCAATTAGCGTATATCTTGTCATACTCCCCGGAAGCCTTGAGAGACGCCAACGCGCGGTTGATCTTCTTGATGAGGTCGGTGTTATTCTTGCGAATGGCAATACCGTAGTACTCCATTGTGAAGGGCTCGCCGAACTTGATGTCCTTGTACTCTTTGGCGATCTCGGCCGCAACCGCCAGGTCGATTATGCAGGCCGCGACGCCCCCGTTTCGGACTTCCTGAATCGCATCGGGCGCCATGTTGAACCGCTTGACCGTCGCGCCCTTGATCTCCGATGCTGCAAGGTCGCCGGTGGTGCCGATCTGCACCGAAATCTTCTTGCCTTCAAGCTCCTCCACAGCCTGGATTGAGGGGTCCTTGGCCCGAGTCACTATGACCTGCCCGGCTGAGAAATACGGATCCGAAAAAGCCACGGCCTTAAGGCGTTCGTCGGTAATGGTCATCGCCGACATGATGCAGTCGTAGTTGGCGGTGAGCAGGCCCGGAATCAGGCCGTCCCAGGCAGTGTTCACAATCTGAACTTCCATACCCGCAGCCGCGCCCACGGCGCGAATTAGGTCGATGTCGAACCCGAGGTAAGCTCCGGTTTTCTCGTCCTGGAACTCAAAAGGCGGAAAATCGGCGCTCGTGCCAACCTTCAGAATAGGTTTCGCTCCAACGGCAGCAGTAGTTCCGATAACAAGAGTAAGTGCCATGCACAAAAGGAACACGGAGGAAAGTCTTCTCACTACACACAGCCCCCTTCGAATCTTGTTACGCTGTTACTGCATGAGTATACTCTGGGCGCGCACCACTGTCAACGAGCACATTTCACAGACATTCTACACTATACAGGGGTTACAGGCAAATTCACCTAGCCTTATGCTGGGAAACAGCGCGATCCATCATCTTCCTGATGCGCCGCTCCACCCCTTCGGGCAGCGGCTTAACCGCCACCCGAACCGCTCGGTCATCATGATCGAATTCGCCTGGCACACGCCGCTTAGCACCACGCGTCCCCATGCCCAAAGCAGCCGCTTCGCCATCAGCCTCTGCGCCGGCGCCAAAGCCCGCACCAGCAGCAGCGGCAGCGTCCAGGCCGGCGCCGATCCCCATGCCGACCTCGTCTTCTTGCCCGAAGCTCCCGGCCCACTGGGCCCATACGGGCGGCCGAACCGGCACGTACGGTTCCCTCTCCAGCAGGTCGTGCAGGATGACCAGCGCGGTCTCCTTGTCGGGAATGCGGCCGCGCGGAGTTGCGTCCGGATCGTGCTGGGCATACGGCGGGATGGGAGAGCCCACGCAGGACGGGCAGCCATCCTCGCACGAGCAGTTCTCAATGAGGTTCAGGCAGGCCTCCATGACCTCCTCGATCATGCGGTAGGACTTGTCCGCAAACCCCACGCCCCCGGGATGCCGGTCATATATGAACAACGTCGGCACACCGGTATTGGCTGAGTCCACTGCAGTGCCGATGTCCATCGGGTCGCACATCGCGAACAGCGGAATCACTGCCGATGCCGCGTTTCCGATGCCTATGAGCCCCTCTGTAGCGATGCGTCCGAACCCGGCCGCAAGCCGCGCGGCGCTCTCAGGCAGCTCCAGCCAGGCAGCGGCCGTAGCCAGTTCATGCTGGGGTAGGCTTACCTTGCCGAAGCCGATACTATCGCGCTCGTAGAACTTGATCTTGCGGAACATGTAGGTGAGGTTCGTCACAGTGACATCGCCGAAGCCCACCTGACTTCGGCGCCACTGTTTGCTCTGCTCCTCCGCATCTATCTGGACTTTCGTCTCGGTCACCGACTGAGTGAAATAGTCTACATCGGCCGTGTGAATGTAGGCGACTTTCTCAGTGAGGTTGAGATCCGAAACTAGGAAAGTCTCCCCCTCATGCATGTACACGGCTTCCGGATGCACTTGCTCGAACGCGGAAAGCTCATCTATCGTGCCTATGACCCGGTTCCCGGTTTCCGATGATGTATCGACTATCGTATACGTGTTCTCTGCCATGTTCCGAAGCTTGACATCGCTTGCGGGAAACCCTCGCCCCGCCCATCGCCAACCACGCCGGGTGCGAATCACTTCGCCGCGTTCCTCCAGAATAGCGATGAGCGCAGGCGCATACTCCCCGAACGCCTCCAGCTCCGCCGCGGTCACCGGCAGTTCGACTGAGGCGGCGCGCAGATGGCCTGCGAGGATATACGGGTTTGCCGCGTTGATGATAGCGTTCTCGGGCGACCGGTCGAAGAAGTACTCCGGGCGCCTCATGAGGTATTGATCGATTGGGAGATCGTGCGCAATGAACACCGCGAGCGACTCTTCGCCCTTGCGTCCGGCCCGCCCCGCCTGCTGCCAGGTTGACGCAATGGTGCCCGGGTAGCCCACAATCAAGCTCACGTCCAGAGAGCCGATGTCGATTCCCAGCTCCAGAGCGTTAGTGCTTACGACCCCGAGCAGTTCTCCTGCGAACAGCTGCCTCTCAATCTCCCGCCGCTCGCTGGGCAGATACCCGCCGCGGTAGGGTTTGATCTTGCCCGCCAACGACGGGGCCTGCCTTCGCAGGCTCTCCACTGCGTACTTGTAGATCAGCTCGGCCACGACCCGAGCACGCACAAAAGTGATAGTCGGTATTCCCAACATAATGAGCTGCACCAGAAGACGCTCCGCCTCGCTGTTCGAGCTTCGCCGCTCCATGCTCCCGTCAAGCCGCGGGGGGTTCCAGAACATGAACTTGCGGGCGCCGCGCGGCGCGCCGTCGTTGTCGACGACCTGCATAGGCTTTCCGCATATGCCCGAAGCCAGCTCGCCCGGGTTTGCGATAGTCGCGGAGCAGCAGATGAATGTGGGATCAGACCCGTAGTGAGCGCACACCCGCCTGAGGCGCCTGATTACATTGGCCACGTTGGAACCGAAAACGCCCCTATAGGCGTGTATTTCATCTATGACCACGTACCGCAGGCCGGCGAAGAACCGTCGCCAGCTTGGATGGGACGGCAGTATGCCCTGGTGGAGCATGTCGGGATTGGTGAGAATGACATTGGCCTGCTCCCGCAGTTGCCGACGCGTGGAGTCGGGAGTATCGCCATCGTAAGTGCCCGACCTCACAGGCAGGAGCGGCTCCAGTTCCCGAATTCGCGCCAGCCCTCGCTGCTGATCCTGGGCCAGGGCTTTGGTAGGAAAGATGTACAGCGCCGCGGCTTTCGGATCCCGCATCAGCTCTTCGATGACGGGGATATTGTAGCAGAGCGTCTTGCCGCTGGCTGTGGAGGTGACGACGACGATGTCGCGCCCCTCTCTGGCCAATTGCACAGCCTCTGCCTGATGAGTGTAGAGAGACGATATCCCCATGCGCCCCAGCGCTCCCCGGAGGGCGGGGGCTATCGGCGGATCCACCTGGCCGTAACTGGCCTCCCTCGCAGGAATGGCCTCTATGTGCACAGCTTGGCCACGATACTCATAGCCGGACACAAGTGAGTTGACGAACCTAGAGACGTCCAAGCGCCTGTTCCTCGCTTTCCTCGCTTTCCTAGCATTCCCGGCAACCGCCGAGGGCCGGGCCCCGATCCGCGTCGTCGCGCAGCGGCATGTTCCACACTATTGCTCGCTTGCATGGTTCGCCTGCATAGTACAGAATTCCTCCACGTACAATACCGCCCCCACGGGCGCCGCCGTACGACACTTCGGTGCGCCCTGGGGACGGTACATGGTGCTCCATGAGGCGAAACGCTGGACGGATCCGTGCTATCGCTATCCTACCTCCGCGCAGGGATGTAAAGCTTCTGACCTGGCGAAAGCGCGTCCGTCTGGGCTATCCCGTTGGCCAACGCAATCTTGTCGGGAGGAACTCCATACCTGCGCGCGATCCGCGCAAGCGTGTCGCCAAAGGCCACAACGTAGAAAGTCATCGCGAACGGGTCAAGAGATACCGGCATGATCATCTCGGCCGCCGTCACCGCGGATACCCGGACCTCGCGATATGCGGCGACGCCGATGCGAATCGATCCCTGCACATCAAGTTTCGCCGGGCCGGCCTTCTCCACAAACACCGACTCACTAACCGACGTGATCTCGACCCTGTCTCCATCGGTCACGTCGGGCATCTCTACGGAGTCGGAGAACTCTACCGGCGCTTCCAGCGCAAATGCAACCGGAAATGTGCCCTCATCGTCTTCCTCGACATCGCTCAGAAACACTCTTGTCCTGAGCAGTCCCCTCACTGTCGCCTCTCTATCGGACGCTTCGGCCTCCGATAGGCCCACCTGCCGCAGGCTTCCCCTGATCTCCTCCATGCCCGTGAGCGAGCGGCGCTGCGCTAGGGCCGACACAGGCACTGTGTCCTGCACATCGATATCGACGGCGCCTTCGCCCACCATCTCCTCAACGGTGATACACTTGGTCTCCGTGTCCACTATCTCCTGTGTTTCGGAACTTATCTCCACAACCACCGGTACGCGCTCCCTGCCCGCAAGCTCGACGCTCACGGCCACTACGGCGTCCACCCGGAAGGCGCTGTCCGATACGGGTGTCGCGGATACTTCTGCAAGCTCAGCCCGGGCTCTTGCATCCATGGACTTGCGGGCCTCCGGGATGTCAAAAGACCTGTGAAAAGGCACTCGCTCGAACCTGACGATGTTCACCGCCACCACGGCTCTAGCTGGAGCGTAGGCGATCTCGAGTACTAGCTCACCGTCGACCGACACCTTGCCGTCGGATGTTTGAACACCTGCGACCCGGGCCATTCCTGCAGCCCCTGAGGATCTGGCATCGAGCGTGCATGGCGGATTCCCCTCGGGGATACCGAGCGTCTCCCCGATCTCCAAGTGTTCTGACCGCGACGCAACAGGCCGGCTCAAAGCCACGTTCTCGGTGTGGACTGTGATGCGTGACCCGCCGGTGGCCTGGGCGGCAACAGCGGCGTCGACAACCGTCTCCCGCACAGCTTGGGCCGCAACCGCCAGAGTGGCGGTGAGCTGCAACGTGCGCGCGCCCGTGCTCTCCGCCCCAAAATGCGCGACCGTCACCTCGGCGGTGGCAGCATCATCAGGCTTGACTCCCGGGGCCGGAATGACAACCTCGAACCTGGGATCGTCAATGGATGCCCTCGCCGCCCAGTCGGGCTCGCCCCGGGCTACGTACAACACCTGCGATCTGACGTACCCGGATACCTTGACCTGTCCTTCCCCGGGCTCCACAGACTTCACTACTGGCATTCCCTGAGCCCAGAGGACGGCCTCCACGTGAGCATCCGACATGTCTGGACAATCCGCAGGCAGCGCGCAGGACCGCTGGGTGTTGACCTCAGACATGCCCTGCCCGGACACCCTGGCAAATGAGAGCCTCCTGTGCTCGAGCTGAATTCCCACTTGTTCCTCCCCCCTGGCATTGGCGGGTCTAGCCGCCCTCTGCCAGAATATATGCCGGGAGTCACATGATGATGAACCTTCGCCCGATTTCCGCGAGGACTTGCTCTTCCGCGTCCCGAGCGCCTCGGAAAGCCGCACCCAGTATGTTCAGCCGGTTCACCACGTGAAGCTTGCGTCCTAGGCTGGCCGGGCTTTCGCGCCACAGCCGTTGGACCGAACCGCGGGCACGGTAAGCCAGGTACTCGAGGCCCGTAGCGTCGTCAGTGCCTTCTCTGACCACATGTCTGGCTTTCAGCCTGGCCAGATCCTCGCCGGAGACAGGCTCAGGCCCCGATTCGCCCATGTGATACGGCCTCAGCTCCATCACCGCCATCAGCTTCCATCGGGGAACGAACTTGCATGCCCAGGCGATCGAGCTCCTGAAGGTCTCGGGATCGCGCGCATCGAGGACGTCAAGGAGCACGATGTCGGCCGCTGCCCCGATATCCTCAAGATCGTATCCATTGGGGCGCTGAACAACATGGCTGGCGGAGTGGCCCTGACGCTCGCCGCGAGATTGGGTGCGAATGGGCACTCTAGCCGCCACACGAAGCCCGGCTTTTCTGCAGGTACGCGCTACGAACCTCACAAACCGTATGCAGGCCCACGCAGTATCATCTTCGAGATCCGAGTCGGCAACCTCAAGTACGATGCCCCGCAGGCCTGCTCGGCTCGCCTGCCGTATCAGGTCGGCAGCCGCCTCCCGCCGGCCGGCCGGTACCGATATGATCCCGAAACAGCGACGGGCGTCGCTCACGGCAGCGGTGGCAGCGGCAGTGTCAGCGGCCGGCGCCGCGGCCTGCATCTGCCGGGCAACGAAAGTCCACTCGAGGCCGCGCAATTCGCCGCCGTCAAGCGCCAGAGCAGCACGCCTATGCACTACGAGCTGCTCCCCGGGGAACACGTCCTCATACCTTTTCCGCCTGTTGCCCTCGATGATCGCCTGCACCGTCGTGTTGAGCTCCCCGGCGACCCCTCTGAGCGACTGGCCGACGCGTGCCCGGGTCGTGACGCGGAACGCAGGCAGACGCAGACGGATCAGTCTCCCGAGTTCCGGGCCGAGCGCTCCGCTTGCGCCCAGCCTATAGGCTGCCCGGCATTTCCGCGCCGCGTTCCGGGTGAGCGGGCCGTACATTCCATCGCACGGGCCGGGGTCAAACCCCAGCCCGGCAAGGCCTATCTGTATGTCCGAAAGGCTCAAACCACATAGATGTGGTTGCCGAATATCCATGGCACGTATCTCCTGCATGCCTTCCGCTTGACCTCGACGCGATACGCGCCGCGCCGATCCAGCACAATCGCCAGGCTGCTGCCCCACTCCTCCGCCACGGGCACGCCGTCATGGATCACCCTGATCAGCCCGGGTTCTGGAGCTGACACAGTGAGGTTCGCCCCGCGCGCCAGCCTCGCTGTGCCTCCCATCTGCACCGGCTGGCCGCCTGACTCCACATGGCAGCGGAAGGACGACGCGTTAGCCACCTTGTCGGCTCCCACAAAGCATCTGCCCTCACGAATGGCGGCGTATACCGATGCTGAATCGTGTTCGAAGGCGCCGTTGAAAGGATCTGGCGTGAGGACGTAAGTGGATACGGTGACAAAGTCCTCTTCGTAGTCGCCGATTATGCCGTGCGCGTCCACACCGCCCACGGCCACTATTCTCCTGCCCTTTTGGGACACATAGTAATCCCAGGTCTCGAGAACGCCTTCCTCGGGGCCATACGGCGAAAGCCAGGGAAAAAGGGCATACAGCGCCAGCTGAAAGATGTTCTTGGACTTGCCGGTGATATCGTAAATGTGATTCCAGATCTCTATCCCGCTGAACGGCCCGGCTTCCCAGTTGGTCCAGGGGTACTCCACGTACTCTCCCTTGACGAACACACCTGCTGTGGGATGGGCTACTATGCCGATCCCGCCCTGTTTGCGGACAGCCTCGACATTCTTGGCCGGATCGCGCGACGGCGCAATGGAGGAAGTGATGCCCAAGGCCAGATAGTGGTCGGCGTTTGTGTCGGGGGTGATCTCCTCTCCGACGAGCAGAAGAACGCGTCCATGCCAACCCTCGTGCCCCTCTTCCCTGGCCTTCATGGTATTGTGGTCGGTCAATATGACGAAGTCGGCACGCGTCCTGTTGGCCGCGTCAGCGATCCTTTCGATGCAGCCCTTGCCGTCGGAGTAGGTGCTGTGGACGTGTATGACACCACGGTATTCGTGCATGTGACCCACTCGCCCCCCGCCGCGAGACTCATCTGCGCCGCAGATTATCTATATTCCTCCCGGGCGTCGCGCGTGAAAGGGCGGGTGTGGCCTGCGAATCTGCCCGAAAATGAAGAAACCCCCGGTCGCTGCGGACGACAGGGGGATTCTCTCGATTCGTGATCGGTGCATGCCCGGGATCCCAAAATCAGGAGCCCATAGCACCTATTCTGGTATCCAGACCGCTATCATGCACGCTCACCTCGACGGTTGAGGTAAGGACATCTGCGTAGCTGTAAGAGACCCGCTTCACGCTCCGCGGGTTCTCATCTATGCGTACGACGAATACCTTGGGATAGGTCTGTTCCAGAACGCCCTGGGCCTCCAGGACCTTCTTGCGGCCCTGATTAGCCTTGAGCCTTACGGTCCTGCCCACGAACAGGTCAAGATCCTCTTTGATCTTGGTGAGGACGTTATCCACCGCCAACGACTTCACCTTCCTTCCCAACCTCGTCTTTTGTAATGCTATCACGAAGTGGGAGGGAAGTCAAGTGAAATAGGAATTATACCAAAGTGCAGCAACGGCTGTCAAGGACCTCAGATCACTTTTTTCGCCGGGACTCTCTCGCAGACGGCCCGCGTCCTAACTGACGCCCGCCCCAAACACGCCCATATTAGTCCGAGGCATGCTTGCGCGCATCTTGCCCCTGGTCTGGATACCACCTAGCCCGGGTCGCTTGGTAATGGTGTTCTCTATAGCGTCTTCTATTCGCACCACGTCGTCTATTGGAGTGCTTACAACCCGTTCAGCCAGCAGCACTGGGTCAAGGCAGTGGATCAGCACGCGTCCCGGCGAACTCGCGAAGTTGGCGCCGGCTTCCATGATAGCCTCGTAGAAAGACTGACACGCCCCCGCCACTATGACCAGACCATCTCTGTCCATCTCATACTGCCGGGCACGGCGCACCGCTTCC
>Ga0209719_1004725_pt1 | contig 10829 bp, 7 predicted proteins | sample AD_JPNAS2_MetaG_FD_184421 | JGI IMG/M metagenome (GOLD analysis project Ga0209719, IMG submission 184421) | Active sludge microbial communities of municipal wastewater-treating anaerobic digesters from Japan - AD_JPNAS2_MetaG (SPAdes) (version 2) | ecosystem: Engineered > Bioreactor > Anaerobic >...
GTCGGGCAACTCCGGCAGCGAATGCGGGGGGTCGGACATCGGGGGCGGTAAATCCGGGAAAGTCAGGTTTTTCAGCGTAACGCCACGTATGCGCGCCTGCATGGGAGTCTGCGGCAACAGCGAGAGCGCCACCGCGACTTCCTCTACGGCGAGCAGCGGACCGTCCGCGATGCGCTTGGGCAGAGCCTTCACATGGAGCAACCGCAGCCCTTTGTCCAGGGTGAAGGTGGCGCGCCCGATCCGCACATGCACGTCATCCGTCGAAACCGCCTGCGCGAGTCGTTGCACCAACGGCGCGGGGATGTCATGGCCGATCAGGTACAGCACGAGAATCCCGGCCAGCACGAGAATCAGCGCCAACCAGAAGAGAATCCTGCACACTCTGCCTAGAATAGAGAGGAGTCGCCACATGATGAGAATTCAGGCCGGACCGGACACACCCGATCCCAAGACAAAGCATACCGGAAGCCCTCGGATAGCCGCAACAAGAAAGGGGGGAACGCCCAACGCGCGTTGCCTCACAATTCATGACACCGGAACCAAAAAGGTTCGGGGAGGGGACGTTACGGCTGGCGGCTGAGGTGCCCGTGGGAACCCCTTTTGCCCTTTGACCAGAATACGTTGGAAACGAAAGAAAAAATCAAGGCAGGTTCTGGGTTTTAGATCTCGTTGGTCATACGGATGGCTGCCCACTTCTCATGATATGTGGGCAGAAGAGAATCGAAAGCTGAATCAGCGTAAAGGTGGAGAGAGGGAATTTGGGTTTCCAGAAACTCCCGTGCCAGACTGGAAAAAAAGGAGGGACTATTCCTAGCAACGATGATGCACTGAACATATTCGCCTTTGGCTCAGGGGACCGGAGATCGCTGACGATTCGAGAAGGAATCAAAACCGACGACAAAGCCGACTGACATCCGGTATCGTTTTGGTATATAATATATACCGTGAATGTTGAGTTCGATCCAGACAAGAGCGCGGCAAACTTGAAGAAGCAGGGCACCGGCTTTCTCGAAGCACAGGCGCTTTGGGAAGATGCCGACAGACTTCTTGTGCCCGCGAGAACGCAGGGTGGGCCGAGACACATGCTGGTCGGCAAGACGGGGCAGAAACATTGGTCAGCCATATTCACTTACAGAGGCGAGGCGGTCCGGATCATATCGGTTCGCCGTGCGCGAAAAGAAGAGGTGGACGCCTATGAAAACTGAAGTCTTGGATAAGGCCTTTGACAACGGCGACGACGTGTCAAAGTATCTGAATTTTTCCAAGGCAACCCGCCCCGGAAGAGAGCTGAAGCGAGTCAACGTTGATTTTCCCATGTGGATGGTTCAATCTCTCGACAAGGAAGCCCAACGGCTCGGTGTTCCCCGGCAGGCCGTCATTAAGGTGTGGATCGCTGAACGGCTGAGAGTCAGGACTCACGCTTGAAATCGTCCGAACCCGTCGGAGCAGAGACACGGGGAAAAGTGCGTTAGGTAAGATGAGAAGGCTGTTCTCCTTGTGAAAGGTTTCTGGCATAATGCCTGAAACCGTTACCGTTACGGTAAAACGCACTCAAAGGTGCACACAAGGAGAACAGCAATGAAGAAGGTTACAGCAATAACCAAAAAGGTTCGGGGAGGGGACGTGCGGCTGGCGGCTGAGGTGCCCGTGGGAAAACCTTTTGTCCTTTGATCCTTGCATGAAGAAAAATTCGCTGAATCAAGGTCTGACCGCTGCGAAGAAAGCCAAGCAGGACGAGTTTTACACCCGGTACGTTGACATCCAGAAGGAGGTCGAGGCCTATCTGGAGTTTGACCCCGATGCCTTTCGCGACAAGGTTATCTACTGCAACTGTGACGACCCATTCGAGAGCAATTTTTTCAAGTATTTCGCTGCCAAATTCAACACGCTCGGACTCAAGCGGCTCATCAGCACCAGCTACGACGGCTCACCTATCGCGGGCCACCTCACGTTGTTCCCGGAGCACAATGAAGGCGCCGGCAAGCGCAAGAAGCCCGACGCGCTCGCCGTGATCATCGACCATGTGAAAGATGAGGACGGAGGCGGCGCGGCCAATGTGGCCGACGTTGAGTTGTTTCTGAAGCGGAACAAGGCCGCTCGGATCGCCTTGAAAGGAGACGGCATGTATCCGGGCGGCGATTTCCGCAGCGCCGAATGCGTCGCGTTTTTGAAAGAGGCGGACATCGTTGTCACCAACCCGCCCTTTTCCCTCTTCCGCGAGCACGTCGCCCAACTCGTGGAACACGGGAAGAAGTTTCTGATCATCGGGAACACCAATTCGATCACATACAAAGACATTTTCCCGCTTATCAAGAACAACGGGATGTGGCTAGGCTGCACGAACTTCAACGTCGGAATGTTTTTTGAGGTGCCTGATCACTGGGGACATTTTCATCACATCGATCAGGAGACGGGGAAAAAGATCGCCCGCGTTTCCTCTTCGTGCTGGTACACAAACATGGACCATGGCCGTCGCCATCAACCATTGAGCCTGATGACTATGGCCGAGAATCTGAAATTCAGCAGGAATCTGAGAGGAAAGACCACTTATGACCGGTACGATAACTACGACGCGATTGAAGTCGCTGCCTATAAGGAAATCCCAAGCGATTACGATGGGGTGATGGGCGTCCCCATCACATTCCTCGACAAATATAACCCAGACCAGTTTGAGATTGTGGGCACGACAGAGTCCAACGATCCGAACAATGCCTGCAGGACGCGGGTATATACGTCCCAAGAGTGCAGAGATGCCTATATGGCAATTTTTGGCAAACCGGGCGTTTACGACCTAAACGCATCCGGAGTCGTAAATGGCGTCAAGGTTTATAAGCGCATTCTCATTCGCCACCGCGCGTTGCCTCACAATTCATGACACCGGAACCAAAAAAGGTTCGGGGAGGGGACGTTACGGCTGGCGGCTGAGGTGCCCGTGGGAAAACCTTTTGTCCTTTGGTCCTTTGAACGCCGAACGCCCAACGCCGAACTCAGAACGTCGAAGTGAAAAAACTCCTTGCCTATAAATTGACAGGATGACAGGATTTTCAGGATTAAACAACATCATGTTAATCATGTCCTAAACTTATTCCAAGGTTTTTTCGCGGCGAAGCCGCGCGGCAGGCTAACTCCTAAATCCGCGCGTAGCGCGGAAGACGCCCGCGCTCCCGACTGCTTACGCACAAAACACGCGATCGACCCGCATGACCCCTGTCACGAATCGATTGCGAATCCGTTAAATACTGGCCTTGAGAAAGATCGCCAAGAAATACAATACAGTCCAGAACGGAAGGACATCACAATGACTACTCCAAATTCAACAGTTCGTGGATCGGTGTCCTTAGCGCCTTTACAAATTTGGCAATGTTGCGTAACGTGATATTTTTTTCGCCATGTTCGATCATGCCGACATATGTGCGATGCACATTTCATGAAGTTTCATGTGTTTTATGTTTTGTAGATTCAGACCCGTTGCCCCAGTCCGGAAGTCCTTCAGGAATCCACTGGACGATCTGCCGCAGTACGGTGTATACTGTCTTTATCGGCTTCGTGGTTGCACGGTCATGCGGCTTGGTTTTGTTTTTCATGCGCCTGCAGGTTACAGGCGGACGGCTTTGGGGCCAACGTTTTCGTTTTTTTAGGGGTGACCTTTTGCCTTCCCTACAAAATGTGTGCCAATCAATGGGAGTCGATGGGTTGCCGGTCTGCCCTATGGGATGGTAGTGACCCCTGTAAGACGGTGATGAGAGGAAGCAGTGAAATGAGATACAGTAAGGCAGTCTGGGCGATCACCGCAGTCGTAGCGGTGGCGCGTTCCGTTTTCGGCGTGAATTGGAAGTCGGAGGTGACAAGCGGCGCGTGGGATAACGCGGCGAACTGGGAGGGCGGGGTGGTGCCGGATGCGGTGACGCCTGCGTCGATCGAGAATAGCGGCGTCGATTATTCGATCACGTTGAACGCGGCGGGGACGACCTGCGCGACGAATACGGTGATCGGCAATGCCGAGGGATCGACAGTTTTCACGATTCATTCCCCGCTCAGTTTCTTCGATTTTACGAGTTCCTCGCCGAAGTATTACTACAAGCAGAACTTTGGCGCGAAGACGATCATCGGCGCGGGCGGAGCGTTCAACTTCCTCGCCTCCACGAGTGACGGGTTGTCCTCCGATCAAGGACTTTTTATCACGAAGTCCGAGTTCGCCGTCGATGGCGGCAAGGTGGATCTCCGGATGAACGGCCATGTCGCGCTGAGCGGCACGGCGCAGCAACCTGCGACGTTGACGATCACGAACGGCGGCTCCTTCGCGTGGCACTCGTCAGACGGCTACGGACAGTTCAAGGTGCCGGAGAATGCGAAGGTGCGCGTCCATGACGGTTCGCTGGCGTTCTCCCAGAATCGAAATCACTACCACACGGCACCGTTTTCGATGACCGGCGGCGAGATGGTCTTCAGCGGCACGAGTGTCTTCTCGAATTCGTATGTGTCCGCCGAGGGTTATACGTCTGTCGCGCTCGAGATACGATCCGGCAAGATGGAATTCCACGACGAAGCGGTCTGCGTCGTGCAAAGCAAAGCGGGCGTTCACAGCGATTTCCTGCTGATTCCGTCCGATGCGGGGAAGCGTGTCGAACTGACGGTTACGGATCAGGCGTGTTTCGGGGTGGGAGTCGAGCCGTATCTGATGACGGTTGGTGAATGGACACCGGGAGGGATCGCCGTCGCCGAGTTCTCTTCGACAGAGCAGTGCAATCTCGGACGGACTACAGCCGTGGGTGCCTATGCGGGCTACGGCGAGCTCAATCTGCGCTCGGGTCTTATCGTGCTGGGGAAAACCTACGGTCTTATGGTCGGTACGACGGATAATCAGGCGCTGAATCGTGCCCGCGGGGACAATGCGGCACATCAGCCGGCCGATGCGGCGACTTGGGCACCGACGGGGCTGGTGCGGGTCGCGGGTGCAAATCTTTATCTCAGTACGCCGTTTGTCGACACCGGTTATGGTTGCAAGGGGCTTGCGGGCTTCCGCATCGGTGACGGCGTCTACGCCCGGTACAACAACAAGGCCGTGCCGGCCCCGGCGGTAGGCACGCTCGAGCTTTCGTCCGGCTCAATCACGAATGCCCAGGGTTACTGGTCGATCGGCGCGGGCGACGGTTACGGGCGCTTCGTGCAGACCGGCGGTACGCTTCTCAAGTGCGATCCGGATTATCCGACGTATGGCGGGAACCAGACGATGGTCGTCGGCTTTGTGGGCGGGCGCGGCGAATGGGTGATGTCGAACGGAACGGCTCGGGTCATCGCGCCGATGATGATCGGCGGCGCCGCGCCGGACGATTTCTTGTTTGCTGATATCAACACGGGATGGTGTCCGTTCTCCAGCCACGATGCCGTCGGTACGCTCACGATCGCGTGCGCGGACAAGGAGAAGCCATGCTCTCTCGAGGTCATTAAGGCCAACACCGGCAATACGGATGTTCAGGGTGTCTGGCTCGGGCGCGACGGTACCGGCACGCTCGAGATGATCGGTTCCGGCGGTTCGCTCAAGACGCCCTATCTCATTCTCACTAATGGTTACGAGAACGCGAGCGGCGAACTTTTGACCCACGGCAAGGCGAAACTGCGGTTCGTGCTCGACGAGGACGGTATCGCTTCGCTCACCGTTTCGACTAAGATGGCGATTGCGGATAACGCGGAGATCGAAGTCGACGGCCGCGCCTATACCGGCGAGACGAAAAAGGTGAAGCTCGTCAACGTAACCGGTTCGCGCAGCGGTTCCTTCCGTCCCGAGAACATCCGGGTCAAGGGCGGCGTGCTCATCCAGGATGAGGACAGGCATCTCTATTTCCGGCACATGAAAACCGGCTTGAGCGTCATGCTTCGTTAAGGATGCGTTCACAACATGAAATACTGCGCGATGATGGCCGTGATGGCGGCTGTAGGAAGTGCTCTCGCGGGCGGCAATCTGCTGACGAACGGAGATTTCGAGGGCGGCAGGCTCACGGGCTGGGGAAATTGCGCGAGCCCGGGCGGCAGCACGATGAGCGTCACCAGAGATGCCCATGCCGGGGGGTACGCGCTCGAGTACACGCATAATGGCATCGGCAATCAGGCGTTCTGCCGTAATTTCGTGAAGGTCGTGCCGGGCGCGGTCTACACGATCCGCGGCTATCTGAAGGGGGATGCCGAAAAGATCAATATCCGGCTCTTCAATTATGCCGAGGGGATGAGCTACGTCGGCGAGACCGATATCTACACAGCGACGAAACTCGAGGACTGGACATATTTCGAGAAGGCATTTTCTGCGCCGGAGGACATCAAGTCGGTTGGTGTCGGGCTTCTCCTCGTCAAAGGGCGCGCGTACCTTGACGATGTCGAGGTGCTTGAGGGCAATCAGATCGCGGAAGAGCCAAACGTCCTCTGGAATTCGTCCTTCAAACTCTCCTATCATGACAACGGTATGCCCGAGTTTTGGAACACCGGCGGTGGCCACAGTTTCCAGACCTTCCAGCAGGGCACACATGAAGGAAAGTTCTTCCGCATGGCCGATGACGTCGCCTCGCCGGTGGAGGGCGCGCGTGTTCTCTACGTGAACAAGGTCGGCCGCACATATCTGAGGCCGGGCCCCCTCGCGGGCGGCACGGACTATACGTTTTCGGTCTATGCGCGGGCCGTGACGGGTGAGGCGAAGATGAATCTCATCCTTAGGGGCATGAGGCCCGGCAAGAAGGCGTTCACGGTCGGTTCCGAGTGGCAACGACTCATTTTCACCGCGCATCTCGACCGTGCGGTCGCGGAGGCGACGGCGACGCTTGAATACAACCGGAACGAACTCTATCTCGCCGCGCCCATGTTGCACGCGGGAAAGACCGCGCTTCCCTGGAAGCCTTCGCCGGTCGATGCGACCTTTCCCGATCTTTTCGCAGGCAATCAGGTTCCGCCGCCGCCGGCGAAGATCGAGACGATCGCCCTGCCGCGCGGTGGCGACTGGTCCGCGGCCGTGAAGATCGACCGCTTTTACGTCCACGGCGATTATGGAAAACACGTAGATGGGCGCTATCAAGCCGCAGCGTACCGGGATGGAGATGTCCTGAAGGTTGCCTTCGAGATGGCGAGCGGGAAAAAGCCTCCGGTAAAGAGCAAGCCGCACGGGCCGCTCGTCACCGGCAACGAGGCCGTCGAGCTTTTCGTTTCGCCGCAGGCCAACGGCGCCGGAGCACTTCATTTCATGGGTGGGCGCAACGGTGCGTATGCGTGTCAGGACAACGGTAACGGGCAGGCTGAGATCAACGAGGGATGGGCGTTTGCCGCGAGTGAGACCGCGCAGGGCTGGCGCGGTATCTTCGAGATACCCCTTTCGCTCTTCACGCAACCTGGCGGCGAGGTCTGGCGCATGAATTTCGCGGTGACCGAGTTTGACGGCGTAAAGCCCCTTTATTTCAGTGCCATCAGGGCCGGCTTCCATTCCGCGCCCGATTTCTTCCGCGTGACCGGGCTGCCGCGAGGCAGCAAGGTAGAGCCGCCTGCGGTATTCGTGGAATACGATTTCTACACGACCGAGAAGACAGCGCGGTTTCGGCTGAGGAATGCGAAGGCTCCGGTGGAGATGGAGGTGACAGGGGCAAGCGTCCCGCTTGCTCAAGACGGTCACGTGGATCACGTGACGCTGACCCTTTCGGGAAATGAGGGGGAAATCGAAATCGGTGCATTCGCTGACGGTTATTATGAAGTGGTCGTCAAGGCGGCGAACGGCGAGGGAAGAAGCCACTTCCGCAAATTCGCCGATGAGAAGCACTATACTCGCATTAATCGCTTCAACGAAACGATCAACCACGACGGTCAGCCGTTTTTTCCGATCATTTTCACGGCATGGATGGGCGGCGGACGCAACGACAAGATCCCGACTGACTGGCATATCGGGGAATTAAAGAAACGCAATTTCAACACGGTCATGATCCCGAACGAGCTCTACGTCTTGTGGGACACGCGCAACTCGTCGGAGATGCGCAGAACCATCGCGAAGAAGTTCACCGATGCGGGCTTCAAGCTTCTCATCTGGTCCGCGTGCGGCAATCTCAAGGAAGAAGGTATGATGAAGGCCGTGGTTGATTACCGCAAACGTCATATCGACGAACTTGCCGAGTTCAAGAAGGACATCCTCGGCTGGTATTATCTCGACGAGATCGGCGCCAACTGGGAAAAGAGCTTCGGTGTAAAGCTCGAGGACTACCCGAAGGGCTACCGTGCGATCAAGGACTATGATCCCGCGCGGCTCCATTTCATCAACTGGAACCACACCGGCTGCACGGTCGGCACGAAGTATTTCGCGGAAGACGGAGCGACCGACATCTATTCGCTCGACTGCTACACCTATTCGTGCAAGCCGAACTTTGGGTCGCTCTCCGCCTTCGAGATCGGCACCTCGACGTTGCGGTCGCGTATGGACGACACGCATCTGCCGGGTATCGAGTGGTTGCAGACCTATGCCTATCAGGAGGGCATCCGCGAGCCGCATCAGCTTGAATACCGCAACAACGTCTATGTCGCGCTCGTCAACAATGTGACCGGCTACATGCACTTCATCGACGTGCCCGAGCACAAGGAACTCTGGGAGGGTATGGGCGAGGCGTACGGAACGGCTCTCAAATGGCTTGGTATGACGGTCGAGCCGGGGTCACGGCTCGTCCGCCGCGGACGCCAGGGCCAGATTTCCTACGCGCTCTGGGAACGCGGGAGCGGGGGGCATGCTTTCATAGCCGCCAACACGCTCTACGCACCGCAGACTGAGGCGATCGTTTTCACGGTGGAACTCGGTTCTTCCGTCGAGACGGTCGGCGGCGAGGGTGCTTTGGAATCGAACGGCCGCTCGCTTTCCGTTGCGCTTCCCACCGCCGGCAGCGCGGCTTGGTTCATCACGGGGAGGTGACGACAAGGCACGGCATGGGATCTTGGAAATATGCCGATTTATGGGATTGACGGTTTTCACCTTCCCTGCATAATAACGGGTATCGGTAACGGGAATCGAAGTGTCCCGGCCTGTCCGTCTACTCAAGGAGATCGTCGTTAAGGAATATGAATTGGGGAGGCAAAACGTCATCCGAAATGTCCGGGGCATCACGCTGGTGTCGTGCGGACTGGCCTTGATGGAAATGGCTTTCGGCGCTCCGGTCCTGACCGGCGACACGTCCAAGCCCGCAGCCTCGATCTTTTATCCCAAAGACCGGGTGTCGCTTTATTTTCACGTTTCGGGGCTTGCCGCCTTTCAGAAGGACATCACGCTGAAGTTGACGGTCGAAAACGAGGACGGCAAGGTCTTCTGGGGGCGCGATTGCCCCGTGAAGCCTGATGCCAACGGACAGGACGAAGTGATCGTGACCGATGCGCCCGGCGGCCGTCTCGGCTTCTACCGTCTGCGTGCCAGACTCTCGGACGGGACGTTGCTGACGACGCCGTGGGCGACGCGTCAGCCGGGTCAACTGACCTGGGCCGTGGTTCCTGCGCCGGAAGAGCGCGAGCCCGTGGACGTTTCGTATCTGCGTTTCTTCAATTCGGGTGATCCTGACCTCGTGGGCCGCATGGCTGTGGATCGGGTCGGCCCGACGAATCCTAAGATCGGGCCGTTCGGCATAACGTCCCAGTGGCGGCATCTGGAGGCGCATCGTCCGGGAGAATATGCGGACGATCCCGAAGCGGACCGCATTCCCTTGCCGTATGCCGTCGGGAACCTTTATACGCACTCGACGGCCTGGGGCAATGATTTGTTGGCGACGCATTTCAAGATGCAGGGGCATGCGGACGGCCACCCGCCGGCGCTGACGCCTGCGGGCGAAAAGGCTTGGGAGGCCTTTGTGAAGACCTTCGCACGTAATTTCCGCCGTCAGTATCCGACCGTGCCGCGCGTCTATGAGTTCACGGCGGAGTACTATGCGCCGGACAACGGCAGCCGCACGCTCAAGGATATCGTGCGCATGTACGAAGTCGGCTACAAAGCCCTCAAGAGCGAAGATCCGGAGGGGCTTGTGGCAGGGCCGGGATTCGGCTATGCCGCCAAGGACTACCATCAACTGGAATTCCTCAAGGCAGGCCTGGCTCGCTGGCTGGATGTGATCACGGAACACTCTTACTACACCTATCCGGCTGAGCCGAACGGCATCGTCGATGCCATTCGCACATCGCGTCAGCTGGTGAGGCAATACGCCGGGCGCGACCTTGCTTTCTACAGCACGGAGTTCGGGTATGCCACCGAGGACTTCGAGCCGCGTGAACGGGATCAGTTGCGGCACATTCTGCGCGTGTCGCTGATTCTCTTCGGCGAGGGGTTCAAGGCGCTCTCGGCTTTCGTGCCGAGCGACTATCGCCTCGAGCCGGGGTTTGGCTACACGTATAACCTGGCGCTCATCAAGGATGTCGACCGGAAAGACGACTGGTTCCACAACAAGACATCGCCTAAGCCCATTTATCCGGCCTATGCGGCTCTGACGCATCTGCTGGTCAACTCCGAGACGCTGGGCGACGTGCCGTTCCTTGGCGAAACGGCCTGGGGATACGTCTTCCGGAAGGCGAACACGGGACGCATCATCCTTGCGCTGTGGGACTGGAGCGGTACGCCGCGCGCGGTGAAACTGCCCGCGGGGGTTCCGGTGGTCGATGTGGTGGACTGCATGGGAAATTCGCGTACGGTGAAGACTGTGGACGGCGAACTGTCGCTCACGCTGACGGATGTGCCGCAGTATGTGACGGGCGTGTCGCCGGATGTCTGGACGAATCCGATGGGTGAACGGGCGAAGCTTGCAGCGGCCTTCCAGGCGCGCCAGAAAGCGGCCCGCAGTGCCAGG
>Ga0209719_1004735_pt1 | contig 10805 bp, 9 predicted proteins | sample AD_JPNAS2_MetaG_FD_184421 | JGI IMG/M metagenome (GOLD analysis project Ga0209719, IMG submission 184421) | Active sludge microbial communities of municipal wastewater-treating anaerobic digesters from Japan - AD_JPNAS2_MetaG (SPAdes) (version 2) | ecosystem: Engineered > Bioreactor > Anaerobic >...
CGGCATCTTCCAGACGCGCCGCGATGAAACCGGCCGTCTTCATTTCCGCAAACGGACCTTCAGGCATGGCATGAAGTTGCTCAAAAACCTGGTCAATATCATCCCGCATGCTGCTCGCTGCCCGCAAAGACTCATTCATGCCGCTTCTCGACTTCCTTCCACGATTCGGCAAGTCGACGCCTAATAGCCTCATCGCAAGCCACGCCCGCCCGCAGCAGGGCCAGGATGACCGCGCCCACGACCGGCGGATACGACGCCTGCACAACCCGCGCCCCTGGTGCGAGCCTCGCCAGCTCGCCTTCAAACGGGCCGGTAATCACTTCGCCCGCCTTGAACACACTCCCACACAACGCCACTGGGAACTTCCCGGCGCCCATACCCAGCGCCCGCGCGGCCGCGCACGCCGCCAGAGCCAGCTCGCGCCCGGCGTACTCCATGATCCCCAGCGCGACCGGATCGCCCTCCTGCGCAGCCGCCACCACGTCAATGCAGAAGTCGGCAATGTCCCGGTTGTTCACCGGCTGCCTGTACAGCACACTCCTCAGGCCATCGAGGGTGTCAATTCTGTAGCGGGTCAATGCCCTCCCCGCCAGGCTGGTTGCCGGGCCGCGTCCATCGTGGGCCCGGGTGGCGGCGGCCAAGCCCAGGCGGCCGATGTCCTGCCCGCTTCCTTCGTCGCCCACGCGGTATCCCCATCCGCCCGACCGCGCCCGCCTGCCCGCTCTGTCCACTGCCATCGCGATGCTGCCTGTGCCGGCTACAATCACTACGCCGTAAAGCTCACCCACAGCCGCCGCCAGCCCGGCGGCGGCATCATTCTCAACATACACACTCTCCGCGTCCAGCTCGGCCCGGGCGGCCTCAGTCATGGCCACATTCACCCCGTCAATGCCGACCCCGCCCAGCGCGAGTTGGGCCACGCGTATCCTGCAGCCCGGCGTCGACACGTAAAGGCGTGCATCGCGCATAGCCGCTTCCACGCCGTAGCGCACCGCCTGCGCGGCCTCGCGAGCGCCTCCGACTAGCCTAAGGTAGTTGGATGGCCCGGCGAACCCCAGGCCCAGGAGATTGCCGTCCGTATCTGCCACTAGGCATGCGGTCTTGGTCCCGCCGCCGTCCACGCCTACTACAAGATCCATTCCGTCTTCCTCCGTCGTACTCCAGTCATCCCGCGGCCCCCGCCGCCCACCCAACTACCTGTTGTTCACCGAAACCCCCAGATTTCCTCCGTGCCTGCTTCTTGAGCACCGTTCATACTCCCGCGCAGCGCATGACGCGAACCCCCAAGGCAACTGAGCTCGCCTCAAGGGCGCTGTTGAGCCGAGTTGCCCAAACTGCTGGCCGTCCTATTTGGCGCCCTCCATGACATCCTTGATTGCCGCCCATCGCGGTTCAGTCATGGTGCCGAACCTGAACAAGGCCACGCCAGCGGCGCCAGCATCCAGTCCCGCCAGGGCTGCCGCCTTGAGCTCGTCGTAGGTGCACTTATCCGGATATGCCTGCAACCCGATGTACACCGGCACTCCGCCCACGGCCCGCGCTGCGCCGCGGGCCACGTCCCCGACCCACGCCGCAGGTTTGGAGTAGTCGATGTGGTACGCCATAGGGCACACGAAGTCATACAGCTTGCCCGCATCTTCGTAGCTCTGTGCGTAGTGGCACATGGCGAAGGGCACTGTCTCATCGATCGCGCCTTCGGGCATCAGGCTCGCAGAGAACGCCGCGCTGGGGTCGATCGACTCTACTACAGCGCGCATGCTGGCCGCCGCCTCGAGTATCTCTGCCCGGCGCATGTTGACCCAGGCCCCCACGTCCTTTTCACCTGTCGCGTACGCCTCGAAGAAACGATTGGGATTGGCCGGGTTGGCGTACAAGGTCTCGAACATGACTTCACGCACCCTGTCCACGTTGATTCCAAGCTCAGAGGCCTTCTGAATGTGGGCCGGACAGAAGCAGTACACCATGTGTCCGTAGCGGATGTAGTCCAGATGGATTCCGTCCACGTGATACCTCTCCATGACTTCTCTGATCATGGCATTGGTGTATTCCAGGTGAGACGGCGACGCCGGGCATACCCTGCCGTCGTCTATCTCGTAGGGCTTGAACTCGGTGTTAGCCTTCCCATGATGCCATACTCTGGCTTCGGGATGAACATCGGTGTAGGCCTTGTCCTGGTTGAACACGAACCATGCGTGCACGCGGATCCCCAGCGGGCGACATACGGCGATCATGTCCCCCAATGCATCCTTCCCAGCCTCCGCGGGCGGCGCCAAAGCGCTGGCGTACTCGGCCTTGCCTGAAGTCCCCCTTACCAGCAGAATCACGTCTGTCACATTTCCCTCAGCCAGCTTCCCTGCGATGGCTTCGGCGCCTTGCGACCTCACTGTGCTTCCCCACATCCATACAGCCAGCTTGGGCCTCTGATCAGCGCCCGCCACCGTCGGACGAGACGCGCACAGAGCAAACGCCATACACGCAATCAGGCAACAGCAAACCAAACGTGCATTTCTCAGCATGATTCCCGGGCCTCCCTTATTCGCTTTTTCGGTCTATGCAATCCTGGGTTTCCTGGCCGCCGGCCTATGACTTGAGCCCGTGCCCGCGCGGATACAGCCCTGGAATCTCCACAGGCAGCCTTCCTCGCGGAACTATCTCGCCGAATATCACCTCCACAGCTGCCCTGATCGAGCAGGGCCGATACCCGTATGTGACCAGGCAAGTCCGCGCGTCCGGATACGAGCGAATATCGTACGGATTGCGAATCGCGCAGGCTATCACAGGTATACCGTGCCTCGCGGACCCTGTGGACCCTGTGGACCCTGTGGACCCTGTGGACCCGGTGGACCCTGTGGACCCTGTGGACCCGGTGGACCCGGTGGATCCGGCGGACGACCCAGCATCTGCCTCCCGCATCGCCGCCAGCAGCGCCCGCACCAACGCGCCCTGGGCCCGCTCCTGCTCCGCAGTCTTGCACGATGTCGCCACTATCACGGCATCCACTCGCGCGCAGGCCACGGCACCGCATACCGCGGCCGCCTCTCCTGCTGTCGGAGTCAACCCGACGCCGATCTCGACAGCCTCCATCCCCCTGGCGGCAATCTCCTGGCCGAGCACAGTCTGGTCATCGTCAACGTCCTCCGCTCGCAGCCTCGGCATGGTGGCGGGGTACACGACTGCGATCCGCCGCGCCTTGGCCGCGGCGAGCGGCAGTATTCCGTCTTCATTGCGCAGAAGCGTCACCGATTGACGCGCGATCCTCTCCTCGGCAAGCAGGTGCTCTCGGCATCCCACTATCCCCAGCGGGGGCCTGCCGTCCGCGCCCCACATGCCGCAGCGCGCCGCCTCGAGCGCCAGCTTCGTTCGGACTATTCGCCTGCAGGACTGATCAATGCGTTCCTCGGTGATCTCGCCGAACCTCACTGCCTGTTCCAGCATGTCCGCGGCCTGCCTCTGCAGGGCCAGGGTGTGGGCGAGTAGAACCATGTCCGCCCCGGCGATCACCGCCTCCACCGCCGCCCGAGCCGTCCCCACACTCTGCTGAATAGCGCCCATCTCAAGGCAATCTGTTACGATTATTCCGTCAAATCGCATCCGTTCGCGAAGAAGGCCTGTAAGCATGGGACGGGACAACGTAGCGCATGCCCCAGACGGATCCAGCGCCGCGCTCTGGATATGCGCCGTCATTATCCCGGTCGCCCCGCCCGCAATAGCCGCTGCAAACGGCGGCAGGTCCACCGACTCCAGATCCTCCGCGCTGCCGTCGAGCCGGGCATCCCCAGATGCGAATCGACTGCCGTCCTGCCATGCCCGGGAAAGTGTTTTGCCGTGCAAAACAGGCCGACCGACCCGAACCCGCGCACGGCCTGCGCCCCGAGGGCACCAACTAGCGCAGCGTCGTCCCCGTAGGCGCGCACGCCGATTATCGGGTTGTCGGCGTCGGCGTTCACGTCCATATCCGGCGCCGTCACAGCGTTGAGCCCCATGGCCAGCGCCTCAAGGCCGATGATCCTCGCTGCCTCGTACGCGGCCGCCGGTTCGCCTGTGGCGGCAAGCGCCATGTTGCCGGGGAAAACCGTGGTCCCCGCCGTGACCTGTATGACTATGCCGCCTTCCTGGTCGGCCATGATAAACAGAGGAACCGGGGCCCCGGCGGCCCTTGCCGTCTCCTGCAGGCTGCACGTGAGCGCCAGCATCTCCGCCGGGTCCTTCGCGTTCCGGGCAAACAGCCCCACACCGCCGACTCCCGGGTCGGCAAGCAATGAGAGTATCCCCTCCGGAAGCCTGCCTTCTAGGCCATCGAAATGCTCCGGAAAACCCACTGCCATCATCTGCCCGATCTTCTGGCGCAGGCTGAGCCCGGCCACAATCCGGTCCGCGCACCGCTCGTTCGGAGTCGGCTCGCCCATTGGCCTGCCTGTAGGCCCGTTCGAAGCCTCATTCATCATCCCTTAACGGCCCCCATCGTTATGCCCTTCTGGAACTGGTCCTGCATGGACAGATACACGATGACTACAGGGATCGTGGCAATGGACATCCCGGCACACAGAGTGCCCCACTGAGTTACGTTGAGCCCCCTGAACATCGTCAGGGCCAGCGGAAGCGTCTTCAGGCGAATATTATTGATGATCAGCAAAGGCCAGAAGAACAGGTTCCACGACCACATGACCTTGAATATCGTCATGGTGGCTATGACCGGCTTGGACAGCGGAAGCATGATCGAGGCATAGGTCCTAAAGGGCGAGCAGCCATCGACGCGTGCCGCGTCCTCCAGATCCTCCGGTAAGGCCTGAAAGAACTGCTTGAACATGAAGATGCCGAACCCGGAGCCAAGGAAGGGAACGATCATCCCCTGGTAGGTCTCGAGCCACCCTAGTTTCCGAACTACGAGGTATAGGGGAATCGCTATCACATAGAACGGAACCATCATTGTGGCCAGCGCCATATAGAAGAGCAAGTCCCGGCCTGGAATCCTGCGCCTGGCCAGTACATATCCTGCAAGAGAGTCGATGATGAGCGACGGAACGGTGATGAAGAAACTCACTATCACGCTGTTGATAAAGAATGTTCCAAGGCTCACATCCTCATCGAAGTTCCGTGAGAAGTTCCACGCCTTCACGTAGTTCGAAAACGTAACACTCTTCGGGACCAGTTTGTATGAGAAGATCACAGAGTCGGGAGTGAGCGACGTCGATATCATCCAGAGAAATGGAACTATCATGACAAACGCTCCCGCTGTCAAGAGCGCGTATTTTAGGACCTGCCCCACTACGTGCTTTGAGGACGTGTGCCGTTTTGCACTCATGGTGTGCACCTCCATCGCACTGACTGACGCCTAGTATACGATCTCATCTGCGCGGAACACCCGCCGCAGGGTCCAGCTCAGAACCAGAAGCCCGACAAACAGGATGACCGCGAGTCCGCTTGCGTATCCCATATCGAACTCCCTGAACCCTCTGCTGTACAGAAGGTTGATCATGGTCGTAGTGCTGTATCCGGGCCCACCCTCAGTCATCACGTAAGTCTGCGTGAACACCTGGAATGACCCCAAGACCTCAGTCACCAAGATGAAGAATGTCGTAGGACGCAGGAGCGGGATCGTAATGTAGCGTATTCGCTGCCATGCGGTGACACCGTCCACAGCGCCGGCTTCGTACAGCTCCATCGGCACTCCCTGAAGCCCGGCGATGTATATGGTCATGACATACCCAAGGTCCTTCCACACACTCATGACACACACGGAAGGCATCGCAAGACGGGAGTCTGCCAGCCACCCCTTGGGCGCCGCCCCGAACAGAGCGAGGAATTGGTTGGCAAGCCCATTTGGACTGGCGTTGAGTACAAGCGACCATACAATCGAGGCTGCGACCATGGAAGTTACCACGGGCAGGAAGTAGCACGCCCTGAACACGTTCTTCCCGACAAGGTGCTTTTGATCCAGCAACAGCGCAAACACTAGGCCCAGCACCATCCGGGGCACAACCGTGTACAGGCTGTAGCGAATCGTGTTCCAAAGCGCGACCCTGAACACCGGATCACGTATCACACGTGTGTAGTTCCGGAGCCCCGTGAATTTGGGGCTCGTCAACGACAGTATGCTGTAGTTGAAAAAGCTCAGGTAGAATGCCCATGCCACAGGGATGAAAATGAACACCAGAAAAACCATGTACGCAGGCGCAACCATGGTGTACAGTTCGAGCGTTTCACCGACCTTGCGCAGTGCCGGTTTCTTCATCGGGCAAATCCCTCCAGGTTTCGAGCCGCCCGCGCCGAGCGGATCCCGGCGCGGGCTACCGGCTACATTGCCTACACTAGCTAACCTATGAGCCGCGCTCGATTCGCTACTTGCGAAGCAGATCCTCCAGGCCCTTCTGCAGAGAGTTCATTGCTGCTTCGACCGTCTTCGTGCCCTCCATGGCCTGCTGAACCTCTGCTCTGATGAGCGGGCTCATGCCTGACGCCTTGGGGTGCTTGAAGTAGAAATAGCCTCCGACCTCCATCTGCTTGGCGAACGCGGTTCTGATCGGATCGTTCAGGTCAGGATGGTTGGCCAACGACTTCCTAGCAGGCGAAAAACCGATCGCCTTGCAGTAAGCCGCCATTGACTTGGGCGATACCATGCATTCCAGGAACTTCCAGGCAGCCTCCTTGTGCTTTGACTGCTTGGACATGACTATGACGTCCGTGCCGCCGAAGGCCGCATGGGCCTTGTTGTGGGGCAGCAGCCCTACGCCGAACTTTCCGGCAAGCGCAGGTTCCTTCAGGAAGCGCTGAGACGTGTCTTCACAGTCAATGAAGAGAGCCACCTTGCCCTCGGCAAACATCTTCTGGATCTCCTCGAGATTGATTGTGGTAATGCCTGGCGGGGTCACCTTGTGCTTGCGAATGAGGTCGATGTAGAACTGGACGCCTTCAACCACCGCAGGGTTGTTGGCCAGAGCAATCTCCTTGTCCTCATCGACGAAATCCATGCCGCTCTGCCTCACGAATGGCTGGAACTGCGATACGTACCGGCCTGATGTTCCGAAGCCGTACTGGTCGATCACACCGTCGCCGTTCGTGTCGCGTGTGAGCTTCTTGGTGTACTTCACGAACTCGTCCCATGTCCACGATGTCGTGGGCTCCGGCACGCCCGCTGCGGCCAACAGGTCCTTACGGTAGAACATGGCCCTTATGGTACCGAACCAGGGAAGCGCCATCAACTGGCCGTTGACTGTGCACCTGTCGATGAACACCGGGTAGAAGTCAGCCTTCGTCTCTTTTGAGACAAACCGGTCCAGAGGTTCCAGTGCGTTGTTCGCGGCAAGCACATGCTCGAACGGATCTCCAACTGTGAAGATGTCGGCAATGGTGCCGCCCACTATAGCAGCCTGAAACTTCATATGAGGATCCTCAGCCCACGGAATCGCCTGGAAATTCACCTTGATATCAGGGTTCGCAGCCTCGAAGTCCTTGATGATCTCGCGAATCACGCCACTCGAGGTCGCATCGCCACCGGCCTGCCAGAAAGTGACGGTAGTCTTCTGCGCGGCGCCTGCGGGCACAATCAAGACCGCCAGAAGAAAGACCGCCAAAAGCACAGGAATGAGTCTCTTCATCTGATAGACCTCCCACCATATCTTTGGTTTTTCTCAGGAACGTTCACACAGTCCACTCGACGCCAAGAACACCAGAGTCCTCGATCCTTGGCACATCACCCCCGAACTCGCACAGTGACCTTAAGTCCACACTCATGCCCACACAGATCTGGCAGCGTCCTCCGCAAGACGGACGAAGTGCGAGGCATCTGCCAGCGCGTCGCTTCCCAGGCCGTGACGGCGGACGCTGCCGCCCAGCCGGTCCGCGCATCTCGACATGGTGAAAGCGTCGGCGAAGTTGAGGAATCTCACCAATCCCTGATCTAGCTCTCTGTAGAGCCGTCCCGCTCCCAGTTGCGCCCGAAGGCCGGGAAGCAGCTGACGCACCGAGTAGGCGGCCTGCGTCAGTCGCCCTTCCATCTCATAGAGCGCGCTATCGGTCATACCTGAAGCCAGGCTGGCCAGATCAGTCAGAGGGTTATAGGCGCCTATGTACGCACGCGCCACGGCAAGCAGGGTGTCCGCTGGGCATCCGTATTCAGCCGAAACCACTGCGCACGCTTCCTCCAGTGCAACGCCAGGATCGTAGCTGCCCGGATCCCAAACGTACCGCGCGATGCTCCAGAGCGCCAGTTTGGACGCCTCCACCTGCCGCATGGGATTCGTAATGACCCCGGTGACCATACTCGGCAGGCGGTTGCACCTCATGGCCGTAGGCGCCAGCACGAGGCGCCACGGTTCCGGCCTGAGATAATCGTTTACGGGGTAGTTGAGCCACAAGAATGGCTTACGGCCGACTAGCCCGGCATACTCACAGGCGTCTTCGTAAGTGATCGATACCGAGTTCCAGTCAGGACCTGTCCAGAAGAGCTCCACATCGTCCGGAATCCCTTCGGCGATTGCGCGAGTATAGTCGGGATATGCATGGGCGTGACGCGTGAAGTACGTGGTCGGGCACAGAATGAGTCGGTTGTGTGAATCCATCGACAGCAGGGCGTCGTGCAACCTGCGTGTGAAGTCGACGTGCGCTTCGCCGAGGCTTCGGTATGCGACCCGGTCTTCGGGCCTTTGAAGCTCCAGGGAGATATCGTCGAGCGCCAGCGCGAAACATCGCACGCCCAGGTCATAAGATGCTCTGAACTTGTCCACCACAAGCTTCAGGTCGTCATCTCCGGAGTACCTCGCTTGAGGGACCGCTCTGAGCGACGGGTTGATAGCGACGCACACAGTTGCGAATCGTTCCTGCGCACCCTGCACTATCCGCGCGATCGCCTCCAGGTGCTCGTCGGAGTATGGATCGCGGAACCTGCGACAATGCTCAGGCGCCATTCCATAGCAGAGCATCAAGAAGTTGAACTTGCAGGCAGGCAGGAAATCCAGCATAGATAGATAGTCATCGGGGTTCCAGTGAAGCCCCTTCATGCCGCGGACAGCGCAGGTAGGGGAGTAAACCCTGTCGACAATGGGAAACGTTCGGCGCAGGCGGTAGTGGGCCATGACCTCCTCCACGCCGTAGAGCAGCCCCGCCTCCGACCTGGCCAGGATGTGTATATTCGGCAGGCCCGCCCCACTGCCCGAGGTGTCGCAGCCTGTGATCCGAAATGCCTCCGGCCCTGCCTCGACGGCCCTGCCAGCCTGGCCGGCCTGGCTGGCCGCGCATCCCGCACCCGGGCGCGCATTCGTGCCAGAGCCCACGACCACGTCCGCGCAGGGATCCACTGTGAGCTGCACCAGCCCGGCCTGGTCCACTGCTTCCCGCCCGAGCGCTACATCAGCGCCCAGCTCCTCCTCGAGGAACCGCACCATAGTGCGACAGGCGAGCGAACGCGCACACCCGTCGCCGCTCGGGATCACCACGAATCGCTCACAGATCGGCGCCAAGCTACTCACCTGCCTCACACTGAACGTGTGTGTCGCCTGCTGATGTCCGGCCTACTACATGGGCCCATTGCCGGTCAAACTCATCCCCGCCCTCGATGTTGGCGCTCACAAACACCGGCGGCTCAATGCCCAAGGCGCACAGCCGCTCCACTACCTCAGCCACAAGCATGTTGATTATGGCGGCCCCTGCAACCGTTGAGGTCGGGCATATCTGAACGGCTGAGCCGTCGGCCTGCAGCACTGCGTCGCCGGGCACACCACAGTTGTCGATCACGACGTCGGCCACCTCGAACAGGTGCTTCATGCTGGAGTGACGCGATGGAACACTCCGGGAATGCGCAAGGGACGTCAGGACGATCACGGGAATCCTCCGAGCCTTGGCGATCAGGGCCATCTCCACAGGCACAGCATTTCGCCCCGAATTCGATATGATCATCAGGGCATCGCCCGGGCCGATTCCCGAGTGGTCCAGGATGATCTGCGCGTACCCTTCCAGCCGCTCCATGGCTGTGGACTTGAAGGGCCCTTCGTGCAGCATAAGCGCGGGTTCTAGTAAGGCGTTCACCGGAACAAGCCCGCCGGCGCGATAGAAAGCTTCCTCGGCGATAATGTGGGAGTGGCCGGTGCCGAACAGATACAGTTTGCCGCCGCCGCGTATCGCCGCAGTCACAATGTCCGCAGCTCGGCCTATGGCCTCTAGCTGGGTATCTCCAATGTCATCAAGAATCCGCTGCACGCGGTGGAGGTAGTTCTGAGCTAGCATAAGTCCATGCACATCCCTTTGCTCGAAAGTCTCATGGCTGCCTGCGCAATCTCGTGTATCGATTCCGACGCAACACTCGACATCACTCGCTCGTAAGCGTCCGGAGCCGCACTCTCCGGCGCCAAGTATCCCAGATGGCCGTTGGAGTACCCGACTACCCAGATGTTGCCTGCGGCGACCTCAGCGTTCGAGCCGGCCGGTACGGTCCCAATGGCCGGGACGGTTGGGACGATTGGGGCAATTGGGGTCGTCGGGGCAGTTGGCGTCGTCGGGGCGACTGAACCGGCAGTGGCAATTGCCTCGGTCGGCGACTCGCCCTGTCCTTGCGCCACCGCTCTGACAAGGCTTTCACCAGTCTCATGGGCAACCTCCCCCGGGCAGAAAAGCAGCATCAGATCGCCTACGCGCGCAAGGTTTATCTCGGCGTCAACTACACCGCCCGGCGCCGCTCCCGGCCCCGCGCCGGGCGTGCCCTGCGGGCCGGACTGGTTCTGTGCGCGCTTGAGCACTATCCGCCATGCAGCTGCACGATCGCGGGATTCCTTAACCGCGATCTCATCCGCTCCGCACCTAGCGAGTCGCTCAGC
>Ga0209719_1004741_pt1 | contig 10792 bp, 13 predicted proteins | sample AD_JPNAS2_MetaG_FD_184421 | JGI IMG/M metagenome (GOLD analysis project Ga0209719, IMG submission 184421) | Active sludge microbial communities of municipal wastewater-treating anaerobic digesters from Japan - AD_JPNAS2_MetaG (SPAdes) (version 2) | ecosystem: Engineered > Bioreactor > Anaerobic...
AGTTTCGCCGGCGGTATCGCTATGAGATAAGAAGCCACCGCTTCAACAGGGAGTGGGTAGAACGAACCCTGCGCCAGTGTCGCAAGACAGGAACGCCCTGTAGCTGCCATATGTGCGGCAATCCCAGGAAGTGGTTTAAGGAGAGGACGAGGAAGGAAAAATTTACAGAAGCCCCACCTCAACCTGACGACATTACTTAATAGGATCTGCCTTCGCCAGCATAGCCGTCTTTTCTTGGCTGCCTCTGCTACTCCCGAAATAATAAGCAAGTACCTGCTCACACTTCGCCGAGAGGTAGCCGACCAATGTACCAGCCAACACACTATCTACTTTGGCATACCCAAGCAGAGTAGCCCCTACCATCGCAATAAAAGCGCCGACCACTGAATAAGCCAGTATCCTGTTGACATTATCCTTGACACCTACCTCTCGTTCTCTTGCAGACTTCACGTCATCAAGCTCTACTTTAAGTCTGTCTGTCTGCGCCTGATACATCTGCAACTGCCATTCCTTATCGGCCAGGGACAGCTTAAGTGCTGCTTGAGGATCGGTTGCGATAGCGTTCTTGAGAGCGTCGGGATCAGGATTTTCTCCAAGACCAAAGATGCGCCCCAAGATGCCTACACCTGATCCTATAAGGGCAGATATGCCACCCGTTGCTGGTGCCAGCAGCGCGCCCAAGGCCGGGGCTGATGAAACTATGTTGCTGCCAAGCTCTTGCCATATGTTTTTGTTATCTGCCATGTTAGCGCCTCCCCTCGTGCTCAAAACTGTAATGATTGAGGTCTTTGTCTATCCTCTTCGCGCCTCCCAGCGTGTCCCAATAGTCGTGCAGGATGTCGTGGCCTGTTCCGTCTGTCAGGTACACCCCGTTCTTGAACAGGTTGAGATCCGCCGCCAGCCTGATATAGTGATTGCTGTTTACCTTATGCCCCGTCTTGGCCCATACGTCGCCCATACTGATTTCGTATCCCTGCTCATAGGCGTAGAGGATTAGCTGAGCCAGCGCCTTGCTAAACGCTCGTTGTTTCTCTCCAAGTGTCATGACTTCTCCCTCCCGTAATTAGTGCTTTCCAGCACTTTAATCCGTCCGTCCTGTTCCTCAACCACCATCGTCAACAGTTTCACCGCCGCTGTCAGGATCTCCGCTTGTTTCTCCAGTCTCTCGATTGATTCCGTATCCATGTTTCGGCCTCGTCAACCAGATGTACCACAGCCACCAGCGATACCACAGGCTAATCATCTCGCACGTTATGGTGGATCGCTAATAGGATCGAATAGCAGAGCGAACAGAGGATCATCTTACCGAGCCTGAATATCTCATGGGGGTAAAGAGTATGTCCGCACTTTTCGCATCTGCTGATCATTGCGGCACCACCACCTCGCCATTATCAGTATGTTTGTGGTGGTAGATAACATCCCATTTCTCTGAACCCTTCTTTTCACAGTCAACTCTCGTAACCCTGTTCTCCATGTCTATTTTAATAGCGGTAAGACACGCCTTTATGGATGCAAGTTCTGCAACTGTCAGAGCATTCCTTTGGGTTGCATTTGACTGAGTATCGTCAATGAGTTTCTTAATAAAGTATCCAAGTGCTGCAATAAGTATTGGTGTTGAAAAGAAGTTCCATGTCATTAACGATTCTTGCATTATGCGCTCCTTTATGGCTGTATTGGCGGTGCTCAAACCAAATTCTCAAGTCCTAATACTTGTATCTGCTCCTGCATAAAATCAAGCACCCTCACGTAGCGATATGGGTCTCCTGCGTCAGGGTGGTTCTGGCGACCAAGAATAAAAGCCTCCATGCACTCGCCATTCCAGCGTTCAGACAGCCATTGCCACTCCCCGCTTTCATCAAACACTTGTGCCTGAGCGTGGTCAGTGTGTTCGTCTATCTTTGATATGGCGATGCGCACGGGGCGCTTCTCCTTGATCGCATAGATCAGCGCACACAGCACGGAGCTGGGCACGCACCAGGTGGGGATATTCTGCTGGAGATTCATGGCATGCCCCCTGCGAGACCCCAGACGATAGCCGCGGCGGCGATCAGCCAGTGCATGGCCGCCCAGGCAAGATAGCGTCGATGTTCCATAGGTTACCTCCCTGTCTCCGGCGATGGCCTGGAAAATACCGTCTCTCCCAGAACCTGCCGGCGGATATGCCAGGTATCGGCGTGTTTGGCGTGGCCCAGCCAGGAGGCGATTCTGGGGCGAATGGCATCCAGATCCACGAGGCCCTCCCTGTAAAGCCGGGCGTACTTTCGGAATTTGCGCCGGGTGCGGCGCAGGTTGCTTTTGCGCAGCAGCTTGTGTTGGGGCCACATGCGGTAGCCCAGATAATCCACGCACCGGCGGCCCACGGGAAATATGGATGTCTTCCCGTTGAGGGTCAGCCGCAACCGGTCCCTTAGCAACCCGTCGATGCGCTCCATGGTGGCGGACAGGAAGGCCTTGTCCGGATGAAACAACACGAAATCATCCATATAGCGGACGTAATATCGGACGCGCAGCTCGTCCTTGACGTAGTGGTCCAGGGCGCTGAGATAGACGTTGGCGAACAATTGGCTGGTGAGGTTGCCGATGGGCATACCCACCCGGTCGCCCGGGCTGTCGATGATGCGGTCGATGAGGGCCAGCGTGTCCGGGCAGGCGATCTTGCGCCGGATCAGGGCCTTCAGGGTAGCGTGATCCACGCTGTAGAAATACTTGGCCACGTCTCCCTTGAGGCAATAGACGGCGCCCCAGCGCCGCGTGGCGTCCCGGAGGAATTGCGTCGTGCGCAACACGCCTGCCAGTACGCCAGCGCCGGTCCGGCAGGCGTAACTGTCCCGGATGAACGTCCGCTCGAAAATTGGTTCGATGACGTTACATAGGCAATGGTGGACCACCCGATCAAAAAACGGAAGGGCCGCGATGAGGCGTTCCTTGGGCTCCCGAACCATGAAAAACCGGTACGGGCCTGGCTGGTAGGATTTCCAGATCAAATGGTTCTGGATATTGATCAGGTTGGCCTCCAGGTCCAGGGAAAACCGGATGGCGTCCGCCTTGTATCGCTTGCCGCGGCGGGCCTTGATATAGGCCCGGTGCACGTTCTCGAATGCGCAGATGCGCTCGTATAGATGCTTGTGCGTCTTCACTTCCGCTCCTTCGTATGGCCTCTCGTTCCGGCCCTCAGCGGCGCGTCCCGTTCGGCGCATGACGGCGTCTACTAAGGATGGCGCCCCGTTTTTTGTTTTTCGCCGGCGGGGAGGAGAGACGTTCCGCGCCTTCCTCCGTGCCCGCCGACGAGGGTCATGGTTCCAAGTAAATGTGCACTGCGTCAGGAAAATGCTTCCTGTTCGTCCGGCTTGATTGTTACTTGCAGGCGCGAAACCCGATGTTGTAGTTCGCGTTCGACGGCGCGTTGTTCAGATTCAACGCGAACACCCCGGCGTTGCCAGTGTTGTTGAAGTTGCCGCCACGGATCGCTGCCATAAGCAACCATGCCCCTATTTAAGACTCCTGATCCAGCCGCCGACGATTTTGCCGATCTCATCGACCTTGCCGGCGTGGATCCCGTACTTCTTGATGCTCATAAAGCCCAGGTCCTTGGCCAATCGCAGCAGGAGCCGCAGCTTCTCCAGCTCCGTGTCGATGTCGAAGATCCTGGCCTTCCGGTATTGCTGAGACTTGTTGGCCCGTACAATCAGGCCAGCGATTTCCAACATGCAATTCTGGATCTGTTGACCCAATACATACCTCTGGCTCGCAGGGAACCGGTTAATGATGGGGATGGCGTAGAGCATGAGGTCGTAGTGTTTCTGGAAGAGAATCAAGCCCTGCATGTTGGACATAATCCGTGGCACCTCCTTTCTCGCGGCTATCGCCGCAAAACAGATAGACAGAATACAGATTACCGGACCTTGCAGGCGCGAAACCCGACGAAGCAGTACGCGTCCGACGGCGCGCCGGCCAGATCCACCGCGAACACCCCGGTGTTGCCAGCGCTGAGGAAGTTGCCGCCACGGCGCGCCGCCCGTAATGCTGCCTTGTCGAACCAATAGCCGTCCTTGCCGTAGGTATCCGATCCCGTGGCGTCTGTCGTGTCCGGCAGTGCGTACGGGTTCAGGGCCGCATCGGCGTCCCGCAGGGTCAGAATCCTGTTTCCGGATGCCATGGTCGCGCCTGCGGTGGATTTCGTGATGTCTTGGGTGATGGTCTTGTAGACCCAGAACGTGCTGACCACGTTGCTGGGGCTTCCGGACAGCGTTAGGGTAGTCGGACCGGAGGCAGTGATGGCATACGATACCCCCGCACCTGACCCGGCCTCGGCGATATAGGCCTGACAACTGGACCCCGTTCCGTTGGCCAGGGCCACCTTGGCGGCGCTGACCTGCAATTCCTCGTCATCGGTGAATGCGGCGTCGGAGCTGATCAAGCCCAGGGTGCCGTAGGTCCCGGAGTCCGCGTCCGACACCACGATTCCGGTTTTCCCGCTCGTCCCGCCAGTGACGGTATCGCCCAAAGCAAAATTTCCGACGGCTCCGTCGTACCCCAGGTATTTGACGGCGAACTCACCCACCTCCGCACCGTTGGCAGCCGCACACCCACCGACGCCGGTCACTTTGTAGACCGTGCCGCCGAAGGTCCAGGCGTTGACAAACGTTGACCCCTGAAGGTCGAAGGCGTTGTCGTCAAACTTGGTGATGGTCCAGGTCGGAGTCGCCGCCGTATTGTTTGCCTCCGTCGTGCCGCCGACAGACTTGATGGTGACAACATTGCCTGTCACCAGCCCATGCCCCGTCGCGGTAATCCGAATCAGTCCCGCGCCATTGTCCGCCGCGCCTGAAACACTCTTGGTCGTGGCGCTGGAGGAATAGGCATGAATCACCTCGTCATCGGAAAACGCCGCGCTGGAGGTCCGTCGGATTCGCAGGATGCCTGTCGTGCCCCGGTCGATGTCCTGCACGATAATCGCTGTTGCGCCAGAGGTCAGGCCCAGGAGCAAATGCCCAGCCGTGAAATTAGCGGCCTGGGCGTCGTACTGGAGATAGGTCTCCCAGGACTTCTTCCAGGTTGCGCCGGATCCGTCACAGGTCAGGGTGTTGCCGCCGGAGACCAGCCCGCGTCCGAAAGGGCTCCCGTTGTAGGAAAGATCCAGGTTGGCTGACACACAGGGATAACCGTCGGTTGTCATGAGCATGCACACCCATTGCCATACCAGTCCTTGCAGGTCGTACACACCGGAGGCCAGGGCGTTGTGCGCCCAGGTGGCGGGACCGGTGCCGGGGAGTGGCCGATTATACGATGCCACCTCTGCCTTGAGGTGGCGATCCAGTTGGGCGATTTCCGTGGTATAGGTGGTATCCGACGGAGGGTTGACGTTGGCATTGCCGCCGTGGGGCATGGTCCCCAGCTTTTTTGCCAAGAACACCAGGGACGCCCACATAAAATCCGTCATGAGGAACCACCCTTTGCCCTTGTTGGCGCAGGCAATCATGGCCTGTGGGAACGTGATGTAATCCCACACCGGCACGCCGGGGCGGGAGATGCCGGGGATGTTCCCGGCGTTGCCGCTGTGTGCCACATCATACCATGCGGCGCCCTGCTCGTTTACGGCAGACGGCTGGCTGTTGACGAACTTGTCGCACAGGAATCCACCGAACGTGATATTCGTCAGACCCGTATCGACCCCCTTGAACTGCGGGATCATGACGGCGTGGTTCTTCCAGTTTTTCTTGTATCCGCTGGGCATTATTGCACCTCCTCATCAGTCGCGATTGTCAGGTCTCCTTGGACACGATTCGTTCGAAAATCAGCCATCGTCAGGCCGTTGGTATAGGCTAAGGAACCGTCGTCCTGTATGACGATGCCCAGAACGGCTGCTTGGGCCTCCAAGGCGTCACGGTCATCACACTGCATGTCACAGACCACGCCATAAGTGCGTAGGTCCTCATCTCCTCCATGACTTCCATATCCCCCCGTGACACGTGGATGCAGCCCCTGGTTCTCCAGTGCCACGTACAATTCCTCGAATTTTGCAACAGCGCCTGGCAACATACCTGTAAATGCGTATTTCATCAGTATTCCTCCTTTTAAATGCGTCGGGCCTGCATAATCCAGGTGCCGGACGCCAGATCGATCGTTCCCGTGGTCTCGTTTTGAAGCCGGGCCTTGCAGCTATCCGCTGCGTTCACGTAAGCATTGAGCGTGACGCCCTGCAAATCATAGGGCGCGATGCATTGTACGGCTGCACCACCCAAGGAAACACCGGGAACAGAGATCGCTGCCGACGTTTCCCCGACTCCGTCAGCCAAGGAACCGGGGTCCCAAGTGAACGTCACGGGCGGGTAGTAGGATAGATCTTCGATGATGTTCTCGCAATCCCTCTGATCCAAGGCGTGCATCACCGGCCCGCTTATACCATATTCGTCCCGTATGTAAAGCTGAGCCAAACCGGAAGCTCCTTGTCCAGTGTTGTTTTGTGACCACATTTGAACAGCATCAGCCGGGGAGGTGGTTGGTGCTGTACCAGAGCCAATAGCCAGGACTTTGGCTGCGGAGGTTCCGAAGCTCGTCTGTGCCAACCCCACATTATTCCCATCCGAATATACATTGGTATTTTCCAAGCCCGTTGCATCTGCTGTATGTTTAGGAATATACCCATCCGTAAGACCAGAACATTTCACAGTGACAAAAGTCGGACTCGCATCACTGGTCAAGTCCTGATTGACATGCGTAGCCGCCTCGACATGAAGTTCAGCCGCCACAGTCACATCATCATCAATGTTCACCGTCTTGCCAGCTGCTACGTCCAGAGAGGCCGTGCCGTTGGTCAGGTTGAAGGTGTTGGTGCCGCCGGTAATAGTGAGTGCCGACGGGGGGTTGACGAGCTGGAAGTTCGTGCCGTCATAGACCAAAACAACTGTTTGCCCCGCCTTTATATCGCCGTCGCCGAGCGCAACATCCTTCTGTTTCTTGATTGCCTTTGCCCCCAGGCTATTGACATTGATCGTTGCCGCCCCCGTGTTGGCCGTGTTGGCGGTAAAGACAATCATCATCCCGGTAAAGTAGGCCGCCGGAACCGGGTCCAGGGTAATGACATAGGTGTCGTTGGCCCCAGCGTCGGCCGCAAACTGCGATCCCTGGAATCCCGATAGGGTATGCTGCCCATCGGTTCCATGATCCACCAGCGCCAGCCGGTTAAGCGTGTCGGCCTTGGTAGGATGGCCGGAGCCGACCATTTCTTCGGTATATGCAATTCGTTGATCTGCCATGATGTCAGTCCTCCTTTAATATATCGCCGCGTCGCGGTCGCTTCCGGCATGGATAGAACCGTCAGCCAGATGCGTTCCGTCGGCCAGGTAGGCCACCGTCAGATAATAGGCCGTCTGCAATGCCCGGAAGGCGACCTTTCCCGTGTTAAAATCCCTGTCCACGCCGATTATTTTCCAATAGTGATTATAGAGCGGATTTTCTGCTGAATCATAAAGCATGTCCGCGCTATGGATGATGATGTCCCCGATGTCGTTCCCCACCCGGCAAAGCGTCTGATCCTCGATTTCGATTTCGTAAACGGGGTCCTTGAGCTTCGCCACGATGATGTCCTGTATCGTTTGCACGCTCGTCAAATCGCGGCACCAGTAGAACTGATATGGCGTCCCCGGCTCCCGCGCCCCATAAACGCCCTGGCTAATGGCGCTGGCATGGGCAGAGTCATCCGTCTGAGCCTTGAACTCGCCCACCCGCCAGGAATAGCGGTAATTGCAGGGGCAGCGGTTGATGATGTTCCCGAGCCGCTGCGCCGCGCTCAAAAGCTCCGCTTCTCCCCGCGGGATCACCCCGGCCTGTCCATATTGATAGGGGATCGTGTTGTCATCTATTTCCAGGACCAGCTCCCCGTCCCCGTCCAGGTAGGCCCCGCCCAGGAATGACGCCATCATTTCAGTGACTATTTCCCATATTTCCGCGTCCTCATTTATCACCCCCGCCGCCGCGTAGGACTGCGCCGTGAACACCTGCGCCGCCCGCGCTTTGGCCGTCGCCTCGTAGATGGATGAAGTGAAATCGTTTTCGACGGTCAGGAAGTCATTGACAATATCAACGATTTTATCCATCAGAGTCGCCCCGCCGGTCGCCGTCGGCTTCCCCATGCCCCGGACGGTGATGATGCTGCCGGTCTTGGGCGTCGTAAAATTAATAATGGCGATGGTCCCCTGGCCCTCGTAGTCGTTCGCCTCATCAAATGAGTAAAGGGACGGGTCAAGCTCCAGGTCGTTTTCGTAGACCGTGATGCTGTTACCGTTCGCCACGCTCAACACTTCATGCCCGGCGAAGCAATAGACGTAATTGTCCGTGTCGATGCAGGGGCACTCCCACAGCCCCAGGGTGCCATCAGTAAGGTCGCCATACACAATCGGCAAGCGGTCATTGGTGTTCAGGGGCTTTGCGTACCGCCCGGCCCGTTTCAGGTAGCAGGTGTCGGTCAGCAGCTTCCCGGTGGCGCTGGCCGTCCCGCGCTCATCCGCCTCGATGGTCATCGTATGGCCGACATCAATTTCGCTGATGATGCCGGTGAACAGGTTGATGTGCGAGGCGTAGGAATCCGCCTCGAATCCGCAGCGGATAGCGATAGGCCGCCCCACAAACGGCTCCTTGGCAATCAGGCGGGAGAAATAGCGGTCGGCGTTATCCAACTCGATGCTGATGTGCTGAAGCTGCTTGCCGCTGTACGCCGCCAGTACGTCATCCTTTTTTGGCTGTATGGTGCGCTCCAGCCACCCCATATCCAGGACCCGCGCCGCCTTGTCAATCAGCCCGATAGTCTCCGATCCGGCGGTATGCGTGCCGTCCGCCATAACCGAGCCGTCGGCGATATAGCCGGAGATGTCGAACACCTGCGTCAGCTCCTTGGCCGCGTAGGCGCGATAGCCGAGATGTGTTGTGATAAGGGCATAGGTAATCGGGACCTCGCCCCGGAGCAGCCGCTTATGGAATGTGATGGGAACCCTATACACTCCGCAACACCTCCACCATCGTCAGGGGCATGTCATAGTAGGTCCGCACCCGGTGATTGACCGGGAGGCCTTCCAGCTTCACCAGGTAGAAATCCGCGGGCGTCGCCGAATCCTTGTTGAAGTAGAACGGGTCGAATTTGCCGGTGGTCCGGTCGGAAATGGCCGCCAGGAGCGCCCGCATCAGCGTCACGTCCGCCGCCGCCATGACGCTGAAATTGAAATTCCAGGCGGCGCGGGTATTATAGAACCGGTCCCGCCGGACGCCGTAGCTGGTCTCGTTTGCCTGCATCAGGAATTCGACGTCCTCAGTAAAGCCATTGCTAAAGGTCCGAGACATCTCCATGTAGCCGCCCAGGTACAGCTCTCCGATCTCGATATATCCGTCCGTGTTGGCCGCGTCGGTCACAGACAGCCGCCAGTAACGCTTGGTAGTGGCCGCGCTCAGGTAATGCAGAATTTTATCATCCGCCCAGGTGACAGCCTCAGAGAATTGCGCCGAGCCGCCGTCGCTGTCAAAGGTCGCCGCGTCATCGGCCTCCAGCAGCAGAGTTGCCGCCGCCGTGAAATTATGATCGTAGATCGCCAGAGCCTTGACCTCCTGCGCCGAGCCCAGGTCCACGGCGATGGTGTTGGGCGCTTCCAGGGCCAGGGAGCGGTAACGGTGATCCCGGTCGAGGTCCAGCATCTTCCCGGCGTTGAACAGGTTGACGCCCTTTAAGTACCACTTATCGCCGACTACGAAATCGGCGCCGCTGCCGGTTTTCCAGTTCACCTGGACGCCGCTGTTCAGGGTGATGTCAGTCGCCGACGTCGTAACCCCGGAGGCGTTCCAGGAGCCGCCGCCATCGGACCACCGAAAGGTGGCCTGCCCCACTTCCGCCCCGCCGGCGATGGAGTCAATTTCCAGGACATATTCCTTATCTTCCGTCCCGCTGTAATTCCCGGAGGGATTCAGGGTGGCGCTCCCGGTGCCTTCCTTCAGGGCCGCCGTCACCAGGCCGGTCCGCAGCGATGACACGGTGAACATGGATTCATCGGTGATCAGGTTGTTATAGAGAAATCTACACTTGCCCATCGTTAATGCCCCCATGCCCGCAGCTTTTCGAGACGCGGGTAAATCTGCTCTGCAAATTCGTTCATGGTTTTCTTGTCCGCCACCGTCGCATAGAGATTGAAATTATAGGTGACATTGCCCCCGCCCTTGCCGGTCAGCCTCTGTTGATTCTCTTCCTTCGTAAGCACCGCCTCTCCCTGATGAGTATTGACCAGATAATTGTCGCGGGGAATATAGTCTATGCCGGATCGGGCGGATGGGATGGTCCCGTGCATACCGATAATGCCGTTGAGATCGGCCAGCATGGAGAGATTTTCCAAACCGGAAATTCCTGCCAGGTTGAATCCGAGCCGCCCCGCAAAACCCTTCCCGACTCCGCCCGGAATTGAACCTGTCAATCCCTTAAGTGAATATTTCAGTATGTCCTTGCCGAGGGACTTAATGAACGTCTCCATCTCCGATTCGGTAGCGATCTTGCTCATGGCATCAAATACTGTTGACAGGCTTTCCGCTGTAGTCCCGGCGGCGAAGTATTCTTCCGGGCTTCCATGACCCCCTAAAGAAGGAGACCATTGCGAGGTATCCATGAACCCAGATAACGCATCTTTGGCATACTGGGCGACATAGGCCGATGCCGCAGAGATCACGGCGGTCTTTATAGCCGCTCCGATATTGTCCGTTACACCATACGTTACCAGGCCCGACAGAGCCGCAGGCCCTAAGATGGGGAAAGCTGCATTAG
>Ga0209719_1004744_pt1 | contig 10791 bp, 8 predicted proteins | sample AD_JPNAS2_MetaG_FD_184421 | JGI IMG/M metagenome (GOLD analysis project Ga0209719, IMG submission 184421) | Active sludge microbial communities of municipal wastewater-treating anaerobic digesters from Japan - AD_JPNAS2_MetaG (SPAdes) (version 2) | ecosystem: Engineered > Bioreactor > Anaerobic >...
TTGCTTCTTTGGATAATCCTTTGGCTTTGGCTATCTTCCGCCAGCGACTATAGCGATCACCAATTATTATTGGTCTTTTAGGGAAGCCGTCCCAAATAGAAGTGAATAGTAACCCCTTTTTTTTATATTTGTTCATATTAAAAAATACATAGGTTTTTAACCTCTGATACTACCCAAAACCTTGAGTTTAGGCAATTTAGAGGTGTTACCTATGTATCTCATCTTTTGCACCTTAAAAGCGCTCTTTGACAAAAGAGCGCGTTCATTTTTATCGCCTAGTTATAAAACTATCTAGTAAATTACAATTAAACTTTCTCTTAGTTAAAAATGCGCTTAAACCCTTGAATTTTACCTAAAAATATATTAGCATAACAAGATCAACCGAACCTTATAAAAAACTTGTACTTGCTTATAGCTCCCAGTTTTTATGGTAACAATTGATAACTGAGAGCTGTAAGCAAAAAATACAAAACCAGGAGGGTCAGAACAAATGTCTGACAAAATAGTTCGTGTCGAGGTCGCAAGGCGCAGCGTAATTATGGTGCGCCACATCACCGTCGACCCTAATGAGGCAATTCATGGGTCGGTGAGAAGCGTCTTCTGTAAGGCTGGCCTTACGCCAGAGATGTGGAGTGGAGGAAAAAGCGAGAGAACCAGACTCGCCGAGCTGGGAGTTACCAGCGAGGCAAAAGTGGACATCCCCCTCTTCTTTCCTCAAGAGGAGTTCTCCACGAGCGGGGCGCGCATAGCGCTCTTCAAAGAGGGGCTCGGCTACGGTTTACCCTATTGTCTCACCCCCTTTATGGAAAGTGCCGAGGTCAGAAAAGCCCTCCTCGAAAAGGGCATCTGGTGGGTAGTTGCTCTCGGACCAGAGAACGAAAAACTCTTGCAGTCCGAGAACAACTCCCATCCCGTATGTGTGGGTCTGCGCGACACCCACTTCGGGTTCTGCCTCGGCTTTGCCGAGCGCAGGTGGCTCGACCGCACCGCCGCGGTCGGCTCCCCACAACTATCTTATTAGACCTAGACTCTAGGGGGGATCTTAGGTACTTGATCCCCCCCCGTCTTTTCCACTCCAAGAATCCTGCTCCCGCATTAGTAGTAGCCAATAACAGCGAAAACTAAGCGGGAGCTTTTCATTAAGAGCAGTTTTTATAAATTTTAGAAATTTCTTTTCGCCTAACGATAATCGCCAGACACACCAATAATATGAAAATTTAATTTTCATTGGTCGCACCTACCTAACAAGGTGCGAACTTTTTTTTGCATAAGAGATTCTTGGCTACTCCGCCTCGCATTTTTACTTACCGAGGCTCGGTGAGCAAAAGCGCGAAATATGCAAGTAATCGCTTTCGAATTTTTAGAAAGTTTCGAATGGTCGGGGTGCCGAGACTCGAACTCGGGACCTCCTGCTCCCAAAGCAGGCGCGCTAGCCAACTGCGCCACACCCCGCCAAAGACGCCCTCTGTAAAATATCAATTCTATTACAACCTATATTTTACTCTAAACCAGGCATAACATCAACGTTCTACTGCCTGCTTTTCTTAGTTTTACCACCTACCGCAATTGCTTTTTCAGTAACTTGGTACTCCAAGTAGCGGCCAAACATTAACCTAGTTTGCGCATCAATAGCAGAAACAGAGCTTAAGCCTATACTCACAACGGGCACCAAAAGCCATTGCCACGCAAAGTTTATATAAAACCACTTAGAACGATGCGACGGTCTCGGAGGTAAAAGTAAATACTGAAGCACGATACTAACAAAAAGACCCAGCAAAGCGCCGGTCAGTATCCAGCGCGCAAATATTTGCATATTATACCCTAAAACCGTTTCACGAAACTCCGGGCTCAAAATGCCAGGCATCCAACCAACAAAGGCAATGTGCACAGCGGCAATAGCGCGAGTAAAATGGTTGTAAAGAAGTAATATTATCTTACCTAATTTATTCCAAAACGATATTGCCCTATCTCTAATTGATAATTCTATAATGTATGGGAAATCAACAATCCCCCACGCCCAACGACGCAATTGGTTATATTGGTTAACAAGAGTTTTCCACCATGTCTCCGCAAGTACTGCATCGAGTTTAAGAGGAACAAAAAGTGGTTCTATTTTTATTTTTCCCTCGTAGTAAAAGTAGGAGTCAAAATACTGTCGTGAATCTTCTGGAATAGAATCTACTGTCCAATAGCCAATATCAACGATTGTCTTAAAAACATCGGAACGCGAAGAAAAACACTGGTACCAAAAAGGACGCATAGTGTTATACATAAGAACCATTGTAGAGCTCTGTGCTACAACCCGACTCATAGCCGGTGCATCCCAAATATTATTTGAATAAAGCTGTATCGGCTGAAAAGAGGTCGGCTCTCCCATAACCGAGGTAAGGTATTTATAGGCGACGTAGTCGAAATAGTTTGGCGCAACACACGTATCGGCGTCGAAGTTATGAATAATAACGTGGTCATAGCGCATATTTTTTTTGTCTAAAATTTTTTTTAGCTCCTTCGCCGCCCACGTGGCGTTTGCCGATTTACATTTTATTTCCCCCTTTATATCGGCGGGGTGGACAGTTTGCACAAACTTGGCGAAATGGCTTTTGTATTTTTCTTTTAGATTTTCGAAGGCTTCCTTTGCGCTCTTCCCCGCTCTTTCCTCAGAGGCCATAACAAGCCATAGCTTATCTTTATCGACAGTCGATTGTATATAAGATTCAATAGAGCGCGCCAGTAGCTCCTCCGATTCTTTGTAGTAAATTAAAAGCACAACGTGGATAAGATCTTTTTCGCTAATTTGACTTACTACTAACTTATGCCCTTCGCCGTTTTGCGTAGGCAAATCCTTACTCTTAACGACGCTATGCCAATCGGTGTCCATATCACGGCGCATTTTCTTATAAGTACGCACAGTGAAGTTCGCCAACCGAAGAGAGCGAAAAAACCAGTATAAATCGAACGTTAATATATATATCGCCACCACCCATGGTATCCAAACACTAAGAACTATAGGCCCAAGTAACGCAAGCCAAGTAAGTGCTCCTGGTACTATTTCCAGCAAGCGTTTAGTTGAATACTTTAATTTAAACGACATTAGATAGTATAAATACCTTTAAGTAATATATTACCACTACGCCGAACAAAATTGCAGAGAGCAACAGTATTTGTGCCAAAAGACGTAGGCGACGCGCCGTTAATGCAGAAAGTATAATGTTTAAAACCTGCAAAGCATAAGAGGCGATAATGATGTCTTGATATATTTTTTCCACCTTGCCATAACTCTGCCATTGCCACCACATTAGCCCAAGCAGTATTAAATAATAAACAACAAACTCACCATAGTTTACCAGCCAATTTTTACGAGGAGTTTTGTTCATTGTATTCTACTTTTTATAGTGGAGCCGATGGTCGGACTTGAACCGACGACCTACTCTTTACGAAAGAGTTGCTCTACTTCACCCCGCCCCTTCGGGCGGGGCAAGCTGAGCTACATCGGCGTGTACTTACTATTCTACCTCAGTCCACTTCTTCGGGCGGGGCAAGCTGAGCTAAACAATCTTTATATTTCCGATTTTTCTTCTTAAGCCATTTTTCATGGCGTCTTGCGTTATTGTAGCAATTATAATCCTTAGTATAAACTAACACCCAGGGTTTTTTAATTGAGGTAACCCTTAAACCTCCCCTGTTGTGAACTAATAATCTTGCCTTAGGGTTTTTAGACACTCCGCAATAATAACTACCATCTATCAAGCTTTTAATTAAATAAACGCTTATCATTACGCCTTTTGTACCGTGGAGCCGATGGTCGGACTTGAACCGACGACCTACTCTTTACGAAAGAGTTGCTCTACCGCTGAGCTACATCGGCGTGTACTTACTATTCTACCTCAGCCCGCCCCTTCGGGCGGGGCAAGCTGAGATACATCGGCGTATACTTACCACCCCTTACTCCCCCCAGACAAGGCAACGCTTATAAATGGTAACTTATGTATTTTCTGTGTATTTTGGAGCGGGTAACGGGAATCGAACCCGTATCTCAACCTTGGGAAGGTTGCGTTCTGCCACTAAACCATACCCGCCACGGCATAAATTATAGCAAATTAACCTGATAACAGCAACAAGAGCCACATCAAAATGTGGACAATTCCTGGCAAGTAAAAAGAGGTATTATTTATTGTCTGGGCGGTACTCTACTCCGCCAGCAGCGAAAATAAGAATAAGCAAAAGAAGTCCGCTTGCCGCAGAACTCCAGGTAGCTGCCACGTTGCTGGCAAAATCTAGCACCCAAGGCGCCACTACGAGCCAGATTGCTACAATAATCTGCAAAATCTTCATATTACCATAATGACACAATTGCCACGCAAGTACAAGAAGGACGGTTTTGTTTTATGCCTTCTCTTAATTTAAGATCATACTCTGTGCGCTGGCGACTACCTACTTTCGCGTTTTGTTGCCAAAACACTATCATCGGCGCAATGGTGCTTAACTACCGGGTTCGGGATGACTTGCTCCGATAAATCGAAGCAAAAACCGGGTGTGGCCACCACGCAAATGACACCAGCGCACAAGGTACGATTGCTAATATTTTACACACGAAATTAAAACTCTTGACCTGCCCCTAATCCTAACTAGGCAAACAAGCATATTGTGATATGTTCGATCGCTTAGTACACCTCGGCTGAAACCCTCACGGGTCTTACACCTAGTGCCTATCAATCCCGTAGTCTACGGGAGATCTAAGAAACCTTATCTTGGGTGGAGCTTCCCGCTTATATGCTTTCAGCGGTTATCTCGCGCAGGCATAGCTACTCGGCAATGCTCTTGGTAGAACAACCGATACACCAGGGGCCTGCCCCTCTCGGTCCTCTCGTCACATAATCTTCTGTCGCCAGAAGTGCAGACTATATCTTCATCCTACCTTATGCCTTAGGCATTAGCCGTAGCATTTCTTTTATAGTAGGAGTCGGCGTATTACCCCGATTTATTAAATCGAAGTCTTGTCTTTCGACGCAGTCGTTACGGGGTCAAACCTAAAACCTTGTACGATTTTTTCTTCGTTATAACAACTATCTTAATAAAAACAGGTAGTTGTTATAAGGCGACATTTGGCGTTGTTGTTTTTTCGTCTTTTAAGCTGTAGCACTCTATTACCGCTATCTCAAAAGCCAACAATGCAAATAAGATGTATTCTAGGTCGACTTCCCACGGTATTGCCTTATTTGTTCTTGATTCTCAAATGTATTGTGCCAGAACCACTGAACCAAAGTAGTTGTGGCTATCAACGAACCCAGCGTTAATAAGGTTCCACCGTTATTAGCCGAATTGTCATTGCGCCTTACGGCGCAAAGTAGCAATTTTCTTACTAGAGAGAGAATCCCTCAAGTTTCCACGCCCACAGCAGATTAGGACCGACAGCCTGTTACTTGAAAACCACTTCATTTATTGCGATATATCTGTGGCGCCCCGCCATTTCTGCGGGGTCTGCATGTCGCCATGCAGCTCGGACTATGTCTTCTCGCTTTTTTTGCGAGTTCTCCGTATAGTCTCTGAGGATTCTCCGTTGCGCATCAATAAGTACATAATTGTTATTACTTTGCACAAACCTACGCACAATAGAGTCTTTCCTGCTGGTTGTCTGCACTGAATAGATTTTTACGGTTTTCCATACTCGAATCATAACTCGTACTTTCAGATTCTTTAAGTCTTATTAAGACTACAGGGTTTCCAGCATATAGGAGAATTTATAGACAGCTAGTATATTCAACTGTCTCGCGACGTTCTGAACCCAGCTCGCGTACCGCTTTAATTGGCGAACAGCCAAACCCTTGGGACCGACTCCAGCCCCAGGATGCGATGAGCCGACATCGAGGTGCCGATCCGCGCCGTCTATGTGGACTATTGGGCGCGACCAGCCTGTTATCCCCGGAGTAGCTTTTATCCGTTGAGCTCTGACCGATATCACTCCGAATCAGAGGATCACTAAATCCTGCTTTCGCATCTGCTCGACTTGTAGGTCTCGCAGTTAAGCACCCTTATGCTTTTATACTTTCACTCCGATTTCCATACGGAGTAAGGGTACCTTTGAACGCCTCCGTTACTCTTTAGGAGGCGACCGCCCCAGTCAAACTACCCACCTGACACTGTTTCCGCCTCTTGGCAGATAAGATTCCCTACGGTACAAGAGAGGTGTTTCATTGGCGACTGTGCAAAGCACAGTCTCCCTCATACGCTACACATGCAACGCAAAGAAACAATATCAAGCTGTAGTAAAGCTTCACGGGGTCTCTCCGTCTTGCTGCGGGTAGCCGGCATCTTTACCGGCATTGTAATTTCACCGAGCCTCTGGTCGAGACAGTTTTCAGGTCGTTATGCCATTCGTGCGGGTCGGAACTTCAATGGGTAACACTATTACTAGTGTGATCAGACTATTTCTTCATCTTGCTAAGTGCTTTAGGAGTTTTTCTTTGTTAATTTTTTCTCTATCGTGGTTGATGTCGTAGGCCAGCTCAATAATTTCAACTAAGTAATGATTATTGCGATGGTAGTTCTTCGCAACCATATCGCAAATCATAACAAACTTATCGAAGTCATTAGCCCTACTACTAACCAACCTATACTTTTTGAAGTGGGGAATAATAATCTTTTGCAAGTCACTTATTCTGCACACTTCATATTTGTAACTACGGTCTTTACTGGAATATCTTATACCTCCGCACCGGAAGTAGCTTTGCACTACTTCGAGCGCTTTGATATTGCGTTGATGCTGACTTAAAGAAAAGCTAGGTTTAACCTCTATGCCCGTTTTTAGCTTATTTCTAAGGTTAAACGAGACACGAAAACAACCTTTGCCCTCAACAAAGCCAGTAATATAAGACGCTATATCCATATTACCCTTTCTTCTCACTCCATAACACCCTACTATAAGCAAGAGCTGGCGTATTATTCAACCTCGCGGTCGAATCTCGTCTTTCGACTCAGTCGTTACGGGGTCATCCCACCAATGGCAGGAGACTTCCCACGGAGTTGTCCTAATATAGGATTTCTCCGTTATTAGCCAGTTTACTGATAGTATCTTACGACACTATTCGGGCAAATTCCAACTTACCCGACAAGGAATTTCGCTCTTTTGTTACATCGGTTTCGATGATCTGGTATTAAAACCAGATTCTCTATGTCGCCATAGAGTTCGGACTATATCTTCCCATAAAGGGTCTGGCGTATAGCCTCTGAGGATTCTCTTTTGCTTTGCGCACAAGCAAGTATGCACTAAATTTACGCGCAATAGAGTCTTTCCTGCTGATTGTCTGCACTGTTGGGTTATTACTACGTTTCCCTAAAAACGCAGTACCACCAGATACTCAGATTTTCCAGCATATAGCCAGATTTTTGTTCTACGTCTTTGCGGCAAACAAAGTTCGAACAGAGGTTTGACTACCTCACTATGGCAGCTTTCCTACCATAGAACGGTTATAGTTACCGCTGCCGTTTACTAGGGCTTAAGTTCAGAGCTCACTATGCAGAGCACAGATCACTCCTCGCCGTGACCTTCTAGCACTGGGCAGGCATCACCCCATATACATCCCCTACAAGGGTTCGCATAGAGCTAAGTTTTTGGTAAACAGTCGCCTGAAATCTTTCGCTGCGGCCACTCACCGTGTATAGCACAGAAGTATCAATAAAAAGCATTGATTTCTCTGTGCTACACACGGCAATGGCAGTCCTTATTCCTAAGTTACGGACGCTATTTTGCCGAGTTCCTTAACCAGAGTTCTCTCGATCACCTTAGTCTACTCGACTCATCTACCTGAGTTGGTTTGCGGTACGGCTACTGGTAGCAATTAATCCAAACCTTTTCTTGTCACCTTATTGCCTACAACGCGTATATCCATTCCGCGTTATAAACTCAAAAATGCGTCAGTTTGGGGTAAGCTACCAATGAGTACAGGAATATCAACCTGTTATCCATCGACCTCGCGGCCTTAGGTACCGACTAACCCCGGGACGATTATCGTTGCCCGGGAAACCTTAGATTTGCGGTGGACGGGTTTCCCACCCGTCTAATTCGTTACTCATGCCAACATTCTCACTTCTGTATCGTCCACCAATTCTTACGAATCAGCTTCGGTCAACACAGAACGCTCCTCTACCATCAACCGCACGCAACATAGAAGTATCAACAAAAAGAATTGATCATTCTATGTTACGCACGGCCAATCCACTGCTTCGGTATTGTGCTTAGCCCCGTTAAATTTTCGGCGCAGTAAGCCTTGACTAGTGAGCTATTACGCTTTCTTTAAAGGATGGCTGCTTCTAAGCCAACCTCCTAGTTGTCTGTGGATTACCACATCCTTTACCACTTAGCACAATTTAGGGACCTTAGCAGGTGGTCTGGGCTGTTTCCCTTTCGAGCGACGAGCTTATCCCCGCCGTTCTGACTCCCTTGTTCTTTAACCTCCGGTATTCGGAGTTTGATTGAGCAGACAGTCTTGCGACCGTCAAGCCCATCCAGTGCTCTACCCCCGGAGATGCAACAAGAGGCTATACCTAAATATATTTCGAGGAGAACCAGCTATTGCCGAGTTCGATTAGCATTTTACCCCTAACCACAGGTCATCTCCCCCATTTGTCACTGAGGTGAGTGCGGGCCTCCTCCCACCTTTCGGTGGGATTCACCCTGCCCATGGTTAGATCACTCGGTTTCGGGTCTATTTCACACAACTAACGCCCGGGAGGACTTGCTTTCGCTACGCCTACATTCTAACGAACTTAAGCTTGCTGTGGGAAATAACTCGTTGGCTCATTCTTCAAAAGGCACGCCGTCACCCACGACTTGCGTCGAGGCTCCGACTCCTTGTAAGCATATGGTTTCAGGTACTATTTCACTCCCTGGCTGCAGGGTACTTTTCACCTTTCCCTCACGGTACTAGTTCACTATCGGTGAGAGTTAGTATTTAGCCTTGGATGGCGATCCACCCTTCTGTGCAAGCACAGTTCTTCCGACAGAGTTTCACGTGTTCTGCCGTACTTTCCTCCGCAATAAAATATTACAAAGGGATTTATTCTGTAGCATTAACAAATTTTCGAATACGGGGCTTTCACCCTCTTTGGCCTCTCTTTCCAGAGGTGTTCTTCTAACCAGTTAATGCGTCAAACAAATCTAGGCCTTTCCCTTTTCGCTCGCCGCTACTTAGGGAATCTCTATTGATTTCTTTTCCTCCGGGTACTAAGATGTTTCAATTCCCCGGGTTCCCAACCATACGCAACATAGAAATATCAACAAAAATTGATCGCTCTATGTTACGTACGGTCAACCGTGTAAACACGGCTGGGTTATCCCATTCGGAGATCCACGGATCATAGGATGTTTGGCTCCTTCCCGTGGCTTATCGCAACCTACTACGTCCTTCATCGGCTAACTCTCCCTAGGCATCCACCATATGCTCTTACGATCACTTGCGCTTCTTACCAAGTTAGGTTAGAAGGCAGATCAAGAGTTTTTATTTCGGTGTGTAAGCAAATTGTCAATGTGCCTGGCCACAATGTCAGATTCCACAACCAATGTCATGACCTCTGATTTATGGCGACAAAAAAACCGCTTGTAGGCGGCAGTGGGGTAGCATAATTAACCCTTAATTAGCCGCGTTTTTTATTCCAAAAATGTTGATAGTGATACATTACTAATAAGTAGGTTAACAAAAACAATCTGCACTGTCAACAGCTAATTTAATTATGTGCTATAATGTTTGCTAGAATAGAGATAATTTGAGCTAGCATGGCAAAAAGAAAAAACTAAAATGGCTCTTACCGTTAGTTGCAACACTGCTTGTGTTGACAGTCTTACCTCTCTTTTATAGGTCATTGCAGATTTCCGCAGACTTATCGAGTATTACTGTTACAGGAAAAGTGACCGATAGCATGCTTCATAATACTCCGGTTAAAGAAGAACCGGTGCGTTTTATAGACAGAGACGGTGTTGAGCATACTGCTTTTACTGATAGTTCTGGCGCTTATTCGGTAGATATCGCTAATCCCGATTTTCATTGTAATTATAGAGTCATCATCGGCGGATTAAATTACCACGCCAAATCATCTTTTATTACTCTTAAAAAAACTTCATTTGCAGGTAGTTCTGGCAAATATGTTATGGATTTCTCTACCGATAAAGAAGTAGACTTAATGCACTCTAATTACTTTCTCAGGTATTACCCTAGTGGATACACCGATAACCATTATCATCTTTCTAGTTACGATGCCCACTACGTTCGTAACAAAATCACCAGAGAAATGGTTACCGACCCCGAAAAAGTACCAACTTCAGTAACACTTTCTCTGCCCATTAAACATTCACTTCAGAATTACTATAACTATCCGCCCAACAGAGAGAAACCAGAAGTACACGCTGTCTTCAGACTTGCCGCTGTTACCTCCGAGTGGAATACAGAAAAAATTCCTATTACATACCTTAATCCCTCAGCGGGTCTTCAACTTGCGCCAGCAATGGATCCACCCGATTGCTCAAAGTTTCCCAAGGGGTGCATTGACATTAATATCGGTGATTTAGGTGATACCCTAGAATTCAAGTCGGTAGATCTTTCAGAGCTTACTATCGAAGAAAGATATAAGGCGTGGCTCTACGGTTTTGTTATTCTTCCTTCTTTCTATACATTCGATAAAGAGGGCAATAAGATTCATTCCGACATCAACCCCGATATTTTCATTGCAAGATCAGAAGATAACAATGATCAGCCTATCCACAGTTTAACCTATGAAGACTTTGTAGAAGGGGCGATTAAG
>Ga0209719_1004747_pt1 | contig 10785 bp, 8 predicted proteins | sample AD_JPNAS2_MetaG_FD_184421 | JGI IMG/M metagenome (GOLD analysis project Ga0209719, IMG submission 184421) | Active sludge microbial communities of municipal wastewater-treating anaerobic digesters from Japan - AD_JPNAS2_MetaG (SPAdes) (version 2) | ecosystem: Engineered > Bioreactor > Anaerobic >...
GCGCAGCACGCAGGGCTGCTTTATCATAGTAATATCCATCTTTGCCGTATGCCGCAGCGCCTGTACTGTCAGATGTCGCAGGAATCGCAAAAGCCTTCAGGTTTGTGTCTGTATCTCTCAGCGTCAATATTTTGTGTCCGCTGGTCATCCCGCTTGTGATGTCAGTTGCAACCAGTTTGAATATACAGAATGTTGCTGTGCCGTTAGCGGGGCTGCCGCTAAGGGTTAAGGTCGTTGCTGTCGTATCTGTTACAGCATACAACTCACCCGCACCGCTGTTGGCTTCTGCAATATAACAATAGCAGTCTGTGTTAAATTCATCTACCGTCCACGTCTTGAGCCAGTTCACGCCTGTTCCATCACACGTAAGCGTATTAGTACCGCTAATCGTGCCCCTTCCATATGGGCTTTTTAGGTAAGACGGGTCAAGGTTAGCAGGTACGTAAGGATAGCCGTCTGTGGACATTAGCATCATAACCCATTCAAATACTAATCCATTCAGGTCAAACACACCGTTAGCGGCGTGATTGTGCGCCCAATTCTTCGGGCCTGTACCCGGTAATGCACGATAATACGTCCCGTTTTCGGTGTTTAAGTGTTTGTCGAGGATTGCGATTTCAGTCGTGTTGGTAATATCGCACGGCGGATTTGCGTTCTTATTGCCTCCCGACGGCCATAACTGCGTATCGTCGGATGATAGTTTCTTGGCAAGGAATGCAAGCGATGCCCACTCGAATGCGCTTGTTAAGTGCCAACCTTTGCCCTTGTTAGCACATGCTATCATCGCCTGTGGGAAGGTGATGTAATCCCACACAGGCACACCTGGTTTGCTGATTGCAGGTACTGAACCCGCCGCCCCTGAATGTGCTACATCGGGAGAGCCTTCGTCGGGACGTGAGTTAGGCTGACTGCATGGATACTTATCCATAACAAACCCGCCGAATGTCACTCCTGCAACATCAGCCGATGTAAACGGCGGTATGATTATCTGCTTGTTAGTGTAATTTCCCATCTTAGACCTCCTGTTCCGGTGTCAATTCAAGGTTGCCATTGACCCTGTATGTTTTAAAATCGTCAATATCGAGACCGTTTGTGTAGGCAAAATCGCCGTTGCCGAGGCATTCAATGCCGAGGTTTTCTGCGTCAATCTCAAGTTGCAGCGCATCATCACACTGAATGCTGCACGCACATCCCCAATAGAAATAACTGTCCTTCCCAGCCGCTGCATCGTAGCCTTTCGCAACAACCGGGTTTAACCCTTTTGCTATTGCCTGTGTTAGCAGCGCTTCAAATTTATCTATCGCCGCCGGTAACATTCCTGTAAACTCCTGTCGTATCATCATTACAACCTCCTTTTTATTTTAATCAACACTGCAAAGCTCTTCTACTTCGTGGATAGGCCACGCCTCATATGCCATTACGTCAACGCCTATCGCCACGCCCAACGCTGTCCGTGCCGTTGATGCTGTTGATGCCCCTGTGCCGCCGTCTGCAATAGCGAGGTCTGTAATCCCGGCAACCGCACCGCCTGATATGTTCACGTTGTTTGCGTTCTGTGTCGCTATCGTGCCGAGCCCAAGCGTGGTACGCTGTGCCTCCGCATTAGTATCGTCGAGTAATGCAAGACCCGCTGCCGTATAATCGTCAGGAAATTCCGAAACTTCGTGTATGTCATAGACTCCGATTTTGGCAGCCAAACCAGCAGGTGTTATTGCTCGTGATGTATCTGCGCCAGCAACAACTTCTGCATTTGTAGCAAGCTCAACAACACCGGTTGCGCTTGTTGTCGCCTGGTCTACACCGAGGATTGTTCTGGTCTCTGCAAGCGTCTTCTTAATATACACTCCAACACCTGACGCAACCAAAAAGTCATCTGCTGCCTTTGCGAGAGAATGTAATATACCCCCGCCGCTTGATATTGCCGCTGCCTTGTGCGTACCGTCGTTGTTATGCTCAACGTTTGCGAGTCGGTTTAGTGTGTCGGATTTAGTCGGATGCCCTGCTCCTACCATTTCCTCTGTGTATTGAATGCGCTGATCTGCCATGTTCGCCTCCTCACGTTATATTAATATTCTGTTATATCTCTATCACTGCCTGCATGGATTGACCCGTCGGCCTTATAGCTGCCGTCTGCAAGATATGTCTGGATGTACGCGAATTGCCCGGTGTCCTCAAGCGTGTATGTTATCGACCGTTTCTTGAGATTAGGCTGTACCCCCGTTACGCGCCACAAGTGATTAATCAGTTGATCGCCCGCGCGGTCATATAACCGCTTAATCGTTGCAACGATAATATCCCCCACATCAACATGGATATTGGTTAGCGTAAGGTCATCGATTCTTACCATCCATAGCGGGTCTTTGAGCTTGGCAACAATGATGTCCTGTATAGTATTGACGGTTGTCAAGTCCCTGCACCAGTAAAAGCGGTAAGGCTGCGCCGGTTTCCGTATGCCGTATACCGATTGCGATATAGCGTCACCGTGTGCGCTATCGTCTGTATGGTAGTTAAATTCACTGCCTCGCGCGTAATCGTAGCCATATGATGCAGGACATTGATTAATGAGGTTTTCAAGCGTCTGCTCTCCCTCTGCGAAAACGATGTCTGAATATCTGAATATGGCCACCTTGTCGGCCTCGTTTACTGTGTTTGTCTCAATATCGAGACATAGCAGATTGTTTGCGTCAAGATAACAGGAGCCGAAGAAGGAACCCATCATCCTTTGGATTAATTCCCAAAACCCTATATCTTCGCCTATAACGCCCGCCGCCTTGTAAGATTGCGCCGTGAATGTTGCCTGTGCCTTTGCCTTGCTCGTGCTGTTGAAATTTGCTGATGTAAGGCTATTGTGAACGGTCAAGAAATCATAAATAATGTCAATGATATTCTCCATTAGCGTAGCCCCGCCGCTTGCCGTCGGCTTACCCTTACCCCGTGCCGTGATAATACTGCCTGTCTTTGGACTGGTAAATGTTATCGTTGCAATCGTGCCGAGCCCCTCATAATCATTGGCCTCGTCAAAGGTATATAATGCGCTATTCAACTCAAGATCATTCTCATAGATTGTAATAGTATTCCCGTTTGCCACGCTCAAGACTTCATGTGCCGCAAAACAATAGACAGGTTTGCCCCCTGCTGCGTCAACGTCAATGCAGGGCAAAACCCAGTTGCCGAGCGATCCGTCCGTTAAATCCCCATACACAATAGGTAAGCGGTCATTTGTATAGAGAGGTTCAGAATACCGCCCCGATCTTGTCAAGAAAAATGTATTGCCGAGGGTAAAGCGTTCCTCCGCATTGATTTCGACGCCGATTGACGTTGCCTTGATTGATGAAATGTACCCGTTAAATATCCTCAAATGGTCAGTATGCGGATCGCTGTCAAACCCGACATAAATTCTGACCTCCGAGTTAAGTAAGGGTTCGGAAGGTAGCATTTTTGTAAAATAATCATCGTGATCTGCAAGGGTAAAAGATATGTGCTGTAATTGCCTGTTCTGGTATGCGCCGATGATGTCCGTATTTGACGGTCTGATAGTCCGTGATAATTTGCCTATGCTGACAATGCGACCTTGTAAATCCAACATACCGTAATCACCCGCCCCCGCCGTATATGTTCCGTCTGCTGTTATTGTGCCGTCTGCAAGGCGAGGTGATTCCTCGGTAAAGCCGGAGTTAATTTCTTTAGTCGAATAGCCGCGCCACCCCATAGGCGTATTTATCATCACATATACAATAGGTGTTTCGCCTCGATGCAGCCCTTTATGGAGGGTTAAGGGTGTTCTATACACTGCGCATCACCTCTGATAATACAAGGGTTATATTGTTTTGGTCAATAAACGGCCTTACCCGTGAAAGACTTGTGATTTTCATCAACCAGAATGACGCCGGTACTGCGTAATCCTCGTTGAAGTAGATAGGCCTAAACACACCAGTTGAGCGCGTGCCTATCGCTGCAAGCATTGTTTTAATATAGGTAATATCGGTATCCGGCAAGCCTTTAAAATTAAGGGTAATTTTCTCCTGTATGTTGCCGAATCTGTCAAACTCAACCCCATACTTATTCTTTTCCTTGCTGCTTATAAATTCAAAATCTGTATTGGGTTCATAAGCAAAATTTCTTGTCAATTCGAGGTATGAACCGAGGAAAAGCTCGCCGATTTCAAGATAACTGTCCGTGTTCGCCGTGTCGGTAATTGATATGCGCCAATATCGTTTTGTTGTCGCTGCTGACAGGTAATGTAATATTTTGTCATCATTCCACGTCACGGCCTCCGAGAATTGAGCGGATCCGCCATCGCTATCAAACGTGGCTGCATCGTCGGCCTCAAGCAGCAAGGTTGCCCCGCTGGTAAAATTATGGTCATACAGCGCGAGTGCTTTGACCTCCTGTGCGCTGCCCAGGTCTATTGTTATCGTGTTTGGAGAGGATAACCCCGCCGACCTGTAACGATCATCCCGCCGCCAAGTTATCATCTTCCCGGCATTGAATAGGTTAATGGCCTTAAAATACCATTTATCTCCGACAACAAAATCATCACCGCTGCCGCTATCAAAATCAATATAAACGCCGTTATTCAATTCTGTTGCAGCAGCCGGAGTCGTTACCCCTGATGCGTTCCAAAGACCGCCGCCGTCCGACCATCTGAATGTTGCCTGCCCAACCTCTGCACCGCCTGCCACGCTGTCGATTTCAATCGTGTATTCTTTATCGACTGCGCCGGAATAATTACCCGTTGTGTTCATTACTGCTGATCCGGTGCCCTCTTTCAAGGCGGTCGTTACCGTGCCAAGCCGCAACGATGATACGGTTATCATGTCTTCAGAGGTGATAAGGTTGTTATACAACATTCTGCACTTGCTCATTGTCTATGCCCTCCAACCTCTGCGCTTGTATGTATCCAGTATGTCGCCCACCTTTTGAGCAAGCATGTTAATACCGTCGCTATCGCCATAAAAATTTTCTATGTGAATCGTTACATTTGCATCACCGCCACCACCACTTAACCGTTCCCTGTTCTCTTTTGCCGTCAACACTGCTTCTCCCTTATGTGCCCGTATCGGGAAATTATCATAAGGGACATAATCAAGACCGTCTCTTGCCGAGAAGGGGTTAATGTCAAACCGCCCTCTACCTGATATACCCCGCATTATCCCCGCAAGATTAGATAATAGTCCTCCATCATCAGCGCCCATATAGGTTACCTGCATATGACCTCCGGCATCTCCTCCGCCGGGGACAAGACCGTTAAATGCCTGCCCAAGAGCATAACGAATAACTGACTTAGCAGCCATAGTCATACCCTTATTAACTATTTTGTCCAATGTTGTAGGCATTGTGCCTGCCTCTTGCATTGCAGCCATCATGTCCTCTAATGTCGTAGTTGCATCATACCCCCACGCCGCTGATTCACCTGCATTAATACTGACAATTTCCCCTGCTGTTGTTCCGGGCTTATATAATTTAAACCAGTCTGATAATTTGCCACCTATGTATGTCATTGATGCCGCCATAGCAGCATTCTTGAGTATATTCTCAGTATCATCACCTTTAATGACACCGCCAAGAGCATTAGCTGCCCCAGCGCCAAGCCACGGCATACCGATAAGGCTGCCGAGCATTGCGCCTCCTGCTGTCATTATGCCCTGCCCGAGCATAGTTAATATACCACCTAAACCATTTCCAGCATTTGCCCCCCATTGCTGATTAATAGTAGCCTGTCCAGTACCATCATAAGCATTAAGTCCTAATACTCCCCATATGTCCTCACCACCCCAACGTTTACGATACCATCCATCATTAGATAATCCAAGTCCACCCCAACCCCCGACATATGCACTAACTGGAATACCGTTTTCGGATACACCAAGCCAACTCATATCATTAGATGGTACCCAATACCCCCCTGCATAAATATTTCGATATTGGTCTGCTGTTACATAGAATCCATGTGTCGGGTTATCGATAGCACCCCATGTTCCGGGTATACCTGCTGATGCAGGCCATGAAGACGGAGCATTCATTGTTGATAATGTTTGCAGAAAGTCTACTGCACCGCTTTTTAAATATGGGAAGAACCATTTACCGCTTGAGTTCTCTACTGTACCGCCCAAAAGCAAATCAAGAGGTATGTAGTATCTGCTACCTGCTGATGTATCAAGTGCAGTTGTTGGAGCCCACGTTCTACCGCCTAACGGTTCTCCTCCTCTATATCCGCTAATATAGACAAGGTTTTCTCCCTCAAACAATGTTGGATAACCCTTAGCCTTAGCCTCCTGAGCAATGAGTAAATTAGATGCAATTTTATCCATTTCATCGTGAAATACTGCAAGGTCTTTTTGTGCTTTTGCTATTAGATTTGGCGATATTCCCCCTGATTTGCTATCGTAAAACTCCGGCAATCCGGTTCTTGGATTAATTGTTCCTGAACCTCCAAGCATTTTTAATATTTTTGCTTCAGCAGGGTTAATATGTGCAAGCATTGTATCTCCAGACCTACCCTGTGACGCAAGACTTACAAGTGATGACGGTATTACAAACTCTCCCGGTGATAACATAGCATGGATAGAATCAATACTTGATGGTGTACCCGGAACAAGACCCCCCCTTGCAAATCCAAGTCCTTCTGTCCAATCATAATCGTATCCACTGCTACCGCTTCCACCGAATAAATCACCTGCAAAACCTAATACTTTCGATACGATGCCAATAACCTCTGACCCGCCTGATACCCATTCGGATTTGAACATCAACAATATGTCATGCGCTGCCGCCTCTATCACCATGTCGGAGATTTTTTTGGATAACGTCTGCAACATCTTGTCCCACATGGTATCCCAGTCAAAGCCGAGTTCGTTAATATTCCCTTTAAAAAGATTAAAGAAATTGTCTGATAATTGCGTCTTTGCCTCATCCGTAAATGTCTTTGTCACTTCATAGGCCGTGTTGCCCCAAGTGGTATGCTGTCTTGTCAATTCGAGTAGTGCCGCCTGCACGCCTGCTGTCCAGTCATCCCCTGCTTTGCCCATCTGGATATATGCCTTCTGCTGTTCATCGGCTACCCATTTGGCAAGCAGTACAGCATCACCACCATCTTTTATGCGTTTGGCAGCTTCTGCATCAATCTGCGCGATGCGCATCTGGTACGCTTCTTCTTCCATACCCTTTATGTTCTGTATCGCACTGTAATTTATATCGGCGCGGCGTTTAGCCTCGTTGAATTCTTTTTCAAGCCTGTTAGCTGCTGCATTGGCCGTTATCTGTGTCCGTGCAAGTTCGTATTGTTCCCATGAGATTGTTTCTTCTTGCAGCATTACATTGATTTTCCACAGCTTATCTTGTTCCTGTGCCGTTATCTTTGCCATCGCCCTTTCATTCTCATTCATGGCAAAGTCGGCTTCTTCCGACATTAATTTTTCATAATCATCTGTTGCTTTGCGCCTATGCTGCGCTATCTGCTCATTGGCTGCCTGCTGGATTTTTAAGACCTTTTCGGCTTCCTTCTGGTTGATTTCTGCCATTTTTGCCGATGTCCATTCCTGTATCTTTGTCTTATTAACACCGAGTTTCTCCCATTTGTCGGCCTGCTCCTGTATCTGTTCTTCAACGGTAAGGGTAAGTTTGTTGAGGTCTTTTTCTATCTGCTCGTTGGCATGTTTTAGGGCGGTTGCCCGTTCTTTATCAACTTCCTTCTGTATTTTGGCCGTCCCTGTAATATGCCCTCTAATTTTATCTTGCGCGGTTTGTGATGCCTTCGCCTGTTGCTCGTAACCCGTGATTGCATTGCTTATTCCGTCTGTTAATATCGTCCTGTTTTGTTCGCTTAATTCTACTATTTTATCCCAACTTTTTTTCGATTCATCATATGTCGTTTTTGCAAGGGTTAATTGTCCTGTGGCCAAAGCCCCTGACATAACAATAATATTCCCAAGCGCTTTACCCATTTCGTAAACAAGTGTTATCGAGTTTCCTAAAAACGCGCCTATAGGTTTCATCACGGCAAACACCCCGCCCCATCCATAGGCTATAACCCCGACAAGTTCACCAACATCTTTCAACATCGGGCCAAAGCCCGCTAATATGTTCCATACCGTGCTTACCGTATTAGAGACGATCGACCATCCAACGGCTACGCCTGATTGTATTACATCTTTATTTTCTTCAAGCCATTTGTTGATTTCTTTAGTAGAGGATATAATTTCATTGTATGCGCCCTGCATACCTCCCCTTAACACTTGTGTCACCGTAGTATCGATCGTTGATTTTACGGCCTGCCATTGATTTTCGAGTAGTGCAGTTGCAGGGCCAAAACCAACAAGCAACTCTCCGATATTTTCCAAGACAGTGCCTTCCGCCCGCCATGCCTTAAGATGTTTCTCTATTTCAGGATCTATGGCTTTTAATGTCTGCAACATCATTGATGTTGCTTCTTGTGAGCCTGTCATAACCGCCCGTATTTCAGAGTTAATTTGCTTCATTATCTCCTGCCCTTTTGTCATGACAGGCAGGGCGTTCGATATACGTGTGAAAGATTCGATTTGCTTTTGGTTGTTTGCATCAAGAAAAACGCCGGCACGTGCAAACGCGTTTGCAAGGGCAGTCGTTTCCTGACCGGACAAAAGGGTTTTTGCCGCTATATTCTCCAAGACAGGGACTATACCTTGAGAATATTCGAGCGCTTCCTTCCAGTGTTCGGCAAATGTCATTCCCTTAGCGCGTTCTGTGAACGTGACTACCATCGCCGCCATTGATGCTACAGACAGATTATATTCTTCTACCGCGTTGAATCCTTTGCTAAACGCCCCCGTAATAGCAGACCCCACCATATCAACGGCGCGCATCACCATTTGAGAGCCGATTATAGCAGCCGAAAAGTGGGCGGTTGTGCTGTCGGTAATCTGCTGCATAACAGTTTTGTGTGCCCCATACTGCTGTTCGTTTAATTGCTTTAATTTTGCGTTCTTGGCTTCTTCTGCGCGGATAATATCCTGAGTTGTGGACGTTGTAGAGTTCTTGATTAATGTAAGGGCGTTCTCGTAAGACCTCCTTTGAGCGTCAAATACCGCGTCTGATCTCGTGCCAAGCGTTTTCCATGATGTTTCTATGCCCTTTGCTGTGGCTTCGGTGGAGGTTAAATTTTCACTTAATTTCTGTTTGTAAATTTTGTCATCAAGTGACAGTTCCACAAAAACTGTGCCGAGCTTTGCCATTAGCCATTCTCCATGATTGACATAATCTGCCCCTTAGATGCGTTCAGAGCCGGGCGTAAAAATGGTTTAGCCTTCATTTTAACCGTGCCTTTTTCCACCATATGAGCGTAGAATGCGCCGCCCTTTAATCTGTTCCCTGCGTAGACCCTGATGTTCTGCTTAGGATCGCCTTTCAACCGTGCTACCCTGATGGTCGCTTTGAGTTTACCAGTGTCAACCGGTACTAATTGCCTGGCTTTTTCGCCAACAATTTCTCCGGCCCGTTCCAGTCTGTCCATTGCTTTCTTTTCAATTTCTGCTGTAACCTGTTCTGGATTCCACTGTATTTTCATCCATCACCCCGTGTTTTGTGCCACAGTCGCCTTACACTCTCAAGACATTTGCGTTGATCGCCGACATTGCAAATGTCCATGACAATCTTGATAGCCGGAATGGATATATCTACCGGTACATTGTTTTGCCCCGCTGTAATATATTGACGTCTCGTTACCATATACACCGCCGCTGTTTCTTCGTTCTCTGCTGCAAGTTCAACCCGGCAAGTCTCACAAGGGGGGCTTTCCGGAGGGGTTCTGCTTGCGTACATGTCTTTACACCCTGGGCAAGTGGCGGCGTATTCGTCCGCCCACTCTACCCAGTCAATCAGTTTTTTTCGAGTTCCTCCTTAGCCTTTACGCTTGCATCGCCAAGCATCTGCAAACAACGCCCGATAAATCTGTCAAACTCAGGTATGGCCATCAGTTTAAGTTTGTTTGCTCTATTGCATTCAATGGCTTTTCCCTTTGCGTTTAGCAGTCCTTCCCATGAGGTTATGGCATAGTCCCAAATGTCATCGCTTCGCTTTCTCACTTCTTCGGGCGGCAATTCTTCGTAATAGCCTACCCTTTCCATCGAGCGCGTGGCAGGGTTAAACACAAACTCAAACTTGCGTTTTCTGCTTGCCTGTAGCTCTTCGAGCTTTGGGGTGATGCTTCTTACACATACACGTCCGGCGTTGGGTTCTGGATCAGCATATTCTATTTCGCCTTTTTCGTTTACGCGGCTTTTAAAATATGCGAACCATTCGCCTTCATTCTGTCTATCGATGTCAAAAATCATAAATTCACATCTCCTTTCTATGCGTTAGCGACAAATGATATTTCTCCGTAAGTCTGGAAATTAACCTGTTCTTTTACGACTTCGCCTATGCCAGCACCAAGATTGAATGATGTAAATGATACCCACGCGATAATATGGTCTCCGGTTTGGTCCTGGTCAGGATCGTAATTGAACAATTCCAGCAAGAAATATTTGTCACCATTTGCAATAGCTTCTTGCAGACAATTCAGAAGGGTTTCGTCGGCTATAAAATAGGCATTTGCCGATCCGCTGCCCGACGCTGCCCCCGGTAATGCCGTTTTCCATTGCTGCCCCATGTAGGTTGTGTCGGCCATATCAAGGCTGAGAGACAAATTCCAGTCAATCAAGTAGCCTACCTTCTGCAATGCCGATGCAGGGATATAGCCATTGTTGCCGGTTACAGTCACATTACCAACCGCCGCCGAAAACGTTGCCCTGCCATTTGTATAGTTGATGC
>Ga0209719_1004753_pt1 | contig 10779 bp, 8 predicted proteins | sample AD_JPNAS2_MetaG_FD_184421 | JGI IMG/M metagenome (GOLD analysis project Ga0209719, IMG submission 184421) | Active sludge microbial communities of municipal wastewater-treating anaerobic digesters from Japan - AD_JPNAS2_MetaG (SPAdes) (version 2) | ecosystem: Engineered > Bioreactor > Anaerobic >...
GTTTGACCTGACTCAATCAATTCACGGGTTTTCTGCGCTGCTTCGATGGTTGCCCGACGCAACGTTTCATCAAAATCAACATCAAGGCGTCTTCTGGTTTTGCCGTAAAAGAGCGCACCTGCTGGAATGCGTTGCCCCAGCATTTCCTCCAGACACAGCGCCTGTGCGCAAAGCTGAATTTTATCACAGTGATCCGGTTTGGGCTTTCCCCGTTTATACTCAACCGGGAAAGCCTGCCAAGATCCATCCAACTGACGGTGATACTCCACCAAATCTGCCTTACCGATGATTCCCAATTCCAAAGACCGCAAAGCCGCACCTCGCTCGATTCGGACATCGCCGCGCGATTCATTGCCTTCATCATGCACATGCTCATGCATGATTCGCCCTTCCGCGGTCAGGCGGTTTTCCGCCCAGACCTGTTCGACATGAATCAAAGCGCACTGCCTTGAACAAAAAGCGTAATGCTGTAGGGCGGATAACTGGATCAGATCGTCAGGGGAAATCATGGTGGTATTACCTAATTAAGTGTGTTTTGAGTGTGGCTATATCTTGATTTCCGCTGTCACACCCGCAGGAACTTGTGTTGAATCAAATTTAACGGTGTAATCACTAAAGTCTCTGGCAGGTTTGTCATTGTTTTTGGCCCGCTCAATTGAAACAAGGTCAAACAGCTTATGGGCGGGAATGTTGCCCATTGGGGAGTCATGTTTGAAAACAATCAATTTTCGTGTGGCCATCAGGCCGCGAGCGGCGGAATGGTCATGTTCGAACATGTTGCACAGTGCTTCCCAGAAAACATTCAAATCCTCTTCGCTAAAGCCCGTCTGGCCTGCCAGAGGTGCAGAGATGAAACCATGGCAACGATAGAGCGCGTAAGGTACGGTAAATTTTCTGCCCATCGTTCTATTGTCACCGGATTGTTTTTCTGCTTCTTCCTTTGTGGCAACGGCCATTCGTGTAATACTGTGTTCAAGAGGAACAACTTGATCAACGCTCCGAGAGAAGGTAATCTGTATCGGACCACGAACTTGACCAGCATTTGCACCGGTACTCAATACTGCACCAAAAGTGCGAATGTCATAGTAAGAATTACACATAGAATCGCGGCCTTTTCCAACCTCGCCACCCTGTGCAACACCTTTTGTCTTTCTTTTGTCGCCATCTTGCTTATCTTTTGGTGCTTCATCCAGATCAATACCGATCTTTTCATATTCACCACTTATAAAATTATTAAGAATGGCTTTCTCTTTTATGAAGATTTTATAAGTATCAGCTTCGTTTTTAACCAACTGAACGTAATTTCTCACTTTTCTTTTGATGCAAACATCTGTTACCAGACCATTTCCTGTCTCAGGATCAATACGGGGAAGGTTGCCCGCGTCGGGGTCGCCGTTGGGATTTCCGTCTTTTACGTCAAATAATAATACGAAGTCATAGCGGTTTTGAATTGTATTCGTCATGATGTTTTCTCCTTTTCAGATTGTTAATTATTGTTCTTATTATCTTTTGTTGTGAAAAAGTCCTGGCGTTGATGGTAGTAACCCACCGCGAAACGACCCTGATCTGACAGAGACAAATGTGCCGAGAATTCATCAATACCCGACATGATTTCGCCAATAAGCTTTTCAAAGTTAATGGCCCGGCCACGGTTATCCAGTTTTGCGATATGATGGTTTTTAAGTTTCATCAGAAGCGCGAAAACCGCCACGGGTGTGCTTGATGCGGCTCCGTAGAAGCGATCTCGTATGGTAGCGTTAAGCCCCGGATTTGCCTCCTCCTGCGCCCTTTCCAGCACCGCAAACAGGCGGCCAAGTCTGTAACCTGTATTGTTGTTTGTGATATCCAATGACATGCCGACCTCCTTTTGATTTGAATGATAGTATCTGGTTTCCCGTATCAATATCGCCTTGATCAAAGACGCGCGTGTATAAGATACATTTTGAATTGATTTTCCATTTTGATCTTTCTTGGATTGTTCTGCTTTGATTCGATTGATAGCAGCAGACAAAAGAGATTTTGGGTAAGGCGTCCCGTTGAGAATAGACCGCATCATATCACCCGAAAGGTTTGGTTGAATGTTTTTAGCCTCACTTTGGACTGCGGTTGAAACTAAAATCTTAAACAGAGAGAGCGTATCCGGCTGGTTCGGGCCGTGAACAATCGCGCAGTCTTCAAAGTGTCTTTCGATGTGGTCAAGGACCTGTTGAACTGTGTCCTGGTACCAGAAACGCACGGCAATTCGGGCGGCATTTGGCGCAAGTCCAAGGACATAGAATTTGGTTTGCAAATCGAGTTCAGGTTTCGCGCCAATCTGCGGAGCACGTAGCGCGGCAACCAAGGTCTTGATGTCCTGCGTCTGGTCATCTTTGGCCGGTTCGCCAAAAATATCAGCAAACACATCTTCAAGTTGATGCTTTTTTTCGGCCCAGAAGACCGCCGTCGCGTCACCGATCAGTAGCTTTTGTTTTGATTCTTTAGCCAAAAGAAAATTTAAAGCAGTGGAATAAGCAAATGTCGCTGATTTACTAACCGGTGCATTAAAACTTTGCTCTTTACCATACGAATCAAATCCCATATTTTTCTGAAAGGCGACAATTTTTGCATTACTTTTTGTGCCTAAAATAGGTGTCCTCGGGTTTAAACGTGCTATTGATGCACGTTCGCCGGTTACGAGACATATACCTTCTCTTTCTTGCAATGTTTCTGTCTCGTCAGCTTCGTCATTACCGTCTTCGTTCTCAGTTATATATGACTTTACATCATTATTTTCACAAACCAATCTGTTCATGCCCTCTAATACAAAGCTCAGATTGCAGCCCTTGATTTTTTTACATTCCTCCCATTCCTGGCAAGCAAAAATGTCAGAGAAGTCAGTCTGACCTAAAAATTGATTGACAGCATTGATTTCGGGATTTGCAGGATACTGACTTGCAAGAATGCTGATGGCCTTTTTAAAAGAGCCATGTTGCTTAGCAGCCATTTCCTTATCGGCTTTTACGTCAGATTTAGGCCATGCCAAGATATAACCATAATGATCCCAGAGAAGATTTGACGTTTTCCATGCATTTGATCCTGAACGGCCCAATTCTTTTGGAACAAGATACTTTCTGCCGATTAGTTTTCTCCCTACTTTTGTACGTGTATCCTGTAGAGAAACAAATCTTCCCTCACCATTGATAACTATCAGGAAGGGTAATTCCTTGAACTCAAAACCTTGTGGTGGCATTTCATCTTGCTTTCTGTAGTATAAAGCATGTAGTGCCTGTAGTATCATGATCGCACCTCCGCCGTTTTGAGGTCTATCGTTCCATTATAAAGCTGAGCCCGGAAGAAAGACGTGTGGCAGGCGTCAGTGCAGGTATGGACGTGTCCGCCATTGTTCCCTGCTGCGTCATGGCACATGTCATAGAGCATCCAGCCCAAATCACGCGTATCCCTGACCGGTTGGGGAAGTGACGACTCTTCCGGAATGAGCTCGAAATGGGCGGAAAATTCCCGGCAACCCAGATATGGTTGGTTAAAACACTGGCCTTTCTGCGCACGTCGGACAAACATTTCCTGAAATTTGGTGATGTTATCCTCTGCGCCAGCCTTGGTTGTCATGCTGAAATGCGCGTGTATAGTGTAGGCAACATCCCGCAGAAACAGCCCCGCCCGCTGCTGGCGCTGGTCTTCAATGAAAATCCCGTCTGTTCGTGGCGACATGCGCGCCCCCACTTCGTTTCGCCTGACCGATTCCCACCGCACCGGATTAAGAACGTCGATTCGTTCCACATGCCAGCAAATGGCGGGTTTCCAGAGAATGGCTTCCAGAATGCCCCGTGCTGCTGATGGTGTCATGACATCGTAAGAGACGCGTTCGACTTTCATCTCCGGCCGCGTGAAACAGGCGTTATCTCCCCAAACTTTCAGGAAAAAAGTCTGGCTGATCAGATTTTTGTCATTCATGTAACCTCCTTTCTTTGTTTTTATACAATAAGATCATCCGGTGCATAGACTGCCGAACGATCCGGACAGAAACCGATTTGTTCGTCATACATGGCGCTGTGCCCCTGAATATAGATGCCCTCGTGAATCAGGCGGATCGACCCTTCCGAAACGAGCCTGTCATGAAGATAGCGCGGCAGGTTTACGATATATCTCTGAAGACGCCGCATGATGTAGCGGTCGGGTTCTCTTCGTTCCAACTCGTCAATCAGCTCAGCACCCTTGCCGTAGGCAACAATCACAGTCGCCTGCCTTGAGTCATCGATGATTTTGAATTTACGGGCGGCGGTGCGGAAACTGAAACGGAATTCACTATCCGGCGCGAGGTCTTTCAAAATGCCATGTTTGTCCAGATTCTCCCCTTGCAGCCAGTACAACTCCTGAAAAAATTCTGTAAAACTCTGCGGTGTAATCAAGTCTTCACGTTCTTTTTGGAGCAACCTTTTACCGATGCCCGCCGCCTGCCTCAAGTGACCGACGGGGGGCTCCGTTGGTGGTCGAAAGACAAACACTTGCCCTTGTGAGAGCAGGCCTTCGCGATTGCAGCGGCCCGCAGCCTGCGCCATTGAATCCAGTCCACACAACGCGCGGTAAACGACCGGAAAGTCGATATCTACACCCGCCTCCACCAGTTGTGTACTGATCACCCGCGTGGGAATATCTTCTTTCAGATTCTTCTTGATGGCGGCGATAACGTCCGAGCGATGCGCACCGCACATGAGCGCGGAGAGATGAAAAGTTCCTTCCGGCATCAACTGCCAGAGTTTCCGGCAATCATCACGCCGGTTGACGACGCAAAGAACGGAGGAGTGTTCGACCAGTTTATCGCGTAACTCTTCCCATTCTACCGGTTCATCGAGGGGTTTTAATATTTTTACGTGAACGCGTTTGAGCTGTTTATTTAGCGCGTCGGGGTTTTCGATGATTTCTCTTGTATCGGTCAGCCCCTCGAACGTGAAAGATGGTGACTTCTGCGGTGAAAGCGCCGGTTGGGTTGCTGTGGATAATAAAAGTGTCACCCCATAGTGTTTTCTCAATTCATCCAGGGCGCGGAGGATCGGATTGATAAATTCCGGCGGCAGCAACTGAGCTTCATCGAGAACGACAACGCTGTTGACGATATTGTGAAGTTTGCGACATCGGCTGGTTCTACTGGCGAAAAGGGATTCAAAGAACTGCACTGCTGTGGTTACGATAATCGGTGCTTCCCAGTTTTCGCAGGCCAATCGCCTTTTTGCGTATTCCTCGTCATTTTCTGCCGGGTCAAGATTGGCGTGATGTTCAATCACAGCGTCACCAAATATTTTTTGGAATTGGTCGGCCGTCTGTTCAATGATACTGATGTAAGGAATAACGTAAATGATTCTTCGCTTTTGATGATGGGTAGCATGATGCAAGGCGAAGGCCATGGATGACAGCGTTTTGCCGCCGCCGGTAGGAACATTTAGCGTGAAGGCTCCTGGTTTATCGGCTGCCTTTAAAATACATCTTTTTAATACATCCGTCCGAATGCGATTGACTGGTGTGTCATCGGGTTTAGGCGCGTATCTTTCATCCATGAATTGAGTGAACGCTTCAAGAAGTTCTGCCATCGACGGATAATCGCCACGGAGCAGAAATGTTTCCTTGTCCATGAAGGCTTCCGTGTCCAGAAAATCGGCATCGACCAGACAAGAAAAAAGCATTCTGATCCACATCGCCGGATCAGACCCTTTGGAGGGCCGTTCCGTGGGAAAACTTTTTTCGAGTATTTCTTGCGGTATCTTTGCTTTTTGGGCGGCTTCGAGGTGGCTGATCTCTTTTAAACGGATCGACAGTGCGGCATTGCCTGTTTCATCGGGTAACCAATCCGGAAGACCAGCATGATGTCCGGCAATAAGATAAGAAAAAAGACGACCCGCTTTGTCGAATCTTTCGATAGCCCATTGGGCGCCTGCGGTTGAATGGTTGACTTTGCTTATGTAATTGCTGGTTTCCTCGTCAATGCCTGTGGCAATCCGGATCATTGATTGAAATGCCGCTGAATATTTCCCAAGATCATGCCAGAGTCCTGCAAGATAACCCCACTGCGTTGCACCAAAGTCGGATGCAAAATAGGCGGTGCGCTTGGCTGTGTTGATCAAATGATCTTCAACAGAGTGAATGCATTTCTTTTCGCATACATGAGCAATAGGTGTTTCGATGTTATTCATTTTGTTAACCGCAGGTTAAAGTTTAAAGTTCCAATAACACGTCTGAATCATTATCAACTGATTATTTACGATTTCGCCTTGCGGCGGTTTTTGAGGAATTCTTTGTTCCCCGTATAATCTATTCGGGCCTGGTGAACAATCCGATATTCCACAAATCACAAATCGAACAAGGATACGGGGACATATTTATTCGATCCACAGTCCACCTCCCGACCCTCCGGAATGCCCAGTATACAACGGACAAGCTGCCGGACTTGCGCGGCAGCACATTCGATTAAGCATACCTGTCCCTTCCCTGCTGGATGGACAAATATTCTGATCTTCAAATTCTTTGACTGGTTTTGCATGGAGGTCGTCCAGGATCTTTGCCGGATTGAATCCGTCATCATTGCTGATGACCTGGCCGCTGTGTCTGCTTGCCTTCATACGCTGATTCTTAGGCAAATTCAAGGGTTGCATCATAATATTTGTCATTTGATAAATTTTGTCCAACCTATCGATGAAATTTCTACACGTTTAATGCACTCTGGCGGCAATGGGATGTTAATCATTGCTGACTCAAATCCCAGCACAGAGGCCTTTGCCGTTGTTTGGCAGAGACGATATGAGGTTCCTGCTGCTATTTCAATGCCCAAACGACAACGGTATGTCGCATTATTTTCAATCTGCTGATTTTTTATCGCTGATCATGAGGTGAGGAAGTCCGCGATGTAAACGGCTTTTTCGGTCAGCAAATCCCCTTGGTGCGGCTGCGGAAGTTTTGTTTTTCTGTCCGGCTCTTTTGTGTTAGATTGCAGGCCATCATTATTCTCTTGCAAAAAGGAAAACGCATGAACTGGATCATTCTGATTTTCGCCGGCATGTTTGAAGTCGCGTGGGCCATCGGTCTGAAATACACGGAAGGCTTTACGAGGCTCTGGCCGACGGTTTGGACGGCGGGGGCAATGGTCGTGAGTATGCTGCTTTTGGGCATTGCCATGAAGGGCATTCCGGTGGGAACGGCCTACAGTGTTTGGGTCGGCGTTGGAGCTGCCGGCACGGTCATCCTGGGCATTGTGCTTTTTGGAGAACCCGCAAATGCCGGGCGCCTGGTCAGTGTCGCGCTGATCATCATCGGCATCATCGGCCTGAAACTCTGGACGCCGTCCTAGCTGTCGCACCAGCGCGGAAGACCGGTTAAACCAAAACGGAGCTGTGGCTGACTGAATCGAATATATTTGTGTATCCTATCTTACTGATTTTTCCGGTTTCAGGCCCTCCTTGCGGGAACGGTTTTTCGCAGCATCAAGGTTTATCTGGCACCCATGCCCGGTATTTTAATGTTCATGCCTCCCGGCATGCCGGGCAGGGTCATTTTTTTGTATCCGGCGGGAATTTCAAAAAGACTGTCCGGCTGGTCGCCGATTTTGATATCCCGATATTCCATGCTCCAGCTTCCGTCCACTGCGGCCGTCTTTACGGGAAAGCTGATGTCCGTCGCCCACCACTGATGGATTTGGACGGTTTTACCTTCGGTCTCGGTGGTGATTTCATATTTTGTTGACGGATAACCGTTGATGGTTTCGCTGCCCACTTTCTTGCGGCTCACTTCGCCTTTGACTTTGTCTTCGACGGCCTGGGTTGAAGGTGCATCGGCCGTTTGCTGCATTTCCATGTATATTTTCTGCGCAGGCATAATTGTCCAGACTTTATTGAGGTCCTTCCTGACGATGGTGGATGTGCCGGCCATTTTCGTATCCGTCCGGAATTTGTCCGGCTTCATGTAGATCTGCGTTGTGATCGTCTGTCCCGCGGATTGGCTCACCATAGTCGCCGAATACTCTTTGGCCATTGGCGCCATTGTCTCGTCTTTGCCGCATCCCGTCATGATAAATAGCATTAAGATAGCCGCTGCCGTCATGATCCATGATCTTTTCATTTGAGCATCTCCTCTCTATTCGCATTTATTTTTGTGTAAAAATATATTAACGCCTTCGAAAACAAAATCGTTTCTGTAAAGCAGCACACCGACGCCGCCGCATCTCAGATCATCGTAAGTCGTAATTTCCATGATGTTGAAGCAGAACCTCTCCGGTTTGCTGGTCTTTGCTCCTGATATCGTAATTTCGGCGTGGATGCCGTCATCTTCTTGTACGCCTCTGAGCATTACCGGGAAACGGTTACTGTCCAAGCTCGCCTGCGCTTTAATTGTAACGATGCTTCCAATCCTGACATACAATCCCCTAATGATAATTTTTGCCGTGGCCCCCGGCCAATCAAGATCGCGATATTGAGGGATTTTGCTCAGCCTTTCCAGGGAAACGAGCGGTTCTTTTGTAATCCTTTTGATGGGTGCATCGTAATTTAGTGTTTTTTGGTAGATGTTTCCGCTGATTTTGGCTTCCAGATCAATCTGGGTCAGCGCCGGGCAGTAGGAAAACTGAGTGGTGAAGTAGTTGCAGGTTATGCTTTCTCCTGGCTGTATGGTTTTCTTGTTTTTACAATCCACGGTGATTTCCTGATCGACACCGGCCAAAAATCTGGCCTTGCCCGCTATTTCGTTGATGGTTACGGTAAAGGAGTTATTGTTTTGGATGTGTATCTGCTGGGTGTCGCGATCAACGTCAAAATTCACATCAAAATTCATATCCGGTTTCGCACTGCTGCTGCCCGGCGCCCGCTGCGGCACGGCGGGTTTGGCGGAAGCGGTTTCGCGTCCCTTGTCCAGGAAAGCATTGGCGGGCAACGGGTAGGTTTGCGAAGCCGCTACACGGCCTTCGGCCTGGTTGTACACCTGAAAGGTTACTCTGGATAAGCCGGGGCTTTTCTGAAACGGGCGCGTCAGGTGAAATGTTTTTCCCTGGTTGCCCGCGGGAAGAGCCATATCCTCGCCGGAAAGCAGCGTTTCGCCTCTCCTGTTCTGATATAGGGTTTTTACAACATACAGGTTTGCCGGAATCGATTTGCTGATTCTCAGATCGACATTCCATATGGCGGATTCGCTTCCCGCATTTTCGTCGAGCCTGAAATTGGAATATTGAAAGTCAACGATGTTTGTCGCGGGCCGCAGGATTGTTTTTGAATCGATCTTTAGGTTCTTCAACTGATCGAGAGGCCCCGCACTGGCGGCTGCCGGAAACATCAAAAACATTGCTGCGATCATACCGATCCGGATCAAGGTCTTCTGCATGGCTGCCTCCTTTTTACCTGATGAAAAATACTGAAGATTGAATCTGCGTCTATGGTGAAACCATAGAAACAAGACTTTTGTTTGTCAAGCTGAATGTCCTGTTCCGAATCTCCGCCGTCAAAACGCTTTCAGCCGGCATGTTTGAAGTCGCGTGGGCTATCGGCCTGAAACTCTGGACGCCTTCCTGGCTGCCGCACCAGTTCGGAAAACAGGTTAAACCAAAACGGAACCGTGGCGGACTGAAGCGAATATATTGCAGAAACAGGTTTAAGTATTATTTCTATTGTTTTGTTATTATTGATGATTTATAAACTTCATCAAGAAGACCATCCGTTGTGAAATTAGCGAGTCCTTTCCTTCACGGATATACACTTGCTTTTGCCGTAACCTCTCATTGTCGTTTCTTCTTTGACAAAAACATTATCTTCAAAGGTGAGCGCATACACAAAATCATTCTCGCCGCAATTATAATGCCATATTTCGGTCGTTGTTTCCTCTTGCTGGTAGCCGCCGGTTGTATAGGTATTTGATCGTTTGTATTCAGTCCCCGAAGCGAATGTGCCTTTTGTCTCTTTCTTTTTCCCGGTGACATATTCCGGTTCGCCGCATTTATACAGAACCGCAGCCGTACTTTCACCGCGGGTAACAATTTCTTCACCACAGCGAAAAGCCAGGCTGACGGAGGGGATTGACAGCATGGCAAGACATAACACAGAGAAAATTAGAAAATAAATGGGCTTATTCATTTTGACCCTCCGAACAACTTTATCTTTGAATAAATGGCAACTGAGGTTATAGAATTGAATTAACTTATTATGCTTGATGCTATTGCAGAATGTCAAGATTAAAGAACAGATTAAAGAACAGAAGATTTTGATGACAATTTATAGGGCACAAATTTAGGAAAAAATGAGCGAAAGTCTGTCATGGGGGTATATACCTAAGACGCCGGTGGGTGCAAAAGGGGGATACCGCCCTTGTCGGCCCGTCGCAAATAAGCATCCTTTTTTACATGGCTATTCTATTGGTAATACGAACTTAATATTTTCAGGGGTATGATCCTATGCCTTTTCTATTTTAATTTCTCCCGCTGCATTGTCTTAGGGGTTCTACGGCAAAAAAGGGTATTCCTGTGTCATAGTCGGGATGTGTTTTCTCCCTACCCTGCCGATTTCAAATCAAAAATCAAATGGATTACCAGAAGAAAAAAACAACCCGTTGAAAAACATTTTAAGCAACGTGTTTTTAACCCTGCTTTTAATCCAGAAGTGGGAACATAGTGGGAATATTTGACAAGGCAAAGAAAAAAGGGTTTAAGCATTAATAGCCTAAACCCTTTATTTTATTTGGTGAGCCCTGTCGGGATCGAACCGACAACCTACTGATTAAGAGTCAGTTGCTCTACCAGCTGAGCTAAGGGCCCTTTGG
>Ga0209719_1004754_pt1 | contig 10777 bp, 7 predicted proteins | sample AD_JPNAS2_MetaG_FD_184421 | JGI IMG/M metagenome (GOLD analysis project Ga0209719, IMG submission 184421) | Active sludge microbial communities of municipal wastewater-treating anaerobic digesters from Japan - AD_JPNAS2_MetaG (SPAdes) (version 2) | ecosystem: Engineered > Bioreactor > Anaerobic >...
CAGGAGGGAAAGGAAATCAACGATCCGGTCCGGATCCGCCCCGACGCCGGCGAGATCAAAGAACACTACCCCACGGAATCGTTTCCCGGCCACAGCGCCTGGCTTGACTGGCCCTGGAAGCTCCACCGCATCGAAGACCAGGACGGCGGCGTGGTCTGTGAACTCTACAATTTATACACGGACCCCGGAGAAACGGCCGACGTCTTGCTGGAGAACCCGGAACAGGCGGAAGGCATGCTCGCACAACTGCTTGACTGGCTCGCCAGCGTCGCCAACAGCTTGAACGGCAACGATTACGGCTGATCACGAAACGCGCAGCGAACCGGCGTAGTGCTCGATGTAATCCCTGTGTTACGACGATTCGCGATGCCCTGTATCACAAGCAGACCGCTCATCCGGGCCTTCTCCCCCGCTGTCCCGGCGGGAATCATGCAATTACCCGCTGCGTTGGCGTATCATAGTGTTGTGGAGCCCATGCAACGCCGGTTCGTGGCGATGCATGCGACAGAAGCCCCGCTTCAGGTAACCTGGTGATTCTAGACCCATGCAGCGCGCACCAAAATCATTCAGACTGCACATCGGCCTGTTCGGCCGCCGCAATGTCGGAAAATCGAGCCTGCTCAACGCGATCACGCGCCAGCAGGTCTCGCTCGTGTCGCATCATGCCGGCACTACGACGGATCCGGTCGAAAAGCCCATGGAATTGCTGCCCTTGGGGCCAGTATTGTTCATCGACACCGCGGGCATCGACGACGAGGGCGACCTGGGCGAGTTGCGCACCCAGCGCACGCGCCAGGTCTTCGAGCGGACGGATCTGGGCGTGCTGGTGACGGAGCCCGGCGCCTGGGGCACCTTCGAAGATGAGATCCTCGATCAATTGGCTCGCCGCGAGATACCCGCGATTGTCGTGTTCAACAAAATGGATTTGGGCCGTCCCGAACCGGGTTTGCTCGCGACCCTGCGGGAGCGCGGCGTGCCCGTGGTACTGACGGCCGCGGCAACCGGCGCCGGCATTTCCGATTTCCGGCAGGCGCTCCTGAACCGTGCTCCCGACGAGTTTGTGAATAACCCGGCTATCCTGGCGGACCTGGTAGGCCCGGGCGAGATGGCAGTCCTGGTGGTGCCGATCGACAAAGAGGCGCCGAAAGGGCGGCTCATCATGCCGCAGGTGCAATCCATCCGCGACCTGCTCGACGGCGACGCCTTCTGCATGGTGGTAAAAGACCGCCAGCTGGGAGAGGCGCTGCGCCGCCTGAGCGTGCCGCCCAAACTGGTGGTGACGGATTCGCAGGCGTTCAGGGAAGTGGCCCGCGACACTCCGCGCGAGATCCTGCTGACCAGTTTTTCGATACTCTTCGCGCGGTTCCGGGGCGACCTCGTTCAGCAGACGCTCGGTGCGATGGCCATCGAATCTCTGCAACCCGGCGACCGTGTTCTGATTGCGGAACATTGCAGCCACCACCCCATCGAGGAAGACATCGGCCGCGTCAAGATTCCCCGCTGGCTCACGCAGTATGTGGGCGGCCCGCTCGAATTTGAATGGGTGCAGGGACACGATTTCCCGGAAGAGATCGCCCCGTACCAGCTCGTAATTCACTGCGGCGCGTGCACGGCAAACCGACGTGCGATCTTGAACCGGATCCTCAAATGCCGTGAGGCGGGGGTGCCCATAACGAATTACGGGCTGACCATTTCGTACAGCCTGGGCATCTTCGAGCGCGCCCTGGAGCCGTTTCCCGAAGCCCTGGAGGCGTATCGCGCCGCGAAAACAGACTGCGGCGTCCAAGCCGGGGCGGCCGTACCGGAGACCATGCCCGCAGCCGACCACCTGTAGGGCACAGGGTTCGTATGCATCATGATGACGAGATTATCTAACCCCAGCAACAGTGAACTCAGCGAAGCCGGCATCCAGGCCTGGCTTCGTGAGGAGGACAGCGCGCGCCTGGAAGAACTCTGGGCGCTGGCTGACAGGGTGCGCCGGGCGGCCGTCGGCGATGAGGTCCATCTCCGGGGACTTATTGAAATTTCAAATCATTGCATCCGCGCGTGCGGGTACTGCGGCCTGCGCTCCGGCAACCGTGAAGTCGCGCGCTACCGGATGTCCGAAGACGAGATCCTGAGCTGTGCCGCCGACGCCGTGCAGTACGGGTACGGCACAGTCGTCATGCAGGCGGGCGAGGATTATGGAATCGACGCGGACTGGCTCGCCGGGATCGTCCGCCGCATCAAAACCGAGACTGCTCTGGCGGTAACCTTGAGTCTGGGCGAGCGCCCCTTCGAGGACCGTTACCTGCTCCGCTTCGAAACATCCGACCGCGCCCTCTACCGCACGATCCACCCCGACGCCCGCGGGCAAGTGTCGGACCGCTTTGCCATTCTCGCGCAACTCCGGCAGCTGGGGTACGAGATCGGCAGCGGCGTGATGGTAGGCATCCCCGGGCAGAGCTATGAAAGCCTCGCCCACGACATCCACACCTTCCGCACGCTCGATCTGGACATGATCGGGGCAGGGCCGTATATTGAACATCCGGAGACGCCGCTCGGCCAGGGCGACTGGAGCCGCCCATGCGTCGACGGCGAGCAGGTTCCGAATACGGAGTTGATGACATACAAAGTGGTTGCGTTGACGCGGCTCGTCTGTCCCGAAGCGAATATTCCCAGCACCACGGCGCTGGCAACCCTGAACCGCGCCGGGGGACGCGAGCTGGGGCTGGCACGGGGAGCGAATGTCATCATGCCGAACATCACGCCGCCCCGCTACCGCCGCTTGTATGAGATCTACCCCGCTAAGGCCTGCTTTGACGAGACCGCGACGTCGTACCACGCGGACATGCCCGCGTGGCTTGAGGCCATCGGCCGCGTGCCGGGACATGGACAAGGCGGCCGCGTTCGGGCCAGGCCACGCAAGTAGCCGAGGACTTCCGGCATCAGGAGTATTCGAGCAGTATGGGGCGGTCAAAGGCGAAATATGAACTTGGCCATGCACATCTCGAACGGCTGGTCCACTACTATCATTTTCTGGGGGAACGCGTAGACCTCGATGAGACCACACGCGTCTCCAGCCAGCAACTCGCCCAGCTGCTTACCATGGATGACACCCAGGTGCGCAAAGACCTCGCGGCGATTGGGGTACGCGGGGTGCCGCGCCTGGGCTACCGGGCGGCGGACGTGGTGGACGCCATCCGGCAGGCGCTGGGCTTCGACACGATCCACCGGGCCATTCTGGTGGGGGCCGGCCGTCTGGGCGGCGCCCTGGCCGCATACCGCGGCTTCGTAAAGTACGGTCTGCGCATTGTTGGCGTGTTTGACCAGGATCCGGGAAAAGTCGGCACTACAATCGGCACGCATTTTGTCTACAACACGACAGAACTCGAGACCGTCATTGAACGCAACAACGTCCGCCTGGCCATTTTGGCTGTACCCGCCGAAGCCTGCCAGGCGCTCGCGGACCGGCTGGTCCGCGCCGGCATTGCGGGGATCTGGAACTTCGGCCCAACAACACTGACCGTTCCCAGCGGCGTCGTGGTGCGCCATGAACACATTGTGGTCGGTCTCGCGGAGCTGGCCTACCACCTGCAACATGAACCCGAATGCCACGGAGCCGTGCCGCACGAAACCGAATAGCGGCCGGGCAGCATAGGAAATGCCGCGCCAGGGCCTTCTCTCAAACCCAGTCGCGCGGCGAAATGAACTGCGGCATTACCGGGCGGCACTGTGAAAACACAGCCTCAGGAGGGGGTTAAGCGCGCCTTCACTTCTTCGATTTTTGAGCGGTGCCCTTTTTGCTGCGTTGTCTGGCAGCTTTTTTGCGGCTCGGCGCAGTAGCGCTAGCCCGGGAGGCGCGTGCTGAGGCACGTGCTCCGGTTTTCGTTCGCAGCCGAACCAGTTTTGTCGACGCCAGGCGCCCGAGCTCCGTCGATGGGGCACGTTCCACCAGCTGCTCGTAAAGTTCAATGCTTTTGTCGATACGATCGAGATTGACTTCGCACAGCCTCGCCCAGCGGAACAGGGCCTCCGACCACGGCCGAAGCTGCTCGCCCGAGATTTCGGCGCATTTTTGGAACATCTCAGCGGCTTCCTGAAAACGCCCGTTCATCTCGAGCAGGTGGGCCGCAGCGAACAGCGCATGACCCTGTTTTTCCGGGTAATTCTCGTACATCGCCACCGCGCCATCGATATCACCCTGCGCCGCAAGCTCCCGGGCTTGAAGAAATTCGTCGACGCCGGGCAGCGACGTGTCCAGCCAGGTGATGCGCCGAACACTCCGCAACGCCATCGCGGAAAGAAACGAATAGCTGAAATAGGCGCCGGGAATGACCCCGATGACCAGGCTGTACAAGACAACCGTCAATTTGCGGTAGGCATCGGCACGCACCCAGATGGGGATCGCCGCAATCAGGTACAGCGCCAGTGCCAGAATGCCCGCATTCACAATGAGCCACAACGGGGGGACTTTGTCGCGCTGGTACCACACGCGGAACACGGCGTAGCCCGCCACCGCGATCGCTATCGCAACACCCGTTAAGACAAGAAGTTCCGACAGTTTTAGAATGTAAAGATACGAGACTTCCTGGGGCATCCGCTCGAGCATCATTCTCCCTCGCTTTACGCGACCGAGGCTCTCCCCTGACCGTGCAGGTCGACGCGCTTCGAATCGAGTGCACCAAAACAACCATTCCCCAGACTCGATTCTGCTTGCGTGCGCTATTCTGCCTTCAGTGTACCATCTCCTGCAACATTCTGCCTCAATGTACTGATTTGACTTGGCTTGCGCTCGTTCCCAGCTCGCATTTTTCCCTGAGCCATGAGCGCACGCGGGACTTTCGGTGCGCCGACGTCCTCGTCGGCATCAGAAAAACGGACGTCCGGACGCACGCGGGACTTTCGGTGCGCCGACGTCCTCGTCGGCATCAGAAAGACGGACATCCGGGCGCGCGCGGGACTTTCGGTGCGCCGACGTCCTCGTCGGCATCAAAAAAACGGACGTCCGCGCGCGCACGGGACTTTCGGTGCGCCGACGTCCTCGTCGGCATCAAAAAAACGGACGTCCGCGCGCGCACGGGATTTTCGGTGCGCCGACGTCCTCGTCGGCATCAGAAAGACGGACGTCCGCGCGCGCGGGACTTTCGGTGCGCCGACGTCCTCGTCGGCATCAAAAAGACGGACGTCCGGACGCGCACGGGACTTTTGGTGCGCCGACGTCCTCGTCGGCATCAGAAAGACGGACGTCCGGACGCGCACGGGATTTTCGGTGCGCCGACGTCCTCGTCGGCATCAGAAAGACGGACGTCCGCGCGCGCACGGGACTTTCGGTGCGCCGGCGTCCTCGTCGGCATCAAAAAGACGGACGTCCGGACGCACGCGGGACTTTCGGTGCGCCGACGTCCTCGTCGGCATCAGAAAGACGGACATCCGGGCGCGCGCGGGACTTTCGGTGCGCCGACGTCCTCGTCGGCATCAAAAAGACGGACGTCCGGACGCGCGCGGGACTTTCGCAGGCTAGTGAGTGCAGATTCTTACAAAATCAGCCCGTTTTGATGCAAAAGCGGCCCCGGCCGAGCCAATCCCGGAATAGAGCCATTTTTAAAAAGAAGGTCTTGACACCCCGTACACTATTCACAGGTTTTGACGTCTTGAAAAGCCTGTGCTAGAATGCGACCGAGTTCAAAGGGAGTGCGCCGAATGACAGACGAGGCAGTTCGGAACGAAGATACGCCCGACCTCAGCAAAGGGAGAGAATGCCTTGTCTTTTTGATGGGGCAACACTTCCTGGGGCGCATCCTTGACGCCTCCGAAGACCGCCTCACACTGACCTTCCCCGGTACCGATTACCCCACGCCCGGTATGCAGCTTCAACTCCAATTCCACGATGAAGAAGGCTTCAATTCCTACCTGTCTCTTGTCGTGGCTGGGCCGCAGGAACATGCCGGTTGCGTGATCGTTGAGCGCCCGGCCGCCATGGAGCGGATACTGCACCGCCAGAACTGCCGGGTCTCCACGGACTTGACCGTACAGATCAAAGAAGCGGAGCTCATCCGGCAATACGACGCCGCACTGCTCAATCTCAGCGGAGGCGGTGCCCTGCTGGAAACCGATGCGCCCCTGGACTTGAACAGCAGTGTCGAAATGACGATTTCCATCCCACTCGACACCGTCCGGACCATCCATGGGCGCGTGACACACATCGAACGTCTTGTGCCGCCGCACGATAGCTGCCGTTTTATCGTCGGCGTGTGTTTTGGGAAAATGGATGCAGCAACCACTCGGGCCATCAAAGAATATGTCTGGCAACGTCTTCGCGAACTGTACCCGGGACACTAGCGTCCCCGCACTCTTCACCAAAACGGGCTTTTTCGGGCCCGTCTCACCGGTGTGACCTGACCATGAAACATACAATGACACAACGGCTCCGTCGGCCTCGCTTCGTCAAGAATTTACCTCTCCTCCTGCTGCTTGTGGCACTGACAGGTTCGCCACCGGTGTACGCGGGCGTCATGCGTGTCCCGCTGGCGCCGGGCGTGTCTGCCGCATCACGAAATGGCCGATCGCTGTTGCTGGAATACAACCGGGCGGCAGGACCGGCGCCCAGGGCATTCGCCGACAAATACCTGGCCGATTCGAGCGCCTGGAAAACGTATCAGGGCATGACGTCCTCGATTGCGGTCCCCTTTGACGAGTTGAACCCGGCCGCTCAACGTGAAGTCCTGCTGGCCGTATTCCCGTACGACGTCGTCACGCCAGACGGCTGGACTCACTACGTGCTTCATGAAGAGGATTCAGGCCCGGAGGCCCTGTGGACGCTGTGCCGGTGGCTGACTGGTAAAGGCAGCACCTGCAAAGAGATCCAGAAAATCAACAAACTGGAGACGGACAAGCTTCGCCAGGGACAATCCCTGTTTTTCCCATCGATCCTCCTTCTCGATGCGATGAAGAAACCCACGGGGGAGCGGCCTGCCCCGCCCGGATTGCTGGCGGCATCTCCGCTGGCGCCGGCCCAGGAGCCGACAGACACGCCCCTGCACGCGCTGGCCGCGAGCGCGGCGCCGGGAGCGAATGAGCTCGAATACAGCCGCGACGCCCGGGGGGCTTATGCGCTGTATCGCCTGAAACGCGGAGAAGCTCTGTACACGGACGTGGTCGCTCGCTTCACCGACGTGGATGTGCAAGAATCGGCCGCGGCAACCATCCTCGCCGCCTGCAGTGTGGTGATGGAGCGCAGTGGCATTCGGGATGAGCGGTCGATCCCCGTCGGCCAGGCGATCAAGATCCCGATGGACATGCTTTCGGCCCAGTACATGCCGGAAGGCTCATCCGAGCGCTCCGAGTATCAGGCGATGGTGCTCGAAGCCCGGCGCCTGCGCGGCGCCGTGCGAAGCAAAGATCTGGCGGGGGTCGTTGTCATTCTGGATCCCGGGCACGGAGGACGTGACCACGGCGCCTGGACCACCAACAACCGCTTCAGTCTGTATGAAGATGAGATCAATTACGATATTGCCTGCCGGATCAAGCAGATCCTCGAATCCCAGACGCAGGCCACGGTGCATTTGACCGTAATAGACCGCATACAGGGATATACCCCAACAGACCGCACCCGTTTCGTGCACGACACCAACGAAGAGCTGCTGACCTCTCCGCGGCACCGCGACCTGGACGGCGACAAGATGTCGCTTAATCTGCGCTGGTATCTGGCCAATTCGATTTACCGGGCCGAGGTTGCGCGTGGTGTCGACCCGAAAAAAGTCGTGTTTTCAAGCATCCATTGCGACAAACTCCATCCCAGCCTGCGGGGCGCCATGATCTACGTGCCGGGTGCGGCGGGACGCCGCGACAAGGAGGCGCCTGCGCTCACCCTGGCCAGTTACGACAAGTACAAAGAAGTGGGCGAACAGAATTACGCCAGTTCCACCGCCGCGGAACGGCGGCGCGATGAGGCCCTGTCGCGAAACTTCGCCACGGTGCTCATGGATGAACTCGGAAAAAAACGCATTAAACGCCATGACCGAAGCGCCCCCATCCGCGCACAAATCCGCCGCGACGGCACGTCGTTTGTGCCCGCGGTATTGCGCAACACCATGGTGCCGACCAAAATCCTCATCGAAACCGCGAATCTCGCCAATGACGTCGACTGCGCCCGCCTGGAAGATCCTGAGTGGCGGCAATGGTTTGCCGAGGCCTATGTGAACGCGCTCAAGGTCTATTTCGCGGGATAGGCGCCTGCGGCCTCAGCAATAGCCCCTCAGGCAACGGGCGGGCGCAAGCGGCCCGCCTCAGAAACAGGGCGCTCCATCGGGAAGGCGAAGCGTCAAGACCCTTTAGGCCCAAGCAGAGCGTAGGTGCGGGGCTGGTGATCCGGGGCGCTGACCGTGCGTGCGGCAGGGTCGAATTTCTGGCCTTCGAGGCGTGCCCAGCCGGTGTCCGCTTCGTGCGCATAGAGCACGAGCGAAGCGGGGTCAAGTCCCTGCGGGATTTCGCTCCCCACATGCAGGGTGACGGTGATCCGGACAGGGACGTCGCGTTTGGAGAGGGACAGGGCCACGCAGGCGCCGTACGCCTGAAGGCCTTCAGGAAGCGTGGCAGGCGGTTCAGACAAGACTTTTGTGAACGCGCCGATTGATGCATCTGCTTCAAGTCTGAATTCCGCGCTGTGGTTCTCGGACATGAGTTCAAGGGTCTTGCCCCAGGCCAATGCAGGTTTTCGGGACTCGGACGCTGGTTCGGCTGCGGCATGATCCTGCGCTGCTTTCTCCGTCGGAACCGCGGCTGGAAGAGCCGGGGCGATCTCCACGGGCGCTGCGGAGGGCATTTCCTGAGTCTGTATTTCAGCTGGGGGCATTGCCGACGCAGCTCCACGTGCAAACGCGGCGTAAACGCCTGATTGGTCATCGGAGCCCATCATCGCACCAGCCTCTGCGTTGAAATGCTGATCAGACAACGCCTGCCAACCGGATTCCGCCCGGTAGGCCAGCAGTTCGACCTCGCTCGCGTTTGCTGCCGTGATCCCCGGGACAGTGAGTTCGAGTTGCAGCGTGACGGAGACCGCGGGATCAGAGCAATGCACACCTGCGAACGGCGTTATCGGAGACAGACCCTCCGGCACAGGCGCGGGCGGCTCTGTCGAGGCGCTCACGAAGGCGCCAAGCGAGTCCGATGCCTGGAGGCGCACCGTGCCCGCACCGCCGGGAATGGCTATCTCAAGCGATTTGCCCCAGGCCAAACCCGAGCGCAGCGCGCCGTCGGGAACACCCGGCGCCGCGCTGGCAGCTGGGGCTAGAGGCGGCGGTGCAGGCGGCTCGGACTCCGCGGGGGGTGCATCCGGTGCCTCCGGCTCATCAGTCTCGACCAGTGCAGACGCGGGTTCCGCCGGTGTTTCCTGCACGGGCGCTGGGGAGGCTTCCTCGGCGCGTGCCGGCGCTGCCGGTGGGCTTTCCAGCCGCGCGCGGAGCGACGCCGGACCCAGCACGGCGCAGGTGGGTGTCCCTTCCAGACGCGCCCGGAAGATGCGCGTTTCTGGATTCACCTGCTGTTCCGGCGCGGGGAACCACCCGTGCGCCGGATCAAGAAAACACACCGCGAGCCGTTGCAGCCCGGCCGTTTCAACCACGGACGGCGGCACATAGATGGCGGCGTCAATGGTGACGGCGGCATGCACGCTGTCCAGGACCGGAGTGACGAATATCGTAAACGGCGCCATGCCGTCGGGCATGGGAGCGGGCGCATTCGGGCTGCATTCCAGGTGTATTGAAACGGGGTCGCGGGCTTCGATGCCGAACACGCCCTGCATTCCAACAGGCCGGAGGGTGGGCCGCCTCCCGAATGCCCGTTCTGCATAGCGCTGCACGTCCTTGTCGAGGAAGTAGTTCACTTTGAAGCGGCGTTCAGAGAACAGCTTGAGCTGATCGGCGAAGTGCCGCGACGATGGATCGTCGGAGATACCGCCGGGCAGGATGCTTACCGATTCCGGCGTATCGCCGAACTGGATGGCCATGGCGTACGCGAACCCGTAGTTCGGCAGAAGCTTCCGCCGTGCAATGCCGTAGTCGCCCATGACCATCAGCGGTTCACCCGCCTCGCCCCCCGCGACCGGCGCTTCTTGCGGGCCCTTGCGCATCCGGTGCACGTCGCCCCACGGCACATCCAGCGCATCATGGACGTTGCGCATTTCACGGGCCGCGTTCGACAGCGCTTCGAGCGCCAACCGCTCCACATGCGGCGGCTTACTGACGAACTCCTGGTACAGGATCACGTCGGGCAGATGCGGGCCGGCGAGCTGCCGGTACGCCGCCCACCAGGCATTGAACAGGGTCATGCCGGCGCTGCCGGTCTCCGCGACGAAATTCCAGGAGCGAAGGATATCGGCTCCGTGGGCGGTGTCGGGATGGGCGGTCTCGTAGAAGTGCTCACGAGCGTCCGCCCATTGTATGAGTTGCGGCACAGCGGCGGTGGCGAACGGCACCAGCACGTCGTACACCATCGCCTGGGCTTCGTGAAAGCTCCGGGAGCCCATACTGAGCAGATGGCGGGCGCGCTGCGCGCGGAAGGTGTCACGTTCATTGGCGAGCCAGAGCGGTATCGATGCGGGGGCAATGCCGGAATTGAGGGTCGCTCCCCAGGGCGGCGTGCCGCACGCCTGTATGAATCCCGCAGGCGGGTTCACAATCGTGGGCAAGGCACCCAGCGGCACGAGTTCGCCCCACGCGAATTGCGGATTGTTGGCGGGAACAGGGGCGTCCCAGACATAGGGCGCCGCGTGCGGCCCGAGTGGCCCTTCGCCGCTCCC
>Ga0209719_1004757_pt1 | contig 10777 bp, 11 predicted proteins | sample AD_JPNAS2_MetaG_FD_184421 | JGI IMG/M metagenome (GOLD analysis project Ga0209719, IMG submission 184421) | Active sludge microbial communities of municipal wastewater-treating anaerobic digesters from Japan - AD_JPNAS2_MetaG (SPAdes) (version 2) | ecosystem: Engineered > Bioreactor > Anaerobic...
TTTAGATGAATTTCTAAACGAAAGATTTGTCGAAGACCCCGAGGTGGACGGATCTTATGAAGAAAACTTCCCAGAGGATGAAGAGGAATCCGAGGAAATAGAAGATGAAATAGAAGATGAAGAAATAGAGGAATCCCCCGAAGAAGAAACAGAAGAAGAATCAGAAGAAGCCACTTCAAATAAAAAAGGATTCCATGAAAATATAGAAGATAGTACTCTTGAAAATGAGGATTTTAGAAGAGTTCTATATACAGGAGAAAATCTTCAATTAGTTGTAATGACCCTGCAAGAAGGAGAAGAAGTTGGAGAAGAAATCCATGAAAATGATCAATTCTTTAGATTCGAAGAAGGGGAAGGAATTTGCATCATTAATGATAATGAATACGAAGTAGAAGATGGATCGGGAGTTATTGTTCCAGCAGGATCTAAACATAATATCATTAATATCGGAGAAGGCCCGCTAAAATTATATACTCTTTATTCTCCTCCGCATCACAAAGATGGTGTAAAATATGCCTCTAAAGAAGAAGCTGAAGAATCTTCAGAAGAATTTGATGGCGAAACAACAGAATAATTTAAAATGCTTGTAAGAGAAAGCGTTAATTTCATTAGAGGAGACAGAGATGAAGAATCTGTTAAAACTAGTCTCTTTGGGATTAGAGTGGGGCATATTGTTATTCCTTCGAAGCTTCCTCCATTTCCTAATTCTAGAAGCGGGGTTACTATGCCAGCTTATTTAGTGGAATCTATCCATGATGAAGGAAGGAAAAGATCCTTAAGACTTTTAGGTATTGGATATTTTTATAATTTAAATTTTCGTAATCCGGGGGATACACCTTCCCAGTGGTTTAGTTTTTCTTCGGGATTTTCCACATCTTTAGGAAATGAAGAAGATTATAAACCAATTGATTCATCTTTAAAAGAAATGATACTCGATTCTTTAAAAAAAGAGCCGGAAAGAAGAACCTGGGAAGTCCATAAAATGAATTTTTATGATAGATCTGGCGGAAAACCCATTCTATTAAAAGAGGAACTTTTCCATCGATCCTCAACTAAATCCCAAATAAAAGATAAATTAATTGGATTTCGTCCTGGAAGTATTATAACTTCAACAGAACCCTGGCCAGCAAATAAACCTTATAAAGAGGTTTATATGTATATTAAAAAAGGAGAAAAATTTAATGACCAGGGAAATCCAATAATAGTTACTTATATCGGGGCTCTTTCTAAAAGAGATGGAAAATTAAGCCAATTCTTAATAAGACATAAGAAAATGTTGGGCGAAACAGTTATATGGGAAGAAAATAAAAGATCTCTAACTCCCGAAGAATTACAAAAAGTACAAAAAACTTTTTCAGAAATTCCAAGTTATCATCAAAAAATATACGACGAAACTGGAATAAAACCATCCCTAAATGAAAGTCTAAATTTCGAAAGAGGATTAGATCCCAAACATTCTATGAAGATAGGAAAGAGAGGACTTATCATTAAGTGGTTTTCCGACTTAGGTATAGACGAAAGTAGATATGAGATTCTTCCCGATCTTTCTATTAAAGTAAATGGGAATTTAGATTTAAGCAACACCCCAATAACTTCTCTCCCTGGTAATCTTTCTGTAGGGAGGAATTTAGATTTAAGTAACACTCAAATAACTTCTCTTCCTGATAATCTTTCTATAGGAGAGAGTTTATTTTTAAGTAACACCCCAATAACTTCTCTTCCAGATAATCTTTCTGTAGGAGGGGGTTTATATTTAAATAACAGCCCAATAACTTCTCTTCCTGATAATCTTTCTGTAGGGAGGAATTTAGATTTAAGTAACACTCAAATAACTTCTCTTCCTCCTTCTTTAAAAGTAAAAGGAAAAATCATAGGATTTAAAGAAAGGATAGTAAAAGAATCTTTAGAATTTCATAGAACTTATTCAGAAGCAGAAATCAAAGAAAAACTTTTTGGATGGAGGTCAGGACAAATATTAATTTATAATACAGAACGTAAGCACGGGGTTACTAAATTATTTGTTTATAATGAAACTTTAGAAAGTGATGATGTTTTAAAGCCCTGGAATATTCAATGTATGGAGATAGGGCATATGGGGGGAAATCCAAAATATGCTTATATTCATGTTGGATTTTTTCCGAGTTTAACTATAAAAAGAGAAAAAGATCTAAGAATTCCAAATTTAGAAGAAAGAGAAGTTATAAAAAAAGCTCTCAAAAAGGAATATTATAAAAAAGAAATTAAAAAAATCGAAGAAAAATTAGGAGTAAGAATTTTTGTATGATAGTAAGAGAATCCATAAATTTTGAAAGAGGAATAAATCCTAAAGTTGCTATGGGATTGGGCGTATTTTCTCCGGGTCGTCTTTTTAAATATGAGGATAGTCATGCTGTTAGACCAGAATTTCCATCTGTTTTTGCATATATTGAAAGAGATAAAACATATAATTACTATTTTTATATAGGAAGATTTATTGATCCAAAGGAATCATTTACAGGATCTAATTTTACATTTGGCGGGAGTCCTCAAAGTGATAATAGATACAATCTTCAAAAAATAAAGGATGATCACATGGTTCTTTTATCAGAAAAAGAAAAGAAAGCATTAAGAAAGGTTTTTTCTGATGAAAATAATCAGGATATTGTAGATTCTTTACAAAGAAAAATGAAAGCAAAAATTCTTTTAGAATCTTTATCATTTCAAAGAGGAAAATCCGAAAGAGAGATAAAAGATCTATTAGGAGAATGGAGACCAGGAAAATTAGTAATAAACCCGCATACAAATATAATATATGTTTTTCTTGGGATGAAGGACGAAGAAAATGCAGAAATATTTTCTCTAGGGCATTTAAGAAATATTGGGAATTTCCCAAAATCCTATCTCAAAAAATATAAGAAAGTAACAGATTCAGAATGGGCAAGAACTAATCTTAAACCTACAAGAAATTTAAGGACTTTAACTGATCAAGAATATCATTTAGTAAAGCCTTCTTTATACCAAGAATATATAAATAAAGTCAAAGAAAATTTTGGCGTAGACATTATTATACCATGACAGAATTCATAATTAAAAGTATTTTATCCGAGGAACTTTTTGGACAACGTTTGTGTGAAAGCTTAGAAGATCAACAGATTGTTGAATACTTTTATCGTGAGCTTTTATTAGAAAAATTCCTCTTCGGAGAACCAATCACAGTCCCGGAATTAAGAAAACTTTTACGCCAAAAAATCGTTAATTTTGAATTTATAAAACTTGATGGGGAAGTTCGCCCGGCAGAGGGAACAACCATGATGAAGTATATTCCAAAGAAAGACCATCCTAAAGGAATACGTCCATCTTCTCCAAAAGTAGCTACATTCTTTGATTTAGATAAAATGGCTTGGAGAAGTGTTTCCCAAAGAAGCAAAGAAATAGTTCTGAAGAAAGACGAAGAAAAAGGTCGTCCTGTTGTAGTTGTTCAGGATAAAGATAGGGAAGCTACAAAAGTTCCTAAAGAAAAACCAGTTGAAAAACCAAAAGTTGAACCAGTTGAAAAACCATACGAAGAACCGATTGATGAACTCAACGTTGGAGACATCAGGTTCTACCTCAATCGATATGGCAAAGAAATTCAAATTGAGATTATTAGGATTGGAGACGATGGATCTGTATATGCAAGAACTATGGCAGATAATGCTCTCTTTAGAGTCCCTGAAGCTAGACTTAAAAATATTGGAGAAAAAGTTCCGCAAGAAGAAGTTCAAAGAGGAAGAAAAAAGATACTTACTACAGAACCTATTAAATCAGAAAAGCCTGTTCCCCCTCCAACTGCTCCTAAAAAAAAGGCAGAAAAACCAACAACTATCCTTCTTCCGAAGGAACAGGTTCCTTCAAAGGAACCCCCAGAAGAAATACAGACTGAAGAACCCGGAGCAGAAGAACTCTAATTCTTTTGGACCCATAATAAAACTTTATGGGTCTTTTCATTTATAATACATGTAAAACTATAACAATGGATAGAAAATGGGATCTTAGGGATATTGCGATTATCCCAACAATACAAAGCGACATTTCAAGCAGAAAAGAATGCTTGGTAAAAACTGATTTTAATGGAAAAGAGGTGCTTCCTTTAATGGCATCTCCTATGGATACTGTAGTTTGCGAAAAGAACTACGAAACCTTTATTGATCAAGGAATTATTCCTTGTTTGCCAAGAGGGTTTTCGTCTAAACATCTAATTCATACATCTTCTTATTTTCAAGCTTTTGGCCTTCATGAGATTGAATCAGCTTTGGAAACTTATACAAAAAATCTTAAATATGCTGAATTGGATCAGATGTTAGATGAAAATCATGATGAATTTTATCATTATCCAAATGTCCTAATTGATATAGCAAATGGGCACATGGGTAAATTGATCCAGATAATAAAGGATATTAAAAAATATTGGCCAAACATTCAATTAATGGTAGGTAATGTGGCTAATCCTCTTACGTATAAGAACCTTGCTATGGCAGGTGCTGATTATGTAAGAATATCTATAGGATCTGGAGCGGGATGCACGACAGCCGCGAACGTAGCTATTAATTATCCTCTTGGCTCCTTAATTAGTGAATGTCATAAAATAAAAATAGAAAGTCATCTCGAAACAAAAATTGTAGCTGACGGCGGAATGCAAGGATACGATGATATAATCAAAGCCCTCGGATTAGGAGCAGATTTCGTTATGATAGGTTCCTTATTTAATAAAGCTATGCAAAGTGCAGGGTTTAATTATTTATGGGGTAAAAAAATTAAATCCTATGAATTAGCTAAATCCCTTTGGAAGTGGGGTTTTCCAGTAAAGAAAAAATATAGGGGAATGAGCACTAAAGCAGTTCAGAGAAGTTGGGGAAAATCTAAACTCGTAACTGCTGAAGGAATAACTAAATATCAAAAAATTGAATATAATCTTTCTCAATGGGTAGAAAATTTCGAAGACTATTTAAGATCTAATATGAGTTATTGCGGGTCAAGAACTCTTTCGGAATTTATAGGAGAAGCTGAATATGTTTTCATTACTGAAAATGCTTTAAAAAGATTTACAAAGTAGATTTTTGAAAGTAATTTTAATAATTATAATTTATATCTATGATTTGCTTATATAGTAACGGTCTTACTGAGGAAATATTACCTCAGGGATTAACTTTTTCTGATGAAGAAATTTTGGGATTTTTTAAAACATTTAATAATATCCAAACAAAAAGATTGGACGAAGTTCCTAATACATGGTGCGTATGGGGTGAATTAAAAAATCCAGCTGAAGATGATTATAATAAATTAGCTTCAGAAGTTATTCAGGAACATTGTTATTCTCAGATATTTTTTCTTCATGATACAGAAGTGGACCCATCTTGGAATTTAACGGATGCTGTAATCTATGATAATTATTTAATATTTAAGAAAAAAATTCTTAAATTTCTAGATGAAATAGCTATTGAAACTATTCGGGAGATCGAGCAAATAAGAGAAGAAACAGGAAAAACTAATATGTCCCTTGAACAGGTTGCTGTTTCAACAGACAAGCGGGTTATATTTAAATTGGATCCTAATAAACAGGATTCCCATTTCTTTAAACCCGATAATTTCCAAGAATTTGCTATTAAATGTTATAATTTTATGGATAGCTCTTATAAGGATGGAATAATCTTTCCCATATATGCAGATAAAAAGATGATCATAGTTTTGGATCAAAATCAGGTAAAACCATATTTGGATCTTCTAATCGACTTCTTTCAGAAAAAAGAGGAATTTGAAAAATGCGCAAGACTTAGAGATATTTATAAAAGCTGGGTAGCCTTTAATGAAAAGCAAAAAAATAAGCCAAAAAGAGGAAGACCTAAAAAGAAAAAACAGGATGATACCCCAACTTCCTAATATAATATTAAATCAGATTGATGGATCTTCATTTCGAGAAATCTCCCCTATTTTACCTGAACTAGCAGAATTTCCGTTAGCTCTTTGTTTGGATTATAATGGAAAATTATATTGGAATAATCAGGTAAAAGAAAACTCTGTTGAAATTTATTCTAGCCATTTTAATCCTGAATTTTTTTATAAAGAAGGCCGAATAGGTTTAGGGAGGGAGCCTCTTTTTAATTATAAATTTGATATAGCTGTTTCAGAAAATACTTTATCTACGGCATTTCATATTGGAGATGGTCGATATGGATTTTCTATGGGCAACGGAACAAAAATTGGATTTCTTCCAGAGATAATTGGTATGGGAAGTTCAGAAGAGGATGCAGGGCTTTATTTTATAGGTCGTGCTGGAAATTCTATTCCCTCAGACATTCCCCTTATAATAATAGATGGGAGAAATTCCGCTGACGAAGAACTTATAAATCGTCCTATATTAGGTATTACTAGTGCTAATTACAAGAAATATAAAGTCCTTATTGACCAAAAAGGCAATGTAGGAATAGGGAAAAAACCAGAAATATATAAGATGGAGGTGGATGGTGAAATCAGTGCTACGGACTTTATAATAAGAGGCATTAGTATCATTGATATTATCCAAGAGTACCAAAACGAAATAACGGAATTAAAAAATAAAATAGAAGCTCTTAAGCAACAGAAGTAAAATAAGAAAGAATGGATGATCCAAACGTTTATATTGGGGCTCTTAGTAATACTTTGCATTCTCCTGATAGTATCCATATTCAAGAAACCATTTGATTATACACCAAGGAACCCATGTCGCTTTAAGATATTGGAGCCACAATTCTCTGTGGAAAATGAAAAAAAGAAAGCTTCTTTTATGATATTGGTTGAAAAGAAGCACAGATATTTCATTAATTTTCCATTGTCTTTTAAGTTTTATTCCGAGCAGGAGTTCAAATCTGTTGTTAGAATTTATTATACAATCCCTAATTATCCTAAACAAAAGCTTTTAGAAAAATTTATTGAGTACACCTCTAAAAAAACTAAAGAGCATATTGTTTATCTTACAGATGTTGTAGTTGGTAAAGTTATTATTGATATAGAGCTTGAAATAGAAAATGGAAATCCAACTATATTATTTCAAATTCTGGAAAATAGCACTTGCGATTTAACAAAAGACCAAAAACTTGAAATAAAGTTCCCATAAATTTTTTTTACTAAGGATATTTTTAGTATATTTGCATAAAGAATATTTTTATGGAAGATACTAAATTATATCTGGATTCTTTGCAAACTGAATTAAAAAGATTGAAAGCTGAAACCCGACGTTTGAGAAGAAAAGCTGCTGCTGATAGGAAAAAAACTGAAGAAATAAAAGCTCAAATAGAAAAGGTTCAAGCTGAAAATCAGGAGCATCTAAAGAGATTAGGATGGACTAATTTAACAGAAGAAGAACTGATTTGGCTAAAAGATAATTATAGTAAAGAATGGCCATATTTTAAGCCAGCTGATGAAGCTGCTATAAAGAAAAGATATGCTGAAAGACATAAGCAGGCCTATGTTGAGCCAGAAATAGATCCTAAATACAAAGGGTTTGAAGAATACAAATCATTAAATGCATGGGTAAACCCGTATGGAAAATTTTATCCAGTAAATGGCTTTGCTTTACATGATTCTTGGGCGTGGGACTGGTTGGAAAACGAATTTGGAAAACTGGAATCGGCTCAATTAGTATCTTCTAATCATGGCTCTGCTACTGAAACTTTGGAAAATATGGGATGGGTAAGAGTTATGACCTGGAATAATGTCGATACCAAATTTTCTTTTGCTCTTGGACGAAAATTATCAAGGGATCAAAAGGATACTCTTCAATTATTCTGCGCCCTTCATAATCTTCCAGTTCCTTTTGATACATCTTTTTAACATTTCTTTAACATAAAAGATCCCCGGAATTTTTTTTCTTCGGGGATTTTTTGTATATTTGTCCCGTAAAAAGTTATCTATGGAAAATATTCAGATACTCGAGGAAAAATATCTCAAAGCGAAAATAGCTTATTATGAAGGCTTCCCCTTTATGACTGATGCAGAATTTGATGCATTGGAATCTTTCTTGAAAGAAAAAGGATCAAAAGCCCCTGAACAGGTTGGGTCAAAAAGAAAAGATTTTGACTTTTCGCATCCAACAAAAATGCTTTCTCTTTCCAAAATACAAACAGAAGAGACAGAAGCTGGAACAAATTATATGGAGGAAGCATTTCAGAAATGGTATCAGAAAAGATCCCAGCAAATAGGAAAAGATTCTCCACTATTTTCTTCACCAAAATTTGATGGTAATGCTATAAATATAATATATCGCGGGGATACTCTCGCGAATGTTCTTACCAGAGGGGACGGATTTACCGGAAAAGATATTACAAGGAGATTTTCCCTTAAACTTCCGCAAAAGCTTATTATTTTTGGTATCGATCCAATAACAGATGAAGACGTTATTGAAATTCGTTGTGAAGTCGTTATTAAAACTAAGCTTTTCCAGGAAAAATATTCTAACGAATTCGCAAACCCCAGAAATTATGTTGCCGGCGTCATTGGTAAGGATGATGAGGATATTGAAAAAATGGCTGAACTGGATATTATTCCTTTGAATTTTTTGATCAATGGAAAATTCGCTTCACCCGCAATATTTTCAAAGAATGAAATTTTCTCGAAAAATTTTAATACGGCTGTTTCCGCAGATGATTATGTTACGACTCTGAAAGCTTATGAAATGCTCCGAGAAGAATATTCATATCAATTGGATGGAGTTGTATTTACTTTTCCCGTTGAATATAGGGATCTTTTGGGAGAAAATGATCATGACCCTGAATGGGCAGTAGCTATAAAATTTGTTCCGGCTGAAGTTGTAACAACAGTAGAAGGTATTGAATGGAACCTATCAAAAAGGGGAGAAATTATACCAACCTTACTTCTTAAACCAGTTTTCTTAGATGGATCAACAGTTGGAAGGGCTTCGGGATATAATGCCAAATATGTCGTCGAAAAAGGTATTGGCAAAGGAGCTTTGGTATCTATAGCAAAAGCTGGGGATATTATTCCAGAAATTCAGAAAGTTATTGCTCCTTCCTCAGAGAATGCACCACTTCCTGAAACCTGCCCTGCCTGCGGAAAATTAGCTGTTTGGAATGATTCAGAGGTTCATATTATATGTTCCGATCCAAATTGCCACGGAAGAATTGCCAAACAGCTTTCTTATGCTGTAAAAATACTTGAAATTCAGAGAGTTGGAGAAAAGACCATCGAACCCTTTGCAAAGGATTTCAAAAACATGTTTGAACTCATGGTCTGGGTTTTGGGAGCAGGAGCTGCTACAAAGGATATTGAAAAATATGGTATCAAATGGAACTCTCGCTCACACGAAATATTTGTCCAGGCATTTATGAATATCAAATCATTAACTTATACCCAGGTTATTCAGATGCTTGGATATGATAACGTTGGGGAGAAAATTTCAACTCAGCTTGCTCGTGAACATGCAGGACTTGATTATGATTATGCAAATCTTGAAAGAGCCTTGGTAGCCAAATTAAGAAGTCCGGAGGTTAGCAATTATATTAAAAAGGTGGTTTTAACTTTGGAAAGCTTGGGAATTACTATTGATAAACCAAAATCAGTCCCAACAACAGGAGCTATTTATGTTTGCATGACAGGAAGCCCAAAAGCTTTTGGATTCGCAACAAAAGCAGATTTTATCTCTAAATTCCCGATGGTTGAAGAGGTTTCAATTTCTGATAAAAAGTGTCAGTTTTTAATCACCGATGATTATAATTCTACCAGCAACAAAATGGGGGTAGCTGCAAAGAAAGGTATAACAATAAAAACTTATGGAGATTTCCAGGTATGATCAATCCAAATTATACCACAGATTATTTCGAAGCAGGAGATATAGTTCTTTATGTCCCCCAGCATGCTTTGAACGACTATAGAACATGGGTCGGCGGAGGAGATATTGAAGAAGGCGGGATATTTGATCCAAAGATGAGTTTTTATAAATTTGAGCAAGGAATAGTTTCTTCAAAAAATGATACTTATGTTTTTGTTAAGTATTGGCATAAAGGAGAGCTTTCAATGAATTCAGAAGCAACTAATCCCAAAGATTTAGTTCTTTGGAAAAAATCAGAAAAATGAAAGAACAAAAATTTCCTATTTATTTTTTTGGTGCTCGTTGGTCGGAAGACGGAGTGCAGGATCCGAAATATCCTAAATGGTATGAAGGATTGCCTGAAGGAAGAGTGTGGAATAGCACAGGATTCCATAAGATGTTCCGGGAAGAACAAACTCAGGAGCAGCTTGATGCTTTTGTTCAAGATTGGTGGAAAAGATTTCTTGTTTCCAAAAATGAAGAAGATTCAAGATCCAAAATTATAAACCCGGAATTACAGTATCTTAAAGCCGAATATAAAAAGCATGATACCTGGGTTTTGACCTGGTTTCAACATGAAACTTTTGATATTGGCCAAACTGATGAAGAAGCTCTTCAGAGTTTTGAAGATTATGTTTCCAGAATTGAGGATGAGAATAGGGGTAAGTCCGAAATGGAAGGTATTCCTCTTATGGGTGCGGAAGATCGTTGGAGATGGAGGGGTGCTGATGAAAACGGAAATTATAGCGAGGATGCCCCTGCTCCTTGCCGATGTAAGTATTGCAAAGAACAAGGTGTATTAAGAATAGCACATTAATATGGGATTACTTTCATTTGATAAGCCAAAAAAAATCCGCTCTACGGAAGAACATAATAAAATATTTTCCTCTGATAGTGGTATTTCTGGAACTTATGTCCCAAATATGAGTAAAGAAGATCAGCTCAAATGGAAAGCAAAAC